>Ga0208038_1000239_pt1 | contig 53443 bp, 69 predicted proteins | sample June2015DPH_16_1_FD_184714 | JGI IMG/M metagenome (GOLD analysis project Ga0208038, IMG submission 184714) | Peatland microbial communities from SPRUCE experiment site at the Marcell Experimental Forest, Minnesota, USA - June2015DPH_16_100... | ecosystem: Environmental > Terrestrial > Soil >...
GGCTGCACCGGGCTGACGACGCTGGACCTGCCCGCCGCCACCTGGGTCTATGCGAGCGGCTGCACCGGGCTGACGACGCTGGACCTGCCCGCCGCCACCGAGGTCGATGCGAGCGGCTGCACCGGGCTTCCCGGCTTCATCCACGGCGGCATCGACAGCCGTAGGTACAGTTTCGACAGCTTTCTAATGCGCGGGCAGCGTCGCGTTTTCGCCGGCTGCCGGAACTATAATCTAGCCGAAGCCCTGGAGCACTGGGGTCCTGGCGGCGCGAGCGACCGGCCTGACTGCCTGCGAATCGTCGAGAAGATCATTGCGCTCGCGGCGAACATGGCGCGGGCTGGCGGGGAGGCGGTCGATGGGTAAGCTGTCAGCCTGGGAAGTGCGCCGCGCCATCGAGCAACTCGCCGACGTGCATGCCTTCCTGTATTCGCTGCGCGGGTCGGCGCACCTTGATCCAGGCAGGCTTGGCGTTGCGCTGGCCTTCGTGAAAATGCCGCGCGACATGCTGCTGCGTGCGTCCGTGGTGGACGTGGAAATCGAGCCGCAGCCTACACCGGAGACAGTCACATGAATGACGATCTCGCCATCCCCGAGCGGCCGCCGCCGGCATACGATCCCACATTCGCCGCCTCATACCCCAGGCAGGCCAAGCCCATCCCTCACCCCGAGCGCATCCAAGGCCCAGCGCGGACCAGCGATCCGGGGGTGCGGGGCATCATCATCGGCCTCGCGATCTTCACCACCGCAGTCTGGATTGTCGGCGCGGCGCTGCTGGCGACGGTCGCGTGGGTAGGATTGCCGAAGCTGCTGCATTGGTTGGGAGGGTTGCCGTGAGCGACCATGAACAGGAAGCGCCGCATGGCCGAGCATCGAAAGGGAGCTGACGGCTGCGGGGGATGGCGTGGGTGACAAACATTAGTTCTGTGATCTGCGCACATCCAGCTTGCGCCCTGCTCGCCGTGATTCTGCGCGGTAGGGCGGGGGGAGGGGAGAATGGCTGACTGGACCCCGCCAAATGCGATGGTGGAGAGGGTGGCGCGGGCGATCTGCCGAGCGCATTTTTTGCGGCGCGGTTGCCTGCCTGAGGACACGCCACAGACAGTCGATGATCTTTGGCCGGTGTTTCGTGAGGCCGCGATTGACGCCCTCGCCGCGATCCCGCTCGCGGAGGCGATGCAAGCTCTCGGTTGGCTGTTGGAGCTTGTCGAGGAAGGCTACGACGAAGAAGAGCCGTCCATTGTCAATGCCCGCGCGCTGATGGCGCGGATGGGGGAGAAGGAAGATGGCGACTGAAATCAAAGCCGACGAAGCAATCCTTTGGCTTCGAAGCTATCATGCGGAGACCGTGTGCCTAGCGCTTGAGGGGTTCGGTCTTTGGCGCGACTTTGCCGAATGTTGCTCAAACATCGCCGGTGAAGACGGCTGGTCCAAGGCGCCGCAGGCCGTCAGAGATTCGCATCAACGCCTTGCTACGCGCATCGCTGAAATCCGCAAGTTGCTAGAAGACAGAAATTGATGCCTGACCCCGCGACGATCCTGATGGTGGTGGTGCTGGGCATCCCGCGCGCCGGCGACATCGACTCGTATCGGGTCGACGAACGCACTGCGGCGCAGTGCGAGCAGCGCCGGGCGGCTGCCAAGCGGGACATGCGCGCGACACACACGCGGGGCTGGGCGACGTGTGAGGCGCCGGATGCGATGGTGCCAGTGCCACCGATGGAAAGGACGAGGCGATGAAGCCAGAATACCGCCCGGTCAGCATCGACCAGAAACTCGGCTATCTTGTGGAGGAGTGCGGCGAAGTATTGCAAGCAGTGGGTAAGACTCAGCGCTGGGGACTCGAAAGTTTCAACCCCGAGCCGGGCGCCAGCCGAGAGACAAATCGCGAGTGGATTTTGCGCGAGTTGACCGATCTGGAGCAGGCGATCGAGTTCGTGCGCTGGGCGTTGGATGGTTCGATGGATGAAGCTGCGCCCACCCTCTCCCCGCCAGCCAAGCCGCAACCGCCGCGATGAAAAGCAACCGAGCGTCCACCAGCGACTTCATCCTTGCCGCGCGCTGCCCGTCCGCGATCAAGCCGCAGACCTTCGGGACATGGCAGATACAGCGGCTTCCGGATCGGCGCCGCTGGCCGATCTCGCGCGAAACAATCCAGGCCAAGTTCGGATTCCCCACCGTCACTCGCCTCTGCAAATTCAGCGAGGCGACTATCCATCAGGAGGTCGGCGACACCGTGATGGAGGACGGGTTGGTCGAACTGCGCCGCCACCTCCCGATCTGGCGCCATGCGAGCGGGCGCGTGCTCATCACTGGCCTCGGCCTCGGCTGCGTAGTGCGCGGGTTGCTGCTCAAGCCCGAAGTTGAACAGATCGACGTGGTCGAGATCGATGTCCAGATCATCGGAATCGTCGGCAGCACAATTACCGACCCGCGCGTGCGGGTCCACCGCGGCGACGCGCTGACGCTCCCGTGGGGCAAAGATGATCGCTGGGACTATGCTTGGCATGACATCTTCTGTTCCAAGCATCTGAGCTTGGTGCAGCATCATTCAAAGCTGGTCGTGCGGTATTGGGATCAGTGCCAGGTGCAGGGCTTCTGGGGCGCGGGTGCTCGGTTCATGCGGGACCGTGCGCCGAAGGGACGGATGATCGCCGCCTAACCACGAAACGCTAACACCGCCGCCACCACGACAGCAATGACCCCCAGGACCAGCGCCGCCCCACCCCACCACGGCGTCCCCTGCGGCGCGTCGTCAGGCTCGACCTGCGCCATATCCGACTGCACGGCCAGGAAGTCGCCCGCGTCTTGATCGGGGTGGCGTGGGGAGAGGCCGAAGTGACGGGTCATGCTGCCAAGGCCCGGAGCATCGACCGGCAATGGCCGCACGTCACGAAACGATCTGTGAGCGTCCAGGTCTGCGTCTTCATGTTAATTGCTCTCGGCGGCTCAAAACACAGCGCCGATACGTCACCGTTCTCATTAATCTTCGCAGCCTTGTGGACCTTGCGGCGTTTCGGTGCTGGTCCAGGAATCCCGCCGTCGCTCACGCCGCACCGCCCGGCAGCAACGCTGTGGCTCGGAAGTTTGCTGCGGTCATCCAACATTCTCCTCGAACAGGTCGGCGGTGCGTGGGGCGGGTGGGGCGGGGCGGTGGAGGGCACCAGCGCGGAGCATCAGTCCGCAGCTTACATAAATAGGTCAGGCGCATTGTCCTCTGCCGCCGCGAGATTGCGACATGCCACCTGCCAGTATGCTTCTTTCAGTTCGACACCGACAAACTTGCGCCGCTGTTTTAAGGCGACGAAGCCTTCTGAGCCGATGCCCATGAACGGTGATAGGACGATATCGCCGGGGTTGGACCAGAGCAGGGTTGCACGTTCGATCAGGTCCAGCTGTAGGGGACAAAGGTGGCGCTCATCCTTGTCCTCGCGTGCCACCGCGACATTGAGCGTGTTCGTTTGCCGGATATCCATCCACACCGGCGATGCCCATTGCTGCCACCGTTCGACGGGAAATTTGGCGCTGTCTTGGCCGACTGGTTCGGTATTCTCGCCGGGCGCACGGAACACCAGAAGATAGTCGGGCATTCCGGTGCGCGAGCGGGTGCTGTCCTTCTGCAACTGCTTGTAGAGCAGACCCAGCGCCTTCGTGCGCGTCATCTCGACAACAGGGTCCTTCCAGATCGTCACGCGCGAGTGCAGGACCCAGCCGGCCGCTTGGTGCGCGCGGATGATATCACCAGACAAGTCCTTGATGCCGATCAGACCGTCTTTCCATTTCTGTAAGGGTAGGTCCGAGCAATGGACGGCGGATAACCGCCCCGGCTTCGTAACGCGCGCGAGTTGCGTCAGCAGGAATCCATAATGGCGGATGAACTCGCCGTCGTCCGTGCTGTTGCCCATATCCGCTTCGGAGTCGGAGTAGCAGAACAGGTTGGAGAATGGCGGCGAGTAGACAGAGAAGCCCACCGACCTGTCCGGCAGCTACCGCACCAGATCAACACAATCTGCGTGGTAGGCCGCGAAATTCTCTCCATGCAGTTCGTTCAGGCAGCGCACAGCCATGTCGGCAACCTTCCTTCATGTTTTGGGTTGTAGGCAACGCGGGTCCGATGCTCGGTCCCGAAGTTCCGCCGCGTCGCCGCGCGCATGGCGGCTTTCATCTCGGCATGCCCTTCCGCCTTGCGGTCTATTACGCGCCCAATCTGGTCTTCGCCTTCCGCCACGATAATATGCACGTTGACGGGCCGCAGCTGGCCGAAGCGCCAGCATCGGCGCACGGCCTGATACCAGGATTCGTAAGAGAAGGACCGACCGACGAACAGCATATTTGCGCAGTGTTGCATGTTGAGACCATAGCCGCAGATGGACGACTTCGTGACCAGCGGCGACGCCTCGCCGTTGAGAAACGCCAGGATTGCGGCCTCTTTCTTTTCGGCAGGCATTGAACCGCGGACCTCGACAGCGTGCGGGATGGCGCGGCGGATCGCATCGGCTTCATGGTCAATGTCAACCCAGATCAGCCAAGGTTCCGTGCTCTCGCCCACGATATGCTGCGCTGCTTCGGCTCGCGCCTTGGTAGTCTGACGCTTCAAGTCGTGGATCGCCGTCGCGCTCACATCGAAGCCAAACAGCCCATCGGTCGGGATAATGGATGACGACGCGCGGTGTCGAACCACATTCATCGGCGGCAAGACGAACCGCGAGCCGTCGAACCCCATATCTTCCGGGCTTTCCGCCATCACGGCCCATGAGGCGCACCAGTCCCAAAACGACTCGACGGCGTGACCTTTGAGGCGCCATACGCCGGTGTCATTGCTGTCGTTGATGAACCACCGCACTAGCATTTCAGCCTGCGACATGACGCCAAGGAATTCGGCATGTGTGCCAAGCTCGATATGATCGTTCGGCGCTGGCGTCGCGGTAGCGGCGAGACGGAAGGGCGTATCGGCAAAGGCATTGATCAGTGCGCGGGTCGTTTTCCCCATAAAACTTTTGAGGATACTCGACTCGTCCAACACCACGCATCCGAACACTGATGGGTCCAATTTATCGAGCCGATCATAGTTGCAGATGTTGATGCCGCACTCGACTTCGGAAGCATCCCGCACCACGCGCGCCGAATAGCCGAACCGCTTGGCCTCGCGCTCAATCTGTCGCGCCACGGCGAGAGGCGTCAGGATCAGCGATTTGCCGTTCGTATGGTCGCCGGCCTGATAGGCAAACTCCAATTCGCAGATCGTCTTGCCAAGGCCGGTATCGAGAAACAATGCCGCGCGCCCGCGACGTAGGCAGAACTCAGTCGCAGCCTTCTGAAAGTCGAATAGTGCCGAGTTGCACGCCCACGGCTCCATGCCACAGGACGCTGCGGTTGGCGCCTTGCTTGCGAGAAAGGCGGTGTATTCATCCATTGTGTCATTCCCGTGACGCAGCGTCGCCGCCCCAATCCGTTCAACGCGCATACCGCCTCCTACGTCGCCCGAGCGCGCGGCGATCGAGGACGCGGGTCATGCCGGACCCGAACCGACAGGTGCGCTCTCGTCCATCGGCATTCCAGCCGGTCATCCCAGCCGTTCTTAGCCAAGAAAGCCATACATCCAAAGCAAGATGAAATATGAGCCACCTACAGCCGCTACCATAGCACCGAATGCTATAAGCCACAGCGTTCCAGATTGGCAGACATAAGCACGATGAGCGAGCCAGAACCAGCAACCCATAAGCAAGGCAAACCACCCAAGCGCCACGATCTCCTCCACGATCTCCTCCACGATCTCGGCCGCGATCTTGGCTGCCCCGCGAGGATTCGAACCTCGGTTGCCGCAGTCAAAGTGCATGGTCCTACCGCTAGACGACGGGGCATTGCGCACGTCACTTCCCCGCTCCACACGCCGCCGGCTTCTTCAGCGCCATCCAGTCCGCCAGCCCGGTGATCCCAAGCTGCTCGGTCGTGCCAACCGTGCCCGCCACAGCGCCGATCATGGTCACGGTGGGGACGACGGCGGGGCCGCAGGAGGTCAGGGCGAGGAGGAGGATCACGCTGCGCATGGCCGGAACGTCGCCCCGATGTGCCGGGCCAGCGGGTAAGGGATTTTGGCGATCATGGCGCTGGCGGCTTTGCGGGTGGGAGACTTGCTGCTTGTCGTGACGCTGATCGACTCTGGATCGTGCCACCACGTGCCGCCCTGCTTCAGATGGTCGGGCACCATTCGGTTGCAGGATATCAACGTGCCATTAGGGCGCCACCCTTTTCCGTCATGCTTAACACCATCTGGCAGAAGATAATGGAACGCCGCCGCCTCCTCTGGCGTGCTGGCAACGCGCTCGCTCCAATTTCTCGGAGCGCAGGAAGCCTGAGATTTCATCCGCTTGCCGCGCGCCAGAGGCATCAACGCCGGCACATCCCCCCAAAGATGATACGACCCAAACGCCCACCGCGACCGCCCTACCCAAGGCTGCGCGCCACGCACGTTCTCCACGATCAACGGCACCCGATGCCCCGCTGCGACCGAAGCCTGAGCCTGTATCCGAAAGCACGCATCGAACAGCGCCGTCAGGTCCGTCAGCATCTTGCCGGACGTATCAGCACGGATCGCAGCCGCCTTCGCCTTCGCGCGCGTCCATGGCATCGCCATGTAGGAAAATTCCTGGCACGGTGGCGACGCCACGATCAGCGCAGCGTCCTTGAACTGCGCGCCGTGCAGCGTCAGCACGTCCTAGATCACCAGCGTCGCGGGGTAGCGATGCTCGCCATAGACGTGCCGCTCGATGTCGAAACCTACAACTCGGTATCCCTCCGCCAACAGTCCTTCCGCCCACCCTCCCAAGCCGCAGTAGAGGTCGATGGCGAGCGGGCGCCCCACCGCTACCCCTTCGGCGCCCGCACCGCCGCCACCGTCGAGGCCGGCGCAGCGATGACGGGCGTCCCGGTGTTCAGCGCCGACGCGATCAGCGTCAGGCTGTTGGCATCCACCGCCGCGCAGGCCGGGCTGCTCACCAGCACGTCGGCGGCGGTCAGGGCCTTCGTGGCGTTGGAGCCGGTGGTGATCGAGGCCGCGACCGCGTTGTAGCACGGGAGCGCGGAGGCGGCGATGCTGAGCGCGGCCTGCTGCTGGGCGGTGGTGCAGGCGGCGAGGGCCAGCGCGAGGGCTGGGGCGGCGGCGAGGATGGTGCGGCGGGTGAGCATGTGCGGGTCTCCTTGGGTCAGAGGCAAACTAGGGGTAGGCGGTAGCAAGCTCGGCGTTAGTGATGTTCTCGTCGCACCACTGACACCATTGCATGTGAACGGCGATCGGGACGCCATAGACCGGCACACGAACCAAGCCAAAAGCGTCCCGCCAAACGATTTCTTCGCCGGCCGGTTCGATCAGGCCCTTATCCAACAATACCCGGAGTGTGTCGGCGCCAGCGAAGGCGTGCATACCGATCACAATTCGCTTGAACGCCGCGCGCTGAGCCTTGGTCAGTCCAGCGGTCGGGTTGCGTGTCGGCACATCATCCTCCATCAGCGCGGTCCCGCCGCGCTCGGTCAGGCGGCAAGTTCAATGCACGACTCGCATCAGAAGATCGCGCACATCTCGGAGCGCGACCAGATAGCCGTCCGGCCTTCATCCCCAAGGCGCCGGACCGGTTGCCGGGAATGGCGAGCGGGTGCATCACGGCCCCGCTGGCGTGGGGCCTGGTGCCGACTTCGGCAGGATCGACGTGATCGGCCCCGATGCCACCCAGCGCGCGGCCAACATCAGCGCCACGGCTACCAACCCAGCAATCTCGTTGGTGGTCGCCGTATCCCAGCCAAGGCCGAATTTCCCCACCGCCCATGTCACCGCATAGGATGCGATCGGTGCCCAAACCGTTTTGCTGCCGAGCGCCGACTGACCGGCGAGATACTGCGACAGGCCAGGGTCCAGCGTGGCAATCGCCTTCACCGCCTCGGGCACATCCTTGGCGCCATTGACGGCGGCGGTTTGCAGGTTGGCAACCAGGGTGGTGACGGTAGTCGCGCTGGCGATCGCGGCGTTGGTGGTGGCGGGGGCCATGGTGGTGCTCATGGGCGGGGTCCTTCGATCAGTTCAACGGTATCGACTCAGCAGTCGCGGGCGCCGCTCGGTCTATCTGGCCACGCTCGACAAGGGCGTTGTGGAACGTGACGAGACGCTCCGTGATCATGGCCTGGATTTCGTCCTCAGTGGCGCCCGTCGCCTCCAGCCGCGCCGCGATCCGCTCCAGCGCGGCGGGGATGCGGGCGGCGGCCGTGGGGGTGCGGCGGGTCATGCGGGCGTGTCCTTCGGCCAGTAATACTCTACATGCCGGATGACATCTTCGCACAGCCTACCGGTCCGCTGCCTCATCAACCAATTGTCGCGGCCAGGAAGATAGCAGCTATCGAACTGGTCGAACGCCTCACGGATGGCGTGCTCGACCGGCGACGTGACGCTGGAAACGAGCAGGCCACCGTTAACGCCGCCGTAGCGCGGCCCGAGTTCGACCACAGGCACAATGGGCAGATGTTCCGCGTCGGGCTGCGCCTCGCTCACTTCCTCCTCCCCGCCGCCTCGCGCGCCGCCAACACCCGCTCGGCATTCCGCAGCCCCGCGTCACGCAGCCAAGTGCTCGGCTTCGCGTTCGCCAGAGCGGCGGCAAGCCGGATCGTCTTGCGCTCGGTCGGCGTCAGGCGGGTGACCATCGTCACGGTGCGGACCTCTTTCGGCATGGGGGCGTATTACATTATTGACGGGCGGGACGCAAGGGGGTATGGAGGGGGCGTTGCTGCAAGGCGGCCGACCAGCGTATCCTTCCGGGTCGTTAAACCAAGATGGAGTGGAGACCGGGAAACCGGCTCGCGTGCCCGACACATGGGCGGAACTGCGCCGCGTTGTGTGACTGCCGGGGAGAGCACCGGAAACCGCCCGCGATTTCGGCATTGTCGCGGATTCGGTCAGTTCGCTGGGTTCTTACCCGGTGAGCGTGGGTTGCCGAGCCTGCCAGGCCATCGTGCCGCAAGCGCCGCTCAGGAAACTGGGCGGCGCTTCGCGTTGGGTAGGAGGACTGGATGGCCGATACCCCGAAGCCCAGCAACGTCGTCAAGCTCGCACCCTATGCAACCGATCACGACTTTCTGCGTGCGGTCGAGGGCTACGGCCGGTGCCTAAACCCGGAACAGGAAGCGCGCCTGTCGCGTGAGCATCTTGAGCGGCTTCTGCGCATTGCGCGGCGCGCCTGTCCGAAATGAGCCATCGCACCTTTGATGATCCGAACAGCATCGAGGCGCGGCAAGCGTTGCTGGACAACCGATGCGAGCACGGGCCAAAACGGCACCGGACGCGGCGCCGGTCCAAGAAACGGGCGAAGCTGAAACGCCAGCAAATGGCGCACAAGATCGTCGTCACCGCAGCTTCGCAACGCCGCTGGCACGCTGCTGTCGTGGCGTACTGGAGTGGCGCCCGCGAGGAACATCCGTGATGTCCATGCGCCTTCGCGGAGGAAACGTCCAAGAACGGAAAGCAGGCCATGGGCGTCGTCATCATCGCCCGCAAAGCCACAACTAGGAGCACCAAGCTATGACCGATTTTGTCCAGCCAACCCAGGGAGAATGGTACCACGCGGCTGCCCGCAGCGCGAAAGCGGGCAGCCCGATGACGACCAGGGCGGTTCAACAGAAAATTGCACGCCTCGCGACGGGCGGCATGCCTCGGGTCCTGGACCTGTTCTCAGGCTGCGGCGGCCTGTCCCTCGGCTTCAAAGCCGCCGGATTCGAAATACGGGCCGCCATCGAATTCGACCCCGAGGCCGCGCGCTCGCATGGCCGAGCGGTAGCCAATGCCGCTTGCGGAACAGGAACTTGTCGGAGGCGCGGATGGTGAAGGTCACGTCCCGCATGCCTGGCACACTGCGACCGGCCCCTCATAGGCCGCCAGCATCGCGATCACCAACACGACGGCGGTCACGGCGAAGATCGCTGCCACCAGGACCCGCGCCGGCGTCAGGATTGGGCGCTGCGGCAACGGCTCGGGCGGGGTGCAGTCGAAGGGCATCAGGGTGCCGACTTCTGCTTCGAGTCGTGCGTCGAGAGCGCCGCAGCATCGACCGCATCACGCCGATCGCGTTCGACCAGTGTCGCGGTCGCCGATGCTGCTTGGATGGATGCCGCGGTAGACCTCTCGATCAGCGCAATCATTTTTGACAGGTTGCCATCGAAGGTGAATGACATGCTTTCGACCTTCCTTGCGACGTGCGCCATTTTCCAGAGTGCGATTCCTGCGGTGATGGCAGCGAGCAACCCGGCCACTGCACCAAAAGTGGACGTTAGGAACGTTAGGAAGGAACCGCCTGGCATGGCTTGTTATCGATCCCAAAATCCAGGCTCGGCCGGCGGCAGCGGAGGCTCGGGCAATGGCTGCACCTGCTGGGTGCGCGCCGGCGGATGAGCCTGCTGCGGTGTTGTCCAGGACGGCACCGTGCAGCAGCCCCCGAGCGCGAGGAGCAGCGCGGAGGCCGCCACGCTACGGCACGTCGAAGCCGATCGGCACGCTCTTCCGTTCGCTAGTGCGTGTCCAGAGCCACAGGAACGGGCACGTCTCGGTGACATGATACTCATACGTCCAGCGTCCCGAGGCCAGCCCGGCGGGAAGGTCCCATTGCAGGGCGAAGTTGCCCGCATCTTGCGGCACCAATCCGGCCCCCGTCAACGGCAGGCCACGCCTGGCGCTGGCGCTTGTCAGGATCGCCTGCGTCGTCTTCGGGCAATCTGGCATTCCGGAGACGCGATGAAACTGCACGGTCAGCACGCGGGCGCCATTCACGACAGCAACCGAGGCGCCGGTTGCGGAACTGACCACGCCGACCGCCCCCTGATATTGCCCGCTCACGAACACGGCCAGCAGCACGGCAGCTACCCCGCACGCCCACGCGCCGAGCAGCGAGCGCCAACGGCAGCATCTCAGCGGCCGGCACCGCCATGGCCACTGAAAAGCCCCCGTAGGAATGATCCTATCCACGGTAGGCTGGCCATGAGTGAACCGATGCACGCAGATAGCAGCAGCCATGCTCCGCGTCCTCGCCGTTCTGCCCAGACCTCGGATCGTTCGGCCGCCTCCCTGGCATCGCGCTGGCGTTCCGACCACGCTGCCATGGCCTGCCGGTCGGTGGTGTCGATGCCGGCGTGCTCCAGTGCCCAGCGGACCGGATTGACTTCAAACGCTGCAATAACGCTGGTTTGATGATCTGCGGCATGGCGTGCTTCCACGCGATCTTCCCAGCTTTCCCCCCCGGGCTTATCACTGTCTGCCATGCTCGGATATGAAGTAGGTCACACCATCGGCTCTTTTCCGTCGCCCCACTACTCCCACACGCCAAGCACCGCTGCGCTTTCCGCCGCACTCGTCGCCACCAGCCCATAGGTGCCTGGATTCACCCCCGCCTCCGCAAGCTGCGTCGGCGAGACCATAGCCCGGATGGCGATGTAGAAATGCGTCGGATCGGTCCCGCCAGCACCACCAGGTTCGCCACACCATGCCGCCGTGCTGGTGCCGTCCGCGTTCGTCACCGCCGGGTTGCCAGCAGCGTCGCGCGCCGTGCCAAGCATGTTTGTGGGCACCTGACCAGCGCCAAGCAACCCAACGGCTCGCAGCGCGGCGAAACCACCCAACGCCAGAGCAAGGCCGGATTGCGGAAAGGAGTAGGTATAATCATAGAAACCCGCAGTGGCCTGGCTCATGGCGCTGCCCTCTGGAGCTGACCCGATGGCATTGCTTGGCGATAGACGACAAGGCTTTGGATAAAACCGCTGAGACCGCCTCCGCCGGGCACGTGACCGAAGATGAGCCTCGTCAGGCCTCCCGGCATCCCGGCTGTTGAACCCGAAATCGGCGTCCCACCATTGAGCACCACACTGGGGGAGGTGCTTCTTCCGAAGGAAATGCCGGCCGTAAACGCTGTGCCGGCAGAGACAGAACCACCAGATTCGCTATTCATGATTATTGTGCCGCCAACCTCGACATAGCCGTTGACATCCGAGTGGCCGCTTGCGTGGAAAATCGTGATCCAGTTGTTGTTGGTCGTATCATCGATTGACACGGTTCCCATATTTACTGTTGCGGAGATGAAAGGCCACATCACGGTGACGACCATTGTTCCGGCATTTGGGTTGAGCCAGCCCCCAGCAGTGATAGTGGCACTCTCCGCAGCCCGCGTTGCCGCACTGCCGGTCGTCGGTATGTAGGAGGTCGGAAAGGCCAGCGGCTCAAGCTGGTATCGCGTCAGCGTCCCGGTTTTGGTCACGACGACCGTGCCGCCCGTCGTGATGGTGAAGATATTAGGCGACCCAGCCGTTGCGGTGCCGGTCCCGGTGCCCAGGGCGGTCCCTAGCGTGACGGCAGCGGAGCCGCTGCCAATGACCCAGAGGGTGAAAGAGCCGGTGCCTAGAGTGATAATCTGTGTCGCCGTCGGCGTGTCGCTGTTCAGCAGATAGTTTTCGCTCGACTGCAACTCCCGCAGAAATCCCTGCGGCATCAGGCGAGGAACATTCGTCGGATAATTCGTGTAGCTCGACCCCGCAGCATCGGTGTAAAGCCCGCTTGTCGCGCCTGACGCCCGCGTGAACGTGATGGTCGGGCACCTCGGCCCGACGCTGATCGAGCCTGGAATCTGATTGGATTGCGCGCCGGCAAGGAAGTTGCAGGACAGCGATGGACCTGAATTCGGACTGACCGGCCAGAACTCAAGCGGCGAACTGGCCGACGCCGAGGCAAGCCCGGCTCCCGCGGCTATCGTTGCGGCGACGCACACCGAGAGAAGCCAGCGCCTCATCACTTGAAATCTTCGCCCTGAAAGTTGCCAGCGACGATACTGCCGCCCGTTACGGCCGTGGCCGAGTTGACGAGACCGAGCGTCCAGCCGCTCATGATCTCGTGCACAGGGTTCCCGCTGGAGTCGAACGGCGGCCCGGTAAGGAGATTGGTAAGCGGTGGCGTCGTTCCATTCGTTCCGGCACCCGCTGCCAGAGTGAGCGCGTTTATGATATTGGAGATCGTCCCATTCGTTTCGACGAGTTGGATAGTATGTGCCACCGAGTCGGTGCTTGTGACTGTCACCCCATTGCAGATAGAGTTGTTTGCAGCGCCGACGATCCCCGGCACGAAAGTGCCAAGGGTAGTGACTTGGTTATTGGCAGCGTGCACCACTTGCGGAAACACCGGCGCTGCCGAAAGCGAAGTCTGTGCACGCGCCTCGTGCGGGAACGCCACCGCCCCGGCGAGGCCGGCGCAAACCAGGATGACCCCGGAGTTGATGTTGAGCAGATCGTTGAGCAGATCGTCTAGGTCGTTCATGGCAGACTTCCTCCCATTGCCCCGTAGCCTCGGGACAGATACAGATTGATGTAGTTCAAGGAAGATGGAGGCGGGGGCACCTGCAACGCATAATTCCCCGCCGGCCCCCCGGAGTTCGAGAACGTCGCCGCCCCGTTCGCCGCCAAGCTGGTCAGCGTGGCCCCGGTCAAAGTCCCCCCGGACGGGGCCGCGACGGTGAGAGCGGTGATGATCTGGGTGGTGAAGACGGTGACGCTATGCCCATCCGCCAGAGCAGGCAGATTGACCGTCAGCGTCGCCAGCGTGCCGGCCGGAGTGAGGTAGATCAGCCCCGTGTTGACGGGGGCGGTGACGGTGCCACCGGAGGTCGGCGTGCTTGGATAACTTGCACCAAAGGATGTACCACGATCCAGCGATAGTTCCGCAGCAGCCGGCCGGCGCTCAAACGGTGTCGCAAGAGACACCACACCGGGAACCAGAATTGGTGTAGGGGAGATTTCGAGCTGCATCCCTTCAAAAATCACACCGTCTGTGGTTCCCGCCGTGCCAACGCCGTTGAAGCAGAACTGCACCGCCGCCCCAAGGGTAGAGACGGGCACGTTGAAACCCACCTGATACCGCGCATACGATCCTGGCGTGGCCTGGAGGGCCTGAGCGGGGATGCCGCCAAGATTCTGCTGCCCAGTCCATGTGCCGGCGATCAATGACGCAGGCGTCCCGGCGGCTGCGGTGGACATGGTGAGGATGGGCTGGACGCCCGTTCCGGAGAAGTTTGCTGCGGGCGCCGCATAGTATGAGAGAATAACCGGCTGCCCCTGCATCTGCACGGCGGCTTCCGGGGTCAAGATATAGGCCAGGCAGAGCGCGGTGGTATTGGTGTTCCCGGCGGTGCGGGCAAGCTGTTCTCCCGCAGAGAAACCAATCGGCAGACCAGACGTGATGCGCGTCAGATACGCGGACGACGCCGACGTGTAGGCGAACCATTGATCGGCATGGTACGTGGCGGTGGTGGTGATGCCGGTAACCGCGCTCGTGCCGAGCTGATACGGGTTCGTGCCGAAGTCTGACCCAACCAGCAGGTTGCGGAAGTTGGCTGGCGAGACATAGGACTGCGCTTGCGTTGACGGGGACGGCTGCGCCTCCGCGACGGCGGACAGCAGCGCCAGCAACGCCAGCGCAGGGAAGATGCGACGGATCATCTGGAGACTCCCTGTCACGGCGTTGCCCATTTCTGCTGTGCCATCAGGTAGTGCGCCAGCAACGCCGATGGCGGCTCCTTGTCCGTGTAGATCGCGGCCATCGCGACGCATCCGGTAGCTGGATGCGCGATGCTGCCCATGCCCATGACGTACGTCCCAGAGCTATTGCCCAGTCTGTTCGTTCCGGAGAACGCCGTCGTGACAGGTGGTTGATTGTTTAGGCCGAGAACAAGGTTTTGGTTGGTCGAGGCATCACCTTGCCAATAGACAAAATTGGCTTGGTTCGCTGCCATTACCGCCGAAGTCAGGTACGTCGTCGAGCCGACAAAGTCGCCCAGAGTCACATAGCGAGGGGCGTTCGAGTCGAATTCCCACCCGTAGTATTGTCCGAAGAAGTTGCCGAGCGCCGTAGGAGTCGTTGGCGGCATGACCACCAGCTCCATCGTGGCGTTTTGGTATAGCGCGACGGCGGAGCTTTGCGCCACCGTCGCCCCCATCAACTGATCTGTGTAGAGCGCCGTTGTGCCAAGAGCAAAAATCCCGCTTGCTGAATTTTGCGCGACTGGCTCGCTCGTTTGATAGGTGCCGGTGCTGCCGGCCTCGCCACTCAGTTGGGAATAGATGACCTGTGGCGCGTACTCGTTGGGTACCTTGGTGATACCTGGCACTGGGATACTACCGCTGGCTATGGCCGTTACGGTCAACACCCCCGTCGCCGCGAAGGAGCCGGTATATTGGGTAAGAGCCGTCGCGGTGAACTGGACGCACGGCTTGCTGTTCACGCCGGTAATGTTGAGCGTCGGTGGCACGCCTGGATTGCTGGATCGCATGCTCCAGTTGTGGCCGCTCTGATCGAACAGAACCGTGACGTTGCAGGTGGTGCCGAGGCAGTCAGCAGTCAGTGCGGTGACATCGGCCTCACAGCCCGAGGGCCAGATGTCAAAGCCGGCGCTGGTGTCCTGCCGCACGATGCGGAAAAGCGGGCCGCTGTAGTCGGCGTTCACGAGGCTCGTTGACCAAAGCGCCAGCAACGCCTTCTGGTTAAGCGCCGGAACCCCTGCATAGTTTGCCGGGGTAGCATGGCTCAGGGTTCCAAGCGGTGAGGCTGGCAACGGCGGCCCGTTGTTGACGCCGCAGCCAGATGGCCTGCGGGGAAAATGACTCTGTGCCAGTGAGTTAAGGACCGCGGAGTCTTCAGCAGTCGATGGGAAATAGCTCGTCTGCAAAACAGTCTGTATCCTGCCTCCATAATCGTTCGTGTCGCCTGTGTACCCGACGCCTATCGAGACAGGATACGGATAGCCAGTATTGACAGTGTTGCCCCCGATCGGGCCATTCCAAGTCGTGTAGGTATCACAGGGCTGAGTGAGCGTCGGTACGCAGGCCGATGTAAGCAGGGACGCGTTGAAGCTCACCGCCGGCTGGTTGTATTTCCAAACTCCTGCGATCTGCGCAAAGCCGGCCGGAAACGTCCCGATACCGGAGTAAGACGCTCCGCCTAGCTGATTGTCTACATCTCCGCCGAAAAGTATCGACTGCTGGTTGTTGGGATAAGGCTGCTCCAGTTCGATATACCAGTTGCCGCCCAACGGTATGTTTGGGATGATCGCGCCGTAGCGAAACTCCCCCACGCTCGCAGACGCTGCGCCGCTATCGCTGACCATATAGGTTGCGCGCGACCCTGTAGTCGGCAGCCCGACCGGCGCTAGGTTGTAGAGATACTGGCCAGCATAAGGGGCCGTGCCGGCAGAACCATCTTCATTGTTCCGTGTGATGATGATCTCGGGGAGACCGTTGGCTTTCCAACCGATCAACGGCCGATGGCCGGAGAATGGCGCCGTGCCGGCGTTGCTGGTCAGTGGGTTAAGCCCGAATTGGTCATACAGCGTCTGCACCCGGCAGTCGTAGCCGTCGCAGAACGCATGCAGGGCGTTGAGGTCCACCATCCCAGTCTGAGCGATGCTGCCGATCAACGCGGTCGCTCCTGCCGACGGCCCGCTGGTAAGTACGGCCTGAAATAGTGGACCGCTGTAGCTGCGCGTCACCCGCTCGACGACGGACCATGCGGAGAGGCAGCCCTGCGAGAGAAGATCGCAAGGTTCCGTGGGGATTGGAATCGGCGGCGGCGTCCGCGGCTGCGCCAGCGCGAGGCTTGGGAGCAGAAGCGCGAGGGCGATGAGGGCGCGCATCAAAATACGAACTCCACAGCGGTCGCCGTCCCAGTGCATGAGACAGTCGACGGCGTGGCAGCGGCTACGTTGTTCCAGTTGAACTGATATCCTCCGCCGTTTGCCTTGATCGTGGTGCCATTGGTGCTCGCGACCGTATTCTCCGCGCATGTGCAAGTGCCTCCTTGGACGCAGATCGCAACGTCCGAGCCGCCATTGTCTGTCACGATCAAGTTAGTCCAAGTTGTCGGCACCGCCCCATAGGTCACCTTCATCGTGTTGATCGCAACAGAGGATGTGACCGACAAGGAGCCGGCGCCGGTTTGCTGGAAGGGGACGGTGGGAACGCCGCTACCAGATGGTCCTGTCACCGGCAGCGGGGTCGTCGGCGAAACAGGCGTCGTTCCTTCCTTCGGCGTCGTGCCGTTCATGTAATATGGCACGTTCTGTGCGGCGGCGGCATTCGCCAGCAGCACCCCCGCCAGCAACGCAATGACACGGATCACTTCCGCCTCCGCACGATGTCGATCAGCAGGCAGAACACCGCAAACCCCGCCAGGCCGATCAGTTGCAGTTCGCTCGGGTCGGGCAGCACCCGCGCCACCAGCAGCCAGACCGCCACGACAAGCCCCGCCGTGAACCCGATGCTGCCGAGGCGGGCTATCTCCATCGCGGTGCGCTGCGACAACGCGCGCAGGCTCAGCAGCAGGATATTGGCGTTGGCGGCGGTGAACAGCGGCTGCTTGGGCGGCGTTTCCGGCGCGGGAGCGTCTTCCTCGCCGATCAGGGTGAACTGGCGCTTGGAACCGGACATTATGCGTGCCCTTCCTTCGACTTCAGGTTGTTGACCAGCTTGTCGAACGTCACGACGCCAGGGTCCTCGACGGGCTTGCCCTTGGCGATCTTCTTGTCGGCGAGGTGGTAATTCGCGACCGCCTTGAAGGTGTCGATCATGAAGTCCGGCGTGGCGCCCGGCTGGAGCGCGGCGGTCAGGAGTTTTTCGGCGAGTTTGGGGAGGTCGGATTTGACGGTCATTGGCCATATCTCTGCTGGTATTGATCCTGCCACCGCGTTGGCGTCGGGGGCGCGGCAGCGGGGTTGTCGTTCGCCGGCCCCACGAACGCCGAGCCGAGCGCGGCGCCCGCGACGCCGCCGCGCTGCATGTAGCGGTGGATCAGTGCCTTCGCCAACGCCTGTTCCTCGGGCGGCCCGCGTAGGGCGCCAGATATGAAACGGAACACCGTTGGGTTGGTATAGGCGTTGATGACGTGTTTTAGCACGACGCTCATCGGGATACGCACCAGCGGGGTCGGCACACCACGCAGCGCGTGCATGCCGGGGATCGGCGTGGAAGCAGGATGCGTCACCGCCGTGCTGGCAATAATCGACTTCCCCGCGTCGGTTCCCTCGCTCGCTGCCAGGATGTCGCGGACATTCTGTGCGAACAGGATGACATCGTCGGTCGAGCCGCCGAAGATCGCTTCCTGCTGCTGGCGTGTTAGTTTGCTCAGCCTGTCGGACAATCCCTTCAGACCGTACACATCCGGATGGGTCAGCACATCCTTGATGTAGGTTCGGGACAACAGCTTGAATTCCGGCGAGTCCACGCCGAACCGCTTGGATGCCGTTTCCAACAGTTGCGGATCGCGGACAATCCTCTGCGCGACGTTGGTCAGCATGGCATTCGGGTTGGTCAGCATCTGGCCGAGCGGGTCGGTCGAGTATTCCTCGGTGACGCCTTTCAGCGCCGCCTTCCGTTGCGCCGAAATGTTCTTCAGTTCGTCTTCCATCGCCTTGATCGGGTTATCCTTCGACAACTTCTCGATCCGCTGTGCCGCGTCATAGGCGTTCTGCATCGCCTGGGAGAACGTGTCGCCGCGCTTCGTCGCCATCGGCAGCGGCGCCTTGCCGCCGTCCGTCATCTCGGACACGTACTGCGCCTGCTTGCGGAATTTTGCGACGACTTCGGGCGGATAGTCCGCCAGCACACCAAGCCGATCGCGCTTCTCGAACTCGCTGATGAACTTGGCCCCGTCTATCTCCCCCTCATAGATCGACTTGCTAGCGTCCAGCGCCGCCTGCATGTCGGCGCCGACTACCGCATCCCACACTGGCGCGCCCGCCAAGCCACGGAGATAAGCCCGCGTCTCCGGCTCCGCCCCAATGACGGTGCGCGCGGCAGTCCCCGCTCCCGGCGGCATATTGGCCTCTGTCCAGTCCACCAACTTTTGCGCGGTCGGATCATGGAACGGCGCCATGTCGGTGCGGTAGCCGCTGTCCAGCGTGTCGAGCATCTTCACGCCGGGTTCGGGGAGGTTCTCACGCAATGATTGGTCGATGACGCCACGGAAATACTTGATCTGGCCATTCTTGAAGGCTGGCGCGAGGGTCTGCCAGTTCGCCAGATCGCCAAGCATGGTGCGGATGTGGCGGAGTTGCCCTGTGGTAATGTCGGGAGCGACGCCCTCCTCTTCCTCGGCCTGATCCAGTTTCGTGATCGCGCGCACCAGCGCGGGATGATTGCGCTGCACGTCCTCGGGCAGATCGCGCAGAAAGTCCCGCGCAGCCTGGGCGGGTGCGGATACATCGGCGACACGGCTACCGAAAAGCTGATCCCACTTGCTGTAGAGGTCCTGATACCGCAACCCGACCGCTTGGCGCGCAGCCGTGATCTTGCCCGACAGCGTGCGAACGAGATCGCCTGGGTTCTGCGTTGAAAGACCCGACTGTAGTTGTGCGATGGCGCCGCGTAAGTCTTGAAACCCCTGTTCCACTAACCCGCGCGTGATCGCTTGGTTTGCCTCCAGCGCTTTCTGCGCTTCAGCCAACGCGGACTGCCGGCCGACCTCGGCGCCCGTGCCGCCGCCGCGCGCAGCGGCCTCAGCAGCGTCGAATTTCGCCGCCACGTCGGCGTTGGACGCGTGCAGCATGTCGGCATAACGGGCATAGAGCGCCTGCCCGGCTGGCGCGTAATCCACTTCGGCGGTGCGTTTCAAAGGTTCGCCAAGTTCCGCGCGCGGGATGCCGAGCGCCTCTGCCGTACTCGATATTTCACCTGACGCGTATTGCGCGAGGCTCGGCGTCACCGGGTCAATGTCGTAGCGTTTGCCGATGCTCGACAAAATCGGCAGGATGGGCGCGGCCGGATAGGCGACCTGCGGCGGCAGATGCACGCCTCTTTCGGCAAGCGGCCCGAACCGCGCCGCAGTTTCAGGCGTGACGCCGCCGACGTAGCGCGCAAATCTGGGCAAGCCAGTCGCTTCGGCCACATAGCGCGCGCCATACTTCGCCGCCGCGGCGGCCTGTCCGGCAACACGCCCCGCTACTCGACCCCCAGCCTCGAACAGCGCGCCCTCGGCCAGTTCGCCGGGGACTTTCTCAATCCCCATCCCCTCGTCGCCAAAGCCGGCCAGCGCCAGCAACGCACGATTGGCTTCCTTGCCGGCGGCGTAACCGAGCGCCGACCCTGCCATACCGCCCGCCGCCGTACCGACTGGCCCGGCGCCGAATGTGCCAGCGCCACCACCGACCGCAGCCCCGCTCGTAGCGCCCGCTACCGGCAGCGCCTGCGACACCACATCGGCGGCGCCGCGCGTCAGAGCACCAGTGATGCCGCCGCCCGCACTCGATGGCCGTAGGCGTTGGCCGTTGACGGTGACGTAGAAGCCTTGCGAATCCTGCCGCACATTGTCGCCGTACATCGCTTGCAGGATTTTCTTCTGCTTCGCCGGGTCGCCCGCTGCCATGTCGAACAGGGTTTGTGTGCCGAGGCCGACGTTGTCGGATGTGGGCTTCGTCCGCTTCTGACCTTCGGGATCAAGATAGTCGGCGCCTTCCGGGATGGCGTCGTAGGTCTGCGGCTGCGCTGGATCGACGCGCCAGTACTTCGTCCGCTTCTGGCCTTCGGGGTCGAGATAATCCGTTCCGGGTTTCAGCGCCGCGTAGCCTGCGGCGTCGGCGATGCGTGGCAACTGCGCGGGCCGCGACCCGGCGGGAATGTCTGCCGACTGCGCTTCCTGGCTGGACAGGATGGTAGCGAGGTCGGACATCAGTGCAACACCAACGGATCAGTGGCCCAGGGCGCGGCGGGCGCTGGCGCGGCAGGCGTCGCGCCCGGCAACGGAGTTGTCAGTCCTGGCAAGTTCAAGGTCCGCCCGCTGCGACGGGCTTGGTTCTGCATGATCGACAAGTCTTGCTGGAAAATCGAGTTCAGGTTGTCCATCGCGGCTTGGACATTCGCGCGGCTGTCACCCCAACCTTCACCGCGGATAATTTTGTCCACCATCGCCTGATCGCCAGCAATCGCGCGGCTGGTCGGGTTGGCTTGCTTGAGCAACAGCGGCGCATTGTTGCGAAGAAACTCCAGCGCACTCTCGAAATCGGCGCGGTCGGTTGCGCTGTCGGCCCCGAGCATATTGCCCACTGCCTCGATCTTCTCCAGCGGTTGCCCAAGCCGCGTCGCTATGCCGACCGCTTTGGGCAGCAATTCCTTGATCTTCTGCACCTGATCAAGTGCGAGTTTGAACTGCTGCGCACGGTCCTCCAGCGTGTTGAGTTGGTTGGCATTCAGAACTTGCTTGCCCTGCACGGTGGCGACGTAACTGCCGAGTTCTTCCGGCGTTGGCGGGCGGCCGTTCTGCGCGATGAACGTCTTTTCGTAATCAGCGGCATGCTCGGCTGTAAAGGCGGTCATCGACGTGCCAGGGACTTTCTTGGAGACCGCGATGATATTGTTTGCCGCCGTATCAAGTTGTCCGGGCGTATATTCCGGGTGCTGTTTCGCAACGTCAGCCTTCACGTCGGCGATCTGCTGGCCCGCGACGCCGCCGCGCGACTCAGCGCCGACCTTTGACGCCCCGGCCAGATCAACCGGTAGATGTGTGCCGACTTCGTAAGCGACGCCGTTGCCGCCGATCTGGACGATCTTGGTCTTCCCGTCCGGCCATCTGTATTCCGATGGTTGCCCGAGATGTTCCGCCTCCGTCTTCCGCAAATTCATCGCGAGAGTCGGATCAATCGCCATCATCTTGCGGAAGGCGTCGTCCGTCAGTTTTCCGTCCTTGTAGGACGCCGGGTCGGCAGAGATAGCCCGTGCTTGGCCTTCCCGCTGCTGCGCAAGGAACGCGACCGGATCGCTGACCTCGGACGCCAGCCTAATCGCCGCGTCCATGTCCTCCGGCTTGCCAGACGCGATGGCTGCCGTTATCGCCTTGGCCGCCGCCGCCCTGGGCAACTCCTCGATTATCCGCAACTGATGCTCCTGCATCGCCGCCGCCGCCGCCGCGCTGGCCTGCATGTGCTGCGACAGCTTCTCGTATTCGCCCTCTTCCAGCAGTTTCGTCGCGATCCGATCATCAGCCGAGGCCGCAACTGCTTTCGCCATCGCGACGCCGGTTGAGAGATCGGTCTGCATCTTCTCCAGCGCCGCCTGCATATCGGCTGCCTGGAGTTTGTGCTTCTCGATCGCGAGGTCGGTGTTCTCCTTCCACTGCTTGTAGCCTTCCTCGTATGCCTTCCAGTCGTTTGCCTTGGTGGCGTTGATCGCCGATGCCATGCCGTTCATGGCATTGATCGCTGGCGTATGCGTCAGCGCCGAGGCCAGCATCGCGAAGATGCCGGCGGCCGAGGCGAAGCCCTTGAGCGGATCGTTCTCCGGCGGCGGCGGCGGCCTCGTCACTTCGACCGGCGTGTAATCGGCCTGCATCTTGTCCACGCGAGCCTGATCCTTGGCGACATCCTCCTTCATTTTCGCGTAAACCGGCGCCTGCGCGGCCTCTTTCTCGCGCTGCGCGGCCGCGATCGCGGCAACGTTCTGCTGTACCATCGCCGGCCCGTACACCGTCGCCCCCATCGCCACGGCGGGCGGGGGCATCTGTGCCCCGAGAGCGGTCGCGGCGGGGATGGCGCCAACCGACATCAGAATGCCCCAAGCGCCTGCGCAGCCGTCACCGCTGGATGCGACGCGCCCAGCAATCCGGACCAGATCGCGCTCCAATCTGGCAACGTGTCCGCAACCGGCGCGATTGGCGGGGTGGCAGTCGATGCTGGAGGCGTCACGGCCGGCAAGGCAGTTGCCGAGGTCGGCGTTGTCGATGTCCCCAGCGACGAAGCGGCCGGGGCGGCGCTGACCGGAGCCGCCGCCACTGGCGCGGGAGCGGCGGCCGGTGCGGCGCTCCCGCCGAGCCACGACGGCAACCCCGGCCAGCCGGATTGCTGGGCTGCCGTCGGATTGAGCGACGCAACTTCGTTCGCGAAGACTCCGGCGACGCTCGGGCCTTGATCGAGGCCGGGCCAGTTAAATCCGGAGGGGGTGGCTGAGGTTGCCATGCTACGCCGCTAGTTTGATTGTGGTGCCGCCGCCCGCCAGCGCGCCGGCCAGCGCCGAAATCGCCTGTCCGGTCTGCGTGTTGAGCGCAGTGTTGGCGGACACGAGGCTGTTGTAGAGTTCGCCCGATAGCTGCGTCTCGCTGATGCCCTGGGCGAGAAGCTGATCCGCCAGCGTGGCGCCTTGGATGACCGCCTGCTGCTGCAACACCGCGATGTCTTGCACTTCCTGCGAAGACCCCGGTGCGACACCCATGTTGGCATACTTCGCCTTGATCGCGGTGATCCCGTCCTGCGTGGCAGCGTTGATCGACGCCTGCACGGCGGGCGGAAGCGTGCCGGTTTCGAGGTAGCTTTGTAGAATTTGACCCTGGGCCGCAGAGGAAGAGGCGAGGTTTTGGATGTTCGACAGGCCGGGGATACTGTTGCCTTTCAGGAGGTCCATACCAAGACCCGCTGCCGCGATGCCGGCGCCGACCAACTTGCCGGTCGGCGAGCCGATCGCGTTGCCGATGGTATCGAGAATGCCGGTGCTCGGCGTCGTCGCCACGCCGCCAGGCCCGAGGGGCGCGCCGCTGGGCGTCGGCCCGACCGCCACGGCATTGGGGTTCGCCACCACCGAACCGTCTGGCAGCGTCAATTGTGGGCCGGTGTATGTCCCGGGATCAGTCAGTACGCCACCGCCAGCAACAGGGGTCGGAGCAGCGTCCAGCGCGGAGGCGGCCGGAGCGGCAGACGCGCCACCCGTCTCCGCGCCGACCGCGCTCGCGGTGCTCGGCGTCGCAAACCCAGCGGTTGGACTGGCGGCCGTCAGATCGACCGGGGCGCCCGCCGCGACGCCAGCGGGGCCGGCAACCGATGCGGCCCCCGGACCGGCGGTGGAGAGCGTCGGCGCGGCACCCAGGGCGGAAGCAGCCTCGGTTGCGCCGGGGATCGCGGTGCTGACGCCGCTGGCAAGGGCAGGGGTTGTGCCGGCCGACAGCAGATCGGTTGCGCCGCCGATCACGGGACCGGCCGCACTCAAAGCGTCCGCGCCCAACCCGGCCGCAGCCGCGCCAGCAGCGGCATCGGCCGCGCCGAACCCAAGAGCCGTGGTGGCGTCGAATGCGCCGGCGGCAAGGGGGGCCTCGACCGCGCCAGCCAGTGCGGCATCCGCCACCCCAGCAGCAGCGGCATCCGCCACCCCAGCAGCAGCGGCGTCAGCCGCCACCTCGGCTCCGGCCGCCGTGGCCGCTCCTACCCCCAGCCCCATCTCACGCCGCCTTCAGATCGAGTTTGTAGAGCATCCCGAACTCCTGAGCGCCCATCCGGCGATACAGCGCCCCGAGCCGCGGCCCGTCGCCCCGAACGCCGGCACGTTGATACACCTCTCCGACGCCTCTTGCACGCGCCGCGTTGAGCGCGGCCTGCTGAAGTCGCCACCCCAGCCGCAACCCCTTCGCGTCCGGCGAGACAAAGAACGGTAACTGCGTTGCGGTCAGAACGTCGGCATCCTCCATCGACGGCGCCACGACATGGATCAGATAGCCCAGCATGCGCCCATTGAGCCTAGCCGTCACGATGTCGCCCGCGTTGATGTCTTCCAGCCGCTGGAACAGCGGCCAGTTCTTGCGCCGCCACCGATCTTCCGGCTCGCCGACCGCTTGGCAGTGCGCCGCCATCAGCGCCTGCCCGTCGCGCTCGAACGCCGCCAGTGCCTCGCGCTGGATCACCACCCCGTCCGCATCGGGTTCGGCGCGCGAGAGCGGCGCGCCCAGCGTGCGCCGGAACGCCTTGCGACAGGCCCGCGCCGCCGCCAGCATTTGCGGCTGGTGCGCGAAATAGTGCCGCATGGTCGCCGCCACGTCGGACTGGATATTGACCTCCGCCAACGCCGCCCAGTGATCGTGGTCGTGCGGATATGGCAGGCAGTGCTCGAACAGCCGGGCGCAGACGGACTCCTGAGCCAGATCGGCGAAATCGACCGTGAGGACGCCTGATTGCTGCGAAATCCGGTGAAGTGCGCGGTCGTTGCGCTGCATCTCGCGGGTCGTTTTCGCGCGGTCGAGTTGGCACACGCCACGCATGTCGAGTTTCAGGTAGCTCTCGACCACCTCCGCTACAGGCCGGCGGATCACGGCCATGCGGATGTCGGGACGGATATGGCGGATCAGCCGCCACCAGCGTGCCGCGGCGGTCTCGACAGTGCCGGTGCAGTCCTGCGCCAACCAGGACCGGACATCGGCCATGCTGCGGATGTGGCGCATCTCGTCGTAGCCGCAGTGGTAGGCTTTGTGCGTGAGGAAACGCGCCGCCCAGGTGGAGCGGCTGCGACCGAGAGTGAAGATGATGAAGGGGGCGGTCAGTACACCCTCCCCAACTCCACATACCGCGCCTTCGTCGCGCGCGGCGTCTGCTGCATCCGGCGCGCAACGATGCCTTCCGGCACGTCGCTGTAGCGCGGGATGATGATCCGTGAAGCATTCTGGTGTGCCGCCCACGACGCCATCGCCGGATAGATCGAAGCCGCCTGCTCGGGCGCCTCGATGTCGTTCTCATCGTGCTGGCGCATGAACACGAAGAAGTCCTGCACCACCGGCTGTGGCTCCAGTGGGAGGCGGATCAGTTGCGCCAATCCGCACGCCTGTTCGGTGCGGACAAACCACCATTCGTTGCTGTAGATGCAGTTGCGCAGGAACCCCTTGATCTCCGCCGCCGCCGCTTCGGGGTGCCGCTCGTGCAGCCGGAATGCGAGCCAGTCCTGAAGTTGCGTCAGGTCGGGCAGTTCCATGCGCCGGATGATCGCCGGGTCCGGGGCGGCAATCTTTTGGGCCGGGACCCCGATGCGCAGATCGCCAATCGGAATGCCGGGGATTTCGACGGCCGGTGGGGCCGGGGGTGGTGGCCGGATCACTTGCAGGATCGCGCCGGCTTGGATGTTCTGGGGCGGGGCGTCGGTCATCTAGCCAATCTCCAAAGCATTCGACTCCGCCACATGCAGGGTCGCGTTCAGTTGAATCCAGCCCTCCCGCTGCCCGGGGTCGTTCCAGTCTACATCCGTCAGGTCCAATGTGGAAATACCGAGGATGGCGTCGGTCGCGTTGTGAATCTGCTGATGCTGGTCAAGGAACGCCGCGGGGTCGGCGAGGTTGACCGGGTCGAGTACATATTCGGGCAATGCGATGTTGTGCTGCGCCAGCACCGCCGCCCGGATCAGGAAGTGCTCATTGGCATGGTTGAAACTCCACGCCGCCATCTCATCGTCCGTTGTCGGCACGTTCCAGACGCTGGCCAGTCCCATGACTACCCCCGGTAACCTGCGGAAACAGCGTCGCTCCCTGCCGAGATCAACGCAACATCGGCAGCCGAGGTCGAGATCGTAAATCCTAGCAACGCCCCCTGCTGCCCATTTGCTGTAGGGGGGGCAACATACAACCCGTTCGTCAGCCCCACCGGATTCGGCGTGAGCGTCACTGGACTGGTCGCAACCTCGCTGTCCACCGCGAACGTGATGTTCGGGCTGCTGTCGGAATAGTACTGCGCTACCAGCCATACCCGGTTGGCGGTTTTCGTCACCATGTAGCCGCCCGGCTTTGCCCATAGTTTGGACTGCGCCGTCTTGGAGAAGGCTGTCGATGGGGTGGAAAACAAGGGATAGATGTTCGTTCCATTCGTCCCATAGGCCGTGATGACCGATGCGATTTCCTGATGCTGGCAGTAGATCAAATTCACGTCCTGCTCGGTCGTGCACCATTTTTTCTGATCGGGTAGCCAGATGCACAGCTTGTTGACCTGCTCGCCGGTTATCTCGTCAATCACCGGGATCAACAACGCCCAGATGCGCTTGCCGTAGAGAATCGCCTTGCACGCGCTGAGCTGGAAACCGCCAAAGGCGTTCGGCACGCTGTTGTAAAATCCATCGAGCGGTTCCGACACCTTCGACACCCGCCCACCATAGCCGACATGCACGCCGAACTCGTTGGCGAACACGATATTGCTGCCCAGCACGTCCACCGTCGCCGCGTAGGGGGTGCCAGTCTCCGGGTCGGCATTCTGGTTGGTGAAACTGGTCTGCGGCGGGGAGCCGCTGGTCGTCACGCCGCCGATGTAGTTTATCGAGCTGTCCCCGATCAGGTAAAGGAACCCGTTGGTCTGGATCGGCTGGACATAGGCAACGCGCAGGAACGAATCGTTCGAGGTGAAATCACCGCCGCCGACGGCGGTCGAGAAGTTCCACGGATCGCCCGGCCCGGTAAAATTGACCGTCCCGCCCGCGCCTTGCGGAGCCGTCGAGTAGGGATTCACCACCCAGACACGCGACTGGTAGGTCTCGACCGCCGAGCCGGAAATCCCGAACGGCATCACCTCCAGGATCGCGGCTGCGGCGTTGTTCAATCCCGTCTGCACCTCGATCGCCGGCACCGATGTAAACCCGGAGCCGCCGTTGCTGACGGCCACGGCAGAGATCGCCCCGGCGGTCACCGTCGCCACCAGCACCGCCCCCGTACCTCCCCCGCCCACCACGGTCAGGGTCGGCGTGCCATTCAGGTTCGTCCCCCCCTGGACGATGGTGACAGACGCGATGGCGCCCGGCGTGATGGCAGCCACGGCCACCGCCCCGCTGCCCGTGGGGAGGCTGACGGTTGGGGGGCTGGTGTAGCCGGTGCCGCCCGCGATCAACGTCGTGGACGCCACCACGCCCGAGGCGTTGACAGTGTAGGTCGCCTGAGCGCCGCTGCCGCCGCCACCCGAGAACGCCAGGGGGTAGGTGCCCGGCACATACCCGGAGCCGCCCGGACTGACGGACAGCGAATTGACGGCGGTTCCAGAGAGCGTAGCGGTGATGGAGGCGCCGGAGCCGGGGATCGGGAAGCTGACCGTGGGCGCGCCCGTGTAATTCGCCCCGCCGGCGGTCAAGGCAATGGATTGAACGGCACCGCCCGATGTCGTGAACGTGCCCGCCGCGCCCGATCCCGCCCCGCCGGTGAAGCCGAGAGGGAATGTGCCGGTCGGGTAGCCGGTGCCGCCGGAGACCAGCGTGAGATACTGCACCACGCCGGTTGCCAGCACGGCTTCAAGGATCGGCGTCGTGTCGGTGCCGCCGCCGGAGAACGCGACCTGCACGATATCGCCTGGGAGGTAGTCGAGGCCGGGATTGGTGATGATCAGATTGGTGATCGAACCGTTGGTCAGGACTGGCACGAGTCTGACGTTGGTGCCCGCGCCGCCAAAAACGGTATAACCCGGCACGGAAGTATATCCCGCCCCACCGTCGATCAGTTGGCTCGGGTCGAACGGCGCGATCGAGCCTGGTTGATAGAACAGCGTGCCATCGGTCGCGAAGTAGCCGTTCTCCTGCTTTGACGTGATGATGATGACCTGACTGCCCCATTGCGTGACGCCGACGTTGCCACGCGCCGGATTGGCGATCGTGCCGTCGGGGGCGATGGTGATTTGCGCCAGCGTCTCGGTGTTCACCAGCCAGATGTCGCCATCGTCCTGCATGACCACGCAGTACGGCGTCTCGCCGACGTTGGCGAAATTGAAGAACGCGACGGTGCGGCCCGCCTCGCTCACCGTGAAAATCGGCGCTCCGATGCCTGGGATGGTGCGGAGATTCGAGTCGCCGAGCGGTATCCAGCCGTCCATCCACGAAGCCTCGGTATCCTTGATCCCGGGCCGGGAGGCGTTGGTGTTCAGGCCCGTGAAGCCCTCAAAGGCCAGTATCTCGAAGGCTTCCTGCTGCTGTTGCGACCCGCTCATGAGAACGTAACGTTCGATGAATTGAGTACCTGCCACGTCGTCGCGGAGGCCGAAATCATACTGGCGTAGGCGCCCGCAGCAGTGAATGTCGCGGTCGTATGGCCACCGCCGAATGCACCCGTCGTCGCTGCGGTTACCGTGTCGCCGCCGCCGCCGGTCTCCTCAGTGATGAACAGCGGGCGGCCGGCAAAGCCTGGGTCCGCGAGGGTGCAGTATATGTTGCCACTTGGCGAAGCCAGGACTGCCGTGCCTGCCTGGATCGAGAGGGTGCTATTGACGGTATATGGCTCTCCGACTGAGGCAAGGTTAACGGGCAGGAACTTGAACGGATAGTCCCCGAATTGTCCATAGAAGGCAAAGTTGTTCTCGATCTGGTAATTATCTATCGAGTAGTTCGGCGCGGGTGATAGGAGTTTGATTGCCAGAGGATCGGAAGGCGCCCCTGGCGTCACTATGTTGTCCATGTTGAATTGGCATCCGATGACTTGTGTGCCATCTGCCTCGTAGGCAATCGAAATCCCTGCCGCGACACACGTCGGATATTCTGCCGGCAATGCAAACGAGCATCCAATGATCTGGACGCCTCGCGACCCCGCCGTGACCGAAATGTCAACTCCATCGGTGCCGTTCGCGTTGCGGGCGCCGCCGGCTGCATTGTTGCCACTGAACGTGCAGCCGATGATCTGATCGAAATCGGTGGCCAATGTGCCGTTTCCGCACTGGAGGCCGGTGTTCTGGGCGTTCTGTATTTGTGCGCCTTGGATGATGTTGCTGAAGCTTCCTTGGATGATGATGGTATTTTCGCCGTTGAAGAACGCGCCGCCGTGGAATTGGTGTGATCCGGCGGCGTAGGTCAGCGGCGTGCTGCTTGTTGTGCCCAGCAGGAGTTGCGCCACGCTGGCGGTCACTAAACTGGAACCGCAGGTGAGCATATAATGATACCAGTCGGTACTTTGGTTCTGATACCCTAGCGTTGTCGAATCGGCGATGTAGACATTCCACATCCAACCGGACTGATAGGTATTGCCGACCAGGATACCGTTGGCAAACCCCTGGAACAGCACATCACGCAGCGTCGGCCAACCCTCGTTCGGACCCGACGGCCGCAGCGTGTCAGACATCAGCAACCCGGTCTGGCCGGTATAGGTGCCAGGCACGCCAGCAAAGCCTATTTTTTCGAGCGTGATGTTGCCGGATGTCGAGTCCACCAGCGTCAGACCGGCGTTGTTGCCGTGGAAGACAATCATGCTCTCCTGGCTGATCGCGCTAGCCCCTGGCACAGCATAGTAGGACCCGACGCCGATGATGGTGTCGTTCTTCAGCGCGAGATTGCCGGTGTAGTTGGAAAATCCGCCTGGGTGGTAGATCGCGGGATTGCCGGCAAGCCGCGCTGCTGCGGTGCAGTTATTCCAGGGCGTCGTATCGTCGTGCCCGCCGACACCACTTTGCGTGCCGTCCAGATAGGCGCCGAACCAGCGGATCGACCAGCTCTTGCCGCCGGTCTCGCGATACCAGCTCCGCCCCGATGCATCGTTGATGATCGTGCCGCCGTTGGCCGTGGTCGGCGTGCCGAGATAGAACGGCCCCTCGCCGCCATCTCCTTTGGCGTAGAAGCCCTGGAGAAAAATCTGGTTGTTGGGCAGCGTGGTCGAGGTCGCCGCTTCCAGCGCCGCGACAGTCGCGACCACGAGTGGCATGGCAGTCGAGGCGATGCTGCTGTCCTTGATCAACTTGCCCGTCGTGCCGTTGAACAGCGCCAGATCGCCAGAGTTCGCCGCTGAGGGACCTTGCACGATGTTCGCTGCCAGGATGCCGCTGTCCTCGATGAGCCGGCCCGACGTTCCGTTGAAAGTGAGAATGTCGCCTGCAACGGCGGATGTGGGACCTACGACGTTGCCGGTCCCGCCGCCGCCTGGCACGTAGGCATAGGTCTGACCGTTGATGACGTAATTGAGTTGCACGCTCGGCGCACCGCCGAACGGGTTGAAATACATCGTGATGGTGCCGTCGTTGGAGACGGCCACGCCATACTGCACATAGGCCGCAGTCGTCGGCCCGCTGTTGATCGCGAAGCTGATGTTGCCGTTGTTGGTAATCCCCACGCCCGTGAGGTTACCGCCAGTCGCCGGGCCGGCATCCTGCGCGACACCATCCGTCGTCCAGGACAACGGATGCCCCGGGGTAACGACGCCGGATTGGAGGATGGGTTGACCTGCGCTCATACCGTGAACCCCTGGGCGATCCCCACCACATCGAACAGCGTCCCGTCATTGGCGATCAATGTCAGCACGTCGCGCGCGGCAGCCGTAGCGGTTGCGGTGAAGGATGGGTAAGTTGTCCCGAAGTTGAACCCTGTCGTGAGATGCCACGTTGCCGCGGTGGCGCCTTGCTGGATATTCAGCACCATCCGCTGATCTGGCCCATTAGCCGCACCGGCGTGCAACGTGATCGTGCCACCGGACGCCGGGCCGTTCACCAGAGCGTTCGTCACACCCAGCGTCGGCGTGATCGCGAACGTCCCGGTCGCTGTCGCTGCCACGGTGATCTGGCTGTTGCTGATCAGCGAGCCGTTGTTGAACGCCAGGAAATCGCCAAGGGCGGCGCTGCTCAGCAAAGTCCCCGCCGTCGGCAGCGTGATATCCGTCGTCCCCGTCGCCACCAGCGTCACCGGATGCGCCCCGGAGACCGTCACCGCGCCCCCGAGCGAGACGGCCTTGCCGCCAATCGACCCGACCGCGACCGCGCCCGTGTTGGAGATCGTCGCGTCGCCCGACATGGCGCGGGCCTGCGCGAACCCGCTGGAATTGCCCACCCAGATGTCGGCCGAGGCCAAGGCGTTCGCCAGCAGAGTCCCGGTGGTCGGCAGCGTCAGCGTCGTGTCGCCGGTGATGCCGAGCAGCAGGTTGTACGCGCCCGAGACCGTCACCGACCCGCCCGTGGCCAGCGGGCCACCGAGCGACACGCCTTTGCCGCCCACCGCCGTCACCGTCGTCTCGATCGTCCCCTCGGTGTTGACGCTGGTCACGTCGCCGGTCAGGTTCGCCACCGAGGCCGTCTGTCCGTTGGTGATCGTCCCGCCGTTCATCCCGGCGCCAGTGTACCACTCCGACATCGGCCCGAACGCGCCCAGCGTCGAGGTCACGCCGTTGAGCACGAACAGCAGCGGCAGCGGCGACTCGGTGCCGTAGTTCTGTACCGTCAGGATCGCGGCTTCCTCGGTGATGCCAAGGCTAAGCTGGCTGAACCCGCCGGTCGAGATCAGGTTGTTCTGGATCGTGAGCGCGGTCTGCTGGTCCGAGAGGATGGCGAAGCTGGTGGCTGCCGGCTCGGGCGCGGCGCCGCCGTCCTGGATCACGCCGTCCGTGGTCCAGACCGCGACGTGGCCGGGGGTGATGGTGCCGGTTTGGTCTACGCTCATGTCGCCACACCGGTTGACATGCGATGGAATACCGCTAGAGTGACGGAGCCTGCCGGAGCGTTACCAGCGCCCGACAGGCTCCTACCAACGACCTGTATGAGAGGCCAAGATGGGTAAGGGCAGCATACCACGCGCAATGACGGTTGGCGACCTGTTCGGCGAAATGCCGCCCGTGGCGAAAAAAACGCACGCCAGGGGCTGGAAGCGCGACGGGCGGTCGAAAGCGATCGTGTCATACGCCGGCAAAGAGAGACAGCGACTCCAAATTGAATGCCAGGTTTGCGGCAAGCCGTTTGTCGCCGTCCGGACGACGCGCTTGTACTGTTCGGCGTATTGTCGGCACGCGGCAGGATATACCCCTCGGACTCGGCCGACACGCAACTGCGAACAATGCGGGAAGGAGTTTGTCGCTTACAAAAAGACGAATCTTTGGTGTTCCCCTTTCTGCTACCAACGATATTACACCGAAAAAGACAGGCCGGGATATAACAGCCGGATGAGAGCGTTCCATAAACGCCACCGCACGGCGACGCCGTGGAAGCATCTTTTGTCGGGAGCGAGGGAGCGCGCTCGCAACAAGAAACTGGTTTTTGATTTGACAAATGAATGGGCCGCAGCGAGGTGGACCGGCAAGTGCGAACTGACGGGTGTCCAGTTTTCTTTGTCTCATGCTCACAGAGCCGCGGACTCCCCAAGCGTCGATCGTATCTCGCCGGCCGAGGGCTACACGCAGAAAAATTGTCGCTTCGTGCTTTGGGCTGTGAACAGCTTGAAAGCCGAGGGAACAGACTCGGATATGTACCGCGTCCTCCAGTCGGTACTGAATGGGAACGTTCCGGCATCGTTACCACCTGCCATAGGGCGAGGTCGCCCGACCGGGTGATACGTATGCCCGGAAGTTCTTCATCCTCTCATCGTAGAGGTCTTTATACATCCGAGCGGCGTTGCCATTCTGCAGCCCGAGATAAGCCAAGTGGGCCATGAAATAGGGCACCGCATCGGTCCAGGGGTCTGCAATCGCTTCAACGCTTTGGTCGTCTATCAGGTCTTGCGGGAGGCACTGACAATCCCACTCTTGCTGGTATAGCTGCGATGCAGGCGGGTACATGAACAGTGTGCCACTAGTCCCCTGGCCAAACTGAGCGGCGTAGGCCGGCACATACTGGAACTGGCCTGCTACATATTGACGAATGAGGGCCTGGAGAGAAGAAAACGAGTAAACCGGGAGACTATACCGGTAGTTAGAGAATATGACCGATATGCTCCGCACCATATAGATCGACCGGACGCCCGGCCACGGAGAAAGATCGACTGCGGAAAATGGGTACTGCTCCTGGCCTTGGTTCAACGTATTCACCGGCGCCACCGCCAGCGCGCCCTCGAACCCCGTCCCAGTCGGGTCGCTGATGCTGATCTGTGGCTGGAAGTAGCCAGCCCCGCCGTACTCGATGTTCACCGAGACGATGACGCCGCCGATTGCCGTGGCGCTTGCGGTCGCCTGCGCGCCCTGTGGCAGCGGCAGAAAGCCAGAAGGCGAGTCTGGCGGGGAGATCGTGACCGTCGGATCGGTGTAACCCACACCACCGTTGAGAATCTGGCACGAGACAATCGGATTGCTAATCGCGGGCAGAATACGCACGCACTGACTTCTCATCGCGGTCTCACGCCGCGCTTGATTGCAGTATTCGATCAGGTCTCCGTCGTCTTCCAGCTCCATGTTTCCATCACGGAGGAAGCGGCGGCACTGCTTCAGGTACGTGTAGAGGGATGCTGGCATCTACGCCGCCGCCCCGCGCTGTGGCGCCACGCCCAACTGGTTCGCCCGCGTCGGGTTCGGATTCTGCGGGTAAATCCCCGGCAGCGTAAGCGGCGTCGAGGCCCGCCGTGCCCGGTCCACGAACTCCTGATACAGCCCGAACATCTGCTTCGCGTATTCAAGCCGCGCGTTGGTCTGGGCGGACATCAGCGCGAGGTAGGCAGCGAAATATGGAACGGCGTCAGTCCAGATCACGGGCACCGCCTCTGGCGTGGTGTCGTCCGCCAGCGGAATTGGGATACACACCGCGTCAACGGGAACTGTGTACGCGATGTCTGGTAGGGGCGAGAGATACAATGACCCGCCCCCGACTGGGTTGGGCGATGTCTGCGCCGCCGCCCCCTGGCCGAATTGGGAATACACGGTAGGTGGGCCGGAAGTCGGAGTCGGATTGGACAATTCGTATCTCGCGAACCAGCCCCATGGTCTCGGTCTCACCCACTTCATTCCTGCCCCGACACTATACCATAGTGTTTCAATCTCCCACACGCCCAGGATGCCGTTCACGCCCGCGTTGGGGATGACGATGCTGCTGAAGGCGTAGTTGTTCACGCCAATCGAAAGTGTGAGGTTCCCCATGGCGCGAATGCACTTCGCCTCGCCGGCCAGTTGGTTGCGCGCTGAATTGATAAAGGTCGTCAGCAGGGCGGGCGGATAAAGCGACGCCGGGGCCGCTGGGTTCTGCAAAAGCGACTGCGTTGCGGCGAGATACTGATTCAGCATCGCGCCACCTCACGGCCGGCGGCGCTCTTCCTCCACATGCCGATCAATCGGCGCCCCAAACGGCACCATGAGCGCGCGCAAGCCGCCCTGCTTCCAGTGGTGATCCGCTGAGCGGCTACCAGGAACGCGCGGACGGAACGCCCCTTAGACCCGACGCCAGAGTTGAGTGAGGCGACTGCCACGGCGGACCACCTCTCTCATAACGAAGTTGCATCAAAGGGGCTGAATCATCACAACGTCGTTCAGATTCCCCAAGGTCAGCGCAATCGAGGCCAGCGTGGTCGGCACCGCTCCGCCCGGCAGAATGACCGCCGACGGGGCCGTGAGGAACAGGCCGGGGTCGATCACCACCGGCGCCGAGAGGCCACCCAGCGAGGATGTGACCACCGTGATCGCGCCGGCCCGCGGCTTGAAGTTGGTCATCTCGACCGCGGGGTTGATGATCGCGGACACGCTGGTCGTGCCGCCGCCGCCCGTCGTGATGACGCCGGCGGGTTCCGCGACGTTGCCCCAGCCGGCACCGGCCGCCACCGCGGACGCCGCCGTGATGGTCTGCATGACCAGCGGCGTGATCGTGGCGCCGGCTCCGGCACCGCCCGCCGCCGTCAGCGTCAGCGCCGAGATGGTTGAAAGCGGCGCGCCGTTGTTGGTGCAGAGCGCGCCGGTGATGACGCTGGCGTTGCCCGCGTTCAGGATCAGCGTGACCGTCGCCTGGGTGATCGTGCCGGCGTTCGGATCGAACGGGTTCGGCAGGATCACGCACGGCACCGTCGAGGTCAGGTAGCCGGCCCCGAAGTTCGTCAGGCTGACCGTGGTGACCGAGGTGCCGGTGAGCGCGCAGTAGCCGGTCGCCGGGATGCCAGGCGACGGCGGCAGCGTGATGTGCAGAATCGGCGGCAACGAGTAGCCGGACCCGCCCGCGTTGATGGTCGAGACCGACAGCGACCCGCCGACGATCGCCTGCCACGTCGAGCCGCCCACATTGGCCGTGATGGTCGCCGTCGCGGTCGCGAACCCGGTGCCGCCGCCGGCGACGATCGCCGCGACCGGGCAGCCCGTCAGGTTGGCGATGCGGCGCGTGAACCCGTCCGAGGTGATGTGCTGCACGCCGCCCGTGACGCGCCGTTCGAGGCGCCAGACGCCGGTAACCGGGTCGAGCCATTCCAGGACGCTGTTCGCGCCCGTGTCGAACAGGATGCCGTTCGTGCCCGTGGCGGGCAGCACGATCGAGCCACCCGGCGGCAGGCCGAAGAAGTTCGACTGCACGTCGTATGGGGCCTGATTCAGATTCGGAGGATAAAGGGGTGCTGGTGTCGGAAGCGGAACCCCAGGCCCAGAGATAATTTGTGCCATTTGTTTCGCTCCCGATCAGTACGCGTTTCCGCCAAATCCGTACACCCACGCCCCCGACACGCTCTTCGCCGAAATGAAGTCGTATCCGAGCACGACGATACCCTGCTGGCCGATCTGACCCAGCGGCACCAGCGAATAGAAGCCGGAGAAGTCCAGGGCGGCATCCTCCGAGATATAGATGCCACTGTACTTGCAGTCGCACGCGAACAGGTTCCCAACCGGCGTGAAGTGATCCGCGAAGATCGGAATCCCCGAGACATTCAGGTTCGGGAACGATGAGCGGATCGGCGTGTCGGCGGTGTAGGCGCGGCCCGGCGTGGTGAACGCTTCCTCGATCCCCTGGAAGTCGTTGTTCAGCGTCGAGTAGTCGGCGGGATTCATCACCACGAAGGTCGGGGCCTCGCCGCCGGCTGTGTCGGTGATCTTCGACAGCAGCGACGACATCGCCTTGCGGTTCCAACCCAGCGTCGCCGTGCTGTAGGTCGTGTTCCAGGTCGAACTGGAACCCGCGTTGATGTACTGGCCCTGGAACGCCGAGTTGCCAGAGGCGGTGCGGTTGATGCCGCCGTAGGTCGGGACGTTGGTGCCGTTGTCGAACGCGTCGATGAAGCTGTTCGGATACGTCGGCTGCGCCGAGTTGTTCGTATACAGCAGCCGCGCGATATTCTGGCGCGTCACCGCGTAGGCGTCGTTCATGCGGACCTTGAGCAGCGACACCTCGCGGTCGGTCGCCTGGAGGATGGTCTCGCCGAACGGCAGCGGGATCGGAACAACCCAGTACGCCAGGTTCCACTGGCCGTTCTGGACGCCGGGGGTTACGACTGGCGAATTGAATCCGCCACCGTAATTTGTGAAAGAACCTTGCACCACGCTTTGCCCTTGCAAAGGTATGGTTACCTGGTTCAAGCCGCCGGCGGCCTTCTGCGCGTTCCCCCAGAGATAGAACAACGATGGGGAAGCGAAATAGATCTGTACGAACAATTTTCTGACGAAAGCGCGCCTGGTGACCGAGGTCAGCTCATTGTAGACTGAACCAGCGGAAGGGGCCACACCTATGCCCGGAAGCGGCATTTAATTATACTCCCACTGTTGACATAGTCATCCCAGCTTCGTATGGTGCGGGCGTGACCACCGAACCAAGGAAACTGAGATGCCTATGAAGAGTTACGTGTCCACTCGCCCTTGCGCGCAGTGTGGGGCGATGTTCACCACCACCCGACACCGCGAGCTCGAACGGAGATTCTGCGCTAGGGCCTGCGTCCTTGCTTACGAGACGGCCCACGGTCGCGAGGCCGCTCGCAAAGAACCTGTTGAGTTCACCTGCAAACAGTGCGGCAGCCCATTCTCGATGAAGCCGTCGTACGTTGCGGAGTACCGTCGGCGTTTCGGAAAGGACCCGATGTACTGCTCGATTCCATGCAGCGCTCTCGGTCGCAAAGCCGATACGATGGCCCGGAGCACTTTCGTCTGCCTCGAATGCGGGAAAGAGAACCCGATGAAGCGGTACGAGGGTGAGGGCCGCACGGTCTATTACCGGCAGCAGAAGTTTTGCGATCAGGTCTGTAAGTCCGCCTACCAGGCTACCGCCGCCAAAACTCGTTTTGAGGCTGGAGACTACAGCAAGTTCACTGACGACCGCGGTTACGTGCAAATCCACGTCCCGACCAAGGTCGAAGGCAAGAAACGCTCCGCTCTGGAGCATCGGCTGGTCATGGAAAAGCACATCGGTCGGCGTTTGTTCCCAGAGGAAACGGTTCACCATATCAACGGCCAGAGGGGGGATAATAGGATTGAGAACCTCTGCCTGTTCTCCTCCCGTCACGGCCCCGGCCAGCGCGTCACCGACAAGATCGCCTTCGCGATCGAGATGCTGCAACTCTACCCCGAGTTCGCCCGCGAAGCCGGCTGGATGTTGGTTCCCGTGGAACATCCTACCGCCGCGACCCCTGTTGCTGCTGCGCCCGGAAGTCCTTCAACGCCGCATTGATCTCGGCGTTCAGCGCGCCCTCGTCCTCGCCCTTGGACGCGATCATCGCCTTGACGAACTTGTCGTCGTCCGGGATGTTGTCCATGAAGCCCCAGGAGCCGGTCGAGTTCGGCTGGACCGGTTCGGCCGGCGGATGCAGCTTCTCCCAGTGCGCGGCGGCGATTTCGAGATCGGCGATGCCGTTCTTCTCGGCGTGCGCCACGATCTCGGCGATGCCTTCGTCGCGCCAGCCTTCCTGGCGCAGCGCGGCCTTCTGGCGCGTCCAGTTGGCCTCGAAGTCGGCGACCAGCTTGGCCTGCCGTTCGGCTTCCTTCTCCGCCTCGCGCGCGGCCTTCTCCGCCTCGCGCTCGGCCTTGGCGGCGGCACGTTCGTCGGCGGCGGCCTGCTTCTCGGCCGCCATCGCCGCGCGGATTTCGTCCAGCGTGCTGTTGATCGGGGCGGCGGCGTCGATCTCGGGGATGACGGCGTTCGGATCGGCGGTCTTGCGGGCCTGAAGCAGCAGCTTGCGCGCCGCCGGATTGGCCAGCATGCCGTTGACGGCGCGGATCGTCGCCTGGCTGGCGAGGAATTCCGACTCGTCTACTTCGCGGGTGGCCATCAACGACTCCCTGCATTGGCCATGGCATAGACCTCCTCGGCCATTTTCACTCTGGCAAAGTCATCATCAGTCCGCGCCACACCATCGACATGCGACGCGACCGGAACCTTCTGCCGGGTCTTTGTCAGCAGCGCGTTGCGATACACTGCGCAGGCGTCCTTGAACCGAGCCTCGGCGTATTCCTGCGTCTCGGCTCCGGACATTGCCAGTGGGCAGATGAACATCTCGGGATCGCCCGGCCGCTTGATGACGACCCACCAATTCGAGTCGTCGGGCGCCGACCTGATCTGCTCATCGATGCTGCCGGTGTAGTCGGCCACCGGTTAGCCCTTCGATCCGGCGTTCGGGACGTGCGAGATCGCCATATCGCCGGACTTCTCGCCCGCCGGCAGGTGCGACTTGCGGCCACCGATGTCGAGCTGTTCCATGTCCACGCGGACGATCTGCTCGTCGGACTTCGGGACGGATTTTGTACTATCCTGAAAGATATTTACCATTCGTATCGTCCTCCTACGCTGCCATCGCTGGCGAGGGGGTCGGCGGCGGTGCGCCGGGCGGTCTCTGCGCGCCCGCGACGGCGGCCTGCTGCGGCGCCATCTGGGTGTGGCGGAGTGCCATCTGCTTCATGAAGTTCTGCTCGCCCTGTGGCGAGGCGGCGCCGGGCGGGATGTTCTTCCCGACATCGGCGATGGCTTTGTTGAGCGACTGGCCGAGCGGCGTCTCCGGCCCGACCATGGCCATCACCATCGCCATGCCCTTCAGCAGGGCGCCCGCCGCTTGGATTCCCTGCGCCATCTTCCCGAGGTTCTGGGACGGTCCTGTCGCCGGGGAGGAGCCGATAGGCGGCTGACCCGGTTGAGGTGCCCCAGGCGGGGTTGCTGGCGCGGCGGCGGACGGCTGCGTTCCGGACATGGCGGGTTGGTGGTTGGACTCAGGGCCTACTTGCGGCCCTTGCGGTGCATCTTCCGCTTCGCGCGGACGCCGAAATCAGCGGCCACGACGGTGAGACTTGCGCTTGTAGCGGATCATGGTTGATCTCCTACTTGGGTTGCACGATGCCCAGGCGCTCCTCGTTATGCCGCCACCCGGACCGGACCCCGGCTCGGGAGACTCATCACTGTCTGGGCGCGCGTAGTTGCGGACGGGTTGTGGCGGGTGGCAAACGGTTTGGCGGCATGTCGCGCCTATGGGGCTTGTGCGGCTTATTGAGACGGGTTATTGTGGGGGTATGACGAGGCCGAGCGCGGCAGACCCCGAGCAATACCTGACGCCGAAACGCGGCGCCCACCTTGCCGGCATTTCGGTCCGGTCGCTCTACACGCGGTTACGCGGGCCGAACCCGCCGCCGTTCAAGCGCCGGGGGAAATGCTATCTGTTGCCGATTCGGGAATTTACGGAATGGGCGATGCAGGATTGTATCGAGTGATCCCCCTCCGAATCGCCGGCGCCAACTGTGTGATGAAAGCGGCGCATGGGCAGGAAGACACCGTGCGCGACCTCCACGTCATCATAACGGACGGATGTTGCGTCTCGCGGTGGGAGCCGACCCCCGATGAACTCGCCAAACTAAATGCTGGTGGCAGCGTTGAATTGTGGGTTCTTGGCCGACAACCGCCAGTGTTTCTTGGCGTCGCTGACCATGTGGGCACAGAATGACCCAACGCTCCGCCCTCCCCATCCACGGCACCTACACGCCAGCCAACTACCCGCGCACCCACCGTCGGCAACTGAGCGGCATCTACGTCTACAAGGACAAGACGCTGGTGTCCTACCACCATCCGGGACACAAGAAGCGGTTCAGCATGAAGTTGGCTGACTGGAACCAGTGGGTGAGGACGGCGGGGGCAGTGTGCGAGCCGTGGAGGCCGCCCGCGAAAGAACGGAAACCGCCCGCGCTATCGCCCGACGCCAGTCCGGTTGCTGACGCATCTCAATCGCCATCCAGCCCTGATATCGAACCTCTTCCAGCGCCTCTGCCGCTTCCCAGTGCGCCGACAGCGGCGCCTTGAAATCTCCCAGGTCTGGCTGCGAGGCGTGATAGTGCGCCAGCACGTCCGCCGAATCGCGGATTGCGGTCCCGATAGAGTCGCCAGCCAGATCGACGCACGCGGTATCGAGATGCACCCGCAGCCCGGGACGATCGACCTCGCGCACCATCTTCCAGACCTCGAACCAGTGCGTCAGGAAATCCCCGCCATAGATTTCCGGCACCGGTTCCAGCCCGATCACAACGCCATGGGCGGCGTCGGCGAGCGACCGCAGCTTGGCAACCGCCCGGTCCCACGCGACGCCCAGAGGTAGGTTCCCGCGCCTCCGGTTGGCCGGCGCGCCGAACACCATCACGCCGGCACCGAGGGCGTGCGCGACCTCGGCCATCCGGGCGAAATGGTCGCGGAGCAAGAGCATGTCGCCGAATAGTTGCAGATCGGGGCGCTTGTGGAGGATGGCTTGGAGGGAGGATACCGCCAGACCGGCATCCGCAACTTGGTTACGGTACTCGGCCGGCGGGCATGGCAGGCGGGTGGGGGCTACCTCGACGCCCTGGACGCCGAGGCTGGAGAGCAGTTCCAGGGCGGCGGGGGTTTGCTGACATCCTCTCGACCCCTGAAGGGCCGAGGTTCCTAGGCGGCTCACGCTGCCAACTCCAGGATGGTTCCTGCTTCAACGGGCCGCTTAGTGCGGTGCCCCTCCACAGGCTTCAACGCGCAGTCCGCGCGCCGTAGTATGTTGATCGCCGCGTTCGTGTCGGCATTGGCTTCGTGGGCACAAGCGACGCACACAAACCGCGCCTGATCGAGCCGACTGGCGATATCGACCACGCCGCACTCCGAACAAGTCTGGCTGGTGTAGGCCGCTGGCACTTCAATTAGTCTGCCGCCACGATCCGCCAGCTTGTAGCTGAGGAACCGGCTGAACATGCCCCATCCTTGATCGAGGATGGCGCGGTTCAATCCGGCCTTCTGCCGCACCTTTCGGCCGGGTGCCTCTGCTGTGCCTTTCGCAGATGCGGACATGTTCCGCACCTTCAGCGCCTCCACAACGACGATACCGTGGTTCTTGGCAATGTCGGTTGAGACCTTGTGGAGAAAGTCCTTGCGGGCGTTCGCCACCCGCAACTGTATCTTGGCAACGCGACGGATAGCCTTGCGCCGGTTGGACGATCCGCGCCGCTTGCGGCTCAGTACGCGCTGAGCGCGCCGCAGCGACCGCAGCGCCTTCTTGCCGTGGTTGGCGGGTGCAATAGATGTGCCGTCGCTCAGAGCAGCGAACACGGCTATGCCGCGATCTATACCGACCGATGGCAGTTCGCTCGGCGCTAGTTCAGCCGCTTTCTGTTCCCACTGAATAGCGACGTGCCATTGCCCCGCGCAGCGGGAGACCGTCGCGTTGCAGATATCGCCGGGTATTCCATACCACCCACGAAGGCTGATCCAGCCGAGCTTCGGCAGTTTGATCCGGCCAGATGATTTGCCGGTGCGCTCAACTTTGATCGAGATGGGATCGGGAAACCGGAAGCTATCGTTGACGCCCTTCTTGCGGGGCGTCGGCGCCTCGGCACGACCTGCCCACCAATTCATATAGGCGCGATCGAGGTCCTTCAGCGCCTGCTGTAGCGTATGCACCGGGCACGCCTTCAGCCAGCCCACCTCGGCCCGCAGCATGGTGACTTCGCGACATTGGCTGGCGAAGGAGAACTTGCGGCCGGGCCGATACCAGTCGCGGCGCTGCTCCAGGGCGACGTTGTAGACGAACCGGCAGGCGCCAGCGATCTGCGCCATCTGAGCACCTTGCTCTGACGTGGGATACAGCCGGAAAAGATTGGCCTTACGGTCAACCACCCACAATCTCCAATACCCGGTCCGCCGCCATGAAAATCCCGCTGATTTTGCCTGAGAGCACCGATATCACCTTGCCCTGCTGGAAAACACGGCACGCCCTGCCTTCCGATAGTCCGGGCATCTTGGTTTTGTCCGAGATTTGCGGCCCCACGAAGCGGAAGATGTCGTGAAACGTCGGGAAGTGGCGGGCGACCTCATCCTCCATGGCGGCGCGTTTCGCTTCCACGTCCACGACCCCGTCCACCGGCGTGTGCCGCACCGACGCCAGCGTGAAAATATCCGGCTCCTCGGTCGGATAGATCGCGCACAGCGGACCGTAGACCAGCATCACCGCGGGGAATGGCTGATTTGCGTGGTAGCGCAGCAGAATCGCCTGTTCATAGAAGATTTCTATCGGAACCGGGCAGAGATGGCCGTAGGTCGCATCGACCACGCGATCGAACGCCGCGACATCGGCCAGCGACACCGCACGGCCAAATTGCGCGACACCCGCCAGCCGGCGGGTAAAGTGCGCCCGCGCCTTCGCGGTCAGGATCAGCCGTTCACTGACCTGGATGCAGCCTTCGATGCCGGTCAGGAAGTCCGGCGCCGGCACGATGGTGAATGGCAACCCCGCCGCCTTCATGATCGTGCAGTAGGTCCGGAAGTCGAGCAGCGAGTCCCGCTCCGGCACCGCGTACAGGTTGACGGGAATCTCCCTGGTCAAGTGCGGGTAGGCTTGCATGAACCGATAGAAGCCGGCCCATGCCTGGACGCGCGTCTCGTGGTTGCAGGGGTAGTGGAAGCCTTGATGAAGGCGGAACTGGTTGTTGCCGGACGCCTCGTGCAGCAGTTCGTGGTTGCGCTCGAACAGCGTTACGTCGTGATTGTGGTCCAGGAGGATGGTGGCGATGTGCGCGCCGAACCAGCCGCCGCCGATGATGGCGATGCGCATTACCGCCGCCGCCCCCCGCTGTGTTCGAGTAATTTTGCGTAAGCTTCCGGGTTCGACTGCTGCAACTGCGCCAACAGTTGCGCTTGCCGTTCCTCTTTCGCACGCAGCCGCGTCAGCAGGATATCGCGGTTCTGGAACGGCGCCTGCTCGATGTAAGACTCCGGATCGACCACGCCCGCCTTCAGCCCGTTCGTCAGCAGGTTGAGGTGGTCATTCGCGAAGATCGGTGACGTGGTATGGCCATCGACCACCATCCGGCCGTCGTCAGGGATGTCGCCCAGCAGGAACTGCGTCTCGACGGGCTTCTTACGGTCGGTCCAGTAGGCGCGGCCGTCCTTGACCTGCGCGACATGGAACAAAAGATCGGCGGCCGACGCGCACTGTCGCTCGGTGATGAGCGCGCGGTCGCCGATCGGCGCGCCCGCCGTCTTCATCATCGGCGTTGCCTGCACGCCGGAGCGGACGCCGCTCTCGCCGCGGCCCGAAAGCATGTTGTCGAAGCCGCTGATTTGTTCCATTAGTTGAATAATCTTGTCCACCAGCGGCAGCGCCTCGGCGGGGAACTTCGGCGTGAGGTCGTTGACCGACCCGCCCTGCCCGAGATTGAGGAATCCAGCCTGCCGCATGGCGTCGTACTGCTCGTCGGTGATGCCGTCGCCCACGATCGCCAGGAACTTGTCCACCTGCAACCCGAACAGCCGGCGGATGTCGGCGGCGGTCGTGGAGAGGAAGTCCTGCGGCGCGATCAGGTCGTTGATCTCCGACCGCCCCCAGATGCTGCCATGCGTCTGGTTCGGCTGGATCAGCGTGTAGGGGTGCAGCCCGGACTCGATGCCAGAGACCAGCAGGTTGGACCGCTTGTAGCGCGGCGCGATCAGGATATCCGGCTCGATGATCTGGATCGTGGTGTAATCGTTCTCTCCCCACATCCAGAGTTCGTGCATCAGCACACCCAGCGCGGCGTCGGTCGGCCCGATGCCGCCGAATGTCGGGTCCTGGTTGAGTTGCACGATGCCGCCGACCGTGGGCCGCGTCGGCCCGCCGATGCCGGTCTGGATTTGCGAGGTCGAGAGAACCTGGTGGAAGAAACTGTTGTTGATGTCCGACGACGTGCCGGGTGCCGCATGCTGCATGATGCGGTCGAACAACTGCCTTGCGTCCGGCATGTGCCAGATGCGGCGCCAGACCTCGGGCATGGTGAGATAGATCGTCTCGACCATTGCCGCCTGGGCATCGAGGCTCGCCATGCTCGGCTTGTAGACGCCGAACTGCCACGGCATGATGAGGCCGGAGCTATAGACCGGCACGCGGTCCGGGCCTTCCTGCTTGACAGTTTGCTTGAGGATCGCGGCGCCGTATTTCAGCGATTCGAACACGCCCTGGGCGAACAGGATGTCGGTGTTGCTCCGCTCCCATGACCGCGCCACCAGCCGCGACGCCACCATGCCGCGTTGTAGGATTTGGTCGTCGTACTCGTTCTCGAAATCCATCGCGAAGCGGATTTCGGTGGGGGAGAACAGCAGCGAGGACAGCCGGTCAACCATCCGGTACAACAGGTTGAGCATCGACCGGGCGCCGTCCGACCGGCCGGTCTCGATGACTTGGTTGAGCGCGCGGTAGTAGGCGGCGCGCGCTGCCGAGTCGGAGCGGCAGGTTTCGATGATCTTGAGGGCTTCCCGGACAAGTTGGCGGTTGTCGGCGGGGAGTTCTACGAACGCCTCGGGCCGCGCCGCCATGGACTTGCGGCGGGATTCGAAGGGGATGATCTCGGCGGTGGTGGTGCTCATGTGGTCATGCCCCAGCGCCCGTTGACCGTGGTGCCGTTATATTCGACGAACGGCGACGCCTTTCGAGCTTCCAGCAGTTTCACGTCGGGCTGTCCCGTGCAAACCGGACAGTAGCGCGGCGCCACCCCGATCGTCGTAGTGTAGTGCCCGCACGTCCATTGGACCGATGTGCACAGCACCGTCTGTTTCATGCCAGACAGGGAGTCTGAATCGGTGGCGCTCATCCGATGAACCGAACTTCTATGCGCCGCGCCGGCACCACGATCTGTGCCAGTTCACCAACGGGCGTGTTTGCTGGCGTCAGACCAAGCATGGTCCAGTGACTGTCGAACGCAACGGCCGGCGCTCCAAAGGACGGGGGCCACATCGGTAGAATACGGCGCAATTCTGCCTCTTGCGCGACGACCAAATCACGGCACGCATGGGCGCAGAAAGTATCGATATCGCTCACCGCACCCTCACCCGATACCCCGGCTGCTGGGTCTCCAGCGCCGGCACCGACGAAATCTTCGTCCCGACATGCCTTGGATCGGCCGTGTTCTGCACATGCGCCTCTCTGACCGCCTTCTGGGTCCGCGCCCCCATGTTCGGGAACGGGCCGGAAGAGACCGGTCCCGAGTAGCCTACACCCTGCCCGCCCTGAAAGCCAAAATATCCTGGGGGGGCGCTTTCCATCAGCCGGGAGATGTCGTTGTTGACCGGGACATCAGAGGTGTCGCCGGGGCGGAGGCCGTCCTTCATGTCGCCGAGCTTCATGACCGCGGCGTCCTGAGCGTCGAGACCGAACTGCTCCTGCGCCATCTGGGCGCGAAACTCGGCGCCGGCTTCCATGTCGCGGTGCAACGTGTCCACGACCCCTCGGATGGACTTGCCGATGTGGGGGAGGGTGAGCGCCGGGGTGGGTTCCTCGCCCTCACTATCCCAGCCGCATTTTGGACAGTAGCGTGGCACCGGGTCGGCTTCCAGGTTCGGATGCGCAAGGTGGGTGAACTGGTGCGGCATCCGGAGGATGGGGTTGTGGTGCGCTGGGTTGCCTTCGCAGGCGAATGTGTAGGCTTTGGTCATAGGGGACTCCGCGGGAAACCGCTGCCTTCAGGCAGCGGAGGGATAGCGGGGCGAGCAACGCTCGCCACACTTGCTATATATCTGACGGGTGTATAAGATGCGGCATGTCCACCGAACCGCGATACAGAACCAGTGCAGGGGCGGTTTTCAGCCTGAAGTATCACCTTGTCTGGTGCCCGAAATATCGGCGCAAGGTGCTGGTCGCTCCGGTTGACTCCCGCCTCAAGGAACTGATCGTCGAGACAGCCGAAGAACACGGCATGACCGTCCACTCGATGGAAGTGATGCCCGACCACGTGCATCTGTTCGTCGAGGCGGACCCGACCTTGTGCGTGGCCGAGATCGTCAACCGGATCAAAGGCCGTTCCAGCCGTATTCTCCGCCAGGAGTTCGCTTCGCTGCGGTCCCGCCTTCCAACGCTTTGGAGCCGCAGCTATTACGCCGGTTCGGTTGGCGCCATGTCCGAGTCTGTCGTACGCCGCTACATCGAAGCGCAGAAGGGCGCCTGACCGATGAAGCTCGTCGCCTCCGTTCGTCTGCTTCCGACACCAGAACAAGCCGGTCTTTTGCGTGCCACGCTTGAACGGTGCAACGCCGCTTGCGATTGGCTGGCGCGGCTTGGCGCGGACACGAAGACTACGCGGCAATACGATCTGCACAAGATCGGTTACGCCGAGATGCGCGCCCGCTTTGGTCTCGCCGCGCAGGTTGCCGCGCGGTGCATCGGAAAGGTCGCCGACGCGTTCAAGGTTGGCGATAAAGACGAGCCCCGCGAGTTCCGGCGCCACGCCGCACAGCCTTACGACGAACGCATTTTTCGGTTCCTGCCTGGACAAGATGCGGTCTCGATCTGGACGATCGCCGGGCGCCAACACATTCCGTTCGTCTGCGCCGACGCCCACCGCGAATTGCTGGCGAGCGCCAAGGGACAGGTCGATCTGATGTTCGTCCGCGGCAAGTGGATGCTCGCAGCGACTTGCGACGTTGAGGAAGCCCCGGTCTACGTTCCGACCGATGTTCGAGGCATCGACCTCGGCGTCGTCAACCTCGCCGTACACGATTTGGGCCGCACGTTTACCGGCGCGCAAATCGACAACGTGCGGCGTCGCCAACACTCTCGCCGCCGCGCCTTGCAGAAGGTCGGCACTCGTTCCGCGAAGCGCGCGCTCAGGCGCGCTTCCGGCAAGCAGGCGCGCTTCCAGCACCACACCAACCACGTCCTGAGCAAAGCGATCGTTCTCGACGCCGAACGCGGCCGATGTGCGGTAGCCCTCGAAGACCTCGAAGGCATTCACGATCGGGTCCAGGCCAACAGGCGCCAGCGGAGACGATTGCATAACTGGGGCTTCCATGAACTGCGCTGCCTGATCGAGTACAAGGCGCGGCTGAGGGGAGTTCCAGTCGATCTTGTCGATCCACGCAACACGAGCCGGGAGTGTTCGTGCTGCGGCCTGATCGACAAGCGGAACCGGCCGAGCCGGGATAAATTCGAGTGCATCGGCTGCGGCGTTGCTGCGCCAGCCGACCACAACGCGGCGGTCAACATCCGGCAACGGGCGCTGACCGCCAGGGGCATTGTAGTGCCGCCCCAGGTGGCGATCCGGCTTTCCGGTCGTGTCAGCCACGAAGAAAGCTGTCTGCTTTAGCTGACAGTGCATTACCTCGCACTCCCCCAACTATTCCGCCGCGCCGCCTGCAACGCCCGCCGCCGGGCCGTCTGCTGCCCGTTCAGGAACGTCTGAAACAGGTTATCACGAAACATCTGGTGCTGGTCGATGATCGACAGCCTCCGCCGGGCCGTCTCGTACTCGCGGGTGCGCTTGGCGGTGATGAGGCCGCGCCGGGCGCGCTCGTCCCAACACCGCACACCCAGTGCCAGCGAGAATACGCGATCATCCTTGGCCGATCCCTGCGCCTCGATGGAGTCGCCGTCGCGGGTGATCGTGCGGCATTCCTCCAGCGTCTCCTGCGACCGGATGCGCAGCATGCCGTTGTTGGTGAAGTCGCGGAGGCGCTCGAAGATGGCGACCTTCAGTTGCTGCGTGGTTTTCCACATGGCCGCGTGGCCAGGGGTCATGCTGTCCGAGCGGGTGTAGAAATAGTTGCGCACGTTCTGCTGGATGCGCGCCAACCCGCGCTCCTCACCGGCCTTGCCGAAATACCCGAACCTGAGTTGCTGGCGCAATGACACGAGTTCCCGCCACGTCGCCTCGCCCGGCCCGTTGATCTCGATGATCCGGTACACCTCGGATTTGTCGCCGGCATACCAGCCCTCCAGCGAGGCGATCACCCAAGCGAACTGCCGCGAGTCGATCAGCGGCCATGCGTACTCCGCCACCTGGTCGATGCCGTCCGCGAAGCAGCGGAGCACCTGGACGGCGGAGCGGTCGTTGTATTCGCTGTGGCCGAAGGCCACGTCCGCAGCGACGACGTAGACGGATTCCTCGACGGGTTCTTCCCAGACTTTTAGCTGAACACTTTTCTGATTCGGTGCCGGGAAGACACGGAAGTCGGTGAACTCGGTGCCGGTGACATAGCTGTAGGTTTTGTATTTTCTGCTGACATTAGTGTGCGCCTGCTTCCCGAGAGATTCGCTGTCAAAGAAGACCGCGCCGGTCATCTGCCATGCGTCTTCTTCGGTCCATGGCTGATTTTCGAGTCTGCCTGCATCGCCCGTGAAGTCCGGCTCCGCATCGCCGTCCACATCGGCAGTCGGGTTCATCTCGCGCCTGATCCACGCGAGTTGTTCGGGCGTGATGTCGTGACCGTATTGGGCCTTGACCTGCCGAATCTTTACGATTTCCTCGCGGGTGCAAGGGAAAAGGCCGTATTTAGCGAAGTCGGGGTCGTCTCGGTCGATCTTCTGCGAGGGGTGGCTCCACCAGCCCGCAAACAAGGTAATACACCTGTGGTCTTTTTTCCCTTCTTCGTACACCTCGTGCCAGTACCCATAGCCTTTAGCGGTCGATTCATCAATGAAAAGGCGGTTCGGGTTCGTGCGAGCGAGCGAATGTCGGTATCCTTCCAGCCCAGCGGTGTTGCCATAACTGCAAAGCTCGGAACGGTGGGCAAACGCAATAGCAGACGAACTACCGAGCGCCTTACCACCCTTGGACTCCTTCACACCAACTGATAGCAGATTGATGCGCGATCGGTTCTCTAGGGATAGGCTGTATCTATTATCTCGCGCCTTCCGGGGAAACTTGAAACTCTCCGGCATACGCTCCAGCATATCAATAAGCTCCTGGCGGGCCTCATCGAGATGTTGCGCGGTGTCGAAGAGGAGTGAGCCGGTCATTTCAAAAACACCCAGCCAGAATAGCCCGAGTGCGCGTATAATAGTAGATGATCCTAACTGCCTAGACTTAAGTATTTTGAAGTCATGAATGTCTCGCCCAAGTCCCTCGAAGATAGTTTCAATAATCATAACCTGGGCGCCGTACAAGTTCTCACGGCTGAGCGTTATCCATCCAAGCTCCTTGCTCTTAACCCAAGTATGGGACAGAAACTCGTAGAAGGTCTCCTTCATCCGCTCCGCGTACTCGGGGGACCAGCGTTCGTTAGCCATTTACGGCCCCCGCCAATGCTCGCTCAACCGACCACCCGTACACGTTAACGCGCTGCACCACAGTCCCATAGCGAACGCCAGCAGCGCGCGCCGCTTGTGCCAGCGTCATCCTCTGGCCCCGATATTCGACGATGCGGTTGGTCCGACGGTTATTGGCTTGCACTTGCCTGTCTGCCCAGATGCAGTTGTCAGGTGTATATCCCCTCTCGTTATCTTGCCGCTCGATGGTCGAGTCCGCCGTTGGCTTGCGCCCCATATTGACGAGAAAGCGATCATATCCGCTGGGTCCGAGCCATTCCTCGCAAACGGAGATGCCGCGCGCTCCGTAGTCCGGGTATGACGGGTTCGCGGGGTTGGTGCAGCGCTGAATGATTTTCCGATAGGTATCGTATTCTGGCGAACCGATGTCTCCGTGTTTGGTGTTTGCTGCCTGGGTTTGCTCGACCATAAAGCAACCGCAACTTTGCGTGTGGCCGGATTTGAGATTGGTGGCAAGAACCACAGTCTCCCGTCCGCACTCACACTCACAGCGCCACATCCCGTGGCCGTTGGCAGATGAGCCGACATCCTCGGCCACCCGCAACCGACCGAAGGTCTGGTGCAACAGATTTGCTTTCACCGCCTCCCCCCACCAAACCCGAACCCCCCAGCCTGGGCCTGCTGGTTAGCCTCCAATTCCGCCAGCGCGATTTCGGATTTCGTTTTGACTATGGACCAGAAGCTCGCCTCATTCGCCGCCTCGTCGATCATCAGCGTCGCCCACACCTTGCCGCCCGGGTCCACGATGACGAACGCGCCCGCGAACCCGTTGTCGCGGTTCGTGTCGATCTTGCCCGCCATCGCGCGGAACGGGGCGGCGTGGTCGGGGGTGGGGAGGTCGCTCATGCGACGCTCGCCGGCACTTCGCAGAGATCGGGCGACGTGAGGGCAGCCTCCTTGCTCGGATAGATCAGCGTCTCCCCGCCCCGCATCACCTGATACGCCTCTGCCCCGAACGGGTGACGCCGCGGCCCTGCCACCAGTTGCTGCAACTCCGCAGCCGACTTAGGCCGCGCGGCGTCCTTGGAGAGCGCGAGCCACGCTTCATCCTTCCACTGGCCGGCGACGACGTAGGGGGGGAGATCAGTGGCATTGGGTCGGAACGGCCGATCGCACTTGCCGCAGGTGAACTCGGTAAGCACGATCTCGTGCTCGGTGATGTCGCCGCAATGCGGGCACTCAACCAGCGTGGTCTCGCTCATAACCCATTCACCTTCAAAAACTCCCGGCAAACCCCCGGCTCCGCGTGCGTGATCCAGTCGATCCCGTTCGGATATACCACCCTCATGTTCCGGGCGGTAATCTGCCTGAGATCGTTCCGCAACCCCCTGAGCGGCAGGGTGAATAGGTCCTCCCGCACCAGCCGCTCCAGCTTGACCTCCGGCCAGTCGTCTGGCTTCAGGCTCTGCCAGTCGTAGCGCCGGATCAGGTCGGCCTCGCGGATGAACGGCACGGCGATGAACATCAGGGCCGTCTCGATGAACTGGTGCGGGTAGGCCATCGGCGCGGCCACCTTAACCCCCGAACGGGCCATCCTGTCCAGCGTGGGCGCCGCTGGCCGGGCGAGCAACAAGTCGGTCTCGACGTGCACCACCCAGTCATAGCCACCCTCCACGGCCCGTTGCAGGCCCGCGCAGAAGGCCCGCCCCCAGCCGTCGCGGCCCGTCTTGGTCAGGTGGCCGATGTTGTCACCGAGTTGCAGAACCTGGGCACGTCCGGTGTCGGGGAGGTCGGGCGAGGCGCTGTCTACCACCAGGATGTCGGCGTCAGGGTTCAATCGGGTTACGAGGTCGAGCCATTGCCCGAACAGGTAGCGGGCGGGCTGACCTTCACAATACGATGTACCAAAAATGAGAACCCTCATACGAGCTGTCCCCACCCATGCCCCCGCAGGAACGCCTCATACTCCCTCCGGTCGGCGTGCGTCAGCCAGTCCAGGCGCCCGCACTCCTCATGGGATACCCGGCTATCGTTCATCCGGGTGCCGCGATAGCCGAGCATGTGGACCGCGCCATCCGTCAGGTCCATCAGCTTGCGTTCCGGGCACGGATGGCCGTCGCACACCGGACGGGCGGCGCGCCAGTCGTACCGCTCCACGAACCGTGACTCCCGCAGCCACGCCACATCGGCGAAGAACAGGTCGCTCTCGCGAAACCCGCGCGCCGGCGTGAGGGTCTGAGCGAAGTGCTTGCCGGCCGCGCGCATCGCGGCGATCGGCTCGGCAACCGAACGGGCGAACAGAAGGTCAGTCTCGATGAAGGCGACCGAGTCGTAATCCTGGGCAATGGCTTGCTCGATCCCGGCGCACATGCCCCGCCCCCAGCCGTCGCCGGGCAGTTCGCCGGGCTTCTCCGCAAGGTGGCCGATGTTGTCAGGAAAGCGATGGACGATCACGTCGTCGGTCACATCGGGCAGCATCGGAGAGGCCGCGTCGAACACCACGATGTCATTGTCGGGGTTGAGGCGGCGTGTGAGGCGCGCCCAGTGTTGGACGAGCCAAGCACGTTCGGGGGTGGCGCAAAAACAGCCGCCATAGATCAGCGTCCTCTCAGGCATTTTTAACATTTATCACTCCTCCGACAGATAGCGGTGTGGGTAGAATTTTTTTACGTCCGCCGTCAGCGCCTTGCCGACGGACCATGCGTTCATCGTGGCGTCGGCAACGGCCGGCGGGACACCGCTGTAGATGCTGGTCTTGCCGGTGTCTTGCCACTGGACGTGTAGTTCCTTTGTCTCGGCGTCGTAACCTATGCGCCCGACATGACTCGAATAGACGTCACGCATCACTGGTGGCATCCTGCGCCTCCCACCCCCTCACCCAGGCCGCCTGCGCGTCCGGCGAGGCGAACAGCGGCTCGAACCACATGCCGATGCTGCCGCACGCTTCTTCATCGGCCCGCATCTCAGCCATCGTGTGGTGGCGGATTTCGGGCGGGTCTCCCGGAGGATGCTTGCTCGTGGGATGCAAGCAGCCGGCCGCCAACACTCGTCCGTCATCCTGCCGGCCGGCGTGCCGGCAGTTCCGACAGTCCCGCCACGACCTATCCTTCATCTTCCACCTCCCCTTCGATCGTCACCCCGTCGAATGCGCTCGGCGGGCGTGTCTCGCGGATCATGGTGCGCAGTTCGCCATCCTCGAAAGCCGCCAGGGCTTCCTGCCCGGCCGGGGTGCGGCGGTAGTATTGCCCGGAGAGGTGGCGCGCGTAGCCTTTGGCGGTCAGGCCCTTGGCGATGTCCTCCCAATCGCCGAGGGCGAGGAAGTCGCCGGCGGCCATGACTTCCAGGCAGGTGGCTTCCTTGTCACTCAACATAGATATCCGGGAGTTTCCCGTCCTCTGCGCGAGGCCACAGAACGATGTCGCCGTTGCCGCGCACGGCGTAGAGGCATGGATGGCCGCGAATCAGGTCGTCGGCGCCTTCCTTCGTGAACCCGTCGATCATCGTTTCGTCCACCCGGATCAGCCGATGGAGAACGCGAAGTCTGGCCTTCTCAGCCTCGGCAACCAGCCTATGTAGCCGCTGCACGTCGCCCAGGACTTGCTTGACGGTCGGTTCGTCAAGCCCGGGCGCGGACGGCGCC
>Ga0208038_1000243_pt1 | contig 52170 bp, 63 predicted proteins | sample June2015DPH_16_1_FD_184714 | JGI IMG/M metagenome (GOLD analysis project Ga0208038, IMG submission 184714) | Peatland microbial communities from SPRUCE experiment site at the Marcell Experimental Forest, Minnesota, USA - June2015DPH_16_100... | ecosystem: Environmental > Terrestrial > Soil >...
ACACCGATGACCTCCGCTCGGCGTAATGGCCCGGCCCAATGGCCAGCACGGCTACATCGTCGCACCCATTCCAGATGCGGCTCACGACCTGATCCGCCACCCCGAGCTCCTTGTCCGCCAGATGCGCCTGCCAACTTTCTACGGCACTCCGCAAGCGAATGTCTGTTTTCGGATAATCCATATTTTGCCTTTCGTTGGCCCTCGCGGGCCGGGGAAACCTGTGCTAGACAACTTGCGCCAGACCTTGGATTGCCTCGTAAATTGCAGCGAGTTGCCGCGCCTCTTGGTCGCCGCCGTTCCATTGCGCGGCCGCCTCGGCGCACTCTCGCCGCGTGATCTTTTTTTGCTGGCCCATGACGCTCACTGTGATTGTGTCGGCGTCGCATCCCACCACGGCCACGTTGGCCTCGCGCAACTTCGCCTCACGGGAGGCGCGGACATCTGCGGCCTCGGCATCAGAGGCCGTGGTAAATACCTGCCCATCCTCGGTCATGAAGCCGGTGCCAGCGGGAATGCCGAGGGTGGGTGGCCAACTGGCCAGGAGCGTCGCCGAATAGGCATCCCCCGTCGGAGTGGCGGCGAGGCAAGCGTCAATATATTCTAAATGCTCTGCGGGCGACGAATAATATGCTGCATCACCCTGATCGACGTGTCTATCGGCGATACGGTGAGCCTCAGCATACAGGTCTTCCGACCTTGCCAGCGCATTTGGCATGGTGGGTCGGCCAATGATGTCGCAATCGTTGTGGTCCATATATTTTATCGCTCTGGCCAGGCCCGGCACGGCCCGGGCTTGGCGCTCCAGGGCCCGCATACGGGCCATGTCCGCAATCACGCTAAGCCTATCCGCAGCCAGATCCGCACGTCGTCTATTGTGCCGCTCCAACATGCCTGGCCCGTTGGCCAAGATCCTGCGAGCGTCAGTTTCTGCGATCCAGCACATGATCCCCTTCGTGTAGGGATTCCGAGCGGGAATTTTCATATTTTTTTGCCTTTCTGGCCTTTCGGCCTTTGTTTGTTTTTTCATTCCTTTGGTGTCTTTCTGTTTTTTCTCTTGCGCGTGACGCAGACGTTTTGGATCGTCGCGTCCATCTCACGCGCGATCTGCGCGTTGCTCCTCGACCAGTCTACCTTAGACCAGTCCCGGGCTTTCCACCGCGGCTTGCGCACGCAGACTGAAAGCGTCCCTCCGCAGTGGGGACACCTCAGCGCGTGGTGCGTTCGCACGGCGCTCATACTAGTATTCAGAGCTGCGGCCCTCCCGGCCATTGCGCCAGAAACGCTGCTCCGGCCCGGTGATATTCGTTCTCCGGCCCAGCGAAGCGGCACACGAGCCAGACCGGGGCCGCGCCGGTCCAGGCGAGATTGTGCCCGCGCAGGACCGCCGGGCGGGGATAAGGGAGCGGATCGGCCGGGCCGTAATCCACTCCGGCAATGCGCAGGACGGGGAATCCGTAATGTGACTGGGGGCTTTCGTTAGTCAGGAAGCCGTGCGGAGCGTCCGCCCCGGGGCAAATGATTCCGAGGTCAAGGTTCATATTTTGTCGTTCTGTTTTGCGGCCCGGTTGTGGGGCCGCGCTTTTTCGGGTCTTCGCCCGCGTCGCCCGGCCCACGGCCAGGCGAAGCGGAGGAAGTCACTTACTAGCCCATCCGCGGAACTCTTCTCCGTCATGTCGCTCGGTGCGTGCCCGGTTTTGTCGCCAGGCCGCGATTTCGCATGGGCCAGGCTCTCGGTGTTCCAATTCCGGGGGGCCTTCGCGCTCTTTGAGGGCGGCCAGGCTTGGGAAGGCGCGCGTCATGCCACGGTCCCATATCAGGAGCTTGCCGGTTCTTGCTGGCCAGCCCTCGTATTCGCAGTAGAGCGCCGGGTCGGCCAGCGCCGCTGCATGAAGTTGCCGTAAGTTTTTCATATTCATCTGTGTTTCGGGTTCTTCGCCGGCGCGCACCCCCGAGCCGCCGGGGGCAGAAGCGGGAAAAGTCACCTGTCCAGCCGCGCCAGGACCGACCTGGCGCGCCGTTCCGCCTCGCGCAGCATTTGGACCTGTTTCGCGAGCGTTCGCCCTTCGCCGCCGAGCATCACGAGCAATGCCAACCGCTCGTCATCGACGCGAGAGCTCAGATTGATTGCGTCGGCAGAAACTGTCAGCGCCGCGATTAACTCCGGCACCAGCGAGATTGCCCGCGCGTCTGCATCGCTGCAACCCGTGCAAACCTTCACCAGATCCGCCGCACCCCCGGGATTGGATTTCACCGCATCGTATTTGCCGCGATTTGTGCTCCCAAACGTCTCATACGGCTGCCAGCGCCCCGGCGTGATGCCGGATGCTGATGGTTGGTTGCTGAGCCAAGCCGGCTCTGGATGCTCCGCGCTCATGCTCGTTGCCGGTCCCGCCGGCGCGGCTGGCCCCCTGCCAGGTTGAGCTTCCTCTTTCATTTCCATTTGTCCTCCAAAAACCCCGCAGCGAGCCCGACCCGGGAAAGCTGTGAGACAGACCGCAGGCCAAAGCCCACCGCGGGGAAAGTTGATGTTCTGGTCTGTCTCACGCGGCGATATTCGCACAACCAGCGTTCCCTGTCATGTCCCCAGTACTGGTGACACGACATCTTGCGCTCTCCCCGCTATCATCCCCAACAGTTTGTGTTCCCCGCCGGGGTGCGCCGTTCTCAGCGCCCCCGGTAACCGCTTGGCCAATAGTCAGTCTTGACTCTCGCCCCGCCCCGCGCCATACTCCTCCTGTGCCTGGTGCCCCGCCTTTCACCCGAGAAAACGCCCGTGCAATGCAGCAACGAGCCACCGAAGCCCGTCGCGCCAACATCCGCGCCGCCCAACACCGCGCCCAACTCCTCGCCGCCTCCCTGCCTCCGCCTGCGCAAGAACTCCTTGACCCTTTCGCTGCCAGACTCGCACTCGCACAAGAAGAGACTCTTGATAAGTTGCTGAGCGCGCGTCAAGCAAAGGACCGCGCCTCGCTGTCACAAGCCCTGCGCAACCTGCGGGAGACATACCAGCTTGTGACCGGGGAAGGCCGCAATGGGAAGGGAAGCCGCGGCCGGGAGCGCGGGCCGACTGGCGCTGCGGCGTGGAGCAAGCCGGCACCGGCGCAACGTCCAGCAACAGCTTCACCTGCTACACAACCGCCTTCGGCTGCGGACCACAAGCCGTAGTGGTGTCGTCGGAAAGCGTCCGACAACAGATGTTATATTCAGTTGGATGCCCCAAGATGTAGGGGTGTGCCTCAGCCTGGTTTCGCTGCGTTTTCCCACAAAGGAAGCTCTCATTTTGCAGAGGGGTGGGGACGGGGCCGGGGGGGGGAGGGGGAGCCGGGAGGATGCCCAGGGGCGTATCTCCCGCTTTACACAGAGGCTATTTTCGGGGATTTTTGCAGGAGGCCGGGATGCGCTTGCGTCAGAGTACTGCTTCTGTATCTGTATGGGCTGACTTGGGCTGACTTCGGCTGACATGGGAATACGTCATCATTTTTCTTGACAGGGTGGGGAAGGGTTAAGAAAGTGGGGCATGTACGGCAAGATTTTCGAGTCATTATTCACCGGGAGTCTGGTTGGGGCAGGGGCGCATGTATTTGCGGTGATGTCCTATGTCATAGCGAACCAGAAGCCAGACCGGGAACTTGGGAGCTACGTGGAGTTGAACCCGAGATTATTGGCTGCAATTATCGGTGAAGAGGAGCAGAGGATTGAGGAGGCGATAAAAGTGCTATGCGAGCCGGACCCTGACACGACGACGCCAGGGCATCAGGGGAAGCGACTGATTTCGGTGAGTCGGTTTGGATACCAGGTGGTGAACGGGGCGAAGTATCGGGGGATTCGGGATGAGGATGAACGGCGGCGACAGAATCGAGAGGCAAAGAGGCGGGAACGGGAGAAGAAGCGCGTGGCACTACGAGAGCCCACGCCAGCGGAGGCAGTGGAATTGGAGGGGGCACACGAGGCGGTCAAGCAATCTGTGCAGGCGCTAAACGTGTTGCAGCGAGATTTGGAGAGGCCGGCGGGATGATCTCGAAACGTCGGTCGGATGCGTTTTGGAGAGCGGCGGTTGCGATTGTTCTGGGCGCGGCTCATGGGAAGGGGATGCGGGATTGGGCTGATCTGGCCCATTGCCGGGGCTTCCCGGTCAGGCCGTCCCGCGCGGCCGGGTTTCGATATTGCCCCGCACTTACCGTTATCTTCACGGGCCGCGCAGGAGATGGCCTGCTCTGGCTCGTTCCGTTACTGCATTGGGGCGTTGATAAGGTCTCCATTGCCTTTCGGCGTTCACCGCGTTCCGGCCGCCACGGCTGGTGCTGGCCTGCCCGCGAAAAGGATTCCCCGTTATCGGTCCTGCCCGGATTAAGTCTCAGACGCCGAAGAGGGACGGGGAAAGAGTTGCCCCCCGGTCCGGCAGAACCGAGGGGCGAGATGGATTGCAACATCCAAGCTTCCGGCCCGCTGGGGGCCGAAATCGTCAAAGCCGATGTTGCAGAGGACTGCCGGTCCATAATCGGTTTTTACGATGACTTGGCCGGGATGTCAACAGGAAAACTGAATTTTTTTCTTGCCGGGATTTGGTGCGAATTGTAATCATTCTGGATATGGCAGAAAAAGAGATGGGACAATTTCGGATTTCCGATGAGAATCGGGAGTCGTTGGACAAGCTGCGGGTCGGAAGATACTCGGCGCTGAGCCTGACCGCGATGGGCGACATGGCGCTGCGGGTTGGGGTAGAGACGTTGCAAAGGGAGGATGCGTTGAGAACGGGAGCGGCGGCAGCGGCGCTGACTGCGGCGTTGGCGGTAGAAGCGGCGCCCAAGGCGCGTCGGGTGCATCTGGACGTTGGGGTGAGGGCGCCCGCGGCGGCTGTCCCGGTCACCCGCGCAGTGGCGGCGGCCGTGGAACCGGAAGTGGCGGCAGCGCACGCAGCACGCGGGGACATTGCGGTTGGGCCCGAGGAGGCAAGGTCCCTTGGTCCGCCTACGGGGCAGTGACGTGGCAGCGGCGGGCAACTTCTACCAGCCATTCGGCGAAGGCGGGCGGGGTGGCACTACGCTCGCGCTTATTCACTTCGGGCTTGTCGCTACGATGTCCATGGCCCCGGCTTCCCCCATGCGAATAGCCCGATGATACGACGTGACTGGGTTCGCCGATGCGCAGTTGGAAGCGCGGAAGATCCTTCGGCTCAACCCCAACCACATATACACGAGTCGCCTTTTCGGCCAGGTGTCCAAACCACCACTGCAACAGGGGGAAAGCATAACCCCCCCATTTATCACGTTCGCCAAGCCAGGGAATTCCAGACTCACACCACAACCGGCTTGTCGCCGGATGTTCAACCACGCCTCCGTTGCGGCGCGTTGTCTCAATCGCCCACAAGGCCAATCCGTGTTCATCAAGCGGGGCCTTAGCGCGGCAGGCCAACTTTCCCCAGGTCCGGCATGGTGGATACGCCACGACCGGCATTCCTCCGGGGAACGTGCGGGCGTCGCGGTCGATGTCGTAGACGTCGCAACCGGGTAGGGTCTTGTAGATCGAGTTGCGGTCGGCGAAGAGGATGGCGACGGATCGCAGGGTGCTCATGGTTCAGATCGGGTCCAGGCCCAGGTCCATCGCTTCCTCGAGCCAACGGTGGATCGATTCGGCGCTGGCGAGGGTCTGGGCACGCGCCTTGAGTTGGTGAAGCTCGGCCAGCATTCCCTCGTCTTGGGAGCAGTTTTCTTCCCAACGCGGAGCGTTCACAAAGTACTGGATATAGCTGCAAAGGCGGCGAAGCTGGTCAGGCGACGGTTCTGGCCCCTGAGCGGCGCGGTGAGAGATAAACGCCTCGACTTCGGCAGGCAGGCCGGATTTCTCATCGCGCCAGTAGCCGGGCAATCCGTTGTGGTAGTGAGCGAAGGTGAGGAGGGGCATGTCGGGTTTGCGTTAAGTATCACGATGGGCGTCAAGCAACGGGTTGGGGCGCGAATAGTCCAAGGCGTTCTCGGCCGAGTTGGCAGTATTCAGGAGAGAGTTCGATCCCGATGGCGTCCCGGCCGTTTTCCACGGCGACTTGGCAGGTAGTAAAGCTGCCGGCGAAGGGGTCGAGGACGGTGCCGCCCGATGGACAGCCGGCCCGGATAAACGGCTCAATGAGTTTCGGCGGAAAGGTGGCTGTGTGCTTCGTCTTGCTGCCAGCGGTGTTGACCAAGATGGCCAATGGGTTGCCGGTGCCATCGTGAATCAGGCCCCGCCATGATTCAATTAGCCAGTCCGTTGTCCGGCGATTGGCCTGTCCGCCATTGCGCCGTAGAGCCTCGACCATGCGGCGTTTGCTGTCGCTCGGGTCTTGTGCGCCCGCCCCCGCGTAGTCTTTAACACCCGCGCCCAGGTAATCAGGTTCGATCTCGGGTAAGGTTGCGGCGGCGCATTCCTTCATCACGGCGCAGCGGTCCCAGTAGTACCGCTCCGATTTCGTCAACATCAAGAAATACTCAATCTGGCAGGTTGGCCGGTCCTCGACTGACTCGGGCATTTTGTTGGGCGCGATCCACGGAATGACGCTACGAAGAACCCACCTGTCGCTTTGGAGGGCAAGCGCGAGTCGGAATGGAATCAAGAGCAGGTCTTTGTAGCCGATCTCTTCCGGCATTTCGACCTTTGCGGCGTGGCGACTGCCCCGATTGGTGTTTTGCTTGCAGGGCAGATTGCCCTGGCTGCCTCCCCACTTCTTCGCGGCGCTGGCGTGGCCATCCCCCAGGTTGATGATGCACAGGCCATCATCGCGCAAAACACGGCGGACCTCCCTGAAACCGGCGACGAGCTTTTCGATATAATCCGCCAGCGTTTTTTCCTGACCCAACTGTGCCCTGTTAACCGCCTCATTCTTGCCCATGCCGTGGCACTTGGGACAGTTTGGGTTCGGCTCGGGCTTGGCATGGACTTCGGACGGCTCCCGAGTTGTTGGCAGATGTTCGCCACGCGGCACCAGGGCAATGCCGCTCTGCTCCCGGGGCCGAATCTGGATGCAGGAACACGCCGAATAATCCCGGAGTCTCCAGTAAGGCGGTGACGTCACGACGCAGTGAACGCTTTGGTCAGGCAGAGTTTTGAGGCCGGAGATCCAGTCGGAGTTGATGATGCGCACGCTCATAATTTGATGTGACACCGCATCCGGTCAGAAACCTCATTGAACTTCTTCCGAACGGCATCGTTGAGGTGGATGCCAAGACGCGCGGCTAACAGATCGCAGTAGATGATCGTGTCGGCGAGTTCATCAGCGATGGCGGCCACAGCCTCCGCTTCGCTTTGCGGGTCTTTGGAGGTGTTCGTTCCGTCCCTGACCCGCCGCAGCTTCTTGACGGCGTTGCAAACCTCGCCCGCCTCACCAGCCACGGCACAGGCCCACTCCGCAGGAGTCCAATCGTTCAGAGGGTGAAAGAACCTCTCGCATCGAGTCACGTTGACGATTCTCAAATCGTCGAACGTGAGATCATTGGCGGTTAGCATGGTTGTGTCTTTGGCGCGCGCTTGGTCCCGAAGTCCGAGCGCCGCTTCCGGGGCTTGGGCTTCGCCTTCCCAGGCTCGGCCGTCATGATCTCAAGAATCTTCGGCCAGTTGCGAACGATGAATTCTGGAATGCTGGCGCCGCTGTCTTTGGCGATTGCCAGCAGTTCATGTTGCCGTGCGGCATCGATGCTCTCAAACACCTGCCCGTCCTCAGTCGCGATTCTGTTGACGATGGCGAACATTATCGCGCTCCTTTCAGCGCCTTGAGGGCCCTGAGTTTGTTCTGTCCAATCCACCACACCACGGACTCCTCGATGGCTTGTTCCAGTTTAATCCCCAAGCCGGAAGCCACGCTCTTGAGGGACTGGTGAAGTTTGGCGTCCAATCTCACCGTTTGGGTTGCTCTTTTCTTCGGCATGACGCAAGATTTTCACAAATCGGATAATTTGTCAACAAGAAAAATCAAAAAAAAGATATTGACAACCGCCGCTCGATTTGCGAAACTCTCCCAGTGACCGAAACTGCAAACACCAATAACGACTGAAATCCCCAATATTTATGCCAAGAACCCAACTTGAAATTCCCGGGACTGAAAAACCCACAATCAGCGACATCGAAGACGCGGCGGAAGCGTACGTCAAGTTGCGCGAGCGCTGGCAAAAACTCGGCGAGCAACTGACGACAGCCAAGACCGCTCTCCTCACCGTTATGCAGAAGCACGCCAAGGATCTGTCAGCCAACGGCGACGGCGACCGCATCTACACCTACGACGACGAGATCGTGATCCTTAAGCCCGGCCAGGACAAGGTGAAGGTGAAGCACGCCACGACTGCCGAGGAAGAGGACGACGACGCATAGCGCCATGAGTAACCGGCCCAAATTCCCGCTGGCAAAGGCGCTTAACGTCGCCCAGGAGCTTCGTCAGGCGCTCGCGTCGCACTGCGAGCGCATTGAGATCGCCGGGAGCATCCGGCGCCGCAAGCCGATGGTGGGCGACATTGAGATTCTGTTCGTGCCGAAGATGGGAACCCAGGGGTCGGCTTTTCTCTTTCCCGACGAGCACAGCCAAGTCGATGATGCAGTAGAGCATCTGGCTTTTGTGAATGTGCTCGCCCAGCGTCCGAGCAAGACCGGCCTGTTTACCTGGGGATCTCAAAATAAACTGGCCATCCACGTCGCCAGCGGAATACCTGTGGATCTGTTCGCAACGACGGCGAGCGGCTGGTGGAGATCCCTCGTGATTCGGACCGGGCCAAAGGAACTCAACATCCGACTCATCCAGTCGGCCAAAGGGCGGGGCATTCTGGTCCACGCGTACCGCGAGCCGGCCCTTGAGAACGCGGCGACAGGCGACGCCATTCCCTGCAACAGCGAGCGGGAGTTTTTTGAAATCTGCGGCGTGCCCTACCTCGAACCCTGGCAACGAAAATGATGTTCAAGATTTTGCGCTTCGGGAAGGATGCGGCCCCATTGAAGCGGCAATCCCATTGCCAACAAGGGCAAGGCCCTCGAAAATTCCGCACCCGACCCGAAGCGCGATGCCGACGAAGACAATGAGCCAACTGATTTATGGACTAATCTGGCCTGATGACATTCCACCGATGGATGTGGAACTGCAAATGATTGCGATGGCGACTACCAGCCCCGACGTATTCAGCGAATTCGGTAAGGGGCTTTTTTATCACTTCACGACCGCCATGGCCCTCGCTTGGCCAGAGGACGACCGACACCGATGGTCGGATCTGATTCTCCAGACTTATCTCGCCGAACGAATCTCCATTATCACCGGCCCCCGCGACTCTGGAAAAACGAGAACCATCAGCAAAATCGGCCTCCTTGATTACTGGGCTTTCCCTGAGCAAACTTTGATCTTGATGACATCCACCACGATTCAGGGTTTGGAAATGCGGGTGTGGGGCGATATTAAGAATCTGTTTCGGCGAGCGCGGGACCGATGGCCTGATTTGCCTGGAAACGTGGTGGATGCCAAACACGGTCTATTCACTGATGAACTCAGCAAAGACCGAGAGGACGACGACATTCGCGTGATGAACAAGGGGATCATTGGCATCCCTCTCCTCAATAGCCAAAATGAATATCAGGGAATGGCCCTAAAAAACTGGGCGGGCATCAAGCAAACACGCCGGCGGCTTTTTGCCGACGAAACTCAGTTTGTCTCTGTGGACTTTCTGAAAGTGATTGATGCGATGGACAAAGGGGACTTTCGTTGCGCCCTCCTAGGTAATCCGATTGCGATGAACGGCAAGGCCCTCGATGCTGTGTCCGAACCGAAAGAAGGGTGGGGCAGCCAGGGCGAGATCACCAAGACAACGACGTGGCGGAACAAGTACAACGGCGTCACGATCAACCTAGTGGGGATCGACTCCCCCAATTTTGACGAGGCGACGCGCAACCACTACCCCTACCTGATTGACCAGAAGGATGTGGACAGCGTTGCGGCGCGGCCGGGAGGCAAAGACTCCGTGGAATGGTGGTCGTTGATCATGGGCGTGCGTAAAGCGGGCGTCATCAGCGATCGCGTGCTGACCGTGGAAATGGTCGAATTGTGCGGCGGGTTCAAGTCCTGCATTTGGAGCCAGACGCCCTCGCTCAAGGTGTACGGGATCGATGCAGGCTTCGGCGGCGACCCGTGCGTGTCCACGTTCATTGAATGCGGCGGGGAAGTCGGGGGTCAGGAAGTGATCCTGTTTCGGGAGCAGAAAATTATCCCGGTGCGCGTCGGCGTCGGCGTGACGGCAGAGGACCAGATCGCCACATTCGCCAAGGCGGATTGTAACATGCTCGGCGTTCCCGATGCGAATGTGTTCGTGGAATGCGGGATGCGGGCGACGTTGGCCGTCGCGTTCTCCCGGATTATGAGCCCGGCTGTCAACGCCATCAACTTCGGCGGGCCAGCAACTCAGCGTCCTGTGTCGAATGACCTGTTCGTGTTTGACGAGAAAACCAAGGCGCGACGGTTGAAAACCTGCTATGAGCACTACTCCAAATTCGTTTCGGAACTCGCGTTCATGGTGCGGGCGCTTGTGGAGGCGGGGCAGGCGCGGGGCTTCCCGCTCCTGGCAGCCGAGGAGTTCCAAAAGAGGGAAACCCGGTTCGTCTATGGGGACCGGCATGAGTTGGAAACCAAGGCGGAGTACAAGCAGCGCAACCAGAATCAGTCCCCTAACCACTCGGACAGCGTGATGATCGCCGTGGAGGGCGCGCGCCGTTTGGGCTTCGTCATCGAGAGTGCGCACCCAGGGGATGCGCCCAAGACCACCGCCGATGAGGACTGGCTCGAGAAAGAGATTGCCAGACATCGAGAAATTATGCGAAAAACTGAGATTTCTTATGCTTAATCGACATGAATTCCCAGCGGGAGGGTGGCAGTTCAGGCAGCCCGAGACCGGCTGGACGGCGCCGACCCCGCTCGGATCAACTTTCGACCAAACCGTCAACCTCATTCGCAGCCATCGGAAGGCGAACCCGGCGATCACCGCCAAGGCGCACCTGGCAACGGACCCGGCACAGATTGCATTCGAGCTTGAGGCCTTCACCCGCAAGCGACTGGGGATTCGGGAGGACCCCCCTAGCCCTTTTCCGTTGGCCCTCAGCGCGTTCCCGTCCGCTATGGGGGTTGTTGCGGCGGCGGGTGATAGCCGCGGCGCGATGTGGGGCATCAAACGGGCGGCGCAGGGCACGGCGGTCGTGCTAGACTGGCTCGGGGCCGGCGGCAACCCGGTCAGCCGGGAACTTGCCGAGAAACGGGCGGCGGTGTGCGTCGCTTGCCCTCTCAACGAAACTGGATCGTGGTACACTGAGGCGCCCGCCGAAGTGATCCGTGCTGCGGTGAAAGCGTGGCAGACACTCAAAGGCAGTAGCTTCGCGTTTGAAACATCGCAAGGGGACAAACTGAAATCGTGCGCCGTGTGTAAGTGCAAGCTCCCCCTGAAGGTCTTCGTGGGGTTGGACCACATCGTTCAAAAGACCAAACCGGAAGTCATGGCCGAACTGCCTTCCCACTGCTGGATAACTCGCCGCGACCAATGAGGATCGTCCTGGCATACATCGCTTTAGCCAACGGCCCCAAGACAGCCGACCTCGCCGCGCGCTTTGTCTCGACGTACCATGCCTTCCCGCCGGGCGTCCCGCACGACACGCTGGTTATTTGCCAGGGCGGGCCGCTGAAAAGCGAAGTGGGCCTGCTGTTTGCCGATCTCACGGCTCGCTTTTGGGTCAGAAAGAACGACCCTGGGTACGACATCAGCGCCTACATTGACGCCGCCGCCGGCCCCTGCGCTGCCTACGACATGATGCTCTGCTTCGGTGAGTCGGTCCACTTCCACCGGGCCGGCTGGCTCAAGCGGTTTGTCGAGGCGTGGGAGAAGCACGGGCCGGGGATGTACGGCGCCTTCGCCAGCAACGTCGTGCGGGCGCACATCAATACCACGGGCTTTTGCTGCTCGCCTGCTTTGCTGCGCCAGTCCCCCTTTCGTCCCCATGACAAGAAAACCCGGTACGCCTGGGAACACGGCCGTAATGCCTTCTGGCGATTCGTGCAGGCTCGGGGTTTCGCCGTGCGCCTGGTGACGTGGGATGGCGACTGGCATCCCCGAGCCTGGCGGACGCCGCCGAACATCCTCTGGAAAGGCAATCAGAGTAACTGTTTGATTCGCTGTAACCACTGCGAACGCTGGGAGCAGGCCCGGCCCGACATCAAAGGCAAGTGGAGCCGGTGGGCTGATGCGCCGTTCCAATGAATGAGCCAATCCATATCATCAGCCTCGGAGCCGGTGTCCAGTCTAGCACCATGTCTCTCATGGCTGCTGCTGGCGAGATAATACCGATGCCGACTGCGGCAATCTTCGCCGACACGCAAGCCGAGCCAAAGTCAGTTTATGTCTGGTTGGACTGGCTGGAAAAGCAACTACCGTTTCCGGTGCATCGGGTGACTCGCGGCAGCCTGGAAGAGGAATCCACAACCGTTTTTACATCCTCCAATGGCAAGACTTGGACACGCCTCGCGCCGCCCGCTTTCATGTGGAAAGATGGAAAGTGCCAAGGCCCGCTCATGCGTCAATGTACTCGGGACGCCAAACTCAGACCGCTCATTCGCAAAGCCAAAGAATTACGCGGGAAGGATCGGGAGGTAGTATTCTGGATTGGGATTTCTGCCGATGAAGTTTGGCGGATGAAGGAGAGTAGAGAAAAAGGGATTGTCCACCGTTGGCCTTTGATTGACGCCGGCATTACCAGGGCGGCTTGCCTCGCATGGATGCGCGAACGAGGTCATCCCGTGCCGCCCAGGTCAGCCTGTGTTTTTTGCCCGTACCACTCGAACGCCGAATGGCGACGACTCAAGATAAAAGAACCAGAGGAATTTGGCCGGGCAGTTGCCTATGAGGCCAGACTGCAAAAGGCGATAACATCTACGACCGGCTTTCGAGGCGTGCCCTTTTTACATCGCTCTGGCAAACCGCTATCGGAGGTTGATTTTCGCACTGAGGAAGAACGCGGGCAGGGTAATCTGTTCAATGCCGAGTGCGAGGGGATGTGCGGAGTATGACTGCCACCGTCGTCTATGTCTATCCGGTCTGCGCCCCGCAGTACGAGCATTATGCCCTGCGCTTCCTGGACTCCTATCACCGCTTCCCGCCCGCGGTGCAACACGACACCGTTGTTGTCCTCAACGGTTGCCGAGAGAACGCGGAAACCCAGTGCCTCTTCGCCTCGCTCCCCCGCCTCCGGTTCCTTGAGCACGATAACAGCGGGTATGACATCGGCGCGTTCCAGCACGCCGCCCGTGAGTGTGATACCGATCTGATCGTGTTTTTCGGGGCGTCCACGTACTTCAACGGTGAGGGCTGGCTGGTGCGGATGATGACCGCGATGCAGAAACACGGCCTTGCGCAGTATGGCGCGATGGGCAACCGAGGCGACCCGCGTGTCAAGGTCTGGCCGCACATCCGCACTACGGCCTTCTGGATGCCCCCGGCGCTATTCCGTGAATATCCCCGGCTCGTTTCTCGGCCAGAGGACAGGCATCCTTTTGAGCATGGACCGACATGCTTCACGAGTTGGGTCAAAAGCCGGGGCCTCAAATCGTGGGTCGTGACGTGGACCCGGGATCTCCTGTGGGAGGATTGGGATTCCGACAGTCAAGGTTACGGACGTGGAAACCAGTCCGCTCTTTTGGCTGGAGACAGAATGTGCGAATATCCCTACTATCCCCGCCGCCGATGAAACCCATAGCGATATTCTGGCACGGCCTCTTTTTCCTCGATAGCCCCGAGAACCTGCTGGAAAACGCGCTCGCCATCATCATCAGCCAAATGTGGCAACTTCGGGACTCGGGGCTACTCGGCGCGGCGGCTGAATTTCACGTGGGGTTGAACGGCGGCGAGGAAACCCTGCAAGTCGCCCGGCTTATTCTGCCGGCCAAGGCGCAGATCACCCTGCATGGCCTCACCTGCCACACAGAAAATCGGACGATCCTGATGCTGGAAAAATGGCTGCCGGGACACCAGGACTGGTTGGTCTGTTACCACCATGCCAAAGGCGCAACGCACCCGCCGGGCCACTCTCTCAGTGAACGCTGGCGGGCCTGTATGGCAAAGCATGTCATCAAGAACTGGCGGCAATGCGTGGCTGCTCTCGACCAGGGATTCAATGTCGCCGGGGTTCACTACATGGAGCCGCCAGCAACGCCTCCCGGCCAGCACATCATGGCTGGCAATTGGTGGTGGGCCAGGGCCTCCTATCTGCTGAGCTTGCCGTCCATCATGGAGCGCGAGCGCATCAAGACTTCCGGCCTTGATTCCCCAGAAAGCCGTTACGAAGCCGAAGTCTGGCTCGGGAATGGTCCTCGACTTCCGAAGGTCATGGACTACCATCCCGGATGGAATCCGAGCAAAATCGCAACCTGCACGCCATGAACGAAAAACCCGATGACGGAAGTTCGCTGATCGCCGCTTACGCAGAAGCGATGCGACCGTACACCGAGTGCGGGGGGCCTATCCCCGCCGATGTCTGGAAGACTCGGGCCTGGCGCTACTTCATCGAGATCAACAGCGGTTGCAACCTACGTTGTGTCCTCTGCGCGGCAGGCAACAAGGAGGGGTACGACTACACCAGGGGAAACGCGATCATGGACATGAATCTGCTGGGAAAGATCCTGGACAAGATCAAGTCTGAGAACCCCGCCGCCGTCGTTCTGCCGTACGGCAACTCAGAACCGTTCCTGCATCCTAAACTGCCGGAAGCCATCAGCGCGATAAAACAGCGGGGCTTGCGTTGCGAGATGGCGTCGAACTTCAACCACCTCCAGCGCCTCGACGAGGTTCTGGCGTCCGGGCTGGACAGCCTGCTGATCAGCGTCTCGGGTTTCACTCAGGATACCTACGGTAAATCGCATTTGGGAGGCGATCTCGAAACGGTCAAGACCGGGCTCAAGGTTCTGGCTGCCGCGCTTCCCAGGTGCCCAAAGCCGCCGCATGTAATGGTCCACTACCACATGTACAAAGATACCATCGGCGCGGAGTTTGAGCAGATGAAGGAGTTCACGGCGCAACTGGGATTCCAGTTCATCTATTCTTACGCGCGAGCGATCAGCATGGAAAACACGATTCAATATCTGCGGGCGCTGGAAAAAGAGCGAACGGGAACAGTGCCCCCTTTTGTGCTCGGACCGAATGGCGAGGACTGGGAAAAGCTGCTGCCTCCGCCAACCGAAGCGTTCTCAAAGAACATCGAGCGGCTGATTGTTCCCCCTCAAGACGCGGTGGGGAGATATGCAAAGTTCCCGGTTCAGGAGGTCTGCCCGGCCGGAGACATCTTTACTTTCATCCGGCACGACGGCCAGACCTCGCTCTGTGGCTGCGTGTCGGACCAGCGCCTGGTGCTCGGCAGCTTCCTGGATCTCACCCAGGAGCAGTTGAGCAACGCCCGCCGGGGACACCCGATTTGCCTCGAATGCCTTCGTTACCGACTCAATCTTTATTATCACGTCGTTGCTCCGCCAACTCCATAACCTATGTACACCTTCCATACCCACTGCCGCGCGTGCGACTACGCCAAACCCACCAGCGCCCCTGGCATCAAAGCTGATTCCAAAGAGAGCCGCCTCGAACCCGTCTTTAGCCTGGGCGTCCAGCCGCTCGCAAATGACTGGCGCAAGCCCGGCGATGAGCGGGCCGGATACGCGCCGCTCGAAGTGCTACTCTGCCCTCAGTGTGGGTTAGCGCAACTGTCCATCGTGGTTCGGCCCGACATTCTCTACAGTCAGTATTTCTACGTCACCAGCCAGAGCCAGATGATGAAGGCGCACTTCGCGGCGCTTTGGGCCGACATCTCCCAAGGCCGGGCCATCAAGTCCGTTCTGGAAATCGGCAGCAACGATGGCACGCTGCTGAATTGGATCAAGAGGGAATGTGGAATCGAACGTGTGTGGGGGATTGAGCCGGCTCAAAATTTGGCGGATGTTGGCCGCAAGGCCGGAGTGCGGACGTTTAGCGGATTTTTCAGAAAGGAATTGGCAGAGGCTCTTGCGAAGCCCGGTTACTTGAACAATGAGCCTTTTGACCTTATCCTCGCCCGCCACGTCCTCTGCCACGTTGACGACTGGCACGATTTCTTCGCCGGCATCGGAGTCCTCTGCGGCCCACAAACCCTTGTCTGCATCGAGAACCCCTGGGTCCAGGACATCCTCGACAGCAACTCCTTCGACCAGATTTATCACGAGCATCTGAGCTACTTGTCCATCAGAGCCATCGAGGCGGTCTTGAAGACGACTGGCTTGCACTTGCATCGGGTGATCCACTACACGATTCACGGCGGGGCGATGGTGCTCATGATTGAACGGAACGATTGCGGCCACTTTGTCCATCCGAGCGTGGCTGAGTTCCGCCAGAAAGAAGATGTCGATCTCGCCAAGTGGCTTGAGTTCGACCAACGATGCAAGTTGCTCAGGCGCGAATTGACTGAGACCGTGCTTGAGTTTGGCCGCACCGGCAAAACCGTCGCTGCCTTGGGCGCGTCCGCAAAGTCAACTGTCTGGATCAACGCCTGCGGTTTTACGCGCAAAGACATTGCTTGGGTCGCCGACTCGACTCCGGGCAAACAGCGCACGACGGTGCCCGGCACTGACATCCCCGTCGTTGACGAAGGCGCCATCCTGCGCGAGTTGCCCGACTACGTCCTGGTTTTTTGTTGGAACTTCCGGGCCGAGGTACTCGAGAAAAACCAGTTCGCCCGCTCCAAGGGCGTGAAGTTCATCTTTCCGATCCCGGAGTTGGAAATCGTTTGACATTTCACCTGAATTATGAGACAAATTCAATGGCCACTAGCCACCGACCATCTGCCTTCCGTCATTGGGCAGGCACGCGCAACCCGCGTGAGACGGGTTTGACCTTGACTCTTCCCCGCAACAAGCGTAAAAGCGTCTTATGGCTGCCACGACAAAAAAGTCCACCGACCAGGTTCTCAAATTCGACACAGTTGAAAAAACTGAGCAATGTGTCTGGGATATGAGGTTAGCTGATTTACCTCGGTCTGAGGATAGGCTTGTCTTGAATCGTACGTATAACGGGGACACGCCTTTTGATCGTCGCACGGCGGAGGAAAATAACATTGAAGTGAACAGGAACTTCTTGGAAGGGACAGGAAATCTTACTGATGCAAGAACTCAATGGATTGGCGCCTTTTTACACCCTGGCGACTGGTACACCGTTCGTCTGGACTCGGGGCCGGCGTGGAAGCGCCAGGAGTGGGGCACGACGATCACGACGCATCTGAACCGGGCTTTGAAACGAAGTCTCTGCATGATTTCGCAGGTGCGCGAAACCGGCGCGGGCGTACTGTTGCATGGCATCGGGCCGACTGCTTGGGCGGACAGGCGTTCGCCCATTCCCAAAGTGCTCCCGATTTCAAGTCTGATGATCCCGAGCGAGACGGACATTGATTTTGAGAACCTGGAGTACTTCGCCGTCTTCCGAGAGATGACCCCAGCGCAGCTTTACGCGAAAACGCACGGCCCCAAGGTCGATCCGGGCTGGAATCTGCCGCTCGTGATGAGCGAGTTGAAGTACGCCGCCGAGCAGACTCAGAAGCAGCCCAATGCCACGGCGTTCCAGTTCATGCCCGAGCGCGTGGAGGAGTTGATCAAGCAGGACAAGGGTTTCTGGGGGAGCGACGCCGTGCCGACCGTTGACTATTGGGATTTCTATTTCAGGGAGTACGAGAACGGCACGGGTTGGTATCGGCGGATTTTCCTCGACTGGTCGAGTAGCGGGCGCAGTGTGGACCTGAACTCGAAGCGGGCGGCGGCCTCGCCCAATCGCGTTGCAAACGAGACTGAGAGCAAGTGGCTCTACACCAGTGGCAAGCGGCAATACGCGAACTCGTGGCAGGAGATCATTCACTGCAACTTCGGCGACTGTTCTTGCGTGGCGCCGTTCAAGTACCATTCGGTGCGCAGCCTAGGCTGGATGATTTGGGGCATCGTGGACATTCAGAACCGGCTCGATTGCAAGCTCACTGAGCAGGCGTTCAGCGACCTCATGTGGTTTTTCCGCGTTGCTAATCAGAACGACTTTAATCGCATCAAGAAGGCTAACTTCATGCACATGGGGGTTATCCCCCCGGGCGTGGATTTCGTTCAGGGCGGCCAACGATTCGAGCCGAACCCGGCCTTCATCGAACTCGTAATCCAGCGCAACCGGGATTTGATAACGCGCCACTCGGCCGCGTACACCCGCGGCAATCAGCAGGTGCGGGGCGAGAAAGAGAAAACCGCTACACAAGTCATGGCTGAGGAGAACTCGGTCAACACTCTGGTCAGCGGGGTCGTGTCCATGGCGGGCACTTATGAAAATTTCAAAGCCAGGGAGATTTGCCGGCGGCTGTGCATCAAGAACAATCCGGACCCGATAGCCCGGAAGTTCCGCAAAGGCTGCCTCGATGACGGCGTGCCCCCAGAGTACCTCAATGTCGAGCGATGGGATGTCGAGTGCGAGCCCGCGATGGGCGCTGGCAACAAGACCGTGCAGATGGCCATCGTGCAGTATCTCAACCAAGTGCGAGCTAACCTCGGTCCGGAGGCGCAGCGCAAGGTCGATCATACTGGCATCCTGATCACGACCGGCAACGCCCAGATAGCCGAAGACCTCGCGCCGGTGAAGGGCCAAGAGCCAATCAGCCGGTCGGCGCATGACGCGGAGCTTGCGACCGACCGCCTCATGCGGGGCCTGCCGCTCACGCCGACTCCGCAAATGGTGTATGAGGATTACATCAAGGTCTGGCTGCGGGACATGACCGCTATCGTCCAGCAGGTGCAGCAGAGTGGGGGCGTTGGCACCCGGGAGCAGATTCTCGGCCTGGGGAACATGGCGCAACACGTCGGGGCATTCCTACAACTGATGGGGAAAAGCAAGGATGAAGCACCGAAAGTTCGACAGTACGAACAGGCGCTCGGGCAGATCACCAATCTCTTGAAAGGGTTCGCTCAGCGATTCCAACAACAGAGCGCGGCAGGGAATGGCCAAGGCGGCGGTGTGGACGCCAAGGACAGGGCGAAAATCGCCGCGACTGTCCTCACGGCGCAGACCAAGGCAAAACTTGCGCAGCAGTCTCACGCTCAAAGGACTGCGCAGAGGCAAGTTTCTTTCGAGATGAAAGAGCAGCAAGAGGAGCGCAGACACCGGGCTGACTTGCGCCGGGAGCAACAGGAGCACCAGGCCGAACTGCGCCGCGACGCCCAAGGGCACGCGATGGACGTGGCGGGCGAAATGGCCAAGAGTAGGCTCAGGAGTGTTCAGGAATGATTGACCCTTACGCCAAGTACAAAAGCGACCTGCGGGCGGCGCAAGAGCAGTTCTTTGCCACGCATCCGAAGTTGCACAGCCTGCCGGCCATCAGTCCTGCAGCGGAACTGGTCTGCAACCTGGCAGAGGTTCGCGCTGCGCAGAAAGCCGACTTGAAGCGGCGCACCAAGCGCGTGAAATCAGTACTGCCATGATCGACGCCACTTTAACCCTTGTGGACTCTGGCCTTTTCACGGAGCTTGCCGTCCGGCTGGCGCGGGAGATTGTGCACGTCCGTTCGCATGTCCCCTGGGCGGCCGAGTTCCCGACCATCAACGATAGGTGGGTTGGCCGGGGCTTGGGCGAGGTCGAATGGATTGAGGACCCCTATCGAGATGAGGTTTTCGACACGACCGATCTCTACGTGTACCCTGACATTTTCCGGGCCGGGGAGCAGCAGCTTGTCGCCCGACTGGAAAAGCCCGTTTGGGGGAGCTTCATCGGGGATGAACTGGAAACCGAGCGCCTTTGGTTCCGGGAGATCCAAGAGGAATTGAGGATGCCGGTCCCTGAGTACAAGGTCATCAAGGGCTACTCGGCGCTTGAGGACTTTCTGCGGGATGCTCCACATTGCTTTGTCAAGACTACCAGCAAAATTCGGGGCAGCATGGAGACTCACGAGTTCTGGAGCATTGACCAGGATTATTACTGGCTGGAAAAGCTCAAGGTGGACCTGGGCGGGGCCCGGGAACACGTCACCTTCATCGTGGAGTGGCCTGTCGAAAGCCCTTGGGAAAGTGGGATTGACACCTACTGTGTGCGCGGCCAGTTCCCCAAGACCCCAATGCAGGGCATTGAGGTCAAGGGCAAGCTCATCCTCTCTTCGGCGCAGCTTCGCGGCAAGACCCCGGCGCGGATGGACCGCGACTTGGCACTCCTGGCGGCCGAGTTGGCCAAAGCGGGCTACTGCAACTTCTTGAGCGCCGAGTACCGGGGCGACATCCTGACCGATTTCTGCGCACGCGCCCCCAACCCCGGTATCGGGGTCGAGATGGAGATGATCCGCAACCTGGGGGAGATTATTTATCACGGTGCCCACGGCGACCTTGTCGAGCCGGACTTCGAGTTCGAGTACGGCATCCAGGCAGCAATTTTCCACGATCATGACGAGGCGCTGTGGAAGTCCTTTCCGCTGGCCGATGACATCCGGCGGTGGGTCAAGCTGATGGAGTTTTGCCGGATTGACGGGTTGTACCAGATCATTCCCCGGCCACCGCACGGGCAAAAAATCGGCTGGCTGCTCGGGGTCGGCAATTCCATCGAAGAGGCGGCGGCGCACTTGCATAGGAACGCGGAGGCGTTGAGAGAGTACCCGTTCGACATCAAGGTGGACGCACTCGAATCAGCGGTCGCTCAGGCGCAGGAAATGGAGAAAGAGGGCCTGGAATTCGCCGACCAGCCGGTCCCCGTGCCCGAAACCGTCGTGGAGGAAACGAAATGAGGATTGACGAGCTTATCCTAAAACTGCAAGAGATTCTCGCCAACGAGGGCAACCTGATCTGTTCATCAAGTTGGGGGATTGAATCGGAACCAGGCGTGCTAAAGAGCCTGGAGGTCCGCGAGCCGAATTCGCAAATTGAGGAACGAAGCCTTTATTTTTACTCAGAATGAACATCACCGGCACCACGCCTCCGCCGCCCATCGTCAACCCCGCGATGAAATGTCCGACTTGCCAGCGGCCAAGGAATCTCGATGTCAACAAAAGTTGCACGTTGGCTGGAAAGACCCAAGGTGTCAGGGTGCGACCCATGGCTACTCACGCGAACCGGGGCCGGCCACGCAAGAAGCGCCTGGGCGAGCACGACAAAAGAGCCGTCCGTTGGTACTGACTTATGCGCACAGCGAAGGAACTCTTTAGGGCCAGCCCGGCGATGGCGGAGTGGCAGAAAGTCATCGCCAGTCCTGCTTTCGAGCTGGCCTGCCAAGCTGCGCTCGCTGTCTTCATCGAATCTCTGCCGCCAGGCGCCCCCGATCCGTCGCGGTCCTGGGATTCATGGCTCCAGGTGACTGGCGCCCGTCGAGTGCTGGACACCCTCAGCCGCCTCCACGAGCCAGACGAACCGCCGCGCCGGGAGCCTTGGCCGTCCCTGCAATACCCCGAACCGAAAGGATAGACTATGCCCGCACTAACAGAGCGTCGAGCCAAGTTTGTGTATGACGCCGCCCGTCTCGCCGCTGAAGCGGCAAAAGCCCCGATAATCCCTGTGTTATGGGATGAACGAGAGACGCTTTTCCGAGAGCAGTTCTTGAAAGTCATAGAACGTCAATGCGGTGAACAACGGTCCAAATCACCGGAGGAATTGCACGGTTTTTGGATGCAAAATTACTTTTCAATGGGGTGGATTTATGGAACGAAGTACAGCAGGGAGGAAAAGACCCATCCCGATCTGGTGCCCTATAGCGATCTAGATCAACTCGAAAGGGACAAGGATTCAGTTTTCGTCGCACTTTGTGAAATTGCCCGTCAATGGATACGTGATTAAAGCCTATGCCAACCGCACCCCCCGCCTCAGCCCCGCCGCCCGCCGCGGCCGCGCCGTCGCCCAAGAGCGCCGCTGCGCCGCCCGCGTCGGCCCCGAAACCTGCCGCCGCCCCCGCTCCGGTCAAAACAACCATCGCCTCCCAGGACTGGATGGCCGATGCCAATGCCGACTTGGATGCCCTCAGCGCCTCCGAAGGCAAGTCCGGCGCGCCGGAGGACAAGCCCGCCAAGCGTCCGGGCGACAAGGTCCCCGACGACAAATCGCCGGGCGAACCAGGTGAACCGGGCGAGCCCGGAGAGCCGGCCCCCGGGGATGGCAAACCGCCTGCAGGAGAGCCTGCCAAGCCCGTCAAGGCCAAGGAACTGCGCGAAGCCTACGAGGCCATCAAAGCCCGCGTCAAAACCGAGCTTGAGCCCGAAGTAACCCGCCTGCGCTCGCGCGTCCAAGAGCTTGAGAAGGGCGGCGCGGTCCCCAAGGAGGTCCAGGACCGCTTGACGACCGCTGAGCAACGCAACGCGCAACTTGAGCAGCATATTCGCTTTGTGGATTTCTCCAAGAGCCAGGAATACCAGACGAAGTTTTGGCAGCCCTACGTCAAAGCCTGGGCCGATGCCGCGCGGGAGTTGAAGGGTCTCACAATGAAGGTCGCCGACGCGGACGGCAAAGAAACCGTGCGCGAAGTCACCGAAACCGACTTGCAGTACTTTGCCAGCCTCGACCCGGCCTCGCGCCGGACCGAAATCAATCGCCTCTTCCCGGAGGATAAGGAAGAAGTGAAGCGCCACATCAACGAAATCTCGCGCCTGTACGATGCCAGCCAAGCTGCGTTGCAACAGGCACGCCAGCAGGCTGATGGCGCCGCCAAGAATGCCACGGAGGGCCAGCGACAGGCCCAGGCCAACCGCGCATCGCTTTGGAAGCAGACCAATGAGGGATTGGCGGCGAAGTACCCCGCTTGGTTCGCGCCCGCAGAGAATGACGCGGAGGGTAATACCCTGTTCGACCGCGGACGCGCGCTGGCTGACCTGGTGTTTTCGCCCCAGGACTTGACCAAGGAATCTCTGGACCTGCTCCCCAAGTCGTTCGCCGAGACGATTCGCGCCGGCAAGACGTTCACCCAGGAGCAGCTTGTGCGGATGCACAGCATCATCCGCAACAAGGCGGCGAATCATGACCGCCTCGCGCACCAGTTGCACGCCGCTCAGAGCCGCATCGAAGAGTTGGAAACCAGCCTTAAAGAATACGAGGAAAGCGGTCCTGACGGCGGACGCCCGCGCAGCCGTGTGCCGGCGTCCGGCAAAGACTATATGGGCGAAGCGGCAGCGGAACTCGACGCCATTGATAGAGCACATCCCGCATGAGCGGCAACCGCATCCGGCCCCGTCAGGGCTACGTTCTCCTGGCGATGGACTTACCGGAGGCCCTCTCCCCCGGCGGAATCACCATCCCTGATGCCGCTCAGGAAGTTTCCCAACGTGGCCGCGTTGTGAGATTTGGTATCTGGCGCCAAGCCAGAAACGGGACGCTGATCGCCCACCCGTGCGATCCCGGGGCGCTGGTGCTCATCAGCCCCCGGGCGGGGCGCTGGCTCGACCCCTGGGCCAACGGCGAGGAAAAATACTTCAAGATCATTGACGAACGCCTGCTCCTTGCGGTATTGTCAAATATCGCCCCTTGACGGGGCGCGGATTGAAACGTAGTGTCCTCTTGATTCGAGTCAACTGGTGGGGCGCCGGTGGTTGTTCTCCGGCGCCTTTCTTTTCCTCTTGACCGGCCCCTTCCCCTGCGCTACTCTGGCGACTCAATAGATGGCCCTTGTGCTTACCAGGCGCCGGGCGTGGAACCCGGCGCTTTTCTTTGCCGTTGTTCCACGTGGTTTTCCACATTAACATCGGAGCCGTGAAACGAAGAGCAAACACGCCTTGCCAATGCGGTAATCCCAAACGCCCTGGCCAAGGAGACTGTTGGGACTGCCACGCTAAAAGCCAGCAAATATGCCGCGCCCTCCATCCGCTAACACCCCAGGAACGCCTCAAAATGAACGCGCGGGCGTATGTCCACGTTTATTTGAAGCGCGGCAAAATTAAGCGCGGCCCCTGCGAAATCTGCGGCTCGCCCGATACGCAGCCGCACCACGATGACTATTCCAGACCCCTTGCAGTCCGCTGGTTTTGCAAAAGACACCACTTGAACTACCACGGAAAACAACTCCGGCGAGAAGCGGTCCACGAAAATATCTGTTGACAAGAACGGACAGTCAGACGTATAGAACGGACAACGGCGTCGGTAATGCTCGCCTCACCGTCGAGCACTGGCTGTTAAATCGGATGTGCCAGCCGGCATCCAAAGGCCCCGGATTGGGCTTAAACGATCCCCGCAAAAGGGTTCATGGAGAGCCCTGAAGAGAAGAGCGGCTTCTAAAATCCCCTCAACGTGCTTGTCGCGCAATCGGTGCGGACATTAGCTCTTTGAAGTACAATTCAGTAAGATTTTAGAATATATGGCGATCCCATGCACTGCCTTCGGAGACTTTTTAAGCCGCCGAAGTGAGCATCTGGATGACGAAATTATCCGGAGCTTGCACCCAATGGATACCTGGGTGGGGCACGTATCCACAGGTTCCTTCCCGGCCCAGGCCGGTGTTGAACACACCTTCGACCGATTCGAGAACGTCTTTCCCGACCTAACGGGGCCGTGGGAAGATGTGCAGGCTGCGCCGTGCATTGGGCAGCCGTGCGATCCGGCGAGCAAGAAGATCGGGATGGGGTTCACCCGGGACAGCTACCGGCTCCAGCGCAAGGCGTTCGAGACGGACCTGTTCTGTTGGGATCTCATTTTGAGTGCCGACCGGGCGAAGCAGCAGTTTGCGCACGTCGTGCGGACGCTGCGGCGCTGTTCGAGCATCGTCACCAGCGACCGATTTCGGCATGAGGGCGTCCGCATCGCGGGCCAGAAGTGGGCGACGGCCGCAAATGGGCTGCAGGCGATCACGGCGTATTGGGACACCACGGGGACAATTCTGAACGTGTCCATGTTGCCGACCAGCAAGATGACGGCGCGGCACCTGCAACGGCGGGTGCATCCGCAGATCCTCCTGGGAGCCCTGGGCGAGGACATCAACCACGGCGGGGCGCCGATGCTCGAGTTCGTCAATGACATGGAAAGCCTCTGGGACCTGATTGAAGGCTCGGGGGAGTTGACGGATCACTGGCGGTTTGAGGACTTCGACCAAGCCGAAAAGTACCACAAGTACGGCTGGACTGGGCGCTGCGGGAACTACGGCATCCGAGCCGACTCGATGCCGTTGCGGTTCCTGAATCCCAACATCCAAAACGCGGACGGGACTTGGCAGTTGAACCTCGTGTTCCCGTACTCCAACGTCGCGGCCACCGAGGGTATCAAGGAGGCGCTGAACAACGACTTCGAGAACGCGCAGATCCAGGTGAACTTCATCTGGCATCGCATGGCCATGATGAGCCTGGTGCGGGACGCGACCAGCATCAATCCCGAGATGCCCTTCGCCGCGCGGGACTTCGCGGGCAAGTGGCAGTTCGTCATGGACAACATCACCTGCGGGACGGCAACCGACGTGAACGGGGTTGTCATTCCGATTGCGGTGGACAACAGCCGGCGGAACAAGGGCAAGTTCATCAGCGACTTTTCGCTGAGCACCAAAAGCGAGTATCCCGAGTTCGCCGAGATGTTCCTGACCTTGCGCGAGCCGGCCTGCATCGTGGACCTGCCGGTCTGTGCTTCGGCGCCGTACCCGGACGCCCAGAATTACAGCAGCGCGAACGTGCCGTGCGCGACTGCGCCCGTCACGCTGACCTTCACGCCGATCCTGGATTCACTGACGGGGACGTACGAGATTCTGCGGGACTCGATCCAGTGCAACGAAATCCCAATCGTGCATCTGCCAATCACAGGCACCAGTACCCTGGCCAACCTGGTGGCTCAACTGAACTCACTGGTTGGGGCGTTGGGCACCTGGGCTGTCTCAGGGAACAACATCACGCTCGTTACGTCGTCCTGCACGACGGTAGCGTTGCCGTGGAGTGTCACTTAACCTTGGTGGAGTTGAGGAATGCATAGCGCCGGGGTCGGTTGGTTCGAGTCTGGCCGGCCCCGGCGAAAACCCGAACTTTTATGGCCTACACGACCGAGACAAGCCGGCCGCCTCCGGCGGCAGATGATGATGCCTTTTACCACTCGCCCGACCGCGGTGATGGCGCCAAGACGGTGGACGAACAAGAGCAGAATCCCGAGACGACCCTGATTCCCAAGCGCCTCTTGGGTGGGCAGGTCCTCCGAGAGGGGGACCACATCACGCTCCGCGTGGTCAAAGACTACGGCGACGAGATCGAAGTCGCCAGCACAACCGAACCCGAGAAAGAACGCGAGCCTGGCGCGGGCGGCTCCACAAGACCCCCAATCCCGTCCGACGATGAGTTGGCGGGGATGGGCACCGGAGAATAACCTATGTCTGTAGCCACCCTTTGTGATATTACCTCGCTCTCCAACGAGAGCGCGTGTTTCAACTGTCTTTCGGAGCGCGAGAAGTGGCAGGCCATCGAATATCTGCTGCGCCAGGCGTACAACGCCGGGAACCCGAGAAACACCGTGACTTTCGCCCAACTGCGCCAAGCTGTTGCCTGCTTCACCTGCGAGCCGAACTCAGTGTTGACATCGATGTTTGTGCGCGTGGCGGGAAACCTTGCGGTTGCGTCGGGCGCGTTTTCGAGCGTGCCAACAGCCACCGCGCTGCGCAGCGACATCAAGTGCGCGTGCGGCGTGGACCTCAAAGAGATCAAGGCGATGACGCTTTGGCTTTTGTGCCGGGCAACCGACTTGGTAAACCAGATTGATTAACCGCCAGGGCGCCGGCCCAGCACGTCGCCCTTCTCAACGCTATGGCCAGTTCAACTGCCTCGACGCTGGTAGCCCAGGCGGGCTGCCTTGACTGCATCCCAAAGAACATGCAGTTGCCCGTCCTTATCTACATCTTTTCCCAAATTGCCGGTATGAGTGCAAACGCTTCAACCTTGGTGAAAAACGCGGCGTGTCTCAACTGCATCCCGCCCGCGATGCAGTTGCCTGTTTTGATCTCGCTCGCGTATCAAATTCTGGTTGCTGGCGGCGGGGGCCTTGTCGTTGCCGGCGGCATCACTTTCGGCCACTACGGCAGCAACGCACCCAACTTCACGCCTGCCTCGGGGACCGGCGCGGCTTTCGATATCGATGGACAGCGCCCGTGGTACTACTACAATGGGGCTTGGCATTGACCATGAAAACCTTGCGTTGGTTCGCAGCGATCCTTTTTACTTTCTGCCTGTCCGCTCAAGCGCAGATCCATTGGGTAGGAGACTTCTTCGGCGACGGCTCAGGAGAAACTAACCTTTTGGCTAATGATGGTTTTGGAGTTGCTTCGACCAATTACGTGAACAACGCCTTGGCTGGCGTGCCGCAGTTCATGTTTTTTAGCTCGACAACTAATAATGACCCGAACTTCACTCGCACTAATAACTATCAGGGTTGGACTGCCGTTCCCTCCACGATCACAACGCAATCCTATCCAGTAACCGTGGTTGGGGCTTACGTGCGTCAGGTGGTAAGCACGCAAACGGTTTCTGTGATTCCTTCGGGGCCGATGTCCTGCCGCAGTTATGTGTACCGGACGGGCGGCGGAGGGACCGCCTCAATTCATTACGAAGTTTATGTCTGGGATACCGTGGCGCACTTACTAATCCAACTCGCCTCGTCGAGTCCTCAAACGGTGGTTGCCGGTTCAGTGAACACGCTTGATTTCAGCATGTCATCACCCTTGACCTTTATCGCTTCCAACGCGACCAAAATTGTTGTCTCGGTCAAATTGGACTCGATTGGCACGGGCGCAGTCGTGCTACATTTCATCAACGGCGCTGACCCAGTAACGGGCACGGCTTACGACGCACACGCGAATTTCACGCAACCGTTGAGCGCTGTTACGATTCAAGGAAGCCAAGTACAAGGAGCCGTTGGGAGCGCAACGAATGCCGTCAACTCTACGAATTACTGGGGTACATTGGTCCAGTCGAATCTCACACTCGTTACTCTTACGAATAGTGTGTCTGGATCTGTGCCATTTACGGTTCGAGGCTCGGTGGTCAACACTGCGGTGAGCACGGCCTCCACAACCTATTTTCTGCCTCCCGACAGTGGCATGGCTATTGGAGCGGTTGCCAGTGCTGAAATCTTTGCCGAGACATATTTTGTTACTCCCCTAAATGGTGGCTGGGTTTCAAATGTCTGGATCGGAGTCATTTGTACGAATGGGGTCAGGGGCATGGGCAACGCTGGCACCAATGTCACGATTGGAATCTGGACAAACGGAGTTGAGGTCAATACGACTGTCTATACCTTTGTAACTGGCGTGGCGACGAATTGGACCTTTCCCGTTGGTTATCAATTTCAACTTACCAATGGTTCTACGTGGGCACTCAGCATCTATCCTAATGTCGCGTTGCCTGGAAACACCCGATGGGCCTGGGCCATTCCAGTTTACCCTTATTAGCCGCGCCATGAAACGACTCCTGATTCTCGCCTGTCTCCTGGGCAGCGCGTTCACCTACGCGCCGCCATCGGGCCGCGTCACTTTGAGCTGGTCGTACACCGACCCCACTGTCCAGAGCTTCAATCTTTACGGCTCGACCAACCTGGCCGCGCCGATAACGAACTGGACCTGCCTGACCAACGTGCCCGGCTGGACAACGAACGGCGCGGTCTCTTGGATCACGACCAATCTGACGATCCAGATCCAGCCCGGCCAGATGTTTTTCTTTATGACCGCCTCGAACAGCTTTTGGGAGAGCGTCCCGAGCAACATCATCAGCACGCCGGCTATGCCCTCGATGCCGACTAACCCAACTTTAACCCGGACAAATTGATGATCTTGAATTCAATCCGAGCTTCGCTGGTCGGCGCTGGCACAAGCGCCCTCGCGCTGGTGGGCGATGCTATCAGCGAAAGCACCCACATAACCCTGGGCGGCGCTGTTGCGGCCGGCCTTCTGGTCGCCGGTTGGGCGTATTGGCTCGGAAAGGAGTTCCAGCATATTGCGGACCGCGATGCGGCGGTGAAAGAGCACTTGTCATTGCTGGAAGCGCGGGAAATTGAGAGACATTCGGATCTTGCAAAGAAGCTCGACGGCTTGCCCTGCCACCCGAAATGCCCGGAAAAGCGTTGACGCCGGCCCGGCCAGGGGCTAAAGTCGGCCACTATGACAAATTCGATCCCTCCAGCAGCCCAAGACATCATCAATGCCCTGCCGCCCGCCTGGCAAAGGTGGGCGCCCATCGTGATGCTTTGTTTGATGGCCGTGGGCCGAATCCTCTACGCCAACCACATCGGGGCTTCCTGGTTCTCTGGGCTTCTGAGCATCTTCGCGGGGAGCCATTCGGCAACGCAAGCGCCGCCGTTGGTTTCAGCGCCACCGCCTGCTGCTGCGCCGATGCAGCAGTCCGGCCCTACGCTTGCCACCTGGCCAAACACGCCGAGTCTGCCGCCAAACACTCCAGTCCAAAAGTGATCAACCAAAGTCCGAAAACTGTCCGTCAAACAACACTTTCGCCCCGGTTTGGACTGGGGCGCGGATTGAAACAAACAACGCTATGAAAAAGTTCAAACTCCTTTTGGTCATTCTCTCATTCACCCTCCTCCCGCTCTTGGCGGGATTCGGTTTGTCGGTCCTTACCGGCTGCAATACGCCTCAAAGCGCGGCCTACAAAACTGCCGCCACAACCCAAGTGACGGTGGACACCGCCATGCACCTTTGGGGTGCCTACGTCACCGCCCAGAAGGTGGCGGGTACGCCCGTCCCCGTTGCCCAAGAGCAAGCGGTCAAGGCCGCTTACCAGAAGTTTCAGGCCGCGATGGTCGTTGCCTGTGACGCTGGCGCTGTGTGGTCCGCATCCTCAGTGACGAACAACAGTATCACCGGGCCGGCCAATGCCTTTGCTCAGGCCGTAGTCAATGCCAACCAAACGATAACCGACCTGACGGCGCTGATTGCGTCCTTCGGGGTCAAACTCCAATAACGCCATGAATCCCGCCACTCTCTCCCTGATCATTTCGCTGGTGGAAGAAGCCATCAAAGTCGAGCCCTCCGTGCAGGCCGCGCTTACCAGCATCTTCACGAAGGCCAACCCGACGCCTGCGGACTGGGAAGCCCTACACGCCGCCGTGCTGGCCAACGATTATTCGAGCTATGTGCCGGACTCCGGCCTTCCGAAGTCCTAACCCGCTTTGCCTTGATTCCAATTCTTTATGGCAATGCCGGGCAGCAGCGTTCTGCGGATTAGCAGTCTTGTTCAGCTTGGCGTGGCCCCTACCGGCATCTACATCGTCGGCATCCAGCGGCGGCTGGTTGTCTCGCTCATCCACATTGCCAATCTGACGGGCGGCGCTGTCACGGTTACGCTGTACGTGCTGCCCGCGGCGACCGCGCCTGCTCCACAGTACGCCATCCTGTACGGGTTCAGCGTTCCGGCTAACGATTTCATCGAGCTTTTCGAGGGGGGCATTTTGCTGGATGGATGGAGCTTCAACGGCCTGGCGAGCGCCCCCAACGCAATCAACGTTATGGTGTCAGGACTTGAATCATGAAAGGTTCAACTTTTTCCAATGATCTGCTGTTGCTGATTTTCAATAACAGCGCGATTGCCAACATCGGCGACGCCGGGGGCCTCCAACCGAGCGCCAGCGCCGGCAACTTGTACTGTAGTTTACATACTAGCGACCCCGGGCCCGGGGGCGACCAGACCACCAATGAGGCGAGTTACACGGGCCATAACCGCGTTGCCGTGGCACGCGCGGCGGGTGGCTGGACCGTGGCAGCCAATCAGGTGAGCAACACGGCGCTGGTGACTTTCGCTCAATGCACCGGCGGCAGCAACACGATCACGCATTTTGGCGTGGGGACAGCTTCGAGCGGCGCCGGCATCCTGCTCTACTCGGGACCGCTCATCACGACATATTTCGATTTCGTTGGGGTGTCGGCAACGAACGTCATCACGGCGCCGGGGCATACACTGGTCGTAAACGATCCAGTCGAAGTCATCTCTATGCCCAACGAAACGCTTTGCAGCGGTCTGAGCGCGGGCACGGTCTATTACGTCAAGACCGTATCCAGTGATACTTTCACGCTCTCGGCGACCCTCGGGGGCGGAACTTTGGGCCTAACAACAGACGGTGTCGGTGCCATCGGAAAAATCAATACCCTAGCGGTGTCGAATCTCATTACGCCGCAATTCGGCGTCGGGGCACTAATCGCGGCGATTGAGTATTAGCGTATGGCTGGCCAATTCGGAATCTACACCGGGACAATGAACGGAGCGGTCGGATCTTTGTTGACTGTGCTGGACGCGGTTCTTGTCACCGGAGCGGGCTGGTCAAAACCGGCGGGTTTGATCGGGACCAATCAGGCGGCCTATCTGAGCGCCGGTACGTGCCCCATTTATCTCAACGTCAACGATAATGGCCCGGGCGCCGCGAGTGGTCTGGAGGCGCGGATTACCGGCTACGAAACCATGAGCGCGCCGGGGACCGGCACCAACGCCTTCCCGACTGCCGCGCAGGGCGTTGGTGGGGTTGCTGCTTATTGTGTTCGCAAAAGTTCGGCGGCGGGGACGGCGCGGTCGTACATCGCCTTTGCGGATGCTGGCACCATCTACTTTTTCGTTCAAAGCGACGGCACGTTTTACACAGGCTTCCTGTTCGGCGAGTTCGACAGCAAATCTTCCAGTGATACATGGCGCCAGTTCATCGCGGCGAGGTATACAGAGAACCAGTCGTCGGGTCAGTACGACTCGCTCGACGTAATCGACGCCACGATTAACGTGAACACTTATGACTCGACAATGGGCGTTGCCGACAGAACGTACACCGGGGCGCCAGGCGGGATGTCAATCATTCTGCGCAAGCAGGTGGACACGGCCATGTACGACTGGTCGGCGCGTAGGTATCTCGGCATCGGTGCCATTCCTTATCCAAACAACCCAGATGGTAGAATCTATGTCTCGCAGATCCGCCTTTTTGAGACGAGCTACATATATCGCGGGACAATGCGCGGGCTTTGGGCCTCCAATCACCCGGTGGCCAGTTTTAATGACGGCGATACGTTTTCCGGGACTGGCACTCTGACTGGCAGGACATTCCGCATCGTGAAACCCAGTGGCAACGGAGGCTTGTTCGTTGTCGAGACCTCGGCCACGCTGACCACCCCATAATCATGCCCGATCTTGGCGCAATCGGCGACGATAGTTTAGGCGGAAGCGGCAGCGGCGGTTGGCTGGGTGGTGGCGTGTCGGTTGAGAATTCCATCCCAGATAGTGAATTGACCGTCGGCGCCGGTGGCATGGAAAACAGCCTCGGCGGGGATGGCTCAGGTGTTGTCTTTGCAGGCAAGAGCCTCAGCTATTCGAGTGGATCAGGTGCCGTACTTGGCATCAGCGAATCGGGCGGTTCCATTATCAGCGTTTCGATAAGCAGCGGGGGCTCCAAAGGGACGGGCTCTTTGCTTGGGTCTGGCTTGTCCAATAGTGGCGCGAGCGCACAGACCAGGGGCACTGCATCGGGCACGGGCTCCACAGGCGGGTTGAGTTCAGCGGCGGCCACAATCGCCTATCTCTCGGTCGGGACAATGGCAGGCGAATCGATCTCCCTGTCCAGTTCTAGCGCCGCACTCAGTTCAACAGCGCCTCCCGCAATGACCATTTACCACCGGGTTTCGCCCTGGCAACCCATAACGGCCCGGCAAGATTTCGCAGGTGGGAAATTTTGGCAGCGGCGCGTGTCGGGCATTCAGTCCAGAGTCCGGCAGCGTTGACAACAACCGTCAAAACTACTACCCTCAATTTATGGCCACGGGACAGGAAATCCGACTCGCAGATGGCCAACTTGATTGGTCTTATGGGGTGGACTCGTCCCGAGTCACGACGATTGCGAGCCAGGCCAACCCCAACGGGCTCCCGCGCAACGCGCTTGCCTGGGGGAACAATATCACGACGCGCGGCGGCGGAGTCGGGCAACGCACTGGCAATGTTCCTGTTCAGACCCTTGCGCCTCCAACTGGGCTCTGGCAGGGGGGCATCATGTACGACCCAGGCGGCGGGGCGTACCCCTATCTGATTTTTGCCATGTCTGGACGCCTCTACAACTGCCGTCTGGATAGTGACCTCTCCGTCAACGACATCACGGGCACCGCGGTAATGCCGGCCATGGAACCGCTGTTCCACTTCGTTCAGGGCGAGGAGTTTGTCGTGGTGCAGGCGGGCGACCTCGTGACGAAACCGGCGTTTTTTGGTGATGCGGGCGCGGTGTTTCGGCAGAGCAACGGCCTCGCGTACAACGTGCTTTTGACCAACGAACTTCCACCAGCCGGCGCGATGGTCTATTACCAGGGCCGTCTCTGGTACGCCTACGGCCGGGCCTACACCGCGGGCGACATCGTAGGCGGGACGGCGGGCACCGCGCCGTTTGAGCTCCGGGACTCCATTCTCAAAGTGACAGAGAACCCCCTGGCCATCGGCGGCGATGGGTTCGCCGTGCCTTCTCAGGCTGGCGATATAACGGCCATGGATTTCTCAGCCAACCTCGATACGGCGCTCGGGCAGGGCACCTTATTCGTGTTCACCAAAAAGCAGGTGTACGCGCTCGATGTCCCGATCTCGCGCACCGATTGGATCAACGCCACGGCAAGCAACGCGCCTTTGCAGCGCGTCGTGCAGCGCCAGAACGGGGCTGTCTCTGACCGCTCCGTCGTGGCTGTGAACGGCGACTTGTTCTATCAATCGCTCGAGCCGAGCATTCGCTCTCTATTCACCGCCCTGCGTTACTTCAATCAATGGGGGAACAAACCCATCAGCAACAATCTCTTGCGTGCGTTGCAATTCAATGACCGGAGTCTGATGCGGTTCTCGACCGGGATCGAATTCGGCGAGCGCATGTATCAGGCCATTCTGCCGCAACAGACGCTCCAGGGTGTCATCCACAAAGGGATCGCGGTTATGGACTTTGAGCCGCTAGGCAGCTTCCAACAGGACACGCCGCCTTGTTGGGAAGGGATGCATGAGGGCCTCAATGTGCTGCAACTTTTCACTGGCGACTTTGGCGGCCGGGAACGGGCCTTTGCCGCGGTCGTGTCCGACGCGGACGGCAGCATCCAGCTTTGGGAAATCACGCCAGACCAACAGACTGACAATGTGGATCACTTGGTCGAGTGGTACACCGAGCATCCTGCTTTCACGTGGGGCCAAGAGTTTGATTTGAAGCGGCTGGATGGCGGCGAGATTTGGATCGACAAGCTCTTTGGGGACGTGCTGATTCAGGTTTTTTATCGCGTGGACGCGAACCCCTGCTGGCAACTCTGGCACGCGGCAAAATTGTGCAGCGCCCGATCTTCATGCGAGGACGTGAATAATCCGATCTGCTATCCGTTGCAGATAGACAGCGCGAGCGGCAAATTCCCAATCATCTTGCCTCAGCCGCCCAAGGCGCTTTGTTCGATGGCCGACTCGCGCCCGATGAACATCGGACACCAGTTCCAGGTTAAGATCGCCGTCAAGGGCTGGTGTCGGATACGGGGCCTCGTCGTCTATGCTGTGCCAACCATGAAGACGCCGTTTGGGGGACTCCAAAGTCTGCCTGCTGGGCTGCCAGCGAGAATACCATGACACGGCCTTGCCCACAGTCGATTACGTGCCCGAGTACCGAGAACCCGGTCACAAACTATTCTGCGGAGAAACCGCCCGATCCGCCTGAGTTTGTTAGTCTGGTTTTCAGGCGTTACCCCTATGACTACGGCGACCCGGTGGCATTCGGCGCATCAACCATTTCGCAGGGCGATGCGAATGGCAGTGCCCTGACCAACCAGCAGACGCCGCCGCCGGGCACGCCAGTATCGGTTTCCTCGTCAGGCGCTATCCCTAATCCGACCCCGATTGCCGTTGGCCCCGCACCCGCACCGGGCAGCCCCTCATTCACGAATAATGCCCAGACGGCTGACTGGATCTGTGCCGATGGCAGCGTGTCATCGTACACCCTGCCCGCTGGATTTTTGTCAGCCATCAGCCAGGAGTGGGCAGACACAGTGGCAAATTACTACGCTTCTTTCTTCGCGTTTGCCCAATGTCCGCCGGGAGGCACAGCACCGCCGGCTCCCATTGGCCCCGATGGAAATCCAGCGCCGCTTCCGATTCCAAACCAGGGAAACGGCCAAACCTTTTTCAATCAGGCAACGCCGTGTGATCTTGCCTGTCCTGATGGCACGGCGACCCGGTTCTATTTTCGGGCTGGACTGGTACGAGCACAGACACAACTGCAAGCGAACACGCTGGCCCTTGCCTATGCGTGCCTTTTCGGGCGTTACCAGAGGATTTGCATTGGCAACCTGCCGGCAAGCAAGCTCTGTTCCAACATGCCAGCATCGCTCAAGGTGCCAATAGCCGGCGGCAGCGGTTTGCTGATTCAGGTGACGGCTGGCGCCGTACCTGATGGACTGACTTTCACGTCTGATGGAAAGAGCTTCACCCTGGCGGGCACGCCCACAACCCCGGGCACGTTCACTTTTCAGGTGGACGCGACTGACGGCCTCGTGAGGGACACCGTGAAATCATTCACGCTCTCGGTCATGGGTTTCACAGACGCGCCGCCTGGGGGCACAGTTGGAACGGCGTATGGCTTCCTGTTCGCAGCAGCCGGGGGTGTCGCACCTTACATGTATCAGCTCACAGGCGGCGTGTTGCCTTTCGGATTGGGCTTCACGAATGGCGCTATTAGTGGCACGCCGTCCTTGGCACAGGCAACTGCCATCACGGTAAAGGTGACTGACGCGACGGGCTTTTCGTGCGAACAAACCTTCCCGATAGGGATTGCCCCGGCGCCCGTGGTTGGGCCGGACTGGACAACAATGGTCTGGGATGTGGCAGTCATCCTGCCGCCAGCGCCCGGATCAATTACCGCAGTTGGGGACACAGTAAGCGGCAACACGGCGGGCGATGATAACGGCGCTTTTTCGGGAGTTGCCAATCTGCACGGATCACTAAGTTACACGGGAGGCGCGGTAAATTGCCTGATAAACGTAACGGCCTTTTTAGCGAGCGGCTGGGCGGCGAGTTATTTTACCCTCCAAATATTGCAGGATGGAAACTCGGTTTATTGGAACCAAAACATTGTTCCCGGTTCGTTGCCAGCTCTGATTCCTTTTTCGTTGATAGCTGGCGTTAATTCGCTGATCGAAGTCCAGGGCAATTATGGCGGGTTTGACCAGATGTTCCTCTTTGCGGGAGCCGGGCTGGAGTTCATTAACCCGACTTTTAGCGGGGGGTCTATTAGTGTCACCTTTCAACTCAAGAATGCGCCATGAAATTCCCTTGCAAATCGCCCGGCGAAGCGTAGAAACGGAGATAGACCATGAATAGGCCGAGACTTTACGACGCCAGAATCAGTGGTTTGCCCGAGGCAATCGGCCTCTGCAACACCGACACGCTTTCGGTTGCGGCGGCCGTAAACGAAGCCCAGGAGCGCCTGATGAATGACCCGCTCGCGCCTGATGAAGGTTTTTGGGGGTCCTGGGTCCGCATGGCGTTCAACTTGACCGCGAGCAACCCCTACTTCATCACGCCCCGCGAGGTTGCCCGCGTGATCCTCCTCGACGTGTGCAAACACCCTGTCCGCATCCACAACGAGTTTTACGAGTTCCTTGAGTTTGGGCGCGGCTTTCAACCTTCGGGTTGCTGCACCCCGCCGGCCCCGTGCCAAGCCCTCGCCGCCTATGAGCGGGAGACAGTCGTGACAGCGTTTCCTCTGGCGGGCACTCCGCAGACCATCCGGGTCTATGCCGCCAACTCAGCCGATGCCGGCCTAGTTGTGCTCATCCAAGGCAAAGACCAGAACGGCAAGGAGGTCCTCTACGTTGACGCCATCAGCGGACAGAGCGGGTTCGGCGAGAGCATCGCGCTCGCCTCGCCCTTCGCCGACTCGGTGAATCTGTACTCCAGCTTGTACGGATTGCAGAAAGACAAAACCTTCGGCGAGGTTCAGGTGTTCCAGGTTGACCCGGCGACCGGCGTTGAATCGCCTTTGGTCGTGATGGGACCGGGGGAGCAGGTTGCCCAGTATCGGAAGTATTTCGTGAATGGCCTGCCCAAGCAATGCTGCAACACGCCCGGCGGGGTGATCCAAGTTCTCGCGCAGTGCAAGCTCGACTTCATCCCGGTTGCTGCCGATACCGACTATCTCATGATCCAGAGTGTGCCGGCCCTGATAGACGAGTGCATGTCGGTCCGTTACGGGCGGATGGACACGCCCGGCGCGCAGCAACTCAGCGCCGTAAAACATCAGAGCGCCTTGCGGTTGCTCTTTGGCCAGCTTGACAACTTCCTCGGCAAAGAGCGCCCCGCGATTCGGCGCTCGATTTTCGGCAGCCAGCCTTTAATTCCGCAGCCCGTGTGAGCCTATGCCGACCATTGGAGATTCATACAGTTCGGTTCGCGGCGCGGGGCCGACTAGCGCCAACCGGCCAATCCCAGGACCGGAGGCGTATGTCGATGATCCGTCGCAAGTTGGCACTCCGGCATGGATAGCTGCACAGCAGGCTCTACAACAGAGTTTGCAAGCACCGCTCGGACCGATGACCGCGCAGCAAAACGCCAATCTTTACAGTCCAGAGATGGCTGCAATTTTGGGTCTCCCCGCGCCAAGTACGTCAGGACAGCCCATTGCGGGCCTCTCCCCTGCATCAATCGCTGGACAACAGGAAATGTCGAACCTGCAAGGGGAAGGGGCGACAGCGCCATACTCGGTCCCGAGCACTTACAGCAGAGTTCAGAATCCGACAATCTTTCCTGGAACGATGGTAAGCGAGAACGGCACGGTTACTCCGGTCAATCCGAATTATGCTCAAGCGGCTCAGAATCTCGGGTTGCCCTACAGCAATCCGGCGACGGCAACTGGCACCGGCTTGGTCCCGATACCGGGCACTCCAGCGACAGCACCTGGTACGGGTTCGATGAGTTCCATCCGGGGCGCGCCGCCAACAAAAAGTTCGCTAATGCGAGAAAGTACGCAACCGGTTGTCAATTTGCCACCGATCCCCTATACACCCGGCACCGCAACACCAGTTTTGCCGCCAGCAGCAGGAAGCGTTTCCTCTATTCGTGGGGGCAAAGTTACGCCCCTTTATCAGCCAGAGACAGCATCCCCTGGACTGGGCACGCCCACTCCCGCAACAACGACGACGCCCGACACGTCCACTTCAACGACAACCACAGCCACGACTGCTCCCGCAACGACTGCAGAGGACACGTCGTTAGAAGATCTTACGACGGCGCTGCAAAACCTGTTGTCATCACAGTCGCTCGGGAACACTCTGTCTTCCTTGTTCCCCAGTCAGACAGCGACCCCCGCCAGCACGACAGCGGCAACCGCAAACACCATTCCTAACCTCTTGGGTCTGACATCGAGCACGTCACCTACACTCGGCACGACCGGCTCGAATTTGGGCTTTCAGGGAATGCCGCCGATTCCCAATTTGACGCCCGCGCCGCTCGCAACGAATTGGAGTCAACTTTTTTCATAAGGCATTTATGGCCATATTTACACCAACCGGAACCGCAATAGGCACCCCTGGGGGAACCACCACGACAAGTACATCCCTAACGGCTGCAGGTATCCCGGCGAACATCTCGCCGACGCAATTGACGAGCACGGCGGCTCAAGGCAACCTGGCCGGACTCCCTTCCATTGAGCAACTGGTCAACCAGATAAACCAGCTCAATATCGCGTCGCAACAAGCGGCGAACGCGGCCCGTATCCCCGGCGAGGCGGGACTGGAAGCTCAGAGCAGCGCGAACATCGCAGACTTGCTGGCGGGGAATGTCTCGCAATCCACGATCAATCTGCTTGGGCAACAGGCTGCGGAGCGGGGCGTTGCAACCGGCTCGCCCGCGGGCGCGGGCACCCAAGCCGATTATCTGCGTTCGCTCGGACTGACTTCGGAGCAGTTGCAGGGCCTCGGCCAGCAAGAACTCAGCGCGGCGACGGCGCGCAATCCCGTCGCGCAATTGATGGACCCAACGACACAACTTCTCAATCCTGCTCAGATGGGTAGCCTGAACGCGCAACAGCAACAGTTGGCGTATGAGTATGCGGCGCTGGCACAGCGGGCAGCACAAGCTGGCGCTGGCGGTGGTGGCGGCGGGGCGGGAACAACCACAACTACGTTGCCTGGCACTGGCACGAGCAGCCCTGTAATTACTATTCCCACAACAACGCCGACAACGACGCCGACAACAACGCCGACAACGACGCCGACAACAACGCCGACAACGACGCCGACAACTGGCCCCATTGACCCGGCAACTGGACAGGCAACGTTAGGGCCAGGGTTGATTGATCCTGGCACGGGAAACGTGGCGGGTCTTTCCTCGCAACAACTTGGTCAGTTGCAAACGGCGCTGAATACGGGAATCCAAAGCGGTGCGTTTCCCGTAGGCAGCTACATCAACAGCCAGGGCGTGATAGTCGGACCAAACGGCCAAAACATTCTGGACGCCGGGGCCTCTGGACTTCCTCCCGGACTAAGCACGACCTACGATGTCGGCCAGACGCCCGACCAGTACGGCTTGACCCCAGCCGATTACCAGGCGCTCGGCATGGACCCCAACCTTTACGGCCGCGCCAGCGAGTCACCCGGCACAGACAGGATCACAACCACCAGCGGCCAAAGCGTTCCGATGGACCTGGAAGATTCGTATGGGTTGACGCCGCAGGATTATCTCGACATGGGGCTTGACCCGGCAACGAACTGGACAGCCTCGACAACTCTGCCATCAGCGACAACACCGGGCAATGCCGGCCTTGGGTACTCGGGCAATGTGCCAGTTGGCGGTGACAGTTATGCGGGATACGGATACGGATACGGAGGTTGATATGCCAAATGGTGACACCGACACACTTACGGCTCCTGCCACGGCGATGCCTTCACCGGCATTTGCCCCCTCGCCAGGGCTTTCACCAGAAGCACAAACAGCCCTTCAATTGCGTTTGGCCTCAGCGACACGAGGGACAATGCCGATGCAGCCTTGGGAGAGCCAAGGTTTGTCAACACTATCAGCCGCGCAGCAAGACGCACCGGATATTCAGAGCGCCGAAAAGGCGGTTGCCGCCGCGATTCGATTTCAAGGCGTTCGGATGTACCAAGCTGATCTCGCAACTGGGATGGCGCACGATCAAGCCCTCGCTCGTAACGCCCCGATGATGTTCTATCAGTCTCCGGGCACTGCCGGCCCAATGACCAGTGCCGCGATGGGGCAACAAAGCCCGCAGGCGGCGATTGCGGCGCGGCAACAAGCGACGCAGGCAGCGATTGCGCAGCGCCAACAGGCGGGAATTGCAGCGCGTCAGGCCGCCGCCACAGCCGCCGCCGCAGCGAAAGAGACACCCGAGCAAAAACGGCAGGCTGCGTTGGAACAGGTCGAGTTCTCACATGCGGCGCAGCGTTACTCAGCCGCTCGGACTGCCCTCGCCAAAGTGGACACTGACAGTAATGTTCCAAATCCACAGGACAAGTTGGCCCGGAAGCAGGACCTTTTAAGGGAAGCCGATAGTGCCCGCAAAGACATGATGCGCATTCGGCGATTGTCGCCACCCGGCGCGCCGATGCCGCGTGCGCTCGCCGGTGGCGCGGCGCCTGCCGCCGGGCCGGCGGCACGCATCCGGGTCAAGTCGCCCGAGGGCAAGACCGGCTCGATCCCGGCAGACAAACTTGAGGCTGCCAAGAAGGCTGGCTACACCGTCATCGAGGAAGCTGCAGGCCCCAGCGAGGAATAACCGTGCCCGAACTTGACTTCATTGCGGACGAGGAGACCACCGCCGTCGACTTGGGCTTCCAGCCCGACGCGGATGTCATGCGTCCGAAGCGCGAGCCGTTGCCGCAGTTCGAGGCCGGGGACATTTTCGAGCCGCCCGGGCCCCTGCCAACCGTGGACTGGGGCAAGGCGATCCGCGAAATGCCAGGGAAAATGTTTGAGTCCTTCATCCCGCCGATTCCCCGCTTGGAAGGCACGACATTAGCCGACAAACTCGCCGCGGCGCCGGTGAATGTGGCAGCCGGGCTTGTACAGGGAACACTCTCGCCAGCCGGGTTGGCGAGCCTGCCCTTAAGCGCAACGCGCCTGGGCGCGCCTGCGCTCAGGACGCTCTATTCAATCCTGGCCGCGAAGGCGGCCGGCACAGCAGCGGGCGAAGCGTCAGTAACGGCTGACCCGCAGCAGATTGCCGAGGCGGCTTTGGGCGCGGGCTTGACCGCAGGTATCGCTGTGCCGGGCGTATTGCCTTCGCGTGCCCGTACAATCCAACAGCCGGGGATTCCAGGCCGGTTGCTGCCAATCCCGCGCGGCGCGATGCCGCCCCCGAGCGAACCCGCGGTGTCGGAGGTTGTCACTCCTGAACAAGAAGCAATGGCAGCCCGGGTGATGCAGCGCCGGGCTACTGCGGCCTATGAACCGCCCCGCGCCGCCCGTGCCGAAGTGCCTGGCACGCCGCCAGAAGAGCGGCAAACCGCTTCTCAGGTTATCCGCGCCGCCGATGCCCGTACGATCAAGCAAGTCAAGGCCGCCCTGGGTGAGCCAACCATGTCCAATGAGCGCGCGCGGGAGTTTGGGCGCGCGGCCTGGGGTCAGTGGCCGCCGCCGGGCATGGAGCAGGCGCCCCCCGGTCCGACGCCTCCGCCAGCCCCGCCGACCGCTCGTGCAGTGCTCAACATCATCCAGAAGTCGCTCCCGGCAGGTGAAACGCTCAAAAGTGCCGCAAGCCAACCGTTATCCCCCGAAGTCCTAGCCGCTCTCGAAGAAGCTCTAAAGCGGAAGCCCGGCCCGCCTCCGGCGCCGCCAGAAGCGCCACCAGAAGCGCCACCGGGCGGTGAGCCTATTCCGAAGCCCTCGCCGCCGCCCAAAGGCCCGGTGACCACGGCGGAAGTCCTGGGACGACCACCAGGCGAAGCGGCCGCGCCAGCGCCAGCACCCGCAGCGCCAGAAGTAGCCAAGCTCGCCACCGGCGACAAGATGAATGGCCTTGGGGACCCCATTGGCACGACTTACCATGCCACGCCCGCCGACTGGGTCGAGTGGCAGGACCTTACCTCAAAGCCGCTCATGGCAGAGGGTGTTTGGGCACGACGCGAAGCGCTCAAGAATAAATACGGCGGGATGCCCCCGGAAGCGCCCGCCGTGCCGCTGGACATCGGCTTCACGCCCGATGAACCCGTCGCCCCGTCCCCCGCAGAGCCGACAACGGGAAAGGCCCCGCATCCTGACATTGGGCTGTTTTCAGAATTGGTTGCCAATACTCGTGAGTTCAACCAGAAGCGAGTCAGTAAGGCGCGCAAGACTGAAATCATTGAGCGCCAGAAGGAACTCAGGAAAAAGCTTCTGAGAAAGGGCTACTCCGCAGACGATATTCACGGCGTTGAAATGGGAGAGCGAGAAATGCCCGCAGCGCCAACAGCGGGAAAGGGTGCTCCAATCGTAATTCAAGCATATCACTTCACAACCGAGCCAGATTTTGAAGCATTCAATGAATCCAAAATTGGTTCAAGCGCCGGCCACACCGATCCTGTGCGGGGGTTTTATCTGACGACCAATAAGCGATACAGGGGCAACATCCCAGAAGGCATGGAGGACAAGTTTCGTCGGAGAGACGTCACGGTGACTCTCAAAAATCCGCTTCGCCTCAAGAAATACGCGGATGTTGATCAATGGGGCACAGATGGCGATACAGCGCGAAAGAACATTGAGGCGGCAGGATTTGACGGCGTGATCTTTGCGGAAGGGGACGAAGTGATTGCATTCCGACCGGAACAGGTGAAATTCAAGCCTACCAGTCCCGAGCCAAAGGCCGAGCCAGCGAAAGCAGGGACGGGGGAAGAACGTCTGCCGCCTGACTGGCAACGCGAGTTGGACGATGCCATTGCCTATGTGCGGACGAAGATCGAGGACCGTCAGGCGCTAGACGAAGCCATTGCCCAGGTGCGCCAGGAAATCCTCTCCCGCCAAGCCCCGCCGAAAGAAGGCGCAAGACCCGCCGTTTCGACGCAGCCGCTCTCCGTCAACGACTTCATCAATGCCGAGCCGCTTCAACCCCGCGCTGATAAATTCTCTGAAACGACCGCCTCGAAAGTCGCCGAAGAAGGATTTCGGCCCCAGGAGTCCGCGAAATCCCCGCCGCTTGTTTGGCGCGATCCGGCGACCGGGAAACTTTACCGGGCTGGCGGTTCGAGCCGTGCTGAGGGCCTGCGCCGGCTGCGCGAAGGAGGGCAACCTGTGCCTGACACGGTTGACGTGCTGTTCAGCGATGCCAAAAGCAAAGAGGATGCCTTTGCGGAGGCCATCGCCAACAATACCGTTTCGGTGCCTGAGAACCTGGTGGACACAGCTTCCGCCGTCCGCAAGGCCCGACAGCAAGGCATTGTCGATGAGGAGATCGCCAAGCTCCGCCGCATCAGCAGCGGCGATGTCGGGGCGTTCGCTGCCTTCGACCAATTCCCAGAGGAGATCAAATCGGACTTCAAGCCACAAGGCAAGCGGGCCGGGGCGAGGCCACCGCAGTCTGAGGATACAGCGCTGTCAATGGGCCGCGCTCTCGACCGCGGTATCATTGGCCAGGAACGCATCCTTGGGGATTATCTTTCGCTCCGAAAGCAGCAAGGCCGGATTAACCCAATCGATCTTGACCGACTCCTCGGCCTGCACGAGAAATATCAGGCAAAGCTCAACGCGGAGAGGGCCCAGGGAGAACTGCCGACGTTGGGCAAGAAAGAGGAACTGCCGGACCTGTTCGGTAAGTCCGCCGCCGCAACCCAAGAGGACATGGGCTGGCAGAGATTCCGAGACAGTTACATCAGCAAGCTGAGGCAGCAGCGGACGCTCCTCAACAATCTTTCTGCTCAGGACAAGGCGAACAGGCAATTAAAAGCGGCAGGCATACGAGTAACTAAAGCACGAGAAAAAGCAGTCTGGGCCAATAAGCAGGCCGCATCTCAGCTTTCTGCGGAGATGAAGCAGGCCGAACAGGAATTGCTCGGACTTGCTCCAAAGCCTGCGCCTGCCAAATTCGAGCCGGGCGACACCTTGGTTTTGAAAGGCCCAGGCGGCACAGAGGAAGTCAACTATCGAGGTCCCCTGCCCGACGATATGGCGGTTGTAGCCACGAAACGCGGCAGCCAGATTTCAGTCAAGATGTCGCAGTTGTCCCGGCCCGAGCAAGGCCCCGGCATGGTAGGCATGGGCGGCGCCGCCGCGGGCGAGCTTCCGCCCACTGGTCTGCCGCCAGGCCCGCGCCTTACCGGCACGAATGTTCGTTCCCTCGAAGAGCGTGGTCAGCTTGGCCTAATTCGCACCCCCGATCCCGGCGAGGTTCACACGCCCGAAGAATGGAGCCGGATCGGCCAGACCCTCGACGCGCAGCCGGGCTACTCGGAAAATCTGCTCAAGGAACTGGCAGGCACGACGCGCCCGCCGAGCGCCGCCGAGTTCGCCGCTTTGTCCGCCCACAGTGACCGCCTCGAAAAAGCTGTCTATGACGCCGTGCGCGATCACGGCCCAATCTCACCTCAAGCCGAGACGGCACTGGATGCCAACAACGACTGGGCAAAGCGTCTCAAGCCGCAGTCCTCCAAATGGGCCGAACTTGGCCGGGCGCAACAGGGGCAACGCGACATTGACACGGGCGATTTTGTTGCGCTGCAAACCGAGTTTTTCAAACAGACGGGAAAAGATTTCACTCCGCAACAAACTCGGACGGCACACAAGATCGCCGACGAAAACTTGGATGCCGGCAAAAAGCTTGAGACGACCACAGCGAAAGCCAAAGTCGCCGTTGACCAGTTGCCGGGAAAGGCCCCAGATGGCACGGACGTTGAGGCGACACGCAAGCTTTTTGCCGATTACAAGCCCGGCTCACCCATGACGTCGGTCCAGGTCAAAGCACTCTGGAACTACGTGAAAGTGCATTACCTGGGCAAGGTGGATACCGATCTTGGCGTGACTCGGCAGGGCGTGGCGACGGACCTGGGCCTGACTAAGGAGGACGTGGCGCGGGGCCTCGCGCAGACCAAGACCGTCAAGGCGCTCTCTGATGATGTCGCCGTGGCGCGGTCGGAGGCGCGCCGGCTGAAATCCGAAGCGAAGAACTGGCTCAAAGACCAGCAGTTTCCAGGCTGGCAACGCTTTCTTCGTTCCATTCCCGACGCCCTTTTCAAGTTGTCTGTTTTCGGGCACGGCACAACCTGGATCGGCACGCACACTCCAACCCAGGTTTTCAACCCGATGGCGTGGAGAACGCTGTTTCCAGCCTGGGGGGATTCACTCAAGCAAATGGGGTTGTTCCTGAAAGACCGCCAGCAGGCGATTTCTTTCCACGAGAACGCGATGCAGGACTTGCGCGCAGACCCGCTTTATCCTCTGGCGCGGCGCAATGGTTTGCTTAATGATCCGCACCAGCAGATGGATGAATATCAGAAGGGACAAACCGGACCGCTGTTCAGAAAATTCGGACTGGCGGGCAACATGGCCTGGGATTGGCTCAAGGTTGCGCGCCAGGGCGAATTCAACCGACGCTGGCGAGCGGCCCCGCCGCAGTTGCAGAATGTTGACTACGCGAAAATGTTGGCAGAGAGTATCAACGCGGCTTCCGGGGCTTCCACCGCTCGATTTGGTCAACTGGAAGGGCCGTTGCGAACCACGTTCTTTGCGCCACACTTGGAAGTCTCGCGCTGGAAGTGGCTCATTAAGGATACTGCGACCAGCGCGAAAACCCTCGCTGACTGGAAAAACTCGACGCCCGAAGCACGCCGCATCGCCTTGGCTGATGTAGGGCAAAAGGCGTCCATCGCGGCCGTGTATTACGGATTGCTGCAACTCAACCAGGCGATTCTCGCCAGTTCCGACAGCAAGGAGAAGATCAACTTTGATGACCCGCGCCGCCTGGACTTTCTAGCGTTCAAGATCCACGGGTACTCCGTGGGAATCGGCACGCCGATGTTGGGCATTGTGCGCCTGTTCGCCAATCTGCTTCACGCTGGCTTTGGCCAACCACGGGGCATCGAGGAGAAACTCAGTTCGCGCACAGAGCGGGTCGGCAAGGTGGCGATGCGTTACGCACGCGGGAAACTGAGCCCGTTTGCTCAGGTTGGCGCCGACGTGCTGACTCAGGAAGATGTCTTGGGCAACACGATGCCTTGGTCCGCAGACGTACTTCCCGGCTACAAACGGCGCGAAGGCAAACACCAGCTTGGATACGGGGAATTTGCCGGGGAACAGTTCGCGCCGATCCCAGTGTCAGACGCCGTGCGAGAAGCGTTCGCCGCTCAGGGTTTGACCGGGGACGAAGCGGACCGCTACTTGCGCGCGTTGTTGGCCGGGGCGGCGGCGGGAACAGCCGGCATTCACCTTAGACCGCCACCCGCAGAAATACGATGAGCAAGACCCAGTAATCTTATGCCAAAGCAGTATGAAGAAATCAAAAAGTCCGAATTGCGTCGCGGCGCTTCGTTGAAAACGGCAAAGCGCATTGCCGCCGCAACTTGGAATAAACAGCATCCCGGCAATCCGAATCCATGGACGCGCGAGAAGAAACGCCGCCGGAAGCTTGGTGGCACCAGCCACCTCATGCCGAGAAGGGACAGCCGGGGCTATTACTGAGCGTCCTGCTCCCCGAAGTGGACGCTGTAGCAGTAGCGCCGAATCCGGGCTATCAGCACACTCACAATCGGCCCGTCTCTATCCATCGCCGCAAAGTGGCAACGATGCGCTTGGCAAGAACTAAGTCAATGTGCATCCGGGCACCGCACTTCTCGCCAGTCTTTTCGTGAATCGTTTCGTGGTCGCAACCGATCCATAAAGCATTCTTGCTGGCGAGGCTCGATTCTTGGACGCTGCACTCGGCGCCGTAAATGTCTTTGAACTCCATGCGGTAGAAACCGTGACTAGTCCTCTTCTTTCGGCCAAGGTATTTCTTCATAAATCACTTGCTGTCCAACTCTCCAAAATGTACCGAGTAACAATAACGTCTTATTCGGTCCACCAGGACGCCGCCCAGGCGGAAGCGCGTCTCCAACTCAGCGCCCCGCGTGTTCCCCGTTACGAGCGTCGGCAGTCGCCCCATGCGGTCGTTAAGGACCGCAAAGAAATCAGCTTCCTGGTTGTTGGTCAGACTCATCTTGTCGATGTCGTCCACGAAAAGGATGTCCACGCGCCCCAGGGCTTTGAGCCAGCGCCCGCGCTTCCATTCCCGCTCTTCGCACCCCGCCTTGAAGCCCCCGGACCCCAGGGCCACCACGCGCCGGCCCGCGTTGACCTCACGTTCGATTATCAGGCTGGCGGTCCGACTTTTGCCGCTTGCCTTTACGCCCCAAAGGACCAGCCCTGAGATTCCGTAGTGCCATTTGAGCGCCGTTGCGCTCCGGTTCGGTTGCGGCAACTTGGCCGCTTCGGTGTCCGAAAAGCAGGGTGGGCAAAGGCGTAGGAAGCGGGCATGGCGGTTTGTCGCTGCGCGTCGTTGGTAGTCTTGCTCCGTTGACGCCAAAACACACGCCGGGCAAAGCACGCCATGAGCCTGCGCCAGAGCAGCGACAATGGGAGAGACAGCCACAGGAGCAGCGCACGCTTTGCATGGAAGGAAGGTTTCGGGGGACATGAGTTCATGAAGTTGGTCGTCCGGTTTTCAAATCGAAAAACTTCGGCCCCGCTTCGTACCAGTGAAAACAGAATGGGTGGCGATTCACGTACTCTTTTCTGGGCGGCATGATTGACACCATGTAAACGTCATCGGGAATTTCGGCATAGCGGAAATCGCGTTGTTCTTCCCAAGTCGGATTTCGAGTTGGATGCGAGATGCTGAAATGCCAACCGACAATCTTATGCTCTGCTGGCCCCGAGAGCATCACTTTACACTCGCCAATCGTGTAGAGCAGCGCATCACCCATACGACCACAGTAATCGGGCTTCATAACTTGCTCCCCGGAGAAACGCGCTTGTGGTGCCAGATGCCGCCCGCCTGCCAAGCGACGAGGAACGGTAGCGGTGCGTAAACCTGCGCTGCCCAAGCCATCTTGACGCGCGCATCATCGCTGACATGAACTTTGCCGTCGCTCCACACCGCTTTTGTGTCGATGAAGCGCAGCCCGTCCTTATCCAGTGCCGCAAAGTCGGGGTAAAAAAATACCCGGTCCCCGCCAATGCCCGACAGTCGCAAGCCGAAGCACTGCACCCAGATCCGGGTATCTTTGAGTGTGCGCAGCCACAGCAAGTAAGCCCGCTCGGTTTTGTTTAGGGCCTCCTCGCTCGCGATCTGACGTAACGCCGCCGGGATGCCCGCCTTTTGGATGCCCAACCGGGCCATCTCAGCGGGGTTGTTGCGCAGGATGTTCTCCCGGAAGGCTGGCGGCAGGTTGCTCAGATCAACGCCCATGCGCCGCCTTCCATTGCTGAAATTGTTGACACCATTGGGCAACCGAGCAGTACGACTCGCAACGGGGACGCTCGCCGGGCCGGAACTCCATTTCCAGCTTGTTCGGCTCCGTTGCCAAATTTGCCAAATGCTGCGTTGCTTCCAGTTCGTTGTTGTACACGCGGAGGGCCTTGACGTTCCCGCGCTTCTTCACCGCCCAGGTGTTCGGCTTTGCCCAGACCTCTTCATCCGTGCATTGAGGCAGCGTGGTCTTTGCCGCCTCGTGAACCGCGATACGCCTGCGCAGGAATGACAGGGTGACTTCCGGTATCCATAGTGGCAGGTCGAACAGTTTCACCTGCTGCTGAGGATAGTCCTTGTTGCGCTCCGCTTCGCGCTTTGACCAGTCCCGGAAGATGGCCACGATTTGGAGCTTGGCAATCTCTACGCCGTACTGAGCGCACAGATAGTGGTAGCAGTTGAGTTGCTGCACCCAATCGGGCCGAGGGCCGTCCTTCACCGCCCAAAAGCTCGTGAATTTGTAATCCCACATTGATCCGTCACTGATGGCGTAGTCCAGTTGTCCTCCGACCTTGTGGCCGTCAATCTCGACAATCGCCCGCTCCTCGACGATCCCCTGGGCGTCGGCAGAGCGCCGCAAAACTTCATGGCCGGCGCTGCCCAGAAGCAACCAAAGCCGGTCGCTGGCGTCTTCGGTCAGTTCCTCGCGGTGCTGGCGCTCCAACGCCGCAATGCGCGGGGGGCGCAGCAGTTGGGTTATGGTGTAGTCACAGCCTTTGCGATCGTACTCGCTAAAGGTGACGGCCCGCACGAGCGGGGTTGGCAGTCCGAGGTTGTTTGTAATCTTCATTTGGTGTTTGGTGTTTACAGATCGTGCTCGATGCGCCGCAGCGCAGAGTCGACGGAATCGCTCACAGCTTTTCTCCCGGGTGCTCGCGCTGAAACCATTCCGCGAACGCATCCAACGCCTGCCGAAACTTGATGTCACTCTGGCTCGGGGGCCTTTGGGCGCCGTCGCGCCCGACCCAAGGCTTCGCCTCGAAATTCGCGCAAAAGCCCCACAGCCGTTGCCGCGCCGCTTGGCTTTCCTCGTCATTGCCATGCCGCATCTCGTATAAGCTGCCAATGGTATCGGGGTGTTTCAAATACTCGTCCCGTTTTTCGCCCGCGTGGGGCACAGGGACGATGACGCGCATAAACCACTCGGCATCAGCGGCGAGCGGCGGCGGGCCGGGCGGGTCACGGGGGACGTTGATTCCGGCGGCGGCGGGCGCGGGGCTGCCGGAAGCCACTGCGCCGGGAGTGACGCCCACAGGCTGAGCCTGCTTTTCAGCGCCGCCGCAAATGTGTTTTGCCGGCAGTGGGGCAGAGCCCAACTCGCCGTGTTGCGCGTCGTGGGCGCGCGCCGCCATTTCTGCCTTGGGGTCCAACCGCTCGGGGTGTTGCGGGAACGCCGTCTCTGCCTGCTCGCCGTTGCTGAAAGCGCGTAGCTTCGCCAAGAGCAGGTTCAGTTCGCCGCGGTTGATCGGGATGAACGGAAGCGGCCAGTCTTGCAGGTTCTCCCCTGGCAGCAGTTGGGCGGGGTTGTCGAGGGCTTCCAGGTATTCCGGCAGGTACTCGAGAAGTCCTGCCTTCTCGACTTCATCCAGCGCCCAGGCCCGCGTTGCCTCCGTTGCGCAGGTTGGCCGGGAGGGCTTTGCGGCCGGGGTCGGCGCCGGGGCGCTTGCGCCTTGGCGCGGTTTTGGCGCGCGCGGCGGGCTTGAAACTGGCTTGGCCGGCGCCGGGGCCGGCTCCGAGTCCCCACCATCGGGCGCGTTTTCTTCGAGATCTTGTGTCCATAATTCGCTCGTGTTCGTCGCGTTGATCGCCGCCGCCACCAGAGCCCGCTTGAATGCCATCTTTCTACAAGTATTCCACTGATCTGCGATGTCCGGGTTCTCAGTGCGGCCAGATGGTTGGCTGGTGATCGCCGTGTCGTTGAAAGCGAATTTCGCCCCGCATCCGCCTTTCTTCGCCCAACAGAGCCAGCCGCCGCCGTATTCCTCTTTCCCTGCGATGATGGTATGTTTGCCACATGTCGGGCAGCGCCGCTCCTGTTTCCGCCAGCGATACTTGCTTTCCAGCGTCGAACAGGTGCCCACGCCATCCCATTCCTTGCCGTTGGGCGCCCGGACAACAACCGTGAACTCGTACTCCCGATGCCAGCCAGGGTACTCGCGTAGGACCTCGCGCTTGACGGCCTCGGTCAAATTGAAGGTCATCAGCAGCTTTTGGGCACCAGGTTGGAGGAGTGTCGGTTTGTCGCCCGTGCCGGGGATTTTGCCGAAGTCCTGCCCCTCGCGCATTTCCTTGTGCATCACGTTGCGGATAAACTCCAGGTTCTCGTGAAGCTCCTCAAGGGACATGGCCCGGCCAATCGCGCCAAACTCGACGCGCTGTAGCGCCAGGGTGTCGTTGGGGGCGGCCTGGCCCTGTGCGGGGGCTGGCGCGGCCTCGATGTCAATCGGGGCGCTCACAACACTCTCTCCATCGCCTCTCGCGCCCGCCCGGGCGCACCCTGGCCGAGCCAGTAGAGAGCTTCGACAAGCGCCTGCCGTTGCAACTCAAGCCGGGTTTGCAAGTCCATTAGCGGCCGGGGGTGGCATAGGTCACAATCGCAGTCGACCGGCTTGATTGTGCCGGGAATCAACCGCGCCGCAGTGGCGGCAATCACCCTCTCGCGCTCGGGCCGAGCTTCGTCGTTCAACTGTGTCTCGTTCATCGGTCTTGGGTGTTCAGCTTTGAGCAATTCTCCCGTCTCCGGGTCAACTATCGCCTCTATCAGGTCGCTCAGTCTCATGGCTTGTCGGCTTTCCCTTCCGGTTCCTTGCCGACTTCGCGGGTTTCTTGCGCCATCAGACGGAGCCGGCGCGCCGCCGCCGACTTCTTCCCAAGCTCGGACATCATCTTGCGCTCGGCGTCTGGTACAGGCAATCGGACCCTCATTGTTTTTGGTTTTCCGTTGTTCACGCGGTCAATTTACTGTTTGTTCGTTCGTTCGTCAACAACTTTCTTCAAAAATCTTTGAGGGCCAGGGCACGGCTGAAAAGCGGGTATCCTCGCTCCCGCAAAAGGCCGCCGGGAACGAATGCCCGTTGCCCTGGCCAAAGTCACAGATTGCCCCTTTCCTGCGCCGCTTTGCCGGGCGCAAGGCCGTCTGAGCGCCCGCCCGCCCCGAGCCAGCGGGAACCTGGGCCGGCGCGTCCTGGGGCGTTTGGCGCGGTTTCCTGGACCGGAGCTCCGGTGGACTGGGGTCATGCCGCCATCTCCCGGAGGTCTGCCGCAATCTCCGGCCAGTGGCAATCCGCAAGCTTGTCGCCGTCGGGGGTTTGGCCAGACGGAAAAAGCTCCTGGCAGATTTCACGTGCCGCCAGACTGGTCAACCGACCGCGCACGGCTTTTGCCGCCCTGACTGCTGCCCGATAAAGCCCCTCATCGTTGCCGATCCACAGCGCAACGTTCCAGGTCGCGCGGTTGTACCAACCGTTGTAATTCTCTCTTTTCATTTCTTGCCTTTCGTTTTGCCCCTCGACGTCTTGCCGAGGGGCTGGCTCCGCCGCCGCGTGGCAGCGGACCCGGGTTTGCCGGGGCTGCGATTGTCACGGCCGCGGCAAAAACTTGTTCGTGGCCGCGTCGTAAAGTTCCCTGGCCCGGGCCAAGCTAATGGGCTCACAGGTTGTTGCTCGCGACACCGATGACCTCCGCTCGGCGTAATGGCCCGGCCCAATGGCCAGCACGGCTACATCGTCGCACCCATTCCAGATGCGGCTCACGACCTGATCCGCCACCCCGAGCTCCTTGTCCGCCAGATGCGC
>Ga0208038_1000245_pt1 | contig 51927 bp, 46 predicted proteins | sample June2015DPH_16_1_FD_184714 | JGI IMG/M metagenome (GOLD analysis project Ga0208038, IMG submission 184714) | Peatland microbial communities from SPRUCE experiment site at the Marcell Experimental Forest, Minnesota, USA - June2015DPH_16_100... | ecosystem: Environmental > Terrestrial > Soil >...
ATCCCCCTTCAGGGCCGTGCCGTGCCGGTGGCTTGGGTCGATTTTGAATATCCCTGGAAAACGCTCCAGCCGCCCTCGCAAAATACCCTGGAGCGTTATCTGCTCACCTGGCTGGGGGAGGCGGCGCCGCAGGGGGTGCGGCTGATCTTGGTTTTTGATCGAGGCTATGCCCGCGTGGAGCTGATCAAAGACCTCAACCGGGGCCGCCAACCTTTTCTGATTCGCGCCCGGGGCAAGGTGATCGTAGAGGCGCAGGTGCGAGGCCGTCGGCAGCGCATCAGCTTGGGCCGCCTGCCGCACCGGAGCGGGCAGCCGATTCGCTATCGACACGTTCTCTACCACAGCCGCCAAGCCGAACCGGTAGATGTGATCGTCTACCGGGAGAAAGGATTTCAGGAGGCTTGGTTCCTGCTCGTGCCGCCCGACTCGCAAGCTTGGCTCCCCACCGCCCAGGTGGTGGCCTTGTATCGTCAGCGCATGCAGATTGAGCAGTGTTTTCGCGATTGGAAGAGCCACTTGGGGCTGCGGGGCCTGCACCTGCGGGTGCAAAAGTCGGAGCGCCTGCTGCGCCTCTTAATGGGGTTCACCTTGGCCTACCTGCTCCTCCTGCTGTTGGGACAGGACCCCTGGGCCGAAAGGCTCCGTCCCTATTTCGAAGTCCCACGACAGCGCTCCCGGCATGGAACCCGCAGGGTCCTCAGTGTCTTGTCGATGGCGCTCTATCTGCTCGCCGATCCCCGCTGGGAGCAACGGGCGCGAGAACGCCTGATGCAGATTCTCTCACGCCTCGCGCAGGGGCGCGGCATCGCCCTGCTTCCGGCCTTCTCACCCTGAAGATTCCAGCCCCCAGTGCGTCTTTCCCGGCTTCACTTACCGCCTCTTTCCCGGGCCGCAGCCGGACTCCTCGGCTTGGTCCGCTCCAAAGTCCGCCTGCTCGATGGGGCGAAGCGAACCCCGCATGGTCCTTGACTTCCGTAGTAACCGGGCCTTCGGGATCCCCGAACCGCCCTGGCGACATCGGAATGGAAAACGACCAATCCCCCTGCTCACGTACCGCTTTTGAGGCTGCCGCCTCTTCAAACTGGGGGATGGCAAAGTTTGAAAGCCATTGATTATTCAGCCGGTTCCCTCCACACTCCAACCCATGATCGAGGCAATGCGATGGCTGGGAATTTTGATTATGGCAACTCTTAGAGAGCGCCGTGACTTGGCCCTTGAGAATTTGGCTTTGCGGCAACAGTTGGGAGTGCTCAAGAGAAGGAATGGAGTCCCGAGACTGAAGAGGGGAGACCGAGTGTTTTGGGTGGTGCTTTCCCGAATCTGGGCCCCTTGGCGACAGGCCTTGCACATGGTTAACGGTGACACGGTTGTCGGCTGGCAGCGGAAAGGCTTCGAGGTTTATTGGGCCAGGATTTCGCAGCGGAAAAGTGGGGGTCGGCGGCAAGCGAGTTCGGCGGTCAGAGCTTTAATCAAGCGGATGGCGACCGCGAACCCGTATTGGGGTGCGCCTCGCATTCACGGGGAACTGCTCAAGTTGGGAATCGAGATTTCCGGGCGCACGGTTTCCCGACTGATGCCCAACTGCAGGAAGCCACCTTCCCAGACTTGGAAGGCTTTCTTGAATAACCATGTCCAGGATTTGGTCTCGGTCGACTTCTTCACGGTGCCCACAATCAGTTTTCGAGTGTTATTCGTTTTTGTGGTGCTGGCACATCATCGCAGGCGCGTCGTGCATTTCAATGTGACGGAGCATCCGACGGCGGCTTGGACCGCTCAGCAAATCCTGGAAGCGTTCCCCGACGACACGGCGCCACGATATTTGATCCGGGACCGGGACCAAACCTACGGCGAATGTTTCCGGAATCGCCTCAGAGACCTGGGCATCACCGAAGTCCTGACAGCGCCGCAGAGCCCTTGGCAAAATCCGTTTGCGGAAAGGCTGGCGGGCTCCATCCGGCGCGAGTGCTTGGATCACGTGATCGTGCTGGGAGAGAAGCATCTGCGACGAATCCTGAAATGTTATTTCGATTACTATCTGGGTTCGAGAACTCACCTCTCTTTAGCCAAGGACGCTCCGACAACTCGCGTCGTGCAGGGGCCGGAGGCTGGAGAGGTCGTGGAGATCCCGGAGGTCGGTGGTCTGCACCATTGTTACGAACGGCGCGCTGCGTAACCGGTTGCAGGTTGGGCCTGCCGTTCCCTTACCTCGAAAACTGCAACCTGCCTCGCGCAAGGCGGGCGCTTGTCGGCGCAAAGGCTCAACCAGCCCGATGAGATCACGGACCAGAGACCGAGGTGCGGAGCGACGGGCCGAGACTGCAGTCTTTGGGCGGCTGTTTTTGCAGCGAACGTACCATTATTGCGTTTTGGCGAAGGACAGGAATGGCTGAGTCATGGTTTTGCGCTGACATGTCCCAACCTCCGTCGAGCTTGTTAACTGGGATTTCCATTGTCGAATCCCATGTACGTGGAGGTGTACACTCCAAATAGTTAAAAACATTAAAGAACGTAACAGGCCGGTACTTGAGCTGTCTGTTCAAAATGGACCGCATCGGCTACAGCCTCGCTTTGGCACGTATCAGCCCATCCGTCCGCCCCGGTGGCCCTAAGATTACATCCACGCTGCGGCCGTCGCGGCCGGCCAGAGCGGGGCTGACCCCATCTGCCGCAGAACCTGCCGCGATCACGCCAGGAGACGCGCCAGACGCGAATCCGCCCGCGCGGTTTCAGACATCCAAATAGGAGTGAGCACCCAGCTCAGTAATGCAAGGTTTCGTTTCATAACGCGAGCTTCGGCATTGAGTTTTCTCTGGGCTTTAAGGAAAATGGCGCAATCCAGCTTGCATCCTGCTTGAGTTGCCTGGGTAACCAAGGCCCAAATTTTGATACCAATCCGCGCACAAAGCGCCACTTGTATTCAGGCGAATCGAGGTAGATTCCCAATGTAGGTATCTGAGTTACATAGCGAGACAAGGGCGGCGCTGTGCCGGCCCAAATGATGAACTCCTTCATACCTTGTTGGATGAGGGATTCGATTAAATAGCCGCGTAGAACCACGGATAACGAGTCTCTCGGAAATTCCCGGTCATTATTCAACTGCAGCAGTAACACTCCGGCTGCAGGCCTGTATACACCCCCTATGATGCTCAGCCATTCTCCGTTTCGATGCTTGAGTCCAACCGCCAGCGGCCGGTCCGCAGCGGCCGTCATCTTTAAGAGCCTGTCGATTGAATGGGGTTGGCTGGGTATGCTACACTTCGGCTCGAGATAGAAAGCTGCCAAACGCAGCTCATCCAGCGAGAGCTTGTCCAAATAAACATGACCTGCAGTCTCGAAACGGCGCCGATAGTACCGGAAATTATGCCGCGTCGTGTATCCGAAACTCAGCAGGAGCTGTTCATATGTGCCGGGCAAAGACAGACTGGCATGATCCTTGACGCGCGAAAAGTGGACATCAAGGCGACTGGATGCAAGGAGCTTTCGGACGGCCGCCAGTTCAGGACTGCGTCGCCGAACTCTCAGCCTTACACCGCGTGTTCCTGCAGACGCAAGCAACGTCTCCAATGCAATCAGGAAAGTATCTTGCTGCTCAAGCGGGTCTCCGAGCAGTGTGCTCCCGAAAGTCAAGTCGGCATACACGACTCCGAGGCGAGGGCCGCGGAGGATTCTTTCTTTTGCGCAGACGACTCCTGCAAGCTCATTCCCGTGGCGAACAGCAACAACTCTCGGCGCCCAACCTTCGGACACCGAAGCCAGGAAGAACTCGGGATCGAGCATGATATCGTTCTGCAGCAGTGAGCGCCTGACTAACGGTTGCAAACTTTGAATTTCCGCTACAGAAGACAATACCACTGCTGAGTAGCCTTTGATGGCTGACGGATATTTTTCCGATTCCGCTATGAACACCTCCTGATTTTCTCGACGCGGAACTGGAAATTCCGCTCCGAGCAGTCAAGGGGAATGGGCATACCCCTAAGTTTTCACAGTATACACCTCCGGCGCAGATTTCGTACGCTTGCGCCGAATACTGGGGAGTGTCTTTCGGGCAGTTCCAGCCGTGCGGGCGGACCATGGATAAATTAAGTCCGTTTCTTACCCGAGAGTTGCCGCACTTTTTGCGCGCCCGCGCAGTAACGCAGAGAGCGAAGGTGGACCTGGCCGCGGCTTTCAAGGCGGGCTTTTCGCGGTTTTCCGGCACCCCATTGAATCCTCAGCGGAATTCTAGGAATCCCACCTCACCGGCCCAAGAATCGCAAGTGGCGATATACCAGGTCCTCGAACTCAAATTCATTGGTTCTTGCCCAAGCCCGGGAGCGTCATAGATACAATTCGGGACCGTGACTAGTGCTTGTTAAACAATCATGTCCTCCAGGATGGCTATCCTCATAGCGCGCTGCTGTGCATCCGCTTTGGGAATATAGGCTCGCTTCAACGGTTGCGCCCGGTAGGCACCCCGCTGGACCCGGCGGTGAAGGTCGCCCAAGCGCGCCTCAACTTTCCGTTCCATATTGCTGCCACGTCGTCCCCTCCACTCCCGGCACAACCTGCTGCTTCAGCTCGTAATAGCTGGCCCGCAGCAAATCGACCGTTACATGGTGCAGCAAGGCGCTGAACCGCACCTGCTTGTCCTTACGTGCTGCTTCTCGCACACCGTCCAGTCCGCGTGACGCGATGTTCCGGCATTGCGTCTGGGTCGCGGCGGTCTGTCCGAGGTTCTCCCCGGCGGTCGCCTTCCCTCCAGTCTCTCCTCCAAGGGTCGGCCCTCGGAGTCTGGTTAACCTCCGGCGAGTTCAGAGACGGCCTTCCGAATCTCGTCCGCGTGCGGATACTTCGGGTTGATTTGCAGGGCGCGTTCGAGATGCTCCTTGGCCTGAGCCCGTTTGTTTGTCTTTAGATACGCAAGTCCCAGATGGTAGTGGTAGGTGGGGTTTTGCGGCGCCTTCTTTACCGCTTCCTCGAGCAGGTCAATGGCCAGCGCGTACGCACCTTTCTGGTAATACGCCCAAGCCAGCGTGTCAGCGGAGTTGGGCGTGTCGGGCATGCCACGCCTCGCCACCTGCGCGTAAGAAAGCGCCACATCGGGATTGCCGCCGTGTTCCAATAGCAGGTATGCCAGGTTGTTGGCTGCCACGGGGTAGTCGGGTTCAGCTTGCATAGCCTTTTGGTAAAGGGCCTGAGCTTTCTGCCAGTTTCCCCGTGACTCCTCCAAAGTCCCAAGCAACACATAGCTCCGAACGTCGCGAGGGTTAATCTGGATGGAGTGCTCATAACCCGCGACAGCCTGGTCAACGGAGCCCCGCAGGTTCTGCACCTTCGCTAGGAGCAGCAACGCGTCAAAATTGTTCTTGTTCAGCTCCCCAGCTTTTTGAAGCGCGGCCTCTGCTTTCTCCAAATCCTTCGTGTCGATAAGAACCATCCCTTGAAGAAGATAGTACGCGCTGTTGCTCGGGGTCTTGGCGATCTGCGCGTTCAAGCGGGCCAGTGCTTTAGCAGGCTGTTTCTGCTGCATGTAAATACTCACCAGACCCTGCATGGCGTCGAAGTAATTGGGGTCACGGTTGAGGGCCTGTTCGTAAAGTCTCTCGGCCTCACTGAGCCGCTTTTGGCTGGCGCGCAATCTCCCCAGAGCTGCATACCCTTTCGGGCTTTGCGGCGCGACTTCCGTGGCTTTCTTGAAGTCTGCCTCAGCTCCAGCCGAGTCCTTGCGGACAAGCCGCGCCGTCGCGCGAAAGACGTAGCCGCTGGGAGAGTCTGGTTCCCCGGCAATCAATTGTTCGGCGCTCTTGTCCAGCAGTTCAAAATCACCCTTGCGCAAAGCCAATTCCGCCAGCGCCTGCTGGGCCGCAACCATAGTGGGACGTATTCGAACAGCCTCGCGCCATTCGCTCTCGGCCTGCGCCATGTTGCCGACTTGAATGAACGCTATGCCCATGTTGTAGTGCCCCACCTCATTATCGGGCTCGGTCTTTAACGCTGCCTGGAATATTGGGATGGCGTCGTTGGCACGTTGTTGACGATTCAGAATCTGTCCCTCGTAGATCAGGGCGTCGACATCCTTCGCGTTGGCTTTCAGAACCTCATCGTTCAATCTGGCCGCTTCGTCAAGTCGGTCGCCGAGTATGAGAAGCTGGACGTAGTTCTTCTTCACTCGCAGGTCCTTGGGGTGTTCCTGGTAGAGCGATGCGTATTCGGAAAGCGCCTTGTCGAACTGCCCAGTGTTGAAATAAAAATCGCCCAGCATTCGGTAGTTCTCGGAGTCACTGGGCAGCGCCTTTTTGGCTTCCACAACCACTTGCTCCGCCTTGGCCTTTTGGCCTTGGGCGAGGTAAAGTCGGGCCAACGCCGTGCGGGGGGGGCGGTTCTTGGGCTCGAGCTCAATGGCGCGCCGATATTGCTGTTCGGCATCCGACCAACGGTGTTGCTGCAAGTAGAAATCCCCAAGCGCCAGAAGGGCCGGCACCGATTTGGGGTCGAGCTGAACGGCCTTCTTGAAGTTCTCCTCGGCCTCGGCGATTTGCTTGGCATTCACTTGTACGGCGGCCAGAGTCAAGTACGTCCCGGATCGACCAGGGGCAAGCTGTAAGACCGTTTTCATTTCATTTATGGATGCCTGGATATTGTTTTGCTTGGCGTAGACTCTGGCCAGCAAGGTGTGCGCGTCCACATTGTCGGGTTCTCGCAAGAGTACCAATCGCGCATGCTCCTCGGCCTTTTCGAATTCACGCGCCGCGATCAGTAAGTTGCCTAAGTCGATATGAGCCTTCGAATTCTGTGGGTTGAGATCCACCGTCCGCGAAAGTTCTGTGAAGGCGCCATTCAGAAGCTCCATTTTGAGAAAACATTGAGCGAGCTGGTAGTGGGCCTCCGTATATCGAGGGTCCAGCTTAATAGCATTCTGGTATTGAATGGCGGCTTCGCGATACTTCCCCTTTTCAAAGTATTGCGTCCCACTTTGAAAGTATTTCTGCTTCATCACATTGGGGTCGCGCGAACAACCCCCCAGAACAATTGCCGTTAAGACCGCCGCCACCAACCGCCGTAACCAACGCGATTTCGTCATTTCGCCCTTCTCTGTTGCAATGCCGACGTTAAAGCCCAGGCGTGCCGCCGTCCTGCAATTTCGGCAATCGCTGGACGAACGAGCCGCCTTCGACGTCCGGATTGCCTTAAGCGCCAGCTCGTCATACTGAAACAGCTTATCAGATTGTCAAGGCCAAAAGGGTGTGTTCTATTAGGAGGGAAAAACTCGTCAGGGCTGTAATTCTGAGCGAAGCGAAGAATTCCGGCATTTGTGGAATCAAGCAAATACACATATCCTTCGTCGCCCAAGGCTCATCACGATGACATGCTGGGAGGGTTTTTCCGCTGCCCGTTAGCGGGCAAGCCGCTCACGATGAGGGTTAGAATCAACAAGACCGGACTTTTCCCGTTCCCGGCAGAACCGCGGCAAGCGAAAGAACAAAAGCCCCCTTCACGTCGAGAGGCCTTATTTTGATTACAGCTTCTGGCTACGACCGATTGTGCGGCGGCGGCATAGCCCCGTCAATCCGATCATTGCCGTACCCAGTAAGACAAGGGAATACACCTCGGGTACGAGAGCTGGACTACTTCAGCTACCGGACCCCGCTCCTACGGTGCTTCCACCCGAGATGCTTATCGTTCTCCCACCACCAATTATCTCACCGCAGACTTAGCTGCCGGAGATGGTGACGTCGCCAGAGCTACCCCGTGCCCGTATCCAGTAGCATACCGCTCATTGAACTTTCGCCCACTTACTTTCTTAGACCCCATTCTCGGAGTTTCTCTTTGATTGAGGCCCGTACTAAATTCTTAATTCCACACCATCTGCGATCAATCTTAGCCAACGACCTTCCGTCGTCGGAGGAACCCAGCCATTGCGATGAGTCCCGTGCCAAGCAGTGTCAGTGTGGCAGGCTCAGGGATAGGGACGGTGTTAACTTCGCCCCCCGATACTCCCGCAGTACTCGATAGTTCTATATCGATAGGATAGGTATCACCTGCAGTGTACTCGTTGTTAAACCCGCTCACACTGCTCACGGTGACGAGCCCGACGATGGTTTCAACTCCGCTGGCGGTGCTGGCACCCGTCCAAACGACCGTACCTGTCACCTTATTGGACCCGCTTCCAATAGTGAAAACACCGGTCGAGGATGTGAATGACCAGTCGCCGATCGAGGTACTTGTGCCGCCCTGCTCCCAAGTGGCAAAGCAATTGCTCGCAGTGCCGGTTACGTCTGACCCCGGGGGCACGGTCCCTGACACAGTCAACGTGCCCGTGCATGAATCACCCAATGAGATTTGGTCAGCGTACGCTGAAGATACCCCCAGCATGACTGTTAGTGCTACTGCCGAGAGTACGAGAAGTAGTTTACTGCTCATTTTGGATCTCCTTTTGGTCTGTACTTACCCTGATACTGAAGAGGATCGTTTCGGATCAGAGCGCCCCGCAAAACTTTATCGCTCCTCCCCCCCCGGCATAAGGTAAGCATCTTGCGCGCCAATTGGCGTCAGAATCTTTACCCTTTGGTTTCAACGAATTAGGGATGGAGTCAGCTCCGGTTCCCCGGCGAATGAGCAAATATTTCAACTAAAAAGACATGTCTTTTCTCCTTTGTAGCCATTGCTACAAAAAGACACCAACTGCCGTGGCGGGGACTTCCAGCCTTTGAGAACTCGAATGCCACATAACTGTTTCTGTGACAAAGTTCGAGTAATAGAGAACGAATTCATAAACAGAAACGTCGCCGAAAACAACGAGGCCTGGAGACTGTGCAAGGCACCAAGCGGCACGGTTGACTCCACGTCGCTTCGTTTTTGAGGACTACCGGGGGATGTAACGATCCAGCAGGGGTAGGACATCTTGGACGAATGCCACGCCTCTTTGTTCTGCACTCGTCAGGCTTTCGTTCTGGGCTATCGGCGTCATGACGCGGACCAGCGCGCCGTCACTCCGATTCATTCGAATTGCGTCTACCACAAGGTAGAACTTCGCCCAATACTCGCTCGCCACCACCCGCCCGTGCGCCTGGTACCAGTAAAGGACCAGCAAGCGGTCGAGTCCTTTGGCAAGTACATAGTGGTTTACTCTAATGTTGCCGGCGCCTGGACGAGTCAACCCCACTCGGGCGAATTCGACGGGCGTCCACCCAGAACCCGGTAAGCAGTTCTGCGGAGAGTGCATGGTACTACCCATGCGCTGGCTGGGAAAGTAAGCCAGAAAGAAGTCAATGGAGGGTGCATCCGGAGTGCGACTATAGTTGCGCTCGAGAAACTCTCCAGCGCCGAGAATGTCGAGCGCCCATTGCGGAATGGGAATCTCTCTTCCTTGCCAGTTTCCCACCCGCGAGGGAAACGAGGCAAGCGGTTCCGCGGGGGGCAGCTTCTCCGCTTGTCCCCGCGAGCGCAGAAACAGGGCCGTGCCGGCGAGCACAGCGACAACCACCGCAAAGCGCAACCACTCGCCCAATTGCCGCGTCATGCTTTCATCCCCCCAGCGCGGGTGCGCTTGGTCTCGGCCCACCGCAGCACGGCATGGAAAGAGAAGAGCAACGCCAGGGAAATTATAAAGATGACCCAGCCGGAGAACGTGTGGAAGAAGCCCTCCGCCTTATCCGGATCCCAATAGTATCCCAGCAAGCCCGTCCCCATCACACGCAGCCCATTGGCTGCTATTGCGATGGGAATCGCAGCCAGCGCCAGCAGCACGCGGTGAAGATTTCGGGTTTCCAGAAAATATCCGTAGATGACTGCGAGCGCGCCGAGAGACATCAGGGAGCGAATGCCGCTGCACGCTTGCGCTACCTCGAGCGCCATGGTGGGCAATTGGATAACGTTGCCCTCCCGCAGGACCGGAACGCCGAAGAGGTCCAGGAGGGAACTCCCGAGGCGCGCGGCCAGGAATTGAAGCGGAAAGGCGATCTGATTGAATACTATAACGGGGATAGGAATCATAAAGAACAGGAAAGCCAGCGGGAACAGTATCGCGCGGAAGTGGCCCCAACCCAGGAAGTAGATGACTAGCCCACCGATGAGCAGCACCAGCGAAGATCTCGACAGAAAAAACTCAGCGCCGAGAACCCCGACGATCAGCACAACGAGGGCGCCGGCTATGACCGCCAACCCGAACCAGGAGGGTTTTTTGGGGAGTGCTGCCAACTGTTTCCGGTCTTGCCAGACCACAAAGGTAGAGAAGACAGGCACCAGAAATCCGTGCGAGAAGTTCGGGTCGATCCACCAGTCCGTGGCCAGCCGCGCAAGGATGTCATAGTAAAGGAAGCCGATTAGGACCCCCAACACCGCCAGTCGCAAACCGAAGGCGCCGCCACGAGTGGTTTCCCCAGACGCAACACGCTCGGCCAGTTTTGGGTCAGTAAGCTTCATCGGTCATGATCCAACGCAAAGGGTAGCTCATCTCTTCTCCGTTAGCAATCGCGCTTCTTAACTCAGACGGGGAGCGCCAAGTATCCGAACGGCAACCTTGCTCCCTCCTTATCTACAGCTACCTGAAAGACTTGGAAATGGGTGGTAAGTGTCTAGCCCAAAACAGAGTACGACCCTCAGCGACCTCTTGCATGACGGGCACCCACCCTTGAGTTTGAAGCCGGGCCTCCCGACTGCCGCGAAAGTGCAAGGTAGGGTGCCAAATGGAAAAACTTATTCCACTTAGTGGAAAACTGTTAGAATTTGGTGGACATTCCCTTGGTTGGCATTCCAAGGTACATGATGCGCATAATCTACTCCAAGTAAATGGGTTGTTGTAAATTACGCATGCCATACCATTTCCAAACCGGATGGTACGAGCCGTGCCTTAGTACCCTGAGAGCGCTCATTCGGACAAGTCAGCGCAAGGCTGAGCATCTCGTGTGAGGTTGGCGATGGATTGGACGGGCACGCAGGCTCTTGACCACGCCAGGGTGGCTGCAGGGTCCACAGGTGAGGACCAGTATTTCGTCGAGGCAATTAGCCCGGCAATGCGCTCACTTGAACAAATAATCGCTAACGTTGCGGCAACGGATTTTCCTCTCCTCGTCATGGGCGAGAGCGGCACCGGCAAAGGGGCGGTAGCATTGCACATCCATCGGCGCTCGCAGCGCAGGAATGAGCCCTTCACCAAAATAGTCTGCGGTACGCTTACCCCCGAGTTCTTTGAAACGCTGCGACGGGACCTTGAGAGGGATAACGGACATGAGGGGACGTCAGGAATCGGCACCCTATTTCTCGATGAGATCTTCGAGTTGGCGCCCCCTTGCCAAGCAAGCTTACTGCACGCCTTTCCTGACGGGGAGATGACTTCCCGAGCTCACAGTTTGGGTACACGCGTTATCTCCGCAACCTGCCGGACCCCGGAGGGATTGGAAGAGGCATTGCGTCAGGGTGGCTTGCGGAAAGATCTCTTTTACCGTCTCAACGGAGTTTGCCTGCGCCTGCCGCCTCTGCGCGAGCGCAAGGAGGATATACCTGGATTGGTGGAGTTTCTCCTGCGCAAGGACTCTTCGCTCATCGGTCGACCCCAGCCTTCCCTTAGCTCCCAGGCTCTTCAGACCCTACAGGAGTACTCGTGGCCGGGGAATATCCGGGAGCTGGAAAACATTGTCAAAAGGATCGTGGTGCTGGGGAATGATTCTCCCGTTTCTGATTTGCGCTCTTTGGTCACGGGAACGCGTTACCTAAACGGAGATACTGAAAAACTCTCGCTGAAACAAGCGGCGCGCACAGCTTCACGCCAAGCAGAAAAGGAACTGATTTTAAAAGTCCTGACTCGAACCCACTGGAACCGGAAGCGGGCCGCTATGCAACTTCAGATCAGCTACAAAGCCTTGCTTTACAAACTGAGGCAGATGGGCTTGGGGGACTCTGGAGCCCTGTAAGCATTTGAGGAGAATCAGCATGAGAAGATTTCTTATGTCCGGCTCGGTAACGCTCCTGGCGCTTGTTGTTATCACGGCACTTGCCCTGGCTCGGGACAGTCAAAGACAAGCGAAAGGCGAGTCGACGTTAGGCCCTGCCGCGATCAGCCAAGAACAAAAGGCTCTTTCAGCCGCCGCGGATCCGACCTATGTGATTGGTCCCGAGGATGGGCTCGACATTAGCGTTTGGAAGGAGCCGGACGTCTCCCGGGCGGTCCCTGTCCGGCCAGATGGCAAGATCTCACTGCCTCTCCTGAACGATATCCAGGCGGCCGGGCTCACGCCGATGCAGTTACAGGCGGTCGTCACAGAAGGGCTGAAGAAATTTTTCACCGGGCCTCAAGTAACGGTAATCGTCACGCAGATCAATAGTCGCCGAATCTACGTCATGGGAGAGGTTGCCCGCCCCGGTGCCTTTCCTATGCTTCCCAACATGACCATTCTGCAAGCGCTGTCCACCGCTGGTGGGTTTTCCCAGTATGCCAAGCTGAGTGGGATTTATTTGCTGCGAACCGAGAGGGGGGCGCAAGTAACTTTACCGTTCAACTATAGAGAGGTCATTCGAGGGCGAAGGCCGGAACAAAATATTACCTTGAAGCCCGGGGACACAATCGTAGTCCCATAGGGGTAAGATTCCATGAGCTTCGGCGATCATATTTGGATTCCATTCTTAGCAGCCGCGCTGTGTCTACGCGTGGCCCAGGCCCAGGAGCAGAAGGGCGGAGGCGACCAGCGGGTTCAACCTTCCGCGCCCGTTTCACCCAACGAGACGGAGCAGGTCCCCGAGGAGGGCCAGGCCCAACAGACCAGTCCGGACTCACGTTCTTTTTCCGGGGCTGAGGAGTTCACTGCGGGAACGCGTGAGCGGCTGCGGAGCTACTTCTTCCCGAGCTTGGAGGTCTCAGAAATGGCTGATTCGAACTCTCCACTCACCTCTGAGTCCCATGAGTTTGAAACGATGGAATCGCTGACCGCCCGCCTCACCTTGCAGAAGGCTACAAAGCACTCTCAGCTTGCCGTTGATTATGTCGGGGGAGAGCAGATATACAACCAAGACTCACAACTCGACACCACGATTCACCAACTTGGGGTCACGCAGTCCTACCAAGGGCGTCGCTGGGGTTTCCTCTTGGATGATCGTGCCAGTTACCTGCCTGAAGCTGCGTTCGGTTACGGTGGGTTCGGCTGGATGGGTGCGCTCGGACCGAGTCTGGGTGGGGCCTTCGGCTCGAATCTGGCCAACCTCAATCCGGCCTTCGATCCAAACGCGGGGCTTTTTACCGGGCGTGGCTCGCGCATAAGTAACGCAACTGTCGCGCAGGTCCAATACGCCGCTGGACCGCGTTCCTCGATCACGGTTTCCGGCTCTTATGGGTTTCTCCACTTCCAGACACCGGGCTTCATCGACAGCAAAAACGCTTTCTTCCTCGTCGCCTATAGCCGCACGCTAACGCCACGAGACTACTTCGGAATCAACTATGGGTTTGGTATATTCCAATACCCACAGGGGGGAGAGTCTTTCCAGACCAACCTCCTCGAGCTCAGCTATGGACATCGCATAACTGGCCGACTGGCAGTGGAAGTCGGGGGTGGCCCACAGCTTAATGTCTTCAAGAGCCCACTGACGGGCTCCTCCACGGCCCCCCTCTGGACGGCTCATTGTTCCCTGGATTATAGGGTCCACAAGGGGGCGGTCGCCTTATCTTACGACCGGTACACGGCCAATGGGGGCGGTTTGCTGACTGGTGCCGACACCCACCTCGTCCAGTTGGCATGGACCATTCAACTAACTCGCAACTGGTCAGGTTCTTTGGAGCCTAGTTACTCGCATAGCCGGAGCCTATCACAAACCACCTCAGGCGAGAATGATTATACTTACAATTCGGCATATGTGGGTGCTAGCCTGAGTCGCGGGCTAGGCCGCTACACGACGATGTTTATCACGTACAACCTCCAAAGCCAAGGCTCGACGACAGCTCCTTGCCTGGCGGGCAATTGCGGGACGAGCCTGCCGCGGCATATGGTGGGGATTGGATTCGACTGGCATCCGCGCCAAATCACCACCGATTAGCACGGTTGATGCCCCTCGGCGGGGGCAAGAGGACAGCATGCTTGGACACAGACAACTGAACCTAGACGACTACCTTGAAATTCTACGCCGGCGGTGGTGGGTAATCCTGATTCCCGCACTTGTGGGATGTGTCGGCGCCTACCTGTTTTCCCGTACGTTGGCCAACCAATACACATCGCGCACTCTGGTGCTCGTCGAAGAACAAGCGGTACCTGACACCTACGTTAAGTCTGTGGTTACAGGGGACATAGGGCAGCGTCTGGGAACGATGCAGGAGCAAATCCTAAGCCGGACTCGGCTGCAGCCGATCATTGAAAAGTTCGGGCTTTTTGGGAATGACAAGGGCAGAGTCGCAATGGAAGACTTAGTCGATCGCTTGCGGAAGGATATTTCTATAACGCCTATACAATCGCTCGTCTCAACCAAGGAGGGCGAACTGCCAGGGTTCGCTATTGGTTTCACCGCCAATGACCCCCGGTTGGCGCAGCAGGTTTGCGCGGAAATCACGTCAATGTTCATCGAGGAGAACCTTCACCTCCGCGAGCAGCGCGCTGAGGGAACGACCGATTTCTTGAAAACTGAAGTGGACCAGGCCAAGGGTAACCTTGATGCACAGGACGCAAAGCTGGCTGATTTCAAGCGCAAGTATATCGGCGCACTCCCCGGGAACGAACAAGCGGACATGAACATACTGGCGAGTTTCAGCAGCCAGCTCGATGCCGTGACGAGCCAGCTCAACCGGGCTCAACAGGACAAAGCTTACCAGGATTCGCTGCTGGCCCAGCAGCTTTCCGCCTGGGAAATGTCACAGAAAAGTGGGGGACCGCGGGAGGATACGCTCGAACAACGGCTCGCGGACCTTCAGGGACAGCTTGTTACCATGCAAGCACACTACACGGTTGACCACCCCGAGGTCGTTAAGTTAAAGGAAGACATCGCCGCATTGAAGAAAAAAATCGCGGACAATGCGGCACACGCCAATGGCAAAACTGTGCAGGCAGCGGAGCCGTCTAACCGCACGGAGCCCCCGGAGATGCAGCAGCTCCGCTTTCAAATCCATCAGTCCGAAGTCTTCATCCGGGAAAAGACTCGTGAACAGGCGCGGCTCAAGCAACAACTAAACACTTATCAAGCACGCTTGTCGATGAGTCCGGGGGTCGAGCAGCAGTACAAGGAGCTCACGCGGGATTACCAGACCGCGCTGGCATTTTACAACGAGTTGCTAACAAAAAGGAGTCAGTCGGAAATGGCTACCAGCTTGGAGCGCCGGCAACAAGGGGAGCAATTCCGTGTGATGGATGCGGCGGACCTGCCCGAGAAACCCTCGTTCCCGAACCGCCCGGCCTTCGCAGCGGGCGGACTGGCAGCTGGTTTGGCCCTAGGGATAGGGATCACGTTGCTCATCGAGCTGCGAGACAAGTCTCTGCTCACGGAGAATGATGTCGAGCACTTTCTGGGTTTGCCCACGTTGGCGATGGTGCCCCGAATCGGCAAACGAAACGGTAAAAAGAAGCATATAAGCAAAAGAGAAGAGGCCAAGCGCAGTCAAATCGCGCACGTGTAGGAACATCGATGTATAAGAAGTTCTTCGGATTGAAGGAAAATCCGTTCAACGTTAACCCGGACCCGCGTTATCTGTTCTTGACGCGGCACACCCAGGAAGCACTGGCGTGCCTGACTTACGGCATCCAGCGCCGGAGAGGCTTTATCCTGCTAAGCGGAGAGGTAGGCACTGGCAAGACAACACTTCTTAACAAGTTGCTAAGCTGGCTCCAGCGACAAAAGGTAGCAACTTCCTTTGTCTTCAATCCGGGACTCGATACATCTCAGTTTTTTGACTACATGCTGGCTGATTTCGGTCTGAACTGCGGGTCGCGACTGAAAGGCCAGATGCTCTTGCACCTGAACAAGTGGCTTCTTGAGCGCTACCATGCGGGTGGAACCGCGGTTTTGATTGTGGACGAGGCTCAGAATCTCTCGGCGCAAGTGCTGGAGGAGATCCGTCTGCTGACCAACCTGGAAACCTCGAAAGAGAAGCTCCTGCAGATTGTATTGTCAGGCCAGCCCGAACTCGAGACCAAACTCAACCGGCCCGAACTCCGCCAGTTGCGCCAGAGGATCACGTTGCGATGCAAAACGCAGCCACTCACACTCGAGGAAACTCATCAATACGTTTCCAGTCGCCTGCGCATTGCGGGTGCCGATGGCCGACCGGTCTTCACTCCGGAAGCCATTGAGACCGTGTATACCTACTCGCGAGGTATTCCTCGGGTGATCAACTTGCTCTGCGAGCACGGGCTGATCATTGCGTTTGCCGAACAAAAAAGACCGGTCCTCGTAGAAGCGATCCAAGAGGTCGCTCGTGAATTCCAACTTGATGTCGTTGATCCGATTGCTCCGTTATCAGCCGGAGAAAATGACGAGAGTCAGCGCTTGATGGAAGCATTTCAGGCCCTGGCAACACTAATGGATAAGCTGCGCCGACCTCGCTAGGACCCGGCGCATCCGGATAAGGAAACTATGAGCCGAATTCATGAAGCCCTAAAGAAGGCAGAGGAGGAGGGAGCCAGTCGTCCTCTCACACCGCCGGCTCCGAAAACTGCCGAGCTCTCTGCAAGCGGGACAGCCACGCAAGAGGGTGTGCTTGCCAACGCTGCCGAGGATGCTTCGACATCCGCCACCGCCGGATCGGACGACGGTGCCGATCAACTGACGCTCGAAGTTTTAAGGACCCAGGTACGGAGATTCAAGTGGAACCCCAATCCCAAGACCATGCTTTTCTTCGGCCAGGAGGCCTACGCTCCTGGGACTGAAGAGTTCCGCACCCTGCGCACGCGCCTTTACGGGATGCGCGATTTCCAGCCCTTACGAACGTTGCTGATTGCGAGTGCATCCCCTCGAGAGGGCAAGTCCTTCATCGCGGCCAACCTGGCGCAGATTTTTGTCAAGCAGCCCGACCGGCGCGTATTGCTAATCGACGCCGACCTCCGTTGGTCGCGGCTTCATCTCTCGCTGGGGACATTCTCGACACCCGGACTATCCGATTACCTCCGGGGGGAAGCCAACGAGCTGTCTATTATGCAGCGGGGGCCGCTTGATAACCTGTTCTTCATCGCCGGGGGAAAACACGCCTCGGATCCAGCTGAGTTGATTGCCAGTGGCCGCTTGAAGGATCTTCTCCTGCGCCTCGCACCCTTGTTCGACTGGGTCATAATCGACTCACCGCCGGCGATGGCGGTCTCTGACCCCAGAATGATGGCCGACATGTGTGACGGCGTTTTGTTGGTGGTGGCGGCGGGTACGGGGTCTTACGACATCGTTCAAAAAGCGCGCCAGCAATTCAACGACAAGCGCATGCTCGGGGTGGTGCTAAACCGCGCAGAGCCCCGCATGAGTTACAGTCACAAGTACTATGGGTACTACCACGGTCCGGCAAAAGATGGAAATGGAAAGGGCAAGGGTTAACGAGCGTGGTACGCCTGTTTAACGTCTACTATCCAACGCGCCTCCTGGTCTTGGTGGCCGCGGAGGGGACGATTGTTTGTGCGTCATTCCTCTTGGCTGCACTCATCCGACTTGGCAACGATTCCTTTTTGGTCCTGAACTACGAATACGGTTTCTATAAGATCCTTGCCGTCACGGGGCTGGCATTGCTTTGTTTACACTACTTTGATCTCTACGAACTGCGGCGTTTGGCTTCGCCGACGGAGATTCGTTTGCGACTTCTGGCCGTGTTAGGCGTCTTGTCTTTCTTGCTCGCCGGTCTGACCTACCTGTTTCCAAGCTTCATCCTAGGCAACAGCACCTACGTTGTGGGGCTTTTCTTCCTGGGCTTCGCCTTGTTTGGCTGGCGTTCCGTTTTTGGCTGGTTAATCCGCCAACCGTACTTGCGCGAGCGTGTTTACGTGCTGGGACCAGGCGCTCGGGCTAGGCGACTCGTGGAGGACATTCGGGCTCGACCCGAGCTTGGAATGGAGGTCGTAGGGTGGGCGGGTGCAATGGGGAATGACTCGTCGATCCACGACTCGCCCGGGACGAGCTTAGCGGACAGGATCAAGAATCGCGCGGTGAACCAGGTCATCACGGCCTTCACCGATCGACGCGGGACCCTGCCTGTTCGCGAATTGCTGGAACTCCGCTTAAGCGGAATTAGGGTGGACGACGCGACAGCGCTGCTTGAGAAAATCTCCGGCAAGATCGAGGTGGACGACGTTTATCCGAGCTGGCTTATCTTTTCCGAGGGATTTCCGCTAAACCCAACCTTCATGATGGTACGCCGCCTTATTTCCTTCCTCGTGTCGCTCATATGCCTCGTCGTTTTCCTACCGTTGATTCCGCTGATCGCCGCTGCGATTAAACTCACCTCTCCAGGCCCGGTCTTCTTCAGGCAAAAGCGGGTGGGATGCAATGGCAGCGTATTCACTTGCTACAAATTCCGCACGATGCGAGTTCACGCGGAAGATGTTATCGGCCCCGCCTGGGCGAGCGACGACGATCCGCGCGTCACACGAGTGGGCAAGTGGCTCCGTCATGCGCGCCTGGACGAGATCCCGCAGTTATGGAACGTGCTACGAGGTGAAATGGGTTTTGTGGGCCCGCGCCCCGAGCGTCCGGAATTTGTCGAGTGGCTCAGCCGTGAGATCCCTTACTACCACCTCCGCCACGTTATTTGCCCCGGGATAACGGGTTGGGCCCAAATCCGCTACCAGTATGGCGCGTCGCTTGAAGAGTCGAAGGAAAAACTAAAGTATGACCTTTATTACATCAAGTACTTGTCTTTGAGTTTCGACTTAATAATCATGCTGGAATCGGCAAAAATCATTTTGCTGGGGCGGGGGGCACGCTGAGAGGCGGCGCGGATTCAGTCTGTTTTTGAGCCTGGATAGGAACCATCAATCGGGGCGCGCGGAGGCGAGAGATGGAGGCCAGCATGGTGGTTTCGATGATACCTTCGAACTGACGGACCGGGGTTAAGTAGTGTGTTGGGCGGGGTTGAATGAGCACTCTGTCAGAAACGATCGTTCGGGAGCTAGTTTTTCCGCTGTGGGCGCGGCGCGACCACCCTGGGCTCAACATTTTCTTCCACGAATATCAGCAGACCCAATTCTGGTCCGCCGACCGTATTCGGGACCTACAATGGCAGAGGCTGCGGAAGATCGTTCGTTATGCTTTTGAACGTTGTCCCTACTACGCCGACCGATTCCGTAAGGTGGGTTTCTGCCCTGACGACCTGCGGGAACCGGCCGATTTCCTTCGCCTCCCGGTCCTCACCAAGGACGACATTCGTCAGAACCAGAACCAATTGGCGGCGCGCGATGTTCCTCCCGGCAGCTATGAGGATAATTTCACGGGTGGGTCTACAGGTAGTCCGATTGCCTTCAAGGTTTCCAAGCTTCGCTGGGCGTCGCGCAAAGCTATGACCCAGCGGCACGACTACTGGTCCGGTTGGCGAGTGGGCAAGTGGATCGGGCTGCTTTGGGGGCACCCGGAGGCTCAGCCTTACGCCTCAGCGTGGGGGCACGTGCGCAATGCCCTTCTCTACCGCGAAGTTGTCCTCAACACCTTCGATGTGAGGGAGATAAACCTCGCGCGGTTCCTGGCAGAACTATGCCGGCGGAAGGTCAGGCATTTGCAGGCCTATTCTCGCTCTCTTCTCCTGTTCGCCGACTATCTATCTAAGCAGAGTATCGAGCCCCCGTCGCTGGAATCTGCCATCACGACTGCCGAGTGCCTGACGCCGGAGGAGCGCAAGTTCATTGAACAGACCTTGCGATGCCGCACGTTTGACCGCTACGGTTGTCGCGAGTTCAGCGTCGTTGCCTCCGAGTGCGAGGCCCGCGACGGAATGCACCTAGCTGCTGAAACCATGCTAGTGGAGTTCGTTGTGGGCGATCGCCCTGCCCGGCCGGGTGAGGTCGGGGAGATACTGGTGACGGACTTGTTGAACGAGGCTATGCCTTTTATCCGCTACAAGATCGGTGACATGGGCGCTCCTCTCAACGGTTTGTGTCCCTGCGGGCGAGGCCTACCCCGCATGCAAATGGTTGCCGGCCGGGTGACCGACTTCATTCATACTCCGGACGGGCGCTGGCTCTCAGGTGTGGCGGTCAACACGTACCTCATTTCCCAGATGCCGGGTATCCGTCAGGCGCAGATTGTCCAGGACCGATGCAACCGCCTGCGTTTTCGGCTGGTGGAGTCGGGCCGGGGGAGCCAAGCCGCTGAGGATTTTCTGCGAGAGCAGGTTCCCAAAATGTTCGGCTGGGACATGACTTATTCCACGGAATGGGTGGCCCAGATCCCGCCCGAGGCTTCCGGCAAGATACGGGTTACCATCTCTGGCTGTGGCTTGACCCATGGCTTCGCCGGGTCGGTCGCAGCGCAGCCTATATGTCTCAGCAAGGAGCCCGTCAATTAAAGGAGCACGTGCGGTAGTCGGTTGTCAAAGAGTGGATCAACCCTTTTTGGCGAGGGGAAGGAGGAACGGAATGACACGTCGGCAAGGAGAGCAACCTCAGTGGCTGAACCGGGTCTATACCCGCATTGTCCACCCCCTGTTCGAACGTCGCCACTACCAGGGATTCACTGACCGCCTACGTCGTTACCAGAGGATGGAAGGTTTGTCGTTGCAAGCCAATCGCGAGCTACAATGGCGAGCGCTGGTCCGGCTTTTGCAGCACGCTTACGATACTACGTCTTTCTATCGTCACCGATTTGAAGCGGCTGGATTGCGACCTTCGGAAATCGCCTCTCCTTCGGATTTGGAGAGGATTCCCCCATTGACCCGCGATGATATTCGCGAACATCTTTCTGGCCTTCAGTCCAACAGTTATCGCGCAGGTGAACTTTCCCATGCCGCCACGGGTGGAACCACTGACACCCCGGTCCCCTTATTGCGCAGTCGGGAAGCTGTGCGCGAAAAGATGGCGATTCAATGGCGGTTCAATAGCTGGGCTGGCTTTCTTCCGGGAGACAAGGTGTTCTATGTTTGGGGTGCCCGCCAGGATTTCAGTGAGAATCCAAGCTGGCGCTGGCGACTCTACGATCGGCATCTGATGCGGCAGGTCTATGCGCCGACGTCTCTGTTCAATGAATCGGTGCTCGAATCTTACCGCCAGAGCATGAATCGCTTCCGGCCTCGCGTCATCTACGCCTATCCGACGCCTCTGGCGCTCTTCTGTGAGTACCTGCGCGACAGCCGGAAACCCTATCAGCGTCCTCGAACCGCAATATGCACGGCGGAATCGCTGCTGCCGAGCCAGCGAAGAGTTATCGAGGAAATGCTGGGTTGCCCCGTGTTTGAACATTACGGCAGCCGTGAATTCGCGATGATCGCCGGCGAGTGCGAACGCCACCAGGGTTTGCACCTCAACACGGCAGCAGCTTACGTCGAATTCCTCCCCTTTGCAGGCTCCGAAGTCGAAGGATTGCACGAGTTGCTGGTCACCGATCTTCTGAATTACGGGATGCCCTTGATCCGATACCGGATCAATGACTGCGCTCTCCTGGGACCGGAACAGTGTGCCTGCGGACGAGGCTTTCCGCTCCTTGGACAGATTACGGGGCGCGTCACCGAGGTTTTCCACCTCGCGAACGGTGACTCGGTGCCAGGCATTTCTCTGCACAGAGTAATTACAGAAGATTGTCCCGGATTACGAAAGATTCAACTCATTCAAGACACTTTGCATGACTTTCGAGTGCGGTTCGTTCCGACTAGAACATTCGCGCAAGCTGACCTCGCGACGTTGCGAAGCAGGCTCGGCCAGCGCTTCGGGGAATCCGTCCACTGGACATTCGAGCAGGTGGCGGACATCAAGCGAGAGCGCTCGGGCAAGACTCGCTTTTGCATTTCCTATCTGACCAGGCCCGCGATACGCCGTGACGAGGGCAGCACAGGTGAACCCGGGCGGGGGCCTACTCTTCCTGGAGGTTAATGGCAAGGGCTCTTGCCCCGTCAACGGACGCCAGCCCTCTCGATCCCGCAGGTCCCGTTCACGGCGTTCGGGAGTATTATGGGCGCAAATGAAACGGTTGTCATCGTCGGTCTGGTGATCGGCGGGGCACTCGCTCTGGTAGGGCTGTTCCGCCCTTACTTGGGCTTGCTCGTCCTGATCGCGATTCACTTTATCCAGCCAGGTGAATTGCTGCCTGCACTGGATGTGATCCACATTGAGCGTAGTTACGCCATTGCTTTGCTCGTGGTTTTCGTATTGCGCCGTTTGACAACTCCGGGGCGCCCTTTACTTTCGAACCGACTCGTCTTGGCGAGCCTTCTACTGGTCGGCTCGGCCTTCCTGTCGATCCCCTTCGCGGTTTGGAGAGGCGGAGCGTTTGCGCAAACGACCGAGCTCATTAAGGACGTAATCCTCCTCGTGCTGATTTTTGGCTTGGTTGATACAAATGCCCGGATGAGCAAGGTTCTCTGGCTCATGGTGGGACTGTTTGCATGGTTCGCCGGCAGTGCATTGATTGCATACGCGCATGGCCAGATTTCGCTGCAGGAGAGAATCGGGCGCGCAGAGGGAATAAACAGCATGGCAGGCGGCCCCAACGAACTGGCAGGGTTGATTTTGGCTTTGCTCCCGTTCTTGATCGCGCTTCTCCGGAGCACCCACAGCATTTTGATCCGATTGTTGCTGCTTGCCTGCGGAAGCCTTGGCTTAGCCGCTCTGGTCTTAACGGGCGCTCGGACCGGCATGCTCGCCCTGATCATTGTTGGGGCCTATTATGTGCTCCGTTCCAGGCTTAAAATTGTCTGGTTCCTTGCGTGCGTTGCGCTGGCGTGCATCATTTGGATCGGAATGCCTCAGGCCTATCGGGACCGTTATCTCACGGTGAAACAGTACGCTTCGGGAGGAAAGTTGGATGCCTCAAATGAATTGCGACTGCGAGTCTGGAAGGCAGGGTGGAGGATGCTACTCGATCATCCCATACTGGGTGTGGGTGCCGGCCAGTTTCCCACTGCCTACGGAACCTCTTACGTGGGAGTCGCGCATGTAGCCTGGATGAATCCTCATAACCTATTCCTTCAGGTGGCTTGTGAGCTGGGCGTTGTGGGGCTGATCGTGTTTATCTATTTCGTGATTCAGATTGTCAAGCAGATCCGTCATCTGCCGAGACGGGAGAGTAGTCCGCTGGTCGAATTGAACTTCCAGGTTGCCACGGCGTGCGGCGCAATGTTGATTGCGCTGATGACCATCAGCGTCGTCAGTCACACTCTTTATCGTCCGTACTGGTATTTGCTCGGGGGTCTTGTTGCGGCTAATAGCCGCAACGCGTGGGCAGCGTTCGGCGGTGAGCTTGCGACCGACGTTGGAGGTGCGGGTGAGGAGGTTGTATCCTACCGTGAGGACACCCTGGAGAATGTTTCGACGCACTGGAAAAGATGAAATGCGCGTCTGCTCTTCAACAGTCCCTGGTGCCTGGAGTTGGTTGCCACTTGAAAGCGCCATGCAGTGGGAGGTCGCCAACTCAAGTGAGATTGAAATGACCCGAGACTTTGCCGGGGTGAAGGGAGAAGGCGGTACGGAATGAGAGCTGAGTTTCAGAACAGTTCGCAAAGTGGGGAGTCGGTGCGGACATCAATCGCAGAACCGATCCTGCCTGCGGCTTCCAGCCTCAATGTCCTGGTTCTCGACGAATGGCTACACTACCCGCCTAACTCGGGACGGGGCGTTCGTACCTGGAGTCTGCTGCGGCGCTTGGCTCGGCGGCACAGGGTTTCGTTGCTTTGTTATGGTGACCCAGAGGCCGAGGCCTCCGTCGCGGCCCGGGCAGCGGGCCTTTCGTTGCACCTGGTGCGTCCGTTCCCGGCGTCTCGGGGCGCCCGCCTGTACGGAGGTCTGTTCGCTAACGTCTTCTCGCGGTATCCATATTCGGTCTGGAAGCACTACACCCGGCGCTATGAAAACCGGCTAAGAGAGGTCTTGCGAGACAACCTGTTTGATCTGGTGCACTGCGAGTGTACGGTCTACGCACGATTCCTGCGGGTGGTTGACAAGCTTCCGACGCTGGTTATGGCTCACAACATCGAGTCGCAGATCCTATTTCGCCGGGCCCAGCAGAGCCGGACAATTGTCGAGCGCGTCTTTTTCGGCCTCCAGGCTCGACGAATGGAGGCGTTTGAGCGCGAGAGCCTGCGGCGGGCCGACTGGGTTACGGTAGTAACAGAGCTGGATGCCGAGCAGGTGCGTGCTTGGGGTGTGCAGAGGGCTTCGCTTGTGGAAAATGGCGTAGATGTGGACCAATTCATTCCCACGGAAGGAAAGTGCGATAGCGACGAGGTTCTCTTTCTGGCCGCACTGGATTGGTACCCCAACCTGGACGCGCTGGACTACTTGCTCAAGGATATCTTTCCACTGGTCCGGCAAGCCCGCCCCAGCGCGCGACTGCGCATTGTGGGCAGATGTCCTCCTGTGGGGCTCAAGGAGCGGATCGCCCACTGTCCCGGGGTAGAGCTTGTGGGTGAAGTGACTGACGCACGTCCATACTTGACTCAAGCCGCGGTGGTCGTAGTCCCGCTACGAATCGGCGGCGGGAGTCGAATCAAGATTCTCGAGGCTTTGGCCATGGCGAAGGCCGTAGTCTCAACTACCATCGGTGCAGAGGGCTTGGCGGTCACAGATGGACTGCACCTCTTGCTCGCTGATGCACCGTCGGATTTCGCCGCTCGCATGGTGGAATTGCTAAGGTCATCCGCGGAGCACTTCCGCCTGGGAGAGAATGGGCGGAAGCTCGTGGTGGAACGCTACAGCTGGGACCAAATGGCAAGGGCGCTCGAGTGGGCCTGGGAAGAGGTTTGTGGAGTACGGCATACGTGCGGAGTGGAGGGTTCCGCGATGACCAAGAAAACGCAGGCGAACCTGTGAGCCAGCACCTCCGCATTCTCCACTTGCGTCCCAGCAACTTCGTGGGCGGGCCGGAGCGCCAGTTACTCCGTTATGCAGAGCTCGACCGCACGGGTCTGACCGAGACCATCCTTGGGACTTTCGTAGGCGTACACGAAGGACGCGAGTTTCTAGAAACGGCTGAGGAACATGGGTTTCAAACCCTTGCGCTGCCGACAGGATCGGTGGGAGACTACAGAGCGACGTTCGCGCTAATGCGGTTCCTCAAGGAGCGGGAGATATCGCTCCTTTGCACGCATGGCTATCAAGCGGACATTCTGGGCGGAATCGCGGGTTTGGCTCGTCGCGTGCCTGTGGTTTGTTTCCTCCGCGGCTGGACAGGAGAAGACTGGAAAGTCCGGGCTTACGAATTAGCCGACCGTGCGTTTCTAGCGTCAGCGAAGCGGGTGGTCTGCCTTTCGCAGACACACGCATCCCGACTCGCACGTTATCGCCTGCTGCGTCCCAAGTTGCGAGTCGTGTTGAATGCTGTTGAAAGCTGCCCCCTGGGGGAGGATCAACGTTTGCGCCTCCGCCAGGACGTTCGGGCAAGACTGGGGCTTCCCGCCAACTGCACGATTGTGGCTTCGGCGGGGAGACTGAGCGCGGAGAAGGGAACGATATTTCTCCTTCACGCTGTCCCTGAGCTTCAACGTCAGTTCCGTGATGCGCGTTTCGTCATCTTCGGAAACGGTCGGCTACGTGCGCAATTGGAGGAGATGGCAAGGCGTCTCGGGGTGAGCGTGGCGATGTCATTTGCCGGCCATGTGCCTGACTTTCCTTTGTTGCTGCCGGGGATCGACCTACTTGTCAACCCATCCTTGGCCGAGCAGATGCCCAACGTAGTTCTTGAAGCGATGGCTGCCGCGGTGCCAGTCATCGCAACTCCCGTGGGCGCAGTAAAAGAAATTGCGGGGGACGACAATACCCTGATTTCGGTTCCTCCCGCAGATGCGGCTGCCATTGCCCAAGCGGTGCGAGACCTTCTGCTTGATCCCTCGCTTGCCGGGGCCATAGGTCGGGCCGGCCAGAAGCGAGTGCAGCAGGCTTTCTCGCCAGCCCGGCAGGGGTCGCAACTCCGCGCCCTATACGAAGAATTGATTCCGGCTATGGCCCCAGTACGGGCCGCGCTTGACACGAACTCACGAGGTGGTCATTAGGATGGCGAGGACGCTTGACATGTCTGAACCTGCCACGGCCTCGGTCATGCCTGCCGATGCATCATCGCTTCCCATGATTTCGGTTATCATCCCCGTGCGTAACGAAGAAGCACATTTGGTAACGCTGTTTGAAGACCTGTTGGAGCAGGAATATCCGCCGGATCGCTACGAGATCCTGGTGGCCGACGGTAATTCCACGGACAGGACAAGAGAAATCGTCGAGCGCTATGCACGCGAGCCCATACCCCGGGTCGTGTGGCTTCCCAACCCGCGCCAAATCTCCAGCGCGGGCAGGAACGTGGGGGTGAAAGCCAGCCGCGGCGAGCTGATTCTCTTTATTGATGGGCATTGCCGGATTTCCAGCCCGACTCTGTTTTTGGACACGGCGCGCATCATGCAGGCTACGGGCGCGGACTGCCTGTGCCGGCCTCAACCGTTGACTTGTCCAGAGAATACGTGGTTCCAGGACGTCGTCGCCCGTGCACGGGCTACTTTGATTGGGCATGGGCGCGATTCCACCATTTATGCAACCGGCCAGGAGGGATTCGTCGACCCGACCAGTTCAGGTGCTACGTACCATCGATCGGTGTTCAATCGTGTGGGGATGTACGATGAAAGGTTCGACGCCTGCGAAGATGTCGATTTCAACTATCGGGTCTTCAAGGCAGGCTTGCGCTCCTATCTGAGCTCACGTTGCGCTATTTCCTACCGGCCGCGCTCCAGTCTGGGAGGACTTTTCAAACAGCTCGTCCGCTACGGGCGAGGCCGGGTTCGGCTCATACGCAAGCATCCCGATGCGCTCACTATTTCGCAACTTGTTCCCGCCGCGTTTGTGGCGTGGCTGGCGGCCGGCGTGATAGCGTCGTGTGTGTCAACGTTCGCGGCCAAAGTCTTCCTTGTGCCCCTTGTCCTTTACGCCGGGCTTGTACTTGCATTTTCCGGCTGGTTGGGGCTCCGGCACGGGTGGTGCGATTTCCTTGTAGCTCCGGCCGTTTATCTAGCCGTACATGTTGGCCTCGGCTTGGGCTTTTGGGCCGAGGCGGGTCGGTCCGTTCTGGAGTGGTTGCGTGCCACAACAAAGCGCTCGTCGGCGCGTCCCGTCTCTGGCAGCGGAGCCCGGCGCATTCCGGAGAGTGAGGAATAGCAGGTGTCTGGTGTGGAGCAAAGTTTTGCCGAACTCGCGGGTAGCCTGCCCCTGCTTGCCAGCGGGGTCGACTGGCTGCGAGCCAGGGGCGCTCCTGTGTTCATGTTCCACCGTGTTCTGCCGGAGGGAAAGGGCAGTTACGACCCGGAGCTAGTTACCTCAACCAAGCTGTTTGGCGCTTTTCTTGATTGGGTTTGTGAGCGGTATCGCCTGGTGTCCCTGGATGAGTTGGTCAGGTATTGTCAGCAGCCCAGGAAGGGGGAACCCGCAATCTGCTCCATCACTTTCGATGACGGGTGGCGCGACAACTTCCTCCACGCCCTTCCCTTGCTCCGACAACGCCAATTGACGGCGACGATTTTCCTTCCCGTCCGCTTTATCGGAACAGAGCGCCGATTCTGGCAGGAAAGGCTGCGGGTTTGTTTGGAGGATCTCGACAGCCGAAATGAGGCCGAGCCCACCCTCAAGACTGCGATGAACCGTTTCCCCTGGTGTCCTCAACTTCTGGTCCGGGAGAAGAAGTTTGAGCGTCTGCGGCGGATCCTCCTGAACCGACCAAGTTGCGAAGCCGAGAAATTCGTGGATTTCTTGGCGACTGTCACCGGGCCCCTGGCAGCCCTGACGGATCGCGCTTTTGTTGACTGGGCAGAGGTGCGAGCGATGCAGGATGCCGGCATGACGTTTGGTTCGCATACGCTCCACCATACGCTCCTGACTCGGGCCGAGCCGGCAATTGTGGAATGGGAGATTCAGGAGTCTCGCCGCGAACTGACGGAACGCTTGGGTGCGCCGCCCGTGGGATTTGCGTATCCCTGGGGGGCCACGGGTAACTACATACGGGAGCGTGTGAAGGAAAGCGGATACGAGTGTGCCGTCACCACCAAAGAAGGGATGGTTCGCAACGGATTTGACCCTTGGCTGGTGCCGCGCATTCCGATTAGCGACTCCTTGCTGCGCGGCGTCCAGGGCAGTTTCAGAGCGGGCCGCACCAACTTTTACCTTGCTTCAAGGGCCTTACGGAAAGCTGACCCAATGCGTTTGCCAGCCCAGGGGAAATCACGCCCCGCAGAGCGCCTTCGGTTGGGCTTGGTGATTGACGCCATTGATTCCTGGGAAGACGGGGGAACCGACCAGCAGGTGGGGAAGCTCCTGACGGCACTCGACTGCAACTATTTCGAGCCGGAACTCTACTTTCTCCGTCCGCCGGTGAAACTGACCCCGAGTGACTTCCCCTGTCCCGTCTACCTGGCGGGCTCCAGGCCTGGGCAGTCTCGCTTCCGCACCCTGTGGCGTTTGACCAGACTGCTCCGGCAGCACCGCCCCCAAATTGTTCAGACCTTCTTTCGGGACGGAACCTACTACGGGACGGTGGCTGCTTGCGCGGCGCGGGTGCCAGTGGTAGTGATTTCCCGGCGCAACGCCGGGCACTGGAAGACGGCTCTCGACCGGCTCGCTCTAAAGGTAATCAACCGCCTGGCGGATGCTTGGCAGTGCAATTCCCGCACCGCTTTTGAATCGCTGGTGGAGGAGGCTGTCCCTGCGGACCGGATTGAGATTCTACCCAATGCCATTGATCTGGAACGGTTTTCTGTTCTCACGCCCGAGGGGCGACTGGCGGCGCGGCAGGCGCTAGCTCTTTCACCCACGGCGCCGGTATTTGTTTCGGTCGCCACCTTGTTTCCCGTGAAGGACCCCATGGTACTTGTGGAGGCGGCCGGACGCGTGCGTCAGGTGCTCCTCGACGCACAGTTCCTGCTTGTTGGCGAAGGTCCTTTGCGCGCGTCTCTTATGGATCGCATCCAGGAACTGGGATTGAGGGGCACGGTGCGACTGGCAGGTGCTCAGTCCGACGTCCGTCCCTATCTGGCCGCAGCTGACATCGGTTTGCTGACCTCACGGAGTGAGGGATCTTCGAATTCGCTGCTGGAGTACATGGCCGTGGGACTTCCCACCGTAGTGTCTGATCTTCCTGCGAACCGAGAGCTGGTGAACGGTGTCTTTTTCGAAGCTGGAGATCCACGCGACTTGGCAGACAGAATCGTGGGTTTGTGGAACGACCGCGAGACGCGAGGCAAGAGACAAGCGGAATACCGCAGTCGAGCGATGGAATACGGTTTGGAGCCCTTCGTTCGGCGTGCACGGAGTTACTACTTCGAGCTAGCAGCGGATTTCCTTTAGGACGAAGCCAGATGTACGAGAGCGACATTGGTCGGTCCGGCTGGGACATGAAGCGGGGCGAGCGGGCAGAAGTACAACAGGCAGATAGCGGAAGGGGGACGCCTGTGATCATCGGAGCCAACCTGAAGGTACTCGCCACCGAGCCGGCGGCGCTGTCTCGGGAACTGGCCGCACGAACTGACGTGCTACCCGCGGCAAGTGACACTTGGTGGGAGCGTGGTCTGCGAAAGGCCGGGTTGCCGGAATTTGCGCGTCGGAGCCGACATTTACGTCGCGCTTGGGCTCTATTCCGCGAGGCGCCAAGGTTTTCCGCCATCGTGACCCTTGGTGATCTAGAGGGTCTGGCTTTTGCTTGCCTGCAGCGGCTGCGGGGACGACGGCGCCCGGTCCATGTGATGCAGGATTGTCTTTGGTACGGGGGAGGCTGGTTACACCGGGCCTGGATGCGTTTCTGCCTTGGCAGAGTGGATCGCTGCATTGTGTGGGCATCTGTCGAGCAGCAGCGGTATGCTCGGGCCTATGGCGTATCGCCCGAGAGATTCCTCTATGTTCCTCACCATTACACCTTGAAACGCTATGTGTTCGAAGTCGGCGATGAGGGCTACGTCTTCACCGGCGGCAATGCAGATCGCGATTACGGACTTTTCTTTTCCGCCGTACGTGACCTCCCGACGCCTTGCATGCTCGCCACTAACCGACCGCAATTATTGGCGGGTCTCGTGGTTCCTCCGAACGTGAGGGTGGTGAGCGTATCGCCCGCGGAGTTCCGCCAATTGATGGCGCGCGCGAGGTTAGTAGTAATGCCGATGCGGGCAACCCTTCTCCATGCCGGTGGCCAGCAGACCGTGCTCAACGCTATGGTGATGGGCAAGCCTGTTGTTCTCACGGACCCGGAAGGCGGCGCGGACTATATTGAAAACGGAAAGACAGGCTTACTGGTGCCTTACGGGGACGCGAGGGCGCTCCGAGAGGCCGTTCAATACTTGATGGATCATCCTGAGGAGGCCCAAGCCATGGGCGAGCAGGCCCAGCGCGCGACCACGCCTCTAACCACCGAGCGGTGCAACGTCACGATTTGGGGACATGCACTCCGATTGGCGGGGGAGATACGCCCTGCTGCCGCACCTCTGGTAACGGAACCCGCAGGGTCTGGCAAGGATGGCGTTGTCGACCCAATGATCGAGCCTAGATGAGTTCAACAAATCAACAAGCGGTGGCACAGCAGGGCCCTGGCGCGCCGAAAGGGGCCGATTCACTGGATGACGCAAAGGCGGGAATTCCGCGCAATGTTCTCTTCAACTGGCTCAATTACGGCGTCTTAATACTGATTACCTTCCTTATTGCACCCCTGGTTGTCCACGGGTTGGGGAATACCGCCTACGGGGTCTGGGGATTAATCGGGCAGCTCATCGGCTATTCTTTCTTGTTGGACTTTGGGATGCGAATTGCCGTCACGCGCTATGTTGCCCACCACTTGGCGCTCGCTCAGGCAGGGGAAATCAACAAGGTTCTTACCACCAGCCTGATTTGCACCTGCTTCTCTGCAGCCCTGGCGCTGGTGGGTGGTGTGGTCGCGGCCTATCTATTGCCGCGATTCTTCGCGATACCTTCGGAATTGCTTCTTGAAGCACGATTGAGCTGCATAGTCGTGGCAGCAGGGGTCGCGGTCGCGTTTCCTGGGTCCGTTTTTCAAGGCTGTGTCACGGCAAGCTCGCGTTACGACCTGCTGAGCATCCGAAACATATCCACAAACCTGGCTCGGGCACTCCTCCTCTGGTTCTTCCTTCGACGAGGTTATGGGCTGCTGGCGGTAGCTCTAATATCCACGGGATCGCTTTATTTGGGGTATGGCCTGGATTTCCTCCTGGCCCGTCGGCAGCTTCCTTATATTCGCATCCGTCGCGAGTTTTTCGACGTTTCTACTCTGCGGTCGCTCGTCACATTCAGCGTTTATGTTTTCGTCCTCTCAGTTTCATGGCGTTTGATTTTCATGACGGACGACGTGGTGGTGGGGTTTGTCCTGGGCCCGGTGGCCGTGACGTTCTACACCGTGGGCATGCAGCTTGCGGATGTGTTAAGGGATAGCCTCAGCAATATTACCGCGCTCTATGCCTCTCTAGCCTCTCAAATGGATGCGCTGAAGCAGAAAGATTCACTGCGGCGGTTGTTCCTGGGCGGCGCGCGCATTGGGCTTCTTTACGCCCTGGCGGGCGTTGTGGGTCTGACGGTCTTGGGACCGCAGTTTCTGGGTTTCTGGATGGGAGAGTCCTTCATGGACCGTTCGGGATCGATCCTGATCCTCCTGGCGACGGAAACCGCATTTTACCCGTTAGCTTTGACTTGTAGTCAAGTGCTCTACGGAATGAACCGGCATAAGGTGAATGCCTGGCTGTCCTTGTGCAACGCGGCGGCGAATCTGACCCTGAGTACGATCATGATCCGGTGGTGGGGAGCGGTCGGTGTGGCTTGGGGCACGCTGATCCCAGCCTTTTTTGTGGAAGCGATGATCCTGCCCGCCTATACGGCGTTCGTTTTGCAGGTCCCACTCCGCCGCTTCTATGTATCCGCGACGTTACGGCCCCTGGCGGCCGCGCTTCCGTACGCGGCGTGGTTATGGTATTGGCGGACTCAGGGTCTTATTCGGGGTTATCTGTCACTAGTACTGACGGTGGGCTCGGGGTTAATCGTTTATGGCCTAAGCGCATGGTTTGTTGGCATCGACACCGAAGACAGGAAGCTCGCCAGACGTTTCCTCGCCAACCTAAAGTCCACCTTCGTCGGAATCAGACCGGCCTGGGCGGCGCCCCGGCCCGAATAGCCTCAGTGGCGCGGCATTTCGCTTGCAGGAGTGATGATAGAATGAAGTCTGAAACGAGATTCCTGGTTACACAGACTGTAACCTTCTTCGACGCCGACCCCTGGGGAGACAACGTCGATGTGGAAAATGAGTTAGGCTATGTGAACTCGCGGGTTGAGAGACTCCCCGGCAAATTGCAGGCGTTTGCTAAAAGGTGGTACGAAATCCAGTTTTCTCTGCGCTTACTCCGCCTGTGCCGAAGGTATCAAGCTATTGCCGTGGGGCGGTATGGAATCTGGTTTCCCATCTTGCAGCGATGCTTGGGCATGAAGAAACGAATTGTGATGACGGACACGGAATGGCATGAGTTAGAAGGTGGCCGGGTGAACCGGGCCGCGGCACTTGCCAGCGCGGCAGTCTGTTCCAACACGCGCATCGAGATTCAACGGTATTCCAGGCAATATGGTATCCCACGCGAAAAATTCGTCCTCGTCCCAATTGCTTTTCAGAAGCGCGACCTTTGCAAGGCTAGCGATGAGGGATACGTTTTTTCGGGAGGAGCCCAGGGACGGGATTGGGGCACCCTGGTCTCTGCGGTCGATGGTTTGCCTTATAACGTCAGGGTATTCGCAAGGGAGAAGCTCGCTCGCATTCCCCCGAACACAACCGTGGAGTTGGTGAGTCGCCAAGAATACTTCCGCCAGATGGCTGCTGCGTCCTGCGTCGTGGTTCCTCTTTTGCCCGAGCCAATGCGCGTCACGGGGATAATTACCTGGGCCACAGCGATGGCCATGGGGAAAGTGGTGATAGTTACTGAGCCTCAGGGCGCGCCAGACTATATGGAACACGGTATTTCCGGCTTCTATGTAAATCATCACGATGCAAAGGCTCTGCGCCAGTGTATCGAGTTGGTGATGACGGACACGAACCTACGGAGGAGAGTCGGTGGGGCGGCACGAGAACGCGCCTGGAAGGAGTTCAGTCCAGATAGCTTTCGACGCAAGATCGTTTCATTGCTTGAGGGAAATCCTGTGCGCGAGAAAGAGAATTGAACTCCCAATGCGGCTTCTCGTGTCGCGAAAGTGATAGGCTGGCAATGTCTCTAAAAAGCATTGCATGGACGTGGCTGTATAGACTGCGCCGGGCGATGGTTCGGCCCGGACGGCATCTGCTGGAGATGGTGCCGATTTTACCAAGGTAGGTCAATGATCTTAAGAGACGTCTGCGCCGCTGTTCTTCGCCGTGTGCCGTTCCCGGGACGTTCACGTGTTGTAAGTTCCATCCACTCGTTTTTTGGCCCCATGGCGGGTTTTACCACGGTTCCGCTCTACGGTGGTGGAAAACTGCTGATCGATGTGGAGAGGAGCGCTGAGATGTACTACACGGGATGCCTGGACTGGAATGTCCAGCATTATCTCCTCTCGAATTGCGCGGCCGGAGCGGTCGTACTCGATATCGGCGCAAGTATCGGTGAATACACGGTACCGCTGGCCCACCATGTGGGGCCGAGTGGCCACGTTTATGCATTCGAGGTCCTTCCGGTCAAGTTTCAGCTTCTTGAGAAGAACATTCGACTGAACCAACTTGCGAATGTCACTCCAATCCATTGTGCATTGGGCCAGCACTCGGGGGAACTTGCAGTCCCATTTCGCGATGAGTTGGTTAATTATTCACTCGCCAGCAAGGCAGATCGTACTATGACGGTTCCAGCTATGTCGCTGGATGAATTTATCGAAAAATATCATCTCAACTCCGTTGCTCTCATATCCATGGATGCTGAAGGGTCTGAAGGTGCGATCCTGAAAGGTGGATACAGAACGCTTCAACGGCGGAAAGTTCGTGCACTTTGCTGCGAGATTAACCCCGTATTGCTGGAGCTACTCGATTCAAGTGCTGCGGAAGTGTACGCGTTGCTGAAGAGTGCCGGGTATAGGATTCACAAGTTGACGAGGCTCGGGAATACTCGACATCTCAGGGGTGATGAATACGGCCGGCTCACTAATTGGGCGAGAAGTAACGGCGAGAAATTCGAGATAGTCGCAACTTCCTCAGGGCCTGTCCAATTTGCTGATGTCCCCTGAGATGGTTGTGCCAGGTGTACAGGCTTTTTGAACTGATCCAACAAATTCCTGTGCGCCCAGTTTTCGGGAAACGAACTGCGTCGCAAGCTCAAAGTGAATGCCGGGTTCAGTCCGGTAGCGCTTGGGGTTCTCGCCGATCCGACCGTTGTAATGGAGCACCACAGATCAGTGGTAATGCGACCGCTGGCCGCCGCCGCTCCCTACGACCTGTAGCTATGGTTCTGGCGGGCCCAGAGCCTGGTCCGTGGATACGGGTCGCTGGCACTGGTGGGGGGGGGCGGGATGACCCTCGACGCCTTGCTGGCGCGGAACCTGAGCTTGGATAACCAGGATCGGATCTTCGCCCGCAAAGCGCTCATGTTTAAGTGCTCCGCCTGCGGCTTGGCCCAGTCCGAAAAGGAATCCGAATTATGAAGTTGCTTGTCACACGAACAGTAAGCTTTTACGATCCCGATCCATGGGGCTCCGAGATCGATGTGGAGAACGAGGCTGGATACATTAACTCGCGTGTGGATAGGCTTCCTCCAAGACTACAGAGAGTGGCCGGCAAGTGGTACGAAGTGCGGTTTGCTCTCCGCCTCCTCCGCATCTCCCGGAAGTACGACGGCATTGCCGTCGGGCGGTACGGGATGTGGTTTCCCGTCCTGCAGCGGGTGTTAGGGCTTAGGAAGCGCGTTGTGATGACAGATATTGAGTGGCGGGAGGTGAAGGGAGGTCGTCTGAACCGCGCAGCGGCTCTTGCCAGCTCTGCAGTATGCTGCAATACAAAAGTTGAAATCGAAAGATATTCTCTGCGCTACGGTATCCCACGAGAGAAGTTTGTGCTCGTGCCCCTTGCTTTTCAGCGTCGGGACCTTCATGAATCTAGTGACGAAGGGTATGTGTTTGCCGGAGGTTCGCAAGGCCGCGACTGGCAAACGCTGTTAGACGCCGTGGATGGTCTGCCTTACCCCGTGGAGATTTTTACGAATAGCAAGGTTCCACGTGTGCCATCCAATACAACGGTGGACTTCGTGAGCCGGGAAAACTTCTACCGTCGAATGGCTGCCGCGTCCTGCGTAGTTGTGCCTCTTCTGCCCGAACCTCTACGAATCACCGGCACAACGACGTGGACAGCGGCAATGGCAATGGGGAAAGTCGTAATTGTCACGGACCCGGAAGGGGCGCGTGACTATATGCAGCATGGAATTTCAGGTTTTTACGTGAGGCATGGGGACGTTGAGGGCCTGCGGCAATGTATTGGGATGGTCATGCGTGATCCGGAGCTCCGCAAGCGAGTGGGCCAGGCAGCCCGTGAACACGCCTGGAAAGAATTCAGCCCGCAGGTTTTCCGGCAGCGAGTGTTGGCGCACCTTGCGGGTGAGCCAATGAACCGCGGCGAGTCATGAGAACCCAAGGAAGGGTCGGCCTGGATGAGAAGAAACGAATTCGCCGCTCCATTACTCTCTCCGGACGATCCGCGACGGGGCTTCGGCATCTAGCAGGCTCTCGACATTCACGAAAATCCCGAGCGCTTTTCCGGATTGGAGGAGGTGAGTAGTGTTTGAGGAGCAGCCCTTTGTCTACGACTTCGTTGTCGATCCGACCCTTCAGAATACCTCCACAGCAAAGTTCATCCAACTTATCGGTCCACGGAAGCGGGTGTTGGAAGTGGGCTGCGCGAACGGTCGGCTGTCTGCTTATCTGATGCAAAAGTTGGATTGTGAAGTTGTCGGAATTGAAATGAACCCTGAAGCGGTCAGACGTGCAGAACTGCGTGGGGCCAGGGTGATTAACGCCGACGTGGAGAAGGATGCGTTAGACCGGGTCACCGGGTTATTTGATGTGATTACCTTTGGCGATGTTTTGGAACACCTCCGGTCGCCCGGGGCGGTCCTGCTGCGATGCAAAGACCGCCTTGCTGAAAATGGGTTCGTCTTGGTTTCGATACCCAATGTCGCCCATTACAGGATACGCCTCGACCTGTTGCGAGGGAGATTTAACTACCAGCCCACCGGGCTAATGGATAGGACCCACCTTCGTTTTTTCACTCTCCGAAGCGCGAGACAGTTGCTGATTGACGCAGGGTACACAATCCGGGTTTCTGATATTGTGTACGAGTTTCGTGGCGATCGCTTCGTTCGGCCCGGCAGCAGGCTGGAAAGCATCGTGAAGCGACGGCTTGCAGGGCTTGTCGCCATGCAATTCATTTTCAAAGCAGCCAAAATCCGACACGAGGGACGGTGACCTGAGATTTCCACTCTGGAGTTCTGGACAACACCGGGCACGTGCTTGCTTCCCCTTCTTCAGAAAATTCTGCACCACCTTCTCCGGATTCCCCTGGAATGACACCTCGCGGCTTCGAACCCCCTCATCGAACTGGACCTCCGCGGTCATACCGGGGATTGAGGGTTTGCTTGATTCGGCCGGCAGTGAACCCTGAAGGGCGGGTCGGCCGCTCCCACCGCCTCCTACGGTTGAGCGCCGCCGACCTGGGCCTTGAGGCCAGCCCCACTGGACGGAGCCTGTCATTTCAGAAGGTATTGGAATGCGATCTTCAACCACACGACGTCTCGGAATCCGGTCGCCACTTGCAGGATCCAAGCGAAGACAGTCAGTTGGCCTAGCGCGCGCAGCCAAGCCTTCCCCTTCAAAATCCCCTCGGCATGCCGAACCAACCTCGGCTCCAGCCAGTATCGCGCGGCACCGTAGCCGGCCAGTCCAAGGATGATTCCCGCCAGGACGTCGGTTGGGTAATGCCCACCGACATAGATACGCGGCAAGCCCACCAGAAGCACCACGCCCACCCAGAGAAACCAGCCTGCGGCTTTGTGCAAGGAATAGATGCCGGCTGCCAGCGATCCGTAAACGGTAACAGATTGGCTGGGGAAGGAACTGCCCTCCGGGTTCGTGTATATGTATCTCGGGTAGAGACTGGAGAGGCTGGGGTGATGGATGGGAGGCGGCCAGACGACAAGCGCCTGCGCCACAAGCATCAACAGAATTGCGATCAACGACCCCAGCAGAGTCGTCAGCATCCGGCGGCGCGTTGCTTCGTTTCCCTCTTGGCTCCCCCGCAGCCAAAGAACAAAAAACGAGGCCGCATACCAGAACCCGCCCAGAACGTGGTGGTTGATGGCGCTTTGGACACCAAGATCGAACAGCGGGTGTCGGCCCAGGAAACCGGCCAGGTGCGCCGTGAGCCATAAATCGAACCAGGTCGGGGTCAGCGACATTTCGCTCAGCTCGGCTGTTGCCGAAACATACGGGCTCATCATATCACGGGCCCACAGCGCATTGAGGAGTTCGGCACCATCCCCTTTTCGTTCTGGACCATTAGACACCCGAGGGCCACCACCTCTTAATCCCGCTATGAGTTGTCCCTGCAAATGCTAGCGCTGTCCGCTGCCACCGTGAGCGCTAAATAGGGGGCTCATCATTTACTGTCATGAATGATACGGGCATGGGGGATGTCGCCCCAGCCGGTGTTTCACGCGATGGTTTAGCTGGAAGGGAGGGAGCAGAGATTGGCGACAATACTCCAGTGATTCCGGGCCTCCTACGGGCAACTCTGGGTCACGGTGCCATTGCCTACCACCGTTCCGGTGTTGCAGTAAATCACTCTTGCTGTATCGTCGCTAACGCCGCAGGTATAGGCTGGATTTCCAGGAGGCCCACATGACATAACCGCATTTCTGCCTCCCCAGTTAGAGGGAAAGGTTGTGTTCTTGACCGTCAGGCTTCCAGCGGCGATGGGACGAGGGTAGCTTGGCTCCGTACAAAGCGTGGAAGCGAACAAAGTCACACTACTGCAATTTCCCTGATAACAGGTTACGCTATTATCGTGAACATTGGCGGTCTCATAGCTTGAGCCGCCCAGCACGATGCCTATGCCGTCGTTCAACTCGATGGTGTTGGAGTAAATTTCAGCAGCCGATGCTTCCGTGTATACGTCCGTGTCCCCAATCTGGATGCAGCCTGCCGCGTCATTCATGCGGCAGTTGAGGATGACATTATCATGGATGATGTCGCCAGTTTCAGCCCTGACCCTGATAGCGCGGTTATTATCCGCGACAATCACATTGTACGCCGCGATGTTGGAGCCGCAGGGGCTCCCAACCTTTCCCTCACAGTCGAACAGGATGCCACGATCCGTATCGTACAAGCCAAGGTTATACGCGGGATGCGGCAGGACGATGTAGTTATTGTGAACGTAACTTCCCCGCGTATTATACATGGCGATTCCCTGGAAGGAGTTTAGATTGGCACCGGGAGAAAACGTGGCATTCCAGACCTCCGCCGGAACCGTCCCGGCACCCCCCACCCAGATGAGATACGACCGACCAGTTGCCTCCAGGCTGTTTGGAAGCGTGCCTTGGACATTGTAGATTTGGACATAGCGGGTCGAGACGGGGGTGTATAGGTTCTCCTGGTTGAAGTTGATGCAACGTGCGTTGGTTGCTGCCTGGTTCAGAGTAAGGTGATGAATTCTGTCATACGCCGCAGGTGATGAACCTTGCGTGACATCGATGCAACCCGTCGAACTGGAGTTGCAGTTCACGGTTCCGTTCATGATGGTAATGCCGTAGGGATTCATCTTGCCTGAGATCATACCGGTCACGGTGTGGCCGTTCAGATCGAGGACGAACGGCTGGGTGTAAGACCAGGTGAGACACGAGTGCGTGGCGTCGGTCCCGATGTCTGCTGTCACGCGATAAACATAACCAGAACTAGACGGACTCAATGCGCCACAGCCGATAATCGTGGCGTTTGCCGAGGGCTGACCTTGCCCCTGGTAAGGATCACCCACGTTTCCACAGGCTGAATTGTCCGTGCCAGGTCCACAGCCTCCGGTTGTCGGAGTGGTAATCGTGTTCACAATAGGCGTGGATGAGAAGTTTGACCCTGTGGCTGTCAGTGTAAAGCTGCCGCCGCCTGCTGCCCCACTGGTTGGCGACATGGTGCTCAAAACTGGAGCATTTTTACGAACGCGGGCCACTATCGGCACAGCTAGCCAAACCAATACCACGACCAGATAGAACTTTGTCTTCATCATGGCTCCTCCAAACTCAAACCTGACCTCTTTACAGGCCCTCAGAATATAGAGATTTGGGCAGCCACCGCTTGTATCCTCTTACCACTATCCAGTTCTCGATGTCAACCGGCTGTACTCGTTCTCGTGATTGATGACAAAAGGGCAAGGTGGGGAGAGAGGGTGAACCAAACGCTATGATTTACCAGCGGTTTAGGAACGCTGCGGAAATGGCATGCGGTGGGAACCCGTAAACAATAGGGGGCAAGCTGTTTCCAGCGCACGTGGCACTCCCTCCTTCAGACGTGAGTTCCACATTCCCGCGGCGACGGCGGCTAGCTGGCCCGAACCTGAGACTGTTTAACGTTCTCCTACGGGCAACTCTGAGTCATGGTGCCGTTGCCTACCAGCGTTCCGGTGTTGCAGTAAGTCACGGTTGCTGCGTCAACATTGCTGGGGTCGCCGCAGGTGTAGGCTGCATTTCCCGGGGGCCCACATGACATAACCGCATTTATGCTGCCCCAGTTAGAGGGGAAGGTTGTGTTCTTGACCCTCAGGCTACCAGCGGCAATGGGATGAGGGTAGCTTGGCTCCGTACAAAGCGTGAGAGCGAACCAAGTCACATTACTGCAATTTCCCTGGTAGCAAGTTACGGTATTGTCGTGGACGTTGGCCTGCTCGTAGCTTGAGCCCCCCAGCATAATGCCGTACCCGCCGTTCAACTCGATGGTGTTGGAGTAAATTTCAGCAGCCGTTGCTTCCGTATCTGCGTCCGTGTCCCCAATATGAATGCAGCCTCCACTTGCGTCGGCATAACGGCAATCGGTGATAGCGTTATCATGAATTACATCTCCGACCTCGGCCCTGACCCTGAGAGATCGGTTATAATCCGCCACGATCTGATTGTACGCCGCGATGTTGGAGCCGCAGGGGCTCCCAACCTTTCCTTCACAGTCGAACAAGATGGCACGATCCGTGTCATACGCGCCGGTGTCATACGCAGGAGGCGGCAGGACGATATAGTTGTTGTGAACGTAACTTCCCACCGTTTGATACATGGTAATTCCCTGGAAAGCATTCAGGTTGGCACCTGGAGAAACCGTCGCATTCCAGACCTCCGCCGGAACCGTCCCGGCGCCATCCACCCAAATGAGGTACGACCGATCATCTCCTTCAAGGCTGTTTGGAAGTGTGCCCTGGACATTGTAGATTTGGATATAGCGGGTCGAGACGGAGGTGTAAGCGTTCTCCTGGTTGAAGTTGATGCAACGCCCCCCGAGGGCCGCTTGGTTCAGAGTAAGGTGATGAATCGAGTCATAGGCCGTGGGCGAATTTCCCTGCTGGACATCGATGCATCCCGTCGAGACCGAATTGCAGTTCACCGTCCCGTTCATTATGGTGAACCCGTAGGGGTTCGCAGCACCAGCGATCATGCCCGTTACGGTATAGCCGTTCAGGTCGAGGACAAATGGATAACTGTAATACCAAGTGAGGCACGCAGTCGTGGGGTCAGTCCCAATGTCTGCCGTGAGCCGGTAGACATAACCAGAACTGGGCGGATTCAACTCGCCACAGCTAGTAATCGTGGCATTTGCCGTGGGCGCACCGTGCCCCGCGTAGGGATCGCTCACGTTCCCGCATTGCGAATTGTTCGTTCCAGCTCCGCAGCCTGCGGTGCTGGATGCGACCGTCATGTTATAGCTTTGCGTGGCCTCATTGTTAGCTGAGTCTATGACCTGAACGCCAAAAGGATATGTTCCAGCAGTGGTCGGAGTTCCAGTGAGGGTGCCGATGGATGTCAGTTGCAGACCGGGAGGCAAAGCTTCACCTGACGGGTAAGGGCTCCAAGTGTATGCGCCAGTTCCGCCAGTTGCAGTCAAGTTGGCGCTGTACTTGCTGCCCACAATAGCGCCTGGCACCGATAAGGTTAAGACCTCGAGGCTGCTCGCGGTGGTAGATGATACAACTGCCATGCTATAGCTCTTCGTAGCCGCATTGTTCCCTGCGTCTATGACCTGAACGCCAAAAGGATATGTTCCGCCAGTGGTCGGAGTTCCAGTGAGGGTGCCGATGGATGTCAGTTGCAGACCGGGAGGCAAAGCTTCACCTGACGGGTAAGGACTCCAAGTGTATGCGCCAGTTCCGCCAGTTGCAGTCAAATTAGCGCTGTACTTGCTGCGCACAATAGCGCTTGGCACCGATAAGGTCGAGACCACGAGCGGGGTGGTAACTGTCATGCTATAGCTCTTCGTGGCCTCATGGTTAGCTGAGTCTCTGACCTGAACGCCAAAAGGATATGTTCCGGCAGTGGTCGGAGTTCCAGTGAGGGTGCCGGTGGATGTCAGTTGCAGACCAGGAGGCAAAGCTTCACCTGACGGGTAAGGACTCCAAGTGTACGCGCCAGCTCCGCCAGTTGCACTCAAATTGGCGCTGTACTTGCTGTGCACAATAGCGCTTGGCACCGATAAGGTCGAGACCTTGAGGCTGCTCGGGGTAGTAATCGTGAAAATCACCGACCGCGAAGTTCCGCCAAGCTTCCCCGGATTGTACACGGTGATGTTGGCTTTGCCGGCACGCGCGATGTCTGCGCTTGGAACGCTAGCACACAGCTGTGTAGCACTCGCACGTGTAATCTTTATGGATGCCCCGTTCCACTGCACAATAGACGCGGATGAGAAGTTTGACCCTGTGGCTGTCAGGGTAAAGCTGCCGCCGCCTGCTACCGCACTGGTTGGCGACACGCTGCTCAAAACAGGAGCATTCTTTTGGGCTGCTGTCACAATGGTTGGAGACACGGTCCCCACATGATCATTCTTTCGGGCGGCTGCCATCAGCGGCACAGCTAGCCAAACCAATACCAAAACTGGGTATAACGTTTTCTTCATCAAGGCCTCCCCGGGATAAATGGTTATGAATCTAGATAGCGTCGAGAATCTTGAAGATGCAAGGCGGAGAGAACCCTTTCAGGCTGAGGCTTCGCGGCCCCAGGAGACGGTCCGCCGTAAGCCTTCCTCAAATGGTACTTTGGGTTCGTAGCCCAGCACACGTCGAGCCAAGGAGATATCGGCTTGAGAATCCCGAACGTCTCCCGCCCGGCGCGCTTCAAAGCAAGGTGAAACCTTACAACTAAAGATTTCGTTCAGCCGCGCGATCGTCTCGTTAAGGGTGTGCCTTCCGCCGCAGCCGACGTTGATGACTTTTCCTGGCGCCTCCGCTGCGCTACAGGCGCGCAAGGTGGCATCCACTGCGTTGTCCACATAGGTGAAATCTCGCGATTGTTCGCCGTCGCCAAAAATCGTAGGTGTCTTACCGCGCACGTAACAAGCGATGAAAATTGACAGAACACCCGTGTAAGGAGAATCGGGGTTCTGGCGTGGGCCAAAGATGTTGAAGTAGCGGAGTGCGACGGTTTCTAGAGAGTAGATCCGCCAGAATATTTGGCAATAGTGCTCCCCAGCCACCTTTGTTAAAGCATAAGGCGAGAGGGGGCGCGGTTCGTGGGTTTCCACGCGCGGCAACACTGGGTTATCGCCGTACGCCGAGGAAGAGGCCGCAAAGACCACCCGCTTGACCCGTGCATCTCGTGCCGCGACCAAAACATTTAGCGTCCCGTCGATATTGACTGCGTTGCTTGTTACAGGGTCCTTGATCGAACGAGGTACTGAGGGAAGGGCTGCCTCATGGATTACATATTCCACGCCTTCGAAATGCGGTCGGATCTTGTCCAGGTTCCGGATGTCGGCTTTGTGCAGGTCAACATGGTCGCGAACTGCCAATAAGTTCTCCCGGCGCCCCGTTGCAAAGTTGTCTATGGCTCTCACCCTTTCGCCGCGACGCACCAATTCTTCGGCTATGTGCGACCCGATAAACCCCGCGCCTCCGGTGACTAGATATAGAGCCATGTCATAATCCCTCCGTCGTGAGAAATCGCATTCAAGCGTGACATTCGCGGTATCTCCCTATCTGCTTGGGCGCTGCTTCCAACCTTCTGCCCTCCACCATCGAACACTGAAACCGGCGCGGAACCAAACCATGAAACTCCTAGGCTCTTGAAGCGTAGCCAACTGGGTTACAGGAGTCCGCGGTCCTTAACCCCTCAGTTGATATTGGTCCTTCTGCGAGCGTGAACAAGGTTACGAAGGTACTGTCACAGGCAAATCCGCGGCATTTCGCAGCGACGCACAAATTCGTTGGCTATACGCGACTCGATAAACTCCGCGCCTCCGGTGGCTAGATACAGAGCCGTGCTATAATCCCTCTGTCGTGAGAAATCGCAGTCTAGCGTGAGATTCGGGACATCTCCCTAGCTGCTTGGGCGCTGCCTCCGACCTGCTGCCCTCCACCATCGAATACTGAAACTGGCGCGGAACCAAACCATGAAGCGCTTAGGCTTTTGAAGCGTAGACAACTCGGCTACAGGAGTCCGCGGTCCTTAACCCCTCAGATGACATAAGTCTTTCTGCGAGCGTACGCAGGAGGACGAAAGTACTGGTGACAGGCGAACCTGTAGCATTGCCCGCCGCCGCGAGTGAAAGGTTTCACCCCGACTCTGTGGCTCACTCACTTTCAAGCAGAATAGGTATGAAGATTTGCGGAACGAAGAGCGGGGACGAATGGCGGAGGCAAATCACGAGCAAACTATGTTACAAAACTCTGCGCGCCTGGTTGTGAGTGCGTTCCAACCCCTTGAACCACCTGTGTGTCGTCAAAAAGGCGGCGCCCGAGAAAAAGGCCAGCGTTCACCAGCATCACCGCTCTTTCACGAGCCTTCTTGTCGTGGCGCGATGTCGTGCCTCTTGCGATTCTTCCGGAAGCTTTGACAGGCCTGACGCGCCTGACTTTGACTGCGTAAGAAGGAACAGCGGAGGAGGAGGCAACGGCATGGAGAGGCACGCACTTCAATGCCACGGAGCATCTCACCAGTCAGTGGATCGTGCAGCAGCTACCAGAAGGCTTCCCGGAGGATCGTGCACCCAAGTACTTGATCCTTGATCGTGATCGCAAATTCAGCGGAGACGTAGCGAGGATGCTGGAATGCCTCGGCAGCAAGCTGATTCGAACGACCTATCGCAGTCCCTGGCAGAACGGCGTGGCGGAGCACTGGGTTGGCAGCTCTCGCAGAGAGTTGCTGGACCACATGATCATGCTGAGCGAATTCCATCTGCGGCGGCTTGTTCGAGAGTACCTCCACTATTACCACGAAGATTGCGTCCATGATGCCCTGAACAAAGATACGCCTACCAGCCGTGTTCTGGAACGGAGGCAGACCGATGCGGCAAGAGTTCTGGGCGTGCCTCGCGTCGGTGGCCTCCATCATCGCTATCAATGGCAGATAGGCGCCTGAAGTGCATGCGCCTCCAAGCCGTTGCCCCTTCTGTTGCCGCCTTCTTCCTGTGGAGTCAAAGCCAAACCTGTCAGAACTCCATCAAAAACTGCCGAAACTCCGTCTGCGCGTGCGCTCTCGTCATGTGGACAGAGAAGGGCGCGAGTTGGCGGAGAGACCGCCCCTCTTTCTCGGGCGGCTTATTTTTGAGGACGCACAACCACCAAGGGACGGGAAAACGCAAGGCCGGACAAATAGTGGCCGCCAGCATTCCTGGCTTGCACGACTCTTGCCTTGAGCTTTCGCAGTAAGAACTGAGAGGACACCTGCTTGGGAAAAGGTGGCGTAGGAATCTGCAAGGAGACCTTACAAGAACGAGGCAAGTGCTGACGGGTCACCATGAGGGCTCCTCCTGCGCTAATGTTAAGAGCAGTACTAAACTCCAGAAATCCTTTCCCTCGCTCATCCACGCCACGGATGAACATTGGAACAGGAAATGGGAGACGTTGCCATCGCCTCCTTTCAGCACGAGGAATTACATGGGCCACTGATAAGCTCCTTTGGTCCTTTCTTGTCCTTTAGCATCTGTTGAGCCAAACCTTGCGAACTAGTCGTCTTTCATAACTATTAATGAATATCAATAGAAACAATGAGTTACAAGAAGTCAGCAAGGTGTGAACACACCATAATGTCCGGTTAAGGTCATCGACGGAAGTTCGATAAGAGCAAGTTTTTGCTCTAAAGAAGCAAATCGTTTGCATTTCCTACGTTGACATGTCCCTTCGTTATCTGTAGTGTTTGGTATCAGTATCTACCCCCAAGACGGTCACGATGCGGATACCCTTATCAAGAGTGCGGACGCCGCGATGTACCAGGCCAAGAGAAAGGGGAGCAACAACTACCATTTCTTCGAGCAGAACATGAACGTCCGGGGTGTCGAGTGACTGCTCGCCAAGCGTACTGGTATCCAGAATGGCCGTCAACAGGCACAATCGCTGGGGGAACAGGGAGTGCTACATCTCCCAGTTTGCCAAACAGGTGAGTCCAAGTAGTTCTGGGCTTTCTTGAGTATCCCCTTCGGCACTTTCATGAATGGGGTGTCTCAAACGTTGTCCAGCTCAAGTTTTGAGCCGGAGCCAAGACTGAGCAATATTGAATAGACAAACGCTAATGTGAAGCGTGTCATCGTACCGTAACCAAATCGAAAGGCGGGTCCCATTCAAGGGGAAGGGAATTCGAGCCTGCATATAAGACCCGGAATTTTCCAGAAAATGAAGGGACTTATAGGGAATTTTGTGGCGTTGTCTCGCGGCGGTGCCCGCCAATACACGACGTCTCCACTGAGGATGAAAGAGGATCTGCAATTCCAGCTTCTTCCATGTCGCATTGGATCCTGGAGGCGCTTGGCTTGGCTGAAACCGGCCACCCTCGGTTGAATTGGGCCGAGCCAAGTTCGTTCTTTGAGTAGCAGCTCTTTTGCCCAGTGCCTTTAACTGTTTGTTTTTCAATAAGATGCCTCACCCTACTTTAGCCAGGAGATTTGGCGACCCACGTGCCTTAAGCAAGGCGGAGGTTGAAATGAGGTCTAGCAACCAAATAGGTCTAAAGGGTGAGTTCACCTTCGGGCCCATCCCCTCGCCAGGTGGGAGGCGATGTCTTGTCAGAACGCCCCGAAAACAGTAAGGGCGGGAAAGTGGAGCCCAGAACGCAGATGGAGGGCCTTGAACCTTCCAATGAGCCGTCGGCAGCAACCCCTCCGGCTGGCTCCCTGAATCTCCCGCCGCTTTACAAGGACAGGTTGGAGGAGTTCGCGGCCGCATCCCTCCAAGAGCAGGCTCAGCGACGTGCGGTGGCACTGGCCTCAGCAGCGCACGAGTTGAAGACCCCCGTGTCTATTGTAAGTGGGTATATCGAGTTGCTCTTAAGCGAAAAACCGGGTCCTCTGAACGATCTGCAACGCCGCACCCTGCAAGATTCGCACGCCAACTGTCAGCGCCTCCAACGGTTCATTCAAGATTTCCTGACTTATGGCGCGCTGGAGACAGGCAAAATTACGATGAAGTTCGAGCCGGGAGACATCCGCGCCTGTTTGGCGGAAGTTAGTCAGACCTGGCTCCCTCTGTTTCAAGAGAAAGGTGTGGCGCTGTATTTCCTATGCCCAAAGAACCTGGAGCGATTCTCCTTTGATTACCATAAGGTCCAACAGGTAGTTTCGAATCTGTTTAAGAACGCGTTGAAGTTCACCCCGGCGGGAGGAACGGTGTGGATCGCTGCGGAGATGTACTATTGGGATCGTCGCAAGCGCCAGAAAAGCAATATTAATGAGGAGCGCCGATCAGTAGCTCGCGAGCAGTTAAACTCCGTTCGAGTGACTGTGGCGGATACAGGCCCTGGGATCGCGCCTGAGTACCAGCAGGAGGTTTTTGATGACTTCTTCCGGGTGCCACAGGCTGAAGAAATAGAAGATATATCAGGAGGTTCTGGCCTGGGTCTCGCGATTGCACGCCGTCTCGTGCACGGCCATGGTGGTAAGATTTGGGTGGAGAGCGCGGTTGGGTCTGGAAGCAAGTTCTCCTTTCTGTTGCCTTTGAGTGCGCAATAGGTCGTGTGCTATGATGGGGGTCCTGTGGCGATGAACGAAATGGCAACAATCTTGGTGGTCGACGACGAACCCAGCATGCTCGCCTATTTACGAGCTCTGCTGGAGGCGGCATCTTACCGGGTCGAAACTGCCCGGACCGGGTCCGAGGCTGTGGTGCGCGTGCAGCAGGAACCTGCTCCCGACGTGGTTCTGCTTGACGTATTAATGCCCGAGGTCGACGGCCTGCAAACCCTAGAACTGCTTCGGCAGGCGCGCCCGGGGCTCAAAGTGGTTATGCTTTCCTGCACAACTGACCCCCGCAAGGTGGTCCAGGCCATCCGCTTGGGAGCTGTAGACTACCTCACCAAGCCCTTTCAAATCGCCGATCTGGAGGCGGTGCTTCGGCACTCCCTAACCCCGGGGATTACCTCAGACGAAGCCGTTCACGGGGAACAGGAAATAGAGGAACTGGGAGATGGTCTGTGCTTTATTGCGGGCAGTCCAGCCATGCGGAAGATTCGCGCCCAGGTTGAGCAGGTGGCCAACGTCAATGTTCCCGTGCTGCTGCTGGGAGAAACCGGGACCGGAAAAGAAATCGTAGCACGGCTGATCCATGAGAGATCTTCGCGAGCTCATCGTACGTTTTTGAAAGTGAATTGCGCCGCCCTCCCTGCTGACCTATTGGAAAGCGAATTATTCGGATACGAAGTAGGTGCGTTTACAGGCGCCACTCGGCCTAAACCAGGCAAGTTCGAAATTTGCGATAAAGGGACGATTCTATTGGACGAAATTGGCGAGCTACCTTGGAGCTTGCAGGCAAAATTATTGCACGTGCTCCAGGACCAGGAGTTCTCGCGCTTGGGTAGCCGTTCCACAATTAAAGTTGACGTCCGTATTTTGGCAGCGACCAATCTAGACATCGCGGAGGCTATCGCAGCCAAGAAGTTCCGGGACGACTTATACTACCGATTGAACGCTTTTGCACTAAGTCTGCCGCCGTTACGGGAGCGCCGCGAGGAAATCCCCCTCTTGCTGAGGCAATTCATGGCCCGGTTTGCCGGGTCGTATGCCCTCACGCCGCTACCCCTGTCACCGGGCTTGATGGATGCATGTGTCCGGTATTCCTGGCCGGGGAACCTCCGGGAGCTGGAGAATTTTGTCAAGAGGTACCTGATCCTTGCGGATGAGTCACTGGTTCGCCGGGAGCTGGAAACGAAAGTGGAGGAGAATGGGGCGGTTTCCGAAACCAGCAAGATAACGAGTGGTCCTCCCGCACGCGGTTTGAAGTCACTGGTTCGCAGCGCCAAAGGTGAAGTCGAGATGGAGGCTATCAACCGGGCTCTGAAGGAGACTAAATGGAATCGTAAGCAGGCCGCGCGGCTCCTAAATATTAGCTATAAGGCGTTGCTCTACAAAATCCGCCAGTACGAATCGAGCACTAAGAGCGTGGCGTGAAGTTGTAAAGGTTTCGTTCTATCGAACGGAACTATAGGAGATCTGGTTGACCAACGCACGAAAGGTAGAAGTTTTCCTATCACTTCCACTGCATTCGGTACAAAAGAGAAGTTTTTTTCCCACATGTGAAAATGTTTCCTCTTTTTTCTTGGCGGGCAGGCTTGAAGGCCTGAGGTGTGTTTACGCCTCGTGAACTCAGACACGAAGTGGCAATGTGTTGGAAACACGTTAGATAGGACCACTCCTTTCGCCAATTATCGGTCACAGGGTCCTTCATAATAAAGTGAAGAATTGGTTCCTCGTGTGCGGAGGCGTGTCCTTAGCTCGCAACTTAAAGAGAAAATAGAGGGGAAACATGTCACCAACGGTGAATCTCGGGGGTGTGGCAGTGTCTGGTGATGAGGGCCTTTTGCCACCTGAACATATAATTTTTGGACGGTCCCAGCACATGCAGGGGATTCGTCAAAAGGTGCAGAAAGTTGCTCGCGCAGACGTTCCATTGTTAATCCAAGGAGAAAGTGGTACTGGAAAAGAAGTCGTGGCCAAACTAATCCATACCATGTCAACTTGGGCCGCGGGGCCTCTTGTAAAGGTCAACTGCCCAGCCATCCCGGGGACGCTATTGGAGAGTGAACTTTTTGGTTACGAAAGAGGCGCTTTTACCGGAGCCTACGGCTCCAAACCGGGCCGTATGGAACTGGCCAGCGGTGGTACGTTGTTCCTCGACGAGATCTCTGAGCTCGAGCTGGAGTTGCAAGCAAAGTTGTTGCAGTTTCTCCAGGACGGTCGGTTTTGCCGAATCGGAGCCACGGAAGACACCCGCGTAGAGGCGCGCGTCATCTGTGCAACGAACCGACAGCTGGGGGCAGAGGTCGAGGCAGGCACATTTCGGGAAGACCTTTTCTATCGCATTAATGTTGTCGAGATCCAGCTTCCTCCGCTGGAGCAACGGCGTGAAGATATTCCCGAATTGATCCGGTACTTCTTGGACTATTACAACGAAAAGTTCAATCGCCAGGTTTGCCCATTGTCTGACCCAGTCGTTCAAATTCTGCAGAACTACGAATGGCCGGGAAACACACGCCAGCTGGAGAACCTGATTAAACAATACGTTATCCTAGGTTCGGAAGACTCGATTGTTTGCGAGTGCTTGAGTGTTTCGAATCGCAATCGGCCGAATCTTCACACAGAAATCGGGTCAGGCGGATCGATTTCTCTGAAGACCGTGACCCGCAACGCTGTGCATGCATTGGAGCGGGAAATCATTCTTAAGGCCCTTCAAGCGCACCACTGGAATCGAAAGCGGACAGCCAAGGCTTTGAGTATCTCTTACGGGGCTCTGCTTTATAAGATTCGCCAAGCCGGTCTGCCCTCAGCGAGGGCACGAAATCAGGTTGAGGACCTTCCGACCTCTCAGGCAGCAAAGGTTTAGTAGCAGTGGTGGCTCCTTAATGGGGCAGAAAGCTATCAGGCGTGACGGAGAGTCGCCACTCCGAGCGAACTCTTCGGCCAGAAACATGGATTCAATCTCGGTGCAATCAAGACAGAAGCGCACACCCGACGAAAGGCTGGTCTGCCTGGGCCATCGCGATACTCCGAGTCTTCCCAATGGGCTCAGCGTTGACGTCGAAGACTACTACCACGTGGAAGCCTTTGCCGATCACATCCGCCCAGAGATGTGGTCTCAGTACCCGCGCAGAGTAGCCGACAACACCCATCGAGTTTTGGAGCTCTTTCAGGAATTTGGAGCTCGTGCGACATTCTTTGTGCTGGGCTGCGTGGCGGAACAAGAACCCACGTTAGTGCGAGAAATTCTGTCTGCAGGGAACGAAGTCGGTTGTCACAGCCACATGCACCGTCGCGTCTCGACGATGACGCCGAAAGAATTCCGCGAGGATATCCGCCGAGCGCGTGGCGCAATTGAGGATGCTGGCGGAGAAAAGGTCTTGGGATATCGAGCTGCGACCTTTTCGATCGTGGGAAAGTCGCTTTGGGCGGTCGAGATTCTGGCGCAAGAAGGGTTCATGTACGACTCCAGTGTGTTTCCGATCAGACATGACCTTTATGGTATGCCCGGCGCACCGAGGTTTCCTTTCCGTTGGCTGTGCCGGGACGGCGGCTCACTTTTCGAGATTCCTCCGCTCACAGTTCGCGTCTTGGGGCGGAACTTACCAGTGGCTGGCGGAGGTTCTTTGCGAATACTCCCCATGTGGTACACCCGCTGGGCGCTGCGCCGAATCCGGCAGCGTGAAGGTCGGCCTGCAGTGGTGTACCTCCACCCCTGGGAGCTTGATCCCGAACAGCCGCGCCTGTCCGGCACGCTGAAGGCGAAGTTACGCCACTACCTAAACCTGGGACGGATGGATCGAAGAGTCAGGGAACTGCTGAGGACCGGACAATTCGTCCCGCTGAGGTCATTTCTCGAGAACCATCTGGCGCTTGGGCCACTTCCGGCTCACCATAGTGGCACAATAAGCTAGCAAGCCAAGTTATTCCCTTCACAAATAAGGAATTAGATACCGCGCGAATACTTAGAACACGCCGCATGGAGGCTTGTTTTTGCGCCGTTGATGGCGTGGTTCAGTAGTTGTGTGTTCTCAAAATCGAGCTTACTCTTAAAATCAGCGACGTGCAGACGGTCGCCTTCTGGTTGAATCAGTCGTGTAGACTGTTTCGATGACTCCTCTTCTCCCGGCTTTCTTCTCTTGGTTCGGCGCGTTCTTCCGCTCTCGGAATGACCCCGGACTTGAGCTTGTCGCCTTGCGTCATCAGCTCGCCGTTCTCAAACGCAGGAACCCCCACCCAAGTTGAGCCGGTGGGCTCGCCTGTACTGGCTAACACTCCGGCGCCTGTGGCCAAAAAGGTCCGGTTTAAGCAGCGAGTGCGGGAACTGACGTGGCGGACACGGGGAGTGAGCCGGGAGGAAATGGTGCGTGAACTTGCGTCCTACCTCCGGGCGTGGCGGAGCGACTTCGGGTTCTGCCAGACACCCTGGGTGCTTGTACACCTTGATTCGTGGATACGGCGCCGGCTGCGGTCGGTGCTGTACACGCAGTGGAAGCACGTTCGAAGACCGCGGGCGGAGTTGCAGCGACGCGGGGTGGGTCGCGAGTGGGCGAAGAAAACCGCCTGCAGCAACCTCGGGCCGTGGCGGCTCAGCCAAGACCCTTCGATCTGCCAAGCCCTGCCCAAGGCCTTCTTTGATGCGCTCGGCTTGCCTCGACTCGCCGCCGGGTCTTAGCTTAACCCGCCGAACCGCCGTATACGGCTCCGTACGTACGGTGGTGTAGCACGGGTGAGCGGGCAACCGCTC
>Ga0208038_1000247_pt1 | contig 51779 bp, 48 predicted proteins | sample June2015DPH_16_1_FD_184714 | JGI IMG/M metagenome (GOLD analysis project Ga0208038, IMG submission 184714) | Peatland microbial communities from SPRUCE experiment site at the Marcell Experimental Forest, Minnesota, USA - June2015DPH_16_100... | ecosystem: Environmental > Terrestrial > Soil >...
TGCTCCAGGCTCAGTTGCTCGGCTTCGTGCATGTTGATGGTCAATCCTCAGCATGCCATCCGCTCCAGGCTCATCTTGTGTTGGAATCCCACCTCCCCTTCAGGCTCATCTTGTATTGGACAAGACTGCCGCTAGCACAAGCAGTTGCCAGCGTCTATAATGTATAGGCGGAAGAAACAGTATAAAATTTCTACGGTTATATCGCGATTGCCCGGGTCCGGGGCTTGTGCGTTTTTCATAGCCATCCTTCAATACATTGATATAAAATGGCTTATCCGTCTTTCTTGCGAACGCGGAATGGCATTCCCCGTGCTTTAACAGGAAGCGGGTCCAGTTCACAGACTTTTGCCGGGATCCGAAATAGCTTTCAGGAGAGAGCAATATTTGGGCAAGGAGCCCCCAACCTTATGAATCGCACGTCATTGAAACTGACCCTAATGCTGGCGGCGACACTGGCCGTATCGATCGGATGTTCAAGCAAGAATTACGTGCGTGAACAGACCACGCCGCTGATCAACAAAACCAATGAACTCGACGACCTGACCGCAAAGAATTCGAAAGACATCAAGGACGTCGACCAACGCGCCCAAGCCGGAATCCAGGCCGTGCAGGCTCGCGCCACAGAGGTCGACCAGAAAGCGCTGGCTGCGGGAAGCGAAGCCGATAAGGCGCAACTGTCGGCGAACAGCGCTACCCAGCGTGTGGACGCCCTGACCAAAGCGGTCGTCAACCTCGACAACTATCGCCCGGTGGTGGAAACGGCGGTGCATTTCGGATTCAACAAGGACAATCTGACGAAGCAAGCCAGGGAAGCCATCGACCAACTGGCCGCCAGCGTTGCCACTACCAAGGGATACATCATCACCGTAGAAGGCGCGACCGATTCGGTGGGCAGCGCAGAGTACAACTACGATCTCAGCCAGCGCCGTGCCAACGCTGTGATTCAATACCTGGCTGCGGAGAAGAGCGTCCCGGGCTACAAGATTTATCTGATCGGGCTGGGCAAGGATAAGCCAGTCGAGACCAATAAAACTGCCGACGGTCGCGCCAAGAACCGCCGCGTGGATATCCGCCTGATGACCAACACTGAAGCCGGAACGACCCCGGCGCAGGCGCCCAGCAACCAGACTCCGACGACGAGCGCGAATCCGCCGTCCTTGTAAAGTTTGCCTCCTCCCCGGAGGACTTTGCCAAACCAGGCCGTCCCATCTGTGGGCGGCCTGACTTTTTTGCTGGCTCTTTGTCTCCGGTTTCGGACTCATCGGCATTTCACCAACGGGCGGATCGACGGCACAAATGAGATGTTGCGCCAGGGAGCGATTGGCCTGAATTCGCTACGAAATCCAAGTTGGGGCGGTGCCCTCGACAACCCAGCTTCCATTTACCTTCCGCATGAAGACGTACTTGCCTTCACCACACAAACCACAAACGTGCTCCGTGTAGAAGAACGCTTCTGTCAGGCCACGATTGAAGGCCACGCGTGAAAAAGTCAAGTAGCCGTAGCTGTGTGGAAATCGGTGCATGAATTGCTCTGATGGGTACAGATTCATCTCTTGTTCCGTCGGGAATTCATATTTCGCGGTGAGGTGAAACCGATTTTCCAGCTGCTCATCGTGGAGATTGGCGATGAGGAACTCAAACAGAACGGCACGTCGAAGTTGTGGAATTGTCGCTTTGGCGCGTCCTACTGAGCCCAAGAGAAAGCGGCATTGGTTGACCTTGCTTTTGTTGGTGAACTGGTCTGAGACAATCGTGCTTCCGTGTATCACAATGAGTCCGTTTCGGCTGCCCAAATCGTGAGAGTCTCCGGTCAGGTTGGGCTCGATATACGCCGAATAGACAACGTACTGCTCGGAGTCGGCTCGGTCTGTGTTCGGACGGAGCACAAGATGCGCCAGTGAGAGGATGGCCACCATGGCGCCTAATGCAATCATTGCCCAACCTGTTAGCCGCTTTAAGCGCCTCATATCAGAATATATAGACACCGGGACTGCGATTCTGGGCCGCCGGTTTCACACATTATTGTCGGAACCAGGCGTTTTTCGCCAACTGAGAATTGCCGGTTCGCTCTTCGGCCCTGCTTCGACCTTCCTCTAAAGCGATACAATAAGGGCGTGCGTATTCGATTCCCGATTGTTTTTTTGGCGCTGCTGACGACTCTTTCGCTGGCACAGGATTCGCCGGACAAGACGGCTTCGGACAATACTGCATCGAGCAATACTGCTTCAGACAAGACCGCTGCGGACAAGGCTGCTGCCCGCAACCGCGAGGCCGAGGAAAGCTCCAGCCACGATACAAGAATCGATATCAGCCCGCCCAAGGACGACGCCAAAAACCATCCCAACAGCAAGGCTGCCGTCGCGGATCTCGACATCCCCGAGGCCTCAGACAGCCCCGATACCTCTGGCGTCCAGGAGTTTCATCCCTGGAACCCGATGAAGGCGTTGAAAGACATTGAGGTCGGCGACTACTACCTCAAGCGCAAGAACTATCGCGCCGCGCTCGATCGCTACAAGGAAGCTCTTTACTACAAAGATGGCGACGCCGTTGCGAGCTTCCGTCTCGCCGTGTGCCAGGAAAAACTGGGAGACAAAGCTGAAGCGAAGAAATACTACCAGCAGTACCTGAAAATTTTGCCCGAGGGCCCGCTCGCCAAGGATGCGCGCGCTTCGCTGGACCGGCTCGCGAAAGCGCAATGAGTTCTTTCGATCCCGGCTTAATTTGTTACTCCTCCAATCGCGAAAACTCTCCGGTGGACGCGTTCACGGCCACCCGCAGCTTGGCCGTGTCGCGGCTCGTTCCATAGATTACGTGCCACAGCAGTTCGTTCTTGCGCCGGTTCCAGTCCAGCACATAAAAAACAAGCGTGCCGGGTTCCTTCTCCAGCAGCTTGTCTCCGCCGTGCTGCTGGGCGACGGCGAAGGCCTTGTCCGTATCCGCTTTGAGAGACTGGACGTTGAAAACCTGGGTGCTGGAATTCGACACGCTGTAGGTGTCGTCGACGCCGTGCGAAATATCGCCGTTGGCCCAGGTATAGGGCCTGGTCGCGTGCTGCGACGGCGAGACGAATCCGACGCGCCACTCTTCCGCCTTGCCGTCCCGGCCCTTGGAGTCCGTGGTAGGTTGTGACTCCGCACGGTACGGTTGAACATCCCCCGCCCAGAGGCGGGCGGAGGCGTAGCACTTGTAGAACGCGCTGCTGCCAGTGATTGCTTCCGGAGCTTTCGCTTGGGGCGTCTCCGCCGTTGTGGGCTTGCTCGGCTCCGAAGAGCACGCAGCCATCAATCCCGCTGCCAGAATCGCGACGAATAGTTTTTTCATAGTGATTTCCCGGTCAAGCTTTCTGTAACAGTTTGGCCCTCGATTCGCGATCGCCGATTCGCGATAAGTCGTTTCGCGATCCGTCGTTTCGAGATCATCGTTCAGCGAAGTTTGGCGAATCGCAATTCGCGATCATTGTACTGAACCTACGCCCTGGATTCCTATCTCGAATGTTTGCGGCAGGAACTCGAAGATGCAATAGGGTGAGCCAGCGCGAGCGGATTGGGAAATCCTGAAAAAATGGTTTTGGCTCGCGTAGGGAGGGACGCCCCGTCCGTCCCTGCGAGCAAAGCGCGGTAGCGCTTTCGGGAAGAAGGTCTACGCGTGATCTCTACTTCTTGTCTTTGTCGTTGTCCTTTTCATTCTCTGCAATGCCGGCCTTGTGCGCCTGCTCCTGCATCTCGTCGAGTTGCTGCCGGGCGGCATCAAGCTCTTTCTGCTTTGCGTCGACGTCGCTCTTGTACTGCGCCTCGTCCTTATCCCACTGGACGTTGCGCACACTGACGTTGGGATCGGTATACATTGCGGCCGCGCGCAGACGAAGTTCGCGCTGGTCGAGGTCGAGCTCGTGGTTCAGGGAAGCGATCTTCTCTTTCTGCTTGGCAATCTTTTCGTTCCACTCGTCCGCCGCCTTCTGGCGTCCGGCGGCGGGATCGACGGCGGCCGCTTTTGTGGCTTGCGTGGAGTTCGCATTCCCCGCGCTGGCGTCGCTGGCCGGCGACGGTCCGACGACGCTCAGACTTTCATTGGTAGGCAGATTGTCGTTATCGTAGTGGCGGCTGGCCGAACTCGGCTCGGTTTTGTTCTTGCGAACCGCTCGCGCGTAATCCCCGAGTGACTGAGCGGCTGCGCCGCTGACCCCCAGCAGGAGCAGAGTAACGATTGCCATGTGTTTCGTGTGCTTCATGTGATCATCCTTTCGCAAGCCCGCGCTTCCGGTCCCGGCCTGCAATCGCTAATATCAAGAACTTGTGGTTGCAGCCCGGGCGCCTCCGAGGAAACTGCCGATGGTCCGGTCCAACTGCGCCGCCTCGTGGGCGATGCCGTCGGCCAACTGGCGCGCCAATTCCGAGTCCCGGCTGCGCGCCAGTTGCTGCGCGTATCCCGCGATCGTAGTCAGGGAATTGCGCAGTTCCAGCGCCAGTTCCAAGGAGATTTCCTGACGCATCTTTTGATCGTGCCGGATGCGCTCAATGTCCGTCTTGTCGGTGAGCACAAGCGTCGTGCCCATGAGACTCGCGTCTTCGGAAAGAACCGGAGAGGCCGTCAGTTCGAGGACATGGCTTTCTCCATCCCGTGTGAAGTAATTCACCACCAGCCCTCGAACCGTTGACTTCCCCGCCAGAGCGGGAGCCAGAGCTTGCTCGACGCTCGATTCCGAACCCGAACTATTGTTTTCCGGGCGCAGCGTCGCCGTGCGGAAAAGATCGGCGGCGCGCAGTCCCACCGGCGAGGCGAATCCCAGCAACTTGCGCGCAGCCGCGTTCGCTTGCCGCACCAGACCGCTGGTATTGAAAAACAGAACGCCGCAGGAAAGGTTCGAGAGTATGGTCGAGCCCAGCGTGTCGGAGGCCCTTGCTTTCCTGCGCTCCGAGAGTTGCTGGGCGGTGAGCTCATGTTTTTGCTGCTTCAGTTGCTGAATGACGGCATGATAGGCGTGCACCGGCAATCCCTCCGCCGCCAACGGAGCGTAATTCAGCGATTCGGGTTCCGGCACGAGATTTTTTCGCAGGCGCCGAATCGTGAATAAGCCCAACCCGAAAGCGGCCATGGCAGCAAACAGAAGCAAGCCCATGCGCAGTATCATCGGATTGACCAGCGGATTCATCAGCAGCCTCACAGTGGCCTCCAATACCAGTGCAGGAGCCGGTTTCCAAATAGAAACGACAGGAGCCCCATGCCGCCGAGAAACACGCCAAACGGCATCTCGTAGTAGCGGAATGCCAACCGTGCGGATTGCCATGCGCGCCGCCGGGCCTCGTGAGAAGAAATGCTCGAAGAAATGCGCGAAGAAGAGCCGCGCGCCTTATTCCGGCGAATGCGTTTTATCCAGACCGCGAGGATCGTGCTCAGCCCAAAAAGCGAACCCGCAAGCGACGCGGCAAAAATGGTTAAGACCGTGAGCTTGGTTCCGAGAAACGCGCCAATGAACGCCATCAGCTTGACGTCGCCGAATCCCATCCCTTCGACACCACGGGTTCTCAGGTAAATAGCCGCCGCGCCGTACAGGAACGAGGCACCGACCGCCGCTCCCAGCAGCGAGTCTGATAGGGACCAGACGCGCCACGAAATCTCGCTTCTCAGCGCGGGCGATACCAGACCAAACATGATTCGCGAAGCCAGGTCATTTACCGGAACCACAAGGCTGAACACAATTCCCAGTGCCAGCCCGGGCAGAGTCATCGCGTCGGGGAGCAGCTTGGTTTCCGCGTCGGTGAAGACCAACCCCAGCAGCAGGTAGCCGAGCACGGCGCACTTCAGCGCCGCCAGCGTCAAACCGAAATGCGCGTAACAGCCGAGAAAGAGCAAGCCCGTGAGTAGTTCGATCACAAGATAGCGTGGCGATATGGGCTGCTTGCACGAGCGGCACTTTCCCCGAAGAATTAGCCAGCTCAGTACGGGCACGTTATGGTAGAGCGGGATCGGGTCTCCGCAGTGCGGACACGCGGAGCGCGGGGTTACGACCGACTTGCCACGCGGCAACCGGTAGATACACACATTCAGAAAGCTGCCCCAGCACAGCCCAAAGGCGAAGATCGCAACTGCAAAAAAAGGTTCCACGTCGGCTAAGTGCTCAGTCTGCTTGTATTTGTATGATTATAAGCGGCGGCGGCGAGGCCTTCTAAGTACGAAGGTCACTGTACTTCTGTCGCCGGCAAGTCATTGTGAGGAAAGAGGAAGCGGCTGCCTACGCCGCCCGGCTGATTTCGTACCGCTGAGGCAAAAAGATCCGGAGCGTAGCCCGCTTGCGTTTCAGGCAGTTCGCAAGTCAGTCTTTGTGAAGAAATTTGTAGTCGAGGATGGAGGCCGCCAGCCCGTAAGCGTCTTCGGTATTGTCAACCGCGTCCTTGATGCGAATCAACCTTCCCTGGCAAAGTACGTTGCTGTTCTTTTGGCCGGAGATTTCTTCAGGCATCTCGAAGATCAGTTCCACCAGCGCATTTGCCGGTAGTTGCTGCGGGCCGTGAAACAGTATGCCCGACTGGCTGATGTTCTGGATCATTCCCTCGTACCAGGTATGGAGATTTTTTCCGCGGTATCGAATCGGAAGCTTCGACCGAAGGCGCCGTGCCCGGGGCATCCAGGTCGGTTGCTTTTGACCGGAGCGGCGTCGGACGGTCGTGGCATCCGCCATCGGCTCGTCGACCCGGCTTCCACGACGCATGGTCTTCCAGTCGTACTGGTAAGCGCTCGCGCACAGCAGGCAGACTTGGTAGTACTCTCCATTCGCCGCGCGGCGCGGCCAGGAAAACTCGTGCGAGCAGCGTCCCAGCATCAGAACATCCATGAGTCTTTGCGGCATGATGACGAACCGTGCCCCCTACCAACTAGACACATCTATCTTCCGCCGGCTTGGCCGTGCTGAACAGGTTACTTTCGTGCATCGCAGCGTATGCCTTATGCTTTTCCATATGGCACGGGCCGAACTATTGCGCATGGGCTTCATCCTCGCCGGGGGCAAGAGTTCCCGCATGGGCCCGGGCGTCGACAAAGCCTTTCTGGATTTTGCCGGCCAAACACTCCTGGATCGCGCGCTCACCGTGATGGGCGCGGTCTCGGACAGCGTGACGATCGTCGGCGACCCTGCCAAGTTTGCAAAATACGGATCTGCGGAATGCAAATCGGCGGAATGCAGATCTTCGGTATGCGGATCAGTCGTGGCAGACATTTTCTCCGGATGCGGCCCCCTCGCCGGTATTCACGCGGCGCTCGCGCATTCACCCGCCGAGTTGAACCTGATGCTCGCCGTGGACATGCCCTTCGTCTCCCAGGAACTTCTCGCGTTTCTTTTCGCGGAGGCCGAAGACAACGACGCCATCATCACCGTGCCTCGCGCCAGCAAGCGACTTCAGCCGCTCTGCGCGGTCTATCGACGCGGCTTCTCCGCTGCCGCCGAGCAGGCTCTGCGGGCAGGGAAGTACAAAATCGATGCGGCGTTTTCCAGCGTATCTGTGCGGGTGATCGAAGAGAAAGAGCTGGCAGCGGCCGGCTTTTCCGAGCGGAGTTTTTTCAACGTGAACACCCCGCAGGACCGGCGGGCAGCTAAGGGCCGCTCTTCCTAGTGCCGGCTCTACTGTTAGCGAGTGCTTACGCTTAGCGCTTGAGCCGCGCGGCATCTCATGCCATGCTGATAGCCATGGGTGCTGCCGACACACTATCTCCCTACATCGAATTCAAGGACGTCTCCAAAGCATTTGGAGATCTGGTCGTCCTCAAAGACGTCAGCTTCGAGGTGTTGCCAGGTGAGATGGTCTGCATTCTCGGCCGCAGCGGTGTCGGAAAATCGGTGGCGCTCCGCAACATCATGGGCTTCCTGAAACCGGATTCAGGCCGGGTGATTGTCGCCAGTCAGGACATCACCGACTACAACGAGGTGCAACTCGAAGAAATCCGTAAGAAAGTCACCATGGTGTTCCAGAACGGAGCGCTGTTCGATTCCTTAACGGTCGGTGAAAACGTCGCCTTCCCCTTGCGCGAGAAGAACGAGCTTTCAGAAGAACAGATTTACCAGGTCGTCGACGGCCTGCTCGAAATGGTCGGCGTCAAGGAGATGCGCGATCTGTTGCCTTCCGATCTTTCTACAGGGATGAAACGTTCCGTCGCCATCGCGCGAGCGCTCGCGGCGCAACCCGAGTGCGTGCTCTACGACGAGCCGACTACGATGGTGGATCCGCTGATGGGAAATCTGCTCGGCGATCTCATCGCCCGGCTCAAACTCCAATTGCATTTGACCTCAGTCGTCGTCACGCACGACATGCGCCTGGCCAAGAAACTGGCCGACCGCGTCGTCTTCCTGCACGAAGCCCGCGCGATCTTCTTTGGCCCCTACAAGGAGATGGAGAAATCGACCGAGCCCATCGTGCAAGAGTTCCTGGAACTGGACGAGCTAAAGCTGGAAGCGTAAAGGCATTTGGCAGGTGCCCTGCTTCCGCTGCGGATGGTACCGTATGTTTAGCTTGAGCGGGCGATGCTCTCACCAATGGCTTACGAGAGGTGTTTTTATGCTACGTCGTGCGTTTTCGGTCGGTTTCATTGTTGGCATGCTGGTGGTGGGGTCCCGGGGGCAGGACGAGGCTCATCGCAACCTACAGGCATTTATCGCTCGCACCAAGGTGGGCTCACTTCGGCCTCTTCTTGAGGTTCTCGATAAGGCCAACCTGTCGGGATCTCTCGAATTTTCGGGGCGCTGCGAATCGCTGGTCGTTCAAGACTTTCCAGAGTTCCCGAAGTTCCGTGCCCCGGCGACGAGCGGCGGTTCCCCTCTTCAAACCTTGCGTGAAATGTTCGCCGATGATCCAGCCATGCAGGTAACGCAGGACCCAGACGGGACAATTCGAATGATTGAACGTGGCGTTCCGAAGGACATCCTAAACGTCTGGATCAGCTACCTTCCATTTGGCGACGGGCAGGCGGGCGGGCCGCGCCCCATCTACGATGCAAATATCGCCCTGATGGGTATTTTAGGGGCTCCGGAAGTGGAGGTCTTCATGAAAGCACATCACATCGAATGGCCGTTTCTTGTTTTCGGGCCCGTATCAGGCATCTTCGACACGGTTCCGCCCGCGGTGCCGCCCGACGTACCGCAACTTTGGGGACCTCTGGATCACGTAACCTTCTCAGGGGCGATGGATTACGTCCTTAAGGCCTTCCCGGGCATCTGGTTTTACGAGAATTGCCCACGAAGTGCCGCGAAAAAAGGCGTCGTCTATTTCCGGTTTTACCACCTAGAAAAAACAGGCTCTGGAGCGATTGTCCAATGAGATTCCTATAACCACATTTGCAAGTTCACCGGGTGACTGGATATGTTTGAAGAAGAAATCTTGGCACGGAGCACAGTTTGGGTAAAGACTCGAATCGGGCGCTTGGCCCTAATTTCACTGTTTACACTTGTCTCGCTTGCCGCTAACGCGGCGGAAAGCCCAAAGCCAGTGTTTATCCACGCCGGACCACTGAGAACTGAGAACTGACCACTGCCTCTAAAACCCTTGCTTCACCAGTTCCTCCACGCTGAGCGAACTCTGCGCGGGCTCGCGTTTCATCATCTTCTCGACGTACTTCGCGATCACGTCGGCTTCCAGGTTCACCGGGTCTCCCGGCTTTAGCGAACCGAGATTGGTCAGTTCCACTGTGTGTGGAATGATGGCGATGGTGCAGCGGTTCCGTTCGAGTTTTGCGACCGTCAGGCTGATGCCCTCGATCGAGATCGAACCCTTGTACACCGTGTACTTCTCGACCTCCGGGGGGATTTCAATATGCAGCCACCAGTTCTCGGAATCCCGGCCGTCCGAGTCGACAATGCGCTCGAATTCGATCAGCTTGCCCACGCCATCGACATGCCCCTGAACGATGTGGCCATCGAAGCGCCCGTCGGCTTTCATGGGCAACTCGAGGTTCACCAGCGCGCCCTCGTGGATCCGTGAGAACGAAGTTCGTACCCACGTTTCCGGTGCCAGGTCGGCGCAGAACGATTTTGGTTTGATGTCAAGCGCCGTCAGGCAAACGCCGCTGACCGAAACGCTGTGGCCGGTTCCCAATTCTTTCGGGGTGTTCGCAGCCTCGATGGTGATGCGGCGGTTCTCACCACGCTGCTCGATCTTTACGACCTTCCCTACTTCCTCGACAATTCCGGTAAACATAAGATTTATCCCTCCCAAAGCCAGATTGTCATCTTGAGCGAAGCGAAAGACTTACGCATTCCGGCTACAAGCAAATGCAGAGGTCCTTCCCCTTCGGCTCCGCTCAGGGTCAGGATGACAAACCATTTCACGCGTACGGGTCGCGGAGATAGCCTTCCAGCGCGAAGTCTTCGCCGAAGCGGTGCAACTCGTACCTCTGCACGCACTGTGCTTTCCCGCGCAAACCTTCACCGGCAATGAAGGGAACCGCGCCCTCGCCAAGAATTGTCGGCGCATAGTAGAGGAAAACCTTGTCCACCTCGCCCGACGCCAGGGCCGCTCCGTTCACCAGTGCTCCACCTTCGACAAGCAGGCTGGTGATCTCCAGTTCTCCCAGGCTCTGGACAATCGCGGCGAAGTCGGGCCGTCCGTCCGCAGTCGCCGATATTTGTTGCACGCGAATCCCCTTTGCTTCGAGCGCATGCTTGGTCTCGTCCTCCGCAGTGGAATAGAGCACGAGAACATCGTGCTCAACGGTCTGGATCACTCGCGATGCAGGTGGGATGCGCAAGTAAGAATCCAGGATCACGCGCAGCAGCTTCCGCCTCCGCGGCAGGCCGCTTCGGTCGGTCAGCAGCGGATCGTCCGCCATCACCGTCCCGACTCCAGCCATGATCGCGTCACTCTGATGGCGCAGTTGTTGCACATGCGCGCGCGCCACCTCGCCCGTGATCCAGTGGTATCCGCTGCGCGCGCCTTCGGTCGCAGAAGTCGCCGAGCCTGGCTCAGTGCCGGGTTTCGTGGCGTCGGCGATTTTGCCATCGAGAGTCATCGCCGATTTCAGCGTGACCAGCGGCTTCCGAAGCCGGATGTACTTGGCAAAACTTTCATTCAGCTTCTTTGCTTCCGCCTCGAACAAGCCGACCTGCAATGCAATTCCTGCCGCACGCAGCTTCCCAAATCCCTGACCCGCTACTTGCGGATTGGGATCTTCCATGGAGCAGATCACGCGGCTGATTCCGGCCGCGATCACGGCATCGGCACACGGCCCGGTGCGGCCCTGATGCGAGCACGGCTCCAGATTCAGGTAGAGAGTTCCGCCGCGCGCCTTATCGCCGGCTTGCTCCAGTGCGAGAACGTCGGCGTGCTTCACGCCGTCATAGGTGTGCGTGGCTGCTCCAACTTCGCGATCCGACGCGTCCACCACAACCGCGCCCACCGCCGGATTCGGCGAAACCAGCCCAACTCCCGCTCGCGCTAGGTCGAGAGCCCTACGCATGTGTTGTTCGTCGATAGTCATTAGAAAGCCGTTAGCTCTTAGCTGTTAGCTTTTGGCCAAGAGCCGTTAGCCTTTGGCCAAAAGCTAAAAGCTTCTCACGCAAATAGCGACTCCACAAACTCTTTGGGATCAAACGGCAGCAGATCCCCCACCTTTTCCCCGACGCCCACAAACCGGACCGGCAGTCCCAACTCGCGCGAAATTGCGACCACGACGCCGCCTTTGGCTGTGCCATCGAGCTTGGCCAGCACAATTCCCGTGACTCCGGAGGATTGCGTGAACTGCCGCGCCTGTTGCAATCCATTCTGGCCGGTCGTGGCATCCATCACAAGCAAGGTCTCGTGCGGCGCGCCCGGCACGATGCGTTGTGCCGTGCGCCTCATCTTTTCGAGTTCGAGCATCAGGTTCTGCTTCGTGTGCAGCCGCCCGGCAGTATCGACGATCACGTAATCGGTCTGGCGCGCCGTTGCCGACTGCAACGCGTCAAACAGCACCGCTGCCGGATCGCCACCGGCTTTCGTCTTGATCACTTCGGTTCCGGTGCGTTGTCCCCAAATTTCGAGTTGCTCGATCGCCGCGGCGCGAAACGTATCCGCCGCGCACAGCAGCACCGTCTTGCCTTGCGCGCGAAACACGTGCGCTAATTTTCCGATCGTTGTCGTCTTGCCCGTCCCATTCACCCCGACCACCAAGATCACTTCCGGTGTGCCGTCGACCTTGGTCACGGGCCGCGAGGTGGTCGAGGTGAGAATCGCCAGCAGTTCCTCTTTCAGCAGACGCTTGAGTTCATTCACATCCTTGATCTGCTTCCGATCGGCTTTGTCGCGCAGCTTCTCCAGAACCTCATGGGTTGTAGTGGTGCCGAGGTCGGCGCCAATCAGCGTGGCTTCGAGATCGTCCAGCGTGGAGCGGTCGATCTCTTTGCCGATGGAGACGACATCCTCGATGCGCTCAGCCAGGTTCTCGCGCGTGCGCGAGACCGCCTCCTTCATGCGCTCAATGAAACTTGGTTTCTGTTCTTCGTCGAGACTGCCAAAAAGGGTTTGAATCATGAGGTATCTGTCGTCGATTATATAGGCGGGAAGGGAAGGCGGGTTTTCCGGGCGCCGTTCAGGAACGCGTGATTTCGACCGTGAGAAGATCAACGGGTTGGAGCGTCGCCGGAGCGGGTGCGGCCGGATCCAGCGGGATCGTCTGCGTCAGTTGTCTCTGAATACGAATTTCTCCCCGCTGAAACACGGCCAGCAGCGCGGCCACGGCCCTGGGGTCAAGGCGCTGTCCCGAGAGATTCTGAATGATGCGGATCGCTTCCACCGGATCCTGGGCCCGTTGGTAAGGACGGTTTGTGGTCAGGGCGTCAAAGGTGTCTCCGACCGCAATCACACGCGCCAGCAGCGGGATCTCGTCGCCTTTCAGACCGTAAGGATATCCGCGCCCGTTGAGCGCCTCATGATGCAATTCGATTCCGGGCAGCATCTCGTGCAGCTGCGGCACCGGCCGCAGGAGGTTCGCGCCCTTGATGGTGTGCGTCTTCATGATCTCGAATTCTTCCGGTGTCAGAGCGCCCGGTTTTTTCAGGATGCGGTCTTCGATGCCGATTTTGCCGACATCGTGCAGCTGCGCCGAGACGCGCAGGATCTCCAGAAATCCGGGATCCAACCCCATGTCTTGCGCGATCATCAGCGAGTATTTCGTGACCCGGTCGGAATGGCCGCGCGTGTAAGGGTCCTTTTCGTCGACGGCGCCGGCCAGCATCTGGATCGACCCCATAAACAGGGCCTTGTTTTCATCCGCGGCGCGCTTCAGGTCCTCGACGAACTGTTCCAGTTCCTCGGCCATGGTGTTGAACGTCGTCGCCAGTTCTCCGATCTCGGTGCGCGTTTTCAGGTGCACGCGCTGGGAGAAATCGCCGCGCGCAATGGCCTGGCTGGACTGCGCCAGCACTTGCAGCGGGCTGGTGATCCGCCGCGCCGAGAAAATACTCAGGCCCACACTGACAAACACCGCCAGCCATGCCAGCAAGCGCCCCGTGCGCTGCATCTCGATGATTCCGCTATACGCCTCTTTGCGCGGCTTCTGCACCACCACCGCCCAATCCAGCGAGGTCACCGGACTGTATGTTCCCAGCATCTCGGTCGTGTCTTGCCCATAGCGGACCGTGAATTCGCGGGTCGCCGCCAACTGCGCTTTCGAGCCTTCATCCACAAAGCTGCGGACAATCTCGAAGTGGCTCATGTCCTGTCCGGTAGCGTATTGCGGAGTCGCCGCCGCTACCAGCCTTCCCTGGCTATCGACGACGTAGGGCATCAATCCGGTCAGACTGACTTGCTGCAGACGGCGGATCAGGTAGTCCATATCGACCACCGAGCCGATCATCCCGAGGAAGCGTTTGTCATACATGATCGGCGAGCTGACCAACATGACCGTGTGCGCGGATTTTCCGCTGCCCACCATCAATGGCTGCCCGCTGTAGACGCGTCCTTCGCGCGCGGCTTGATAGGCCCGCTCCAGTTCCCGTTGCAGAAACGCGTCGGGTTCAATGCGCCCGGCGGAAACTCCTTTGGCATCGGCATTCAGCAGCGTGGCATACGCAATGTCGTTCGACGACGAAACAAAATTCTCGAGCATGGCCCGCAGCTCGGGCGTCAGAAGTTTCTGAGCGCTAAGGTCGCTCCCGCTCGGATTGGCCAGCATCATTACCTGAATCGACGACGACAGATTGGCCAGCATCATATGCAGCGCTTCCTGGTGCTGGGAAATGTCGTCGGCCAGCGAACGCGTGACCGTGTTTTGCAGCAGCATTTCGTTGGTCTTTAGGCGCTCCCGGTTCATGTTCTCGATCTGCGCCGAGTAGAAGTACATGGGGAGGACACTGATCGCCAAGAGCACGCCAAGGATGACGTAAAGGAGCGGAATGCGCGCGGGAATGGGCAGCTTCAACGGCAAAAGGCAATCCTGTCGGCCCAAGCGCGGGGGCGAGCTGGTCCGTCCTGCATCCATTCTATGTTGTTCTGCAATGTGACCTCAGGTGCTTAAAGTACAGCTCACCGTTACCGAAGTGCTCCCACCGCCGGTTACCCTAGCCGTTCCCAGTTCCCCGTTCCCAGTTCTCAATATCCAATCCCGGCGCTTCTCACTGAGAACTCGGAACTGGGAACTGCTTTCGGCGCCGGTCTATAATTAGGCCAGTCGGCCGGGGTGCTGCATGCGGTGCTCTCACGTTTACTGCCTTTGTTATCGGCTGTTTGCGATCCTTCTGGTCTTCTCCTCGCTGGCGCTCGCCGGGGATACTCCGCCCCCAAGGATTTCCAAGGAAACGCGTCAAGAAATTGTCCACGCTTTCACTGAAGAACTGGTCTACATCCGCGCGAACTTTCCGATGGGGAAGACTGGACTGAAACTCAAAAACGGAACCGTAACCCCCACTGGCCCCGAACTGCAAAGTTTGATGGCGCTCTGGGGACCAGCCGCGAAACCTGGCGACCGGGCCCGCATCAGCAACGTCATGATCAAGGAAGACCACATCCGCTTTGAGATCAACGGCGGTCCCATCAAGAGGCAGAAGTGGTACCAGCACATCGAGATTGCAGGTCCGAACGCTGGTGGGCCGATTGCGCCCTCTGATTCATCCGCCAACGCCCGCGGCTCTTTCGTCGATCTCTACTTCGACAAGTATGTTCCGGAGATGACCGGGCCCGAGCTGAAGAAGTTGCTGTATCCAGTGTTTGATTTCGATTCCAAGTCGGCGCTCAACGCTTACCTGGAAACCGTTCCTCCCAAGGTCAAAGAGGCCATCAAGAATCACCACGTGCTGGTGGGAATGAATCACGAAATGGTGATTTATGCCAAGGGCCGTCCGCCAAAGAAAGTGCGCGAGCATGAGGGCGGAGTTGAGGGCGAAGTTCAGAACGATGTCGAGTATGAAGAATGGATCTACGGCACGCCTCCCGAGGACGTGGATTTTGTGCGCTTCGTTGGCGACGAAGTCGTGCGGGTCGAGACCATGAAAGTGGATGGCCAGAAAATCGTGCGCGTCGAAAAGGAAGTTGATCTGGGTGTGCCAACCGTTGCCAAGAAACAGGAGGACCGCCCCGCGAACGCCCCTACGCTGCGGCGTCCCGGAGAAGAGATGCCGGAGTCGGATCCCGCCAACCCTTCCAGCATCCCGCCGGTCGCCGTGCCTCCACCGCCGACCGGCACAGGCCCAGGGCCCAACTGACGTTCTTCGCCCGCCCCGGCGACGGAATGAAAGCGGCTGAATGAAGATGTGAGTATTCCATGCGGCTCGCACCAGGGTGGCTCGCATCAAGAAAGTCAGGTCGTTCTTTTCCCGCCATTAGCGCCTTCCGGCCTCGACCTTCTACACTTCGACCCTCTACACTAAGAACGTGAAGATTGCCCTGGGCCAGATCAACCCCACCGTTGGGGACTTCTCTCGGAACGCTGCCAAGATCATCCAGTTTGCGCTTCAGGCGCGGAGTGCTGGCGCTGGCCTGATTCTGTTTCCGGAACTCGCCGTCTCCGGCTACCCGCCCCTCGATCTGGTCGAGAGGCCCTCGTTTGTGGTGCGCAGTCGTGCGACGGTCGAGAGGATCGCCGCAGAAACGCAGGGCATTGCCGTGATCTGCGGCTTGGTAACCCCGGCCGAAGCGGACTCTGGCAAAAAAGCGATGAACTCCGCCGCCTTGCTGCGCGAAGGGCGCATCGATTTCATCCAGTCGAAGATGCTGCTGCCCACCTATGACGTCTTCGACGAGATGCGCAACTTCGCTCCCGCCAAGAGCCAGCAATTGTTCAGCTTTGGCGGCAAGCAGATGGCTTTGACCATCTGTGAGGATGCCTGGAACGACAAGCGCTTCTGGAACCGGCGGCTGTATCGCGTCGATCCGGTCGAAGAACTGGTCCGAGCCGGCGGGAACTTCGTGCTCAACATATCGGCGTCGCCGTTTTGGCTGGGCAAGCGCGAGCTGCGCCGGGACATGCTAACGGCCATCGCACAGAATCAGAAGGTACCGGTCGCGATGGTGAACCAGGTCGGGGGCAACGACAGCCTGGTCTTCGACGGATCGAGCCTGGTGATTGCGCCCGACGGAGAAGTGATTGCGCAAGCGAAGTCGTTCGAGGAAGACCTGATCTATTTCGACTCCGAGAAACTCGATTCCCAGAAAATCAGTGGGGACATGCACCCGCAGACTGTGGGTGAAGAAGCCAGCGCGTATGAGGCGCTGGTTCTGGGCACGCGAGACTACGTCCACAAATGCGGCTTCGAGCGGGCGATCATCGGACTCAGCGGAGGCATCGATTCCGCGCTCACCGCGTCGATCGCGGCCGATGCGCTCGGTTCCGAGAACGTCATCGGCGTCGGCATGCCCGGGCCGTACTCGTCGCGGGGATCGATTGACGACGCGAGGGAACTGGCCAGCAACCTCAAGATCCGCTTCGAACTGCTCTCGATCAACGAAATTTATGAGGCCGCGCGCCAGACGCTTGCGCCCGTGTTTGCCGCGATGCCACAAGACGTCGCCGAAGAAAATATTCAGTCCCGCGCCCGCGGATTGCTGCTGATGGCCATGTCGAACAAGCTCGGCGCGCTGGTGCTTTCGACCGGCAACAAGAGCGAATTAGCCGTCGGCTATTGCACGCTTTACGGCGATATGGTGGGAGGACTGGCGGTGATCTCGGATGTGCCGAAGGCGCTGGTGTACCGCCTGAGCGCTTACGTGAACTCGCGGCGCAAAGTAATTCCGGAAGCGACAATCGAGAAGCCGCCATCTGCCGAGTTGGGCCCGGACCAGAAGGATTCGGACTCCCTCCCGCCCTACGACGTGCTTGATGCGATTCTCGAAGACTACGTGGAGGAGTCATGCTCGGCTGAACAAATTGCCCGCAGTCACAATTTCGATCTGGATCTGGTACGGCGGGTGATCCGAATGGTGGAGCGCAGCGAGTACAAGCGGCAACAAGCCGCGCCCGGAATCAAGATCTCCGCCAAGGCGTTCGGCTATGGGCGGAGGTTTCCGATCGCGGCCAAGTCAGAGGCGTAGGAGGACTGCGAAAAACGTCGTCTTGCTAGCTCGGCGCCGCCGCAGCGGCTAAAGCCGTCGTTTATTTTGCACCAGTTACGGCACGGCTGAAGCCGCGCCCCTTCAAAACAAAGTCAAACCTCGAACTTTTCCGCAAACCGTTTCTCCGCCGAGGGTAGCTCATTCGGAAATGACAACTTCGCCGGTTTTTGTAACAATCGAATTCCAAGCGAATTTCAAAATATGACAGGCATTCATCGCACATTGCTCGCCGCTCTGCTGTTATCCGGCATCGCCATCGCTCAAACCCAACCCGCTCACCCGTCAAAATCGGCGGCCAAACCAGCGGCGGCCGCGCCCGCCGCCGCAGGCACGACTGCTTTGCCCAGCGAAGACACGGTCAACTCGTTCCTGTTCCAGATGGTTGGCTACGATCCTACGGTGACGTGGAAGGTGACTGAGATTCGTCCCTCGGAGCTGCCCGGACTGGCGGAGGTCTCATTTGTTGTCACCAACGCGCAGGGTTCGAACGTGAATCGGTTGCTGGTTAGCGCTGACGGCAAGCATGCCATTACGGGCGACATCCTGCCTTTCGGTGCGAAGCCATTTGACGATGCCCGCGCCAAACTGGAAAAAGGCGTGAACGGCCCTGCGAAGGGACCGGCGAAGGCTGCGGTGACGATTGTCGAGTTCAGCGATATGCAGTGCCCGCACTGTGCGAAGGCCGCATCCTCGATTGATCAGCTACTGGCGCAGGAGCCCGATGCACACTTTATTTTCCAGAATTTTCCGCTGCCCGCGCACAACTGGGCGGAAAAAGCGGCCGGCTATGTCGATTGCGTGGGGCGCGCTTCCAATGACGCCGTCTGGAAATTTATTCAGAAAACGTTTGACGAGCAGGCCAATATCACTGAGGCCAACGCCGATGAAAAGCTGAAAGCCATTGCGACCGCATCGGGCGCGAATGGCGACGAGGTCGCCGCCTGCGCAGCCAAGCCGGATACAAAAGCCAGAGTCGAAGCCTCCGTTGCGCTTGGAAAGTCGGTGGACGTGAATGCCACGCCGACGCTGTTCATCAATGGACGTAACGTGCCCGGCGGTGCGCCCGTCGATCTGTTGAAGAAGATTGTGGACTTCGAGGCGAGCCAGGAAAAAAGCGATAAGTAAGATCGGGTCATCGGTTGATCGGGCGATCTGAAATCACCCAATCACCCAATTTATTTTGCGATCCAGATTTCCGGCGCCTCGGTGCGCTCCGGGCCGCGGACAACATACGGCGTGATCAGGATCAGCAGTTCGTCGTCTTCTTCTTGCTTGGAACTCTGTGACGTGAGGAGGCCGAGGCCCGGGATCGTGGAGAACGCTGGCAGTCCGCTCAAGCTCTTCTGATCGGACACGGTGATCATTCCCGCTACGGCCGCCTGTTCACCTTCCTTGAGCAGGATTTGCCCCTTGTACTCGCGATTCAAAATGTCAGGAATGCCATTTGTGTTTGTGCTTCCCAAAGTGCGGAATTGTATCTCCAGCTCGAGGGCTACGTCTGAATTGTTGTGAACCCACGGTTTCGCCTTGAGCGTGAGTCCGATGTCCTCATAACTGACGGAAGGAAAGGCCGCGGTGTACGACTGGTTCCCGATGACCTTCGCGATGGCCGAACTGTTGTAAATCGGCGCAAAGCTGGCGTTGAGGATGGGATAGCGCGATCCCAGCTTAAAAGTGGCGTCCTTCTCCTGCGAGGCCCGCAACTGGACGTGATCGAGCTCCTGGACGGAACTCTCATTCATGGAAAGCGCGGCGGACAACTTGTCGAGGCTCAGTCCCATCAGCGTGATCCCGCCACCGAAGGTCGCGAGCGGCTGGCTAAGAATCGAATTCTGCTGGCCTTGCAATTGTGCGAGGAGCGCGGAAATGGTCTGATTGCCGGCTTGGTTGATGCCGCCAGAGGCAATCAGTTGGTTGATCAGGCTCTGGATGTTCTGTCCGCCGAGAGCCGCGAGTGCACCCGCCGGAATGTTGAAGAGATTGAAATTGTCCGGGACGTGCAGCCCGATGTTCCGCGCGTAGGTGTGGCTCACCTGGAAGACTTTCAGATCGAGCATCACTTCCGGCCGGGCGCTATTTAGCTGCCCGAGAAACTGGGTTGCGGCATCGAGCGCCGCCCGCGGTCCGCGCAGCGTGATTGTGCTCGATGCGGCGTTGAGGCTGGCGAACTTGAACTCAAAAAGCGTCTTCAGCGAGTTCAGCAACTCGTTCAAATCCTTGGCAGGATCGCCGGCAGAGATGTAAAACGAGCGCATGCCCATGAGGTCGAAGGCCTTGTGGTTGTCGAGCGTGTCGGCGCAAGCAAAAAGAACTGTGTCTTCGAGCGCCACGCTGAAGCTCTTCGTGACCGCGGAGGCCGCCTGCATGGCGGTTGCGAAATCGGCGTTCTCGATATCGAATCGCACGTGGCGGCTGGGGAAGCTATCGTCGAAAACCACCGTCAGCCCGTAGCTCGCGGCGACTGCGCTAAGCAGACCACGCGAATCGCCGCGGTAGTGGATGTCATGACGCCCGTCGGTTGGTTTGGCGGTGAGCGCGTCCGCGCTGGCGACCACTTGCGGCGGGCTTGCGGTGTGCACCGGCACGGGCCCCCACGCGTCGCTTATGCGCTGCTGGGCGAATTCGTTCTGCGGATCGAGGTTCAGCGCCGTCCGGAACTCCGCCATTGCCTCCACCTGGCGGCCAGCGAGCAGGTCGCTATTCCCGCGTTCCAGATGTATCCCGGCCAGATGCTGCCGCGTCATCTCCCGCGCGGTCACGTACTCCACGTTCTGCGGGACCAATCGAGACGCTTCCTCAAATTCGTATAAAGCCTCGTCGAGATTTTGCAAATTCTCGGTCTGCAATTTCTCGAGCTTGAGGCCGCGCGCGAAAGCCCGGCGTGCGGCCTTCAGGTCTTTCTTAGGAACGTGGCAGGCGGGAGCGCCCGCGGAATTGGAGCAGAGCGGTGGCACAGCGGCTGGAGTGTCTGCGGCCAGACACAATCCGGCAAGCAACAAAACAATTCCTGCTGGCAGCCATCGCATATTACTTACTATAGAATGCCCGGCTGCTCCTGTCTTGCAAGAGAAATCCTGGGTTGAGAACTACGGTCGTAACGGGGAAGACAAAGAGGTTGCAGAGCCAGCCTTCACCGCAGCATCAGCCGTTCCATCCGCGTGGCGCGGCCCGTGTGGTCATCGCACTCGACCAGCACGGCGCACAGGCGGACGTCACCATTGGCCGCTTCGAAGCGCGACGGCATCCCGCTGAGAAACTTCTCGATCACCAGTTCTTTCTTCACCCCAATGACGCTGTCGTACGGCCCAGTCATGCCGACATCCGTGATATAGGCAGTGCCCTTCGGCAGGACAGTCTCATCCGCGGTGGGAACGTGCGTGTGCGTGCCCACCACGGCAGTGACTCGCCCGTCGAGGTACCATCCGAAGGCGATTTTTTCGGAAGTGGCCTCGGCATGGAAATCCACCAGCACGATCTTCGATTTGATCTGCTCCAGAAGCCGATCGGCATAGCGAAAGGGATCGTCGTTCGACCCCATGAACACACGTCCCTGAAGATTCACGACGGCATAACCGGCGCCGTTCTTTTGGCCTTCGTACACTCCCCAACCGGGCAGGCCCTGCGGAAAATTTGCCGGCCGTAACAAGCGGCGCGCGGGACTGTGGGGGTTGCCATCCGCCATCTGGAAGTATCCGATGATTTCGCGTTTGTCCCAGACGTGATTTCCGGTGGTCATCACGTCGATGCCCAGATCAAAAAGCTCTTCCGCCAGCGGAGGCGTGATTCCGAAGCCAGCCGCGGCATTTTCGCAGTTGGCGATGACCAGATCCACGGCGTGCTGCTGGCGCAGGCCAGGCAGGCGATCTTTTACGATCGTCCGCCCAGGGCGGCCAAAAATGTCACCGATAAAAAGAATGTTCAAGATCAGGTCTCAGGTGTCAGGTCTTAGGGCCAAAGCTGCTGACCGTCAAGCGAGCACCCAACTTTCGATGTTATCACGCTGAAAACCGCGCCGGTCGTGCGCGCTGGCAACTGGCTACTGGGTACTGATTTCAGCTGTCTTCAGAAAGTCGTAATTTCCCGACGGATTCAGGGTCACGTTCCGCACCCGCCGCGTGTGCACGAGCACGTTGTCGAAGTACCACAAGTTTATATACGGTTCATCTTGCGCCAGCACTTCCTGAACTTCGGCATACAGCCGCTTGCTTGCATTCTGATCGGTTTCGCGGCGCGCCTGGTCGATCAGACTATCGATATGCGGATTGGAATAGAAACCGCGGTTTGCGCCTTTGGGCGGGAATCGGTTGGAGTGAAATGCGTATTCAAAAATATCCGGGTCCTCGTTCCCGCCGATCCAGCGCAACGAATAGAACTGGAAAGCGCCGCTGGTGACGTCGGCAAAAAATGTAGCGAACTCGAAGGTACGAATATCGAGCGCAATGCCCACATCGCGCAATTGCTGCTGCAACACCGCCGCCAGCAGGCGCGTGGACTCTTCCGTTGACGTTTTCATCGTGAGGTGAAAGCGAACGCCGTCGCGAGCCCGGTAGCCGGCGGCATCGAGCATCTGTCGAGCCTTCTCTGGATTGTGTGGGTAGGCCGCCACGTCCTGGTCATACGCCCAGCTTTGCGGTGGGAGCACACTCAGAGCCGGTTGCGCGAAGCCGCGCCAGATGTATTGCAGAAGAGGCCCGCGGTCGATGGCATACGCGATCGCCTGGCGAACTCGCACATCCTGCAAGGTCCGGTCGCGCAGGTTAAACGCGAGATAGGAAAGCACCGTGCCCGGCGCGCGCTCCACCTGCAAATTCGGCTCGCGCTCCAGCGCCACGATGGTGTCGGAAGTCAGTGCATTGATCGCGGCATCGGCGCTGCCCTTGCGCAATTCAAGCGCCCGCGTCGTCGCGTCGGGCACGACGGTGAAGCGTACCCTGGCGAGTCGCGTCTTCGCTCCCCAGTAGTTGTCGTTGCGCTCGACGACGATCTCTTTATCTTGTTCGACGCTGACAAACTTGAAAGGCCCCGTCCCCATCGGCTTGCGCGTGATCTCGTCGAGTGCGCCATAGGGCACAATGCCAATCGCGCCTTCCGAGAGGTTCCACAGCAAGCTCCCGTTGGGCTCCTTCAGATGAAATACCACGGTGAACTCGTCGGGCGCGTCGATGCGGTCCACGAAACGGTACGCCGCTGATTTCGTGCTGCGAATCTTCCCTTCGAGCAGGGAATCGAACGTCCACTTAACGTCGCGCGAAGTAAGCGGCCGGCCATCGTGAAAAGTTACGCCGCGATGCAAGTGGAAGACGTAGGTCAACGGATCGGGAATCTCCCAACGCTCCGCCAGCCCCGGCTGAACATTTAAGTGCTCGTCGCGCGTCAGCAGCGCATCGAAGAGGAGTTCGCCAATGCGCTCCGATTGCGCATCAAGCCCCACTCGCGGATCGAGATTCGTTGGGCTGCTTTCAATAATCATCACCAGCGTGTTCGGGTCGGGAGCTTGTGAGCAGGAGAGGAGAGGCAGCACGCAGGCGGCAACGAATAATAACGAGATTGTCATCCTGACCCTGGGCGAGCCGAAGGGGAAGGACCTGCTTCTTGCGCGCACCCGTACTGCTGCCCTACGCATACGAGATCTTTCCCAGAATCGCCGCCCGTTTCGCTCCCGTTGCCGACGGCACATTGCTTGGCCGCCGATGCCACGTCTCGTGCGCGAGCAGAGCAAAAGCCACGGCCTCCTTGGCTTCCGCCGGAAGGCCGAACTCATCCGAGAAATGCAGGTCGATTCCCAACGGCGCGATCTCATTGCACAACATAGCCATCAGCGTCGGATTTTTTGCGCCGCCGCCCGAGACGATCATCTCGTGATCGCGTCGCGGAACCCCAAATCGCGGCAACACGAATCGCGTGACTGCATCCGCAATCGATCGCGCCGTCAAAGCCGTTGCCGTCGCCACTACGTCGGCCTTACTGGCGCCGCGACAGATCTGAAGAAACCGGCCCACGTATTCGCGGCCAAATTCCTCGCGGCCCGCCGTCCGCGGCGGCTTCTGCCGGAAAAAGCGCGCGCGAATTAACTGTGCTATCACGTTATCCAGTACGCGTCCCGAGGCCGCGACTTTGCCATCGCGGTCGTAGCGCCGCCCGAAAAGTTCTTCCATCGCCGCATCCATCACCATGTTGCCGGGGCCGGTGTCAAAAGCTACGATTTGGCCGAGCGACGCACCCGCGGGAATCGCCGTCAGATTTGCAATGCCGCCGATGTTTTGGGCGATGCGTTCAACTCGTGGATCGCGATAGAGAAGATAGTCGAGGAACGGCACCAGCGGCGCGCCTTTCCCCCCGGCCGCTACATCCGCGGGACGAAAATCGGAGACCACCGGCACACCCAGCCGCGCCGCGATCACCGCTCCTTCACCCGTTTGCCAAGTCACCGCCAATTTTCGTCCGAGAAATCGCTCCGCCGTTCCCTGGTGATAGAGCGTTTGTCCATGACAGCCAACCAGATCAATTTTCACGCGATGCTTGCGCGTTGTTTTTGCCACTGCTTCGGCATAAAGTTCGCCCAAAAGAAAGTTCAGCCGAGCTAGATCCGCAACACGGGCTAATTCCGCGTTCATCGTTCCCAAAATTGCACGTCGAACCGGGGCAGGGAAGGGATACTCCTCGTGAGCAAGAAGTGTGAAGTCTGAGCCGGAATGGTTGTGTGGTGACGGGCCTTTGGCCCGTCTTTTTGCGCCGGAGGGAAACCGCACCAGCGCCACATTGATCCCGTCGGCCGAAGTGCCGCTCATCACGCCGGCAATAATCATACTCATGCGCGTTCCTTCGTATTGTCCGCCGTATTGTCCGCGCGAGCGAGTGTGGCCAGCCGGATTTCTTCGCCGAATTCCCAGAGCTGGCGGGCCAGCTTCTCAACTCGTGCGGTCGAGGGAGCGGGAGTGCGACGCCTCGCCAACGATTTCTTATCAAACGTCTTTTTCTTAAATGCCTTGTTCTTGAACGCTAGCATGCGTCGCGCCGATTCTTCGACGCGCCGGGCGAACTTGCGGTCGCGCTCCGCTTCGTGAACCAGAGCTTCATAGGCGCGCACGATCAGATCTTCTTTGTGGCAGATCAGAGCCAAGTCGCCACCGGCACGGATGTGCTCGACGACCGCCTGCCCAATGGGAGCGAATTCGAGGACGGCCCGCATTTCCATGTCGTCCGAGGCGATGAGGCCGTTGTAGCGGATTTTCTTACGCAGGATTTCGGTGATCCACTTCTTCGACAACGAAGCCGGTGTACGTTCCCCCGTCACCTCGGGATAGGCTGCGTGCGAAACCATCACGAACGGCAATTGATTACGCAAGATTCGATAAGGATACAGGTCTTCGTTCCACATCTTCTTGAGCGGCTTATCAATTACGGGCAGCTCGCGATGGCTGTCGAGCTTGCCCTCGCCCAGGCCGGGGAAATGTTTGCCGCTTCCGAGTGCTCCCGCTTCGCGCAATCCGCTGAGAAATTCGCGTGCGTAGATCACCACCTGCTTCGGATCATCCGAAACTGCCCGCGAAGTCAGCACCGGACGCGAAGCTGAGAGGGCCAAGTCGAGCACCGGAGCAAAATCCACGTTGAAGCCAAGCGCGCGGCAGTTTTCGCCGATCACGCGTCCATGCTTGCGAAAAAGCGTGCGGCTGCCCGTGGCAAAGACCTCCGCCGCAGAAGGCGTCGAGCCGATCACATTACGAAAACGGTCCACGGTGCCGCCTTCAAGGTCCACGCAAGTAAACAGCGGCGTGGCCACGCGCTTCTGGCATTCGCGCAGAAGAGTATGCGTCTGCTCAGCTCCAGTGATGTTGCGGGCAAACAGAATCACGCCCGCCGGCTGAATTTTCGTGAGCAGGGAAGCGAGGCGCGGAGACATCTCGGTTCCGTCGAAGCCGATGATTAGGAGTTGGCCGATGTGCGCGGCGCCAGGGAAACTCACGATTCGATCCCCAGGTCTTTTCTGACGAAGTTGTTCAATTCATCCTCGAAAGCGCAGCATTTCAGTTGAAAAGACGTCAGCGTCGGACAGCCCTTCTGTGCGGGATTTCGAGGGATCTCAGCTTGGATGACATAGGCTGCAAGTTCCTCCCAGCGATTTTGGATTCCAAACTTCTCTAAGGCGGGTCCGACGAATATGCGACTTTGGATTAGGATGTTCCCGCGGGCGATTGCGACGTCCGGCAAATTCTGCGGTTTCGTCACGTTTACTGAAAGGAAGGCGCCAGACATGTTCTCCATACATTCGTGCAATCCATCCAGAAGTTCCCTGTATTCCACCCTCTTCTGGTCGAAAAGCCATCGTCTGTGCTCGCGCCTGGAAGTGAATATGGAATTGACCACAGCCCCTAAGACCCCGCTGATCAGGCCGATCAGACCTCCTGCCGCAACTAGGAAGATGCTAAAGATTTGCTCTGGAGTCAGTTTCATCGCTGCCTACAGACACGATTTAATCACAGTTGGCATCAGGCGTATAATCGCCGCCGGGAGGCGAAAATGCGAGCCGTTATCGTAGCGCTTTTGGCATTTTGTTTGCTACTTGGCTTGCCACACGTTGCGACGGCGGCAGGTAAGACTAAGATTGAGATCGTCGAGGCGACCACGACAGTCGGCACGACGCTTCGCACAGATCCCGGTAGCCCCGAGCAGATTCATACACAGTGCAACAGTGCAGGCACTGATTGCAATTCTACGGTGATTCCCGCCACTGACCCAAGCAGTAGTTTGATACCTTGGGTCCTGTCGTTCGAAATCAAGGCAATTTTCCCGGACGGCAGTCATGTCGAATTGATGTGTTTTCCTTCTCCTTTGAGCGCTCCATCGGAGCAGCCGCAGGCGCCCCCGCTCGGCGGAGGCAGAGCCATGCAGACTATCGGCGCTGTAATGCAGATTAAGAACAGCCGGCGTCCGAGCGAGAGGTGTGGGGGCATCGCGCCAAGTGCTGGCAGCCCGGCTGCTATTCAAGACAAAGAAAAACTTGACTCGCTTGAAGTTTCTGACTCCTTTAAGTGCTTTAATGACGCAGCTATGGCCTTTATAAAGAATGTTCTCGCAGCCGACAAGACAGCGACCTGTACGACAAAAAACCTCGGCTTCTATAAGGCAAAATGGGAATATGACAAAAATATAGAAAGGATTACGGATCACCTGAAATACAATCTACGCCCTGGGCCAGATCTCGTGATCTATTCACGCTACGGTAAAGTGAGGTATCAGGTCAAAGGTTCGTGGTGATTGGGCCTGCGTCGGCCATTATTTAGAGGTGCAAAAATGGTGCAAGAAAAAGAAGTCATACCGGGCAAGTTCGTTTGGCAGTGCGACCTGTGCGGATGGGAATACCCCAAGATCTCGGTGCCAAAGCATCAATTGCCGCCGTGCCCGGACCACGAATGCAGGGGGCCAAATCCAGTTTTCGGTTGACCATCTGGATGCAGCGCGCATTACCGACACTGACGTCCACTCAATCTGCCTGCTTTTCTCGGCGTACTCCGCGTCTCGGCGGTTAGATTTCCTTCTTCAACTCCGCTAGCAAGTTTAGCGCTTCGAGCGGCGTTAGCCGGTTTAAATCCACCTCGCGTAACTTCTCCAGCACTAGCTGCGAGAGCGGCGTGAATATGGTCAGCTGCGTGGGGCGCTCGGGCTCGGTGGAACTACCTGGCGTCAGATGGCTCGAGAGCCGGCGCTCGGAGGATTCATGCTCGGCCAGCACCTCGCGCGCGCGTATTACTACTTCGTTCGGCAATCCCGCCAGCTTCGCGACTTCGATGCCGTAGCTGCGGTCGGCTGCGCCCGGCTCGACGCGGCGCAGAAAAACTACGCTGCCGCCGGTTTCTTTGACGGAGACGTGATAATTCTTCACGCCGCTCAATTGCTCCGCCAATTCGGTCAGCTCGAAATAATGTGTGGCAAATAAAGTCTTGGCGCGTACATGGGCGTGGAGATACTCAACGGCGGCCCAGGCGATCGCCAATCCGTCATAAGTGGAAGTGCCGCGCCCGACTTCGTCTAATAAGATCAACGACCGCGCTGTTGCCGTGTGCAGAATCGCCGCCGTCTCCGTCATCTCGACCATGAACGTCGAGCGGCCGCGGGCCAGGTTGTCGCTCGCGCCGATGCGCGTGAAGACGCGGTCGACAATGCCGAGGCGCACGGCGCGCGCGGGAACGAACGACCCCATCTGCGCCATGATCACGATCAGCGCCGCCTGCCGCAGATACGTGCTCTTGCCTCCCATGTTCGGGCCGGTCAGCACGACGATGTTGTGCGTCGAGTTATTCAGGAAGAGATCGTTGGGAACGAAGCGCTCACTCCCGGCCGCCAGCTCCTGCAGTTCGATCACCGGATGACGGCCTTCGACAATTTCCAGGTCGTTATCATTAGCGTTCTTGGCTTTCGCAGCTTGATCGGGCTTTTGCTCGAATTGGGGCCGACAATAATTCCGCAGCGCCGCGATGTGTGCCAGGCAGCCGAGTACATCCACTTCGGCCAGCGCTAGCGCGGTTTGCCGAATGCGCTTGGCCTCGGCGGCAATGGCAGAACGCAGCTCGGCGAACAGACGGCGCTCGATTTCGACGATCTTCTCCTGGGCATCGAGAATCTTGGACTCGTACTCTTTCAGCTCCGGAGTCGTGAAGCGCTCGGCATTCACCAGCGTCTGCTTGCGTTCGTAGTCGGCGGGCGAGAGGTGCAGGTTCGCCTTTGAAATCTCAATGTAGTAACCAAAAATGGAATTGAACTTTACCTTGAGCGAGGCAATCCCCGTGCGCTCGCGTTCGCGCTGCTCGACTCGCGCCAGGTACTGCTTCGAGTTGCGGCTCAGGTCGCGGAGTTCGTCCAGATCCTTGTCGACGCCTGGAGCGATCACTCCGCCATCGCTCAGCGTTAGTGGCGGCTCTGGAACCAGGGTGCGGTCGATCTTCTCGCGCAGATTGCCGAGTTCGTCGATCGCGCCATGCAGCGTGGCAAGCCGTTGTGCCGACAGTCGTGACTCAGATAGTCGTGACTCAGCCAGCCCGGCCAATACCGTTCGCACCTTAGGAATTCGTGCTAGAGACGCCGCCAGCGCCAGCACGTCCCGTGGATTCGCGGTCTCCAGCGTTACCCGGCTCAACAGACGTTCGAGATCGAGAATTCCTTCGAGCGAACGGCGCAGCTCTTCGCGACGCACCGTGTCTTTGACCTGCGCCTCAACGGAATCCAGTCTACCTTCGATCTCGGCTTGATCTAAAGACGGGCGCAGCATCCAGGTGCGCAGCAGGCGCTTACCCATCGGCGTCACGGTCGCATCGAGGCAGCGGAACAGAGTCACTCCTGCATCCGTTCCCGCAAATAGTGGCTCGATCAACTCCAGGTTGCGCACCGTCACCGCATCGAGCACCAGGCAATTTTGGCGCTCATAGAAGCCGATGCGGTCGACATGATCGAGCGTGCCGCGCTGCGTTGAGCGGATGTAATACAAAATCGCCCCCGCCGCCGAAGCCGCCGCCCGTTTGCCCGCTAAGCCGAACCCTTCGAGCGAGAGCACGCCGAAGTGATTTTCGAGAAGCGGAATGGCGTGGTCGGGAGCGAAGATCCAGTCGTCCAAAGGAGTCTCGGCCCAGCCGCCCCCGGAAACCCGAGCGACAGGCGCCGTGCCGGTGGAGGGACGGGCGCCGCGACCGCCCTGCGCCGCCGCGAAGCCATTCAATTGCGTCGCTGTCACCCGCTCCAGTAGCGGAGCCGAAGACCCATACAGCATTTCTCTTGGCCGTAATTGTTCAAGTTCTTCTTGAATGCGGCGTCCGGCCGACTCGCCCACGAACTCCGTCGCTCGAAACTCGCCGGTCGAAAGATCGAGCGCCGCAAAACCCACGCGGTCCCCGACCGTCGCCACCGCCGCGAGAAAGTTGTTCTCTTCCGCATTCAACGACGAATCTGCTGCTGTGCCCGGCGTGACGACGCGCGTCACCTCGCGCCGCACCAGTTTTTTCGCCAGGCGCGGGTCTTCCACCTGTTCGCAGACCGCGACTTTGAACCCACGCCGGATCAGTTTTGCGATGTAGCCCTCGGCGGCGTGGTAAGGCACGCCACACATCGGGATCGCGATGCCCTTTTCTTTATTGCGCGAGGTCAGCGTGATTTGCAGCTCGCGCGCGGCCAGCACCGCGTCGTCGAAGAAAAGCTCGTAGAAGTCCCCCAGCCGGAAGAACAGCAGAGCGTTGGGATGCTCTTTCTTGATGGCGGCATACTGCCGCATCAGCGGCGTCGAGGGCTCGGACATAGGGGAATTGGTAATTTTGTAATCTCTAATTTGGTAATTTGCAATTTGTCTTCAGTCCCGCGTTGTAGCTCTCCTCAAACAAGTCTCCTGTTCCCCTACTCTAGCCTGCCGGAAGGGTTTCAGATTACAAAATTACAAATTACCAAATTACAAATTCTCCATTTGACTCCGTCCTTGCATTTTGTTCTTCTTACCCCATGGAACTCCGCAAAGATCCCATCACCCGCTCCTGGGTGATCACCGGCGACGATGTCATTGAGCCCACGCCACGCTCCCAAGCCTGCCGCTTTTGCGGCGCCTCCGCCGAGCCAACCCATGTTATCGCCAACCTGCCCGGCGTGGATGGCAGCGCATGGTCGGCGCGCTCCGTCGTCCATCCGCACGCGCTCTACCACATCGAAGGCGAGCCGGCGCGCTGCGCCGACGGCCTCTACGACCGCATGGGATCGGTCGGCGCTCACGAGGTTCTGGTCGAAAATCCTCGCCACGGCGGCCATCTCTGGAACGCGAGCGACGCCGAAGTCGAACAGTTTCTGCGTCTGGCCGCGCTGCGGATTCAGGATTTGAAGCGCGACAGCCGGTTCAAGTACGTCAGCATGTTCAAGAATCACGGCGAGGAAGCCGGACAGGAATTCGACCACCCCACTTCCCAGCTGACCGCAACCACTTTCGTGCCGCGCCGCATCCTTTACGAACTCCGCGCCGGACGCGACTATTTCGAGAGCAAAGAGCGCTGCGTCTTTTGCGACATTCTGGCGCAGGAGGAGCGTCAGAACCTGCGCATCGTCGAGATTCGCGGAGACTACGTGGCCTTCTGCCCCTTTGCTCCGCGCGTCCCGTACGAAACCTGGATTATGCCCCGCAGCCATGAATCTTCCTTTGAGCGCACCGGTTCCTCGCGCGTGGGCAGCGTGACCGATCTCGCCGCGCTCCTGCGGCACACACTGCAGCGTATTCGCACGGTCACGGAAGCCTTCCACCTCGTGCTCCACACCACGCCCAACAGCCAGCATCCTTCCTCAACACTCGGATACTGGAAAACACTCGATGAGGATTACCACTGGCACATCGAAATCCTGCCCATTCTTGAGGCCAAGGCCAGGTCATATACTTTCAAAGAGATTTATTATTCTCCCGTCGCCTCCGAGACCGCGGTCAAACGTCTGCGAGAGGCGAAGATCTAGTTCATGCCACGAAAGCCGACGCGACGCTATTCGTCGTTCGCTGCTCGCTTTTCGCACGGGGTCGCGAACGGCCAATAGCGAAGAGCGAACGACGAACGACCCATGACCATCCGCCGCCTCAAAACCTACGCCGGATCGCAAGGCTATGTTTACCAGTACTACTTCATCGGGAAACGTCTTGCGCCAGCATCCGCCACCAGTGAGTCCGACGCCCAGGAGTCCGAAGCAGACGAGTACATCTTCGACGTCACCTCCGACCGCAAGCTGACGTACGCGGTCAGTATTCTCCTTCCGCACCAGGTCGTCGCCGCGTGGGGCGAATCCCACGGACGCCCGCTCTCCGACTCCGAGCAGTACGCCGCCGTCAAGATGCGCCTGTTCCGCGCCTTCGACGAATTGGAAGATATGCAGACGCAAGGAAGGCAATTGCAGATCGATTTGCGGTTGCTGGAAGAATCGCTGGCGTCGCTGGGGGTGGAATAGAGTCGGCAGATGCCGTCGCTACAGTGAGTGTGTTATCGACACATTACTTTGTGTTGGACGGGAAGCCGAATTTGCGGCCCAGATGTCGGAACAATATCGCAGCCGGTGAGCGCTGCAGCTCCTGGCTCCGCGCCTGCAAGGTCTGCCACTGTTTTTGAAGATCTGCAATCGAAGCGCCTCCGACGGCGAAAGGTGCGGCGGCTGCCAACATTCTCAGGCCCACATTTTGCGTCAGAGCGGCGGCGGCGATGGAAAGACCGCCGACGATGACGCAGCGGCCTACATCCTGTCCAAAAAACTTGCGCCGCGATGAAATGATCCCCCTCAAGTCACGGTCGTGTTCTTCAAATTTCCGGTCGATGATAGCGATAACCTCATCTGCAACCCTTGACAATGAGTCTGGCGATGCCAAATCTATGTCCTTGAGGCCATTCCGTATTGTTTCACGTAGGCTCGCCATAGCGCCGTTTCGTCGGAGTTCGATCAGCGATTCGGGCGGAACTCCGGAGAGCATGCCGAACTCGGTGCTGCCTTCGCTCGCGATGGCCTTAGAAATAACAGTCTCCTGCATTTCTTTCTGCGACATACCCGAGCGACCAGAGTCATATTCATATTTCCAAAGAAGGTACTGCCAAGAGGTCGGTGCGTCAATGAGTGGCGTTCCTCTATATCTAGCGCTCCGGAACAGTAGGTCATTAGTCTGCATCATTCTCCCGAAAAACACGCGATAAGTCGTTTCGGCGATAGACGCTCCAACAGCGCCGGGAAACCGGGACGCAGTGTCTTGAACATAACGGGCGAATTGCTCGGGAAGCGATTCCGACCAGTCAGAGTCGAACAGGAGCCGCCTCGGGTCAACCAGCTTGGCAACCAACTTATCGGCAGAGGGAAACTGGCCAAGAAACAATTGAAGCGCCTCGATGGTCGGGAAGGTACACCCGAACATTGTAGAAGCATGCTTTACGACATCACCGTTAGATGTGTCCTCCAAGGCGGTCATGTACGAAGGGTTAAAAAACATCGGATCGGCTGCAATGACCACAATTGGAGGGTCAACATCTGCGAGGGCCAAGTCCCGATAGCCCAGCGCCGACAAGGCGTGTTTCGTAACCATTCGGCACGATTCTCTTGGCGCGGTGACCTTCGCCATGCCAAGAATCCGCATAAGGGGATCCGGCAGGATGATCGTGTCCATGTAGAGACCTACGGAACATGCGATGTTTGCGGAGTACGATGGAAAAACATCGCCGCCGAAAACCGACTTCAAGCACCTGAGTCTCCTAAGATGAAGCTCGACAACTGGCGCGTAGTATTCCCAAAACTCATGCATGCCGGACGCGAACTCCTCCAGCTCGGCCTCGAAGGCACCCACTATTGCGTCTTGCGATGCAAGGTGCTCCGCGACCTGTGCTGGAGTTAAGCCGTGCGCCTTCATCTCAGAAAATGGCTCTCCAAAAAATTGATCGAGAATATCAAAATAGGCAGCCTGCACGTCGCGTAGCGGGATTTTTTCCATCTCCCTGGCGGCTTTTGCGCCGGCAACAGCACGGGCAGCAGCCCTGACGCTACTGTCGACTGTGTTTGGATCCACTTTACCGTCGGCATCAAGCCGCACACGATCTAGCGATTCGCGAGTGTGGGATCCCTCCGGAATCTCGATCTCCCCGGAGTCGACGCCATTTTTCAATAGCATGACTAGGTCATGAAGTTCGTCTGGGTCCATACCTCGATTTTCGCTACTGCACACCTCAAAATCAACAGGGGTCTGGGGCGAGTTGGAGTTCGGCAGACCTTAGCTCAGCCAAAATCCGTGCCTCCATGGTAGGTTTTTAGCCCTTGCCCCATGTGCCGCCCGTCACGTACACTTGTGATGACGCGCGTTTCCCCCGCATCCTCCCCCGGCACACTATAATCACCCAGGCAGGGTGGAAAGGTATCACGCCAGCCTGCGGAAGCACCCAAAAACTATGACGTTGATTTGGCTGCGCGTTGCGCTCGTTTTTTATGCCGCGGGATTAGTCTATGCGCTGGTCGCGCTCACCCGCACCTCCGAAATCCTCGGCAAAGTAGCGCTCCATGCCTCCTACCTCGGCATGGTGTTTCATTTCGTTTCGCTGACCGAAGCCGTCGTGCAAAACGGCCAACTCGCTTCGGCCTCGGTTCACAACTCGGAATCGCTGCTGGCGTTTCTGATCATGGTCGTTTTCATGATTGCCTATATGGTGTACAAGACGACGACTCCGGGCATCGTGATTTTTCCGCTGGTTTTTCTGCTTACCTTCGTGGCCGCCACCGGTCAGCAACCCTTCGTCTTCACCTCGAACGCCGTGAAGCACGGTTGGCTGGCGGTACATATCCTGATGATTTTCACAGGATACGCGGCGCTGTTCCTCAGCTTTGGCGCCAGCATCCTGTACCTCATGCAAGAACGCGCTCTGAAATCCAAGAGTTCGAATGGGATGTTCTCGCGGCTGCCCGCTCTCCAGGTCATTGACGACATCGGATACCGCTCCCTCATGCTCGGATTTCCCTTCATGACTCTGGGCCTGATCGCGGGCTCCGTGGTCGCCGAATCCACCTACGGCCGCATTGATTTTCTCGATCCCAAGATCCTGCTTTCCGTCTTGATGTGGGTCGTCTATCTGCTGATGGTGTATATGCGCCTGATCACCGGCTGGCGCGGACGCCGCGCCGCGTTGCTCGCCAGTGTGGCCTTTGTCGCGGCCATCGGGGCCTGGATCGCCAACTACTTCAGCGGAATGCACAGGTTTATCGCATCATGAAGCTCCAGCTCATCGGCATCAATCACAAGACCGCGCCGGTCGAGGTGCGCGAGCGCCTGGCCATTCCGGAATCGCGATTGGCGGAGGCCTGCAAGAAACTGGCCGAGCATCCCGCTGTGGCCGAGGGCATGATCGTCTCCACTTGCAACCGCGTTGAATTTATCGCCCACATGCAGAACGGCTCCGGCGACTTGCGTGAATTCCTGCGCGAGTATTTCGAGGTCGATCTCGGCCAGTTTGAAAGTCATCTCTACGAATTTCGCGAAGATGAGGCCGTCCGTCACGTTTTTCGCGTCGCCGCCAGCCTCGATTCCATGGTGGTCGGCGAGCCCCAAATTCTTGGACAGGTCAAGGAAGCCTACGCCACCGCTCGCGCCGTTGGAGCGGTGAGCGCGCAATTGGATCAGTTGCTCACGCGGGCGTTTGCCGTGGCCAAGCGCGTCCGCACCGAAACCGCGGTCGGATCTTCTTCGGTTTCGATTGCTTCGGTGGCCGTTGAACTGGCAGAGAAAATCTTCGGAAACCTGAACGGCAAGAGCGTGTACCTGGTGGGTGCGGGGAAGATGAGCGAGTTGGCGGCCCGGCACCTGCTCGCGCACGGCGCCGCCTCTCTTTTTGTCGCCAACCGCACCTACGACCGCGCCATCCGGATGGCGCAAAAATTTAACGGACAGGCGATCGAGTTTAGCCGGCTTTATGACACCTGCGATCGCGCCGATATCGTGATCACCTCGACCGGCTCGCCGCACTTCATCTTCCGGCGCGAACACGGCGAAAAGCTCATGGCGCTGCGCCGCAACAAGCCCATGTTCTTCATCGATATTGCCGTTCCCCGCGACGTCGACCCGGAGATGAATAAGCTCGATGGCATTTTCGTCTACGACATCGACGATCTGCAGCAAGCGGTCTCTTCGCACGTCTCCGATCGCAAGAAGGAAGCCGAAAAGGCGGAGGCGATCGTCAATGACGAGGTCGAAAAATTTCAGGCTCGGCTGCAGGCTCTCGACGTGGTTCCCACCATCGTCAGTTTGCAGGACCACCTCGAAACCATTCGCCAGGCTGAGATTGATCGCGTTCGTGGCCGCCTCGGTTCCATGACCACCGACCAGGAACTTGCCGTCGAAGCGCTGACTCGCGGCATCGTCAACAAAATCATGCACACCCCCATCAGCACCCTGAAAACGGCTGCGCGCGATCCCGAATCCACCACCGTCATCGACCTTGTGCGCCGCCTTTTCAACCTGCATAACAAAGACGAAGAAAAGGAATCCGCCGTTTCGAAGTCCATCCGTGGCCAGGGTCCTGAAAAAGGACCGGAAGACTGATGGCCCGCCTGCGCATCGGTTCCCGCGGCTCCGAACTCGCTCTCTGGCAGGCTCATCACATTTCTGGCCTGCTTCGCGCTCAGGGCCATACCGTGGAACTTGAGATCATCAAGACCACCGGCGACAAAATCACCGGCGTTGCGCTCGCGAAAGTCGGCACCAAGGGCATGTTCACCAAGGAAATCGAAGAAGCCCTCGTCGAAAACCGGGTTGACCTCGCCGTGCACAGCTTGAAAGACTTACCCACGGATCTGGCCGCCGATTTCGAAATTGCCGCCATCACCACCCGCGAAAATCCACGCGACGTTTTTTGTTCCGTGAAGTTCCCGAGCATCGAAGCGCTGCCGCAGCAGGCGAACGTTGGCACCAGCAGCCTGCGGCGCCAGGCCCAGTTGAAAGCGCTTCGTCCGGACCTTCAGACTCACCCGCTCCGCGGCAATGTGGATACACGCCTGCGCAAGCTCGAATCCGGCGACTACGACGCCATCATTCTGGCCGCCGCCGGCGTGAACCGTCTGGGCAAAACGCAGTTGGTTCGCCAGGTGATCCCCGCGGAAGTGATGACCCCCGCCGCCGGACAAGGCGCGTTGGGAATCGAAATTCGCAGCGGTGACAGCGCAACGCGGGTTCTCGTCGCTTTTCTTGACGACGCTGCCGCCCGCGCTACCACCACCTGCGAGCGCGCCCTGCTCCGTAAACTCGGCGGCGGCTGCCAGGTTCCCATCGGAGCCTTCGCCGAAGCCGTCTTCACAGGAGCAACGGAAGGCCGCATCCGCCTGCACGCGCTCGTAGCCCGTCCCGATGGAACCACAGTTCTGCGCGAAACCCGCGAGGGCGACGACCCCGTGCGCCTGGGCGAAGAAGTCGGCGAAACCCTTCTCCGTCGAGGCGGCGATGTTATTCTCGAAGAAGTCTACGGCGAAGGCTTTGCTCTGCCGCAACAACCATGAAAGATCGTCTATCAAGAACCTGTCATCCTGACCCTGAGCTAGTCGAAGGGGAAGGACCTGCTGTTAGTGGCCGGAGCCTAACCCATAGCAGGAAAGTGTGAGAACTGAAAGCTGAGAGCCGAAAGCTAAGAGCCAAGAGCTGTCCCCATGCGCAGGCCCAACGAAAAACATCCCCTCGCCGGAACCCGGATTCTTGTCGGGCGCGCCCGCCATCAGGCTGGCAGCCTTTCCGCCAGCCTGCGCAGCCTGGGCGCATCGGTAATCGAAATCCCGTTCATCGAGATTCGCAAGCCGCAATCGTACCGGCCACTCGACGATGCCCTGAAAAATATAAAGACTTACGACTGGGTCATACTCACCAGCGCCAATGGCGTCGAAGCGATGTGGGAACGCGTCCGGAAACTTCGCATTACGCGGCGGAATCTCAAGCATCTCCAGATCGCCGCGATCGGGCCGGCGACCAAAAAGGCGATTGTGAAGCATGGGCTGAAGGTCAAGATGGTTCCGGACGAATACGTCGCCGAGTCTGTCGTGAAGGGCCTGCGCGATAAGGTCAACGGCAAGCGCGTCGTGCTGATACGAGCCAAAGTCGCGCGCGACGTGATTCCAGAAGAGCTGCGCGCGGCCGGAGCCGAAGTCGATGTGGTCGAAGCTTACGAAACCGCAGTGCCCGAGAGATCGCGCGCGCGCCTGCGCGCGCTGATGAAAAATGCGGCGCGCCGCCCGCACATCGTGACCTTCACCAGTTCCTCCACCGCGAAAAACTTTGCCGAACTGCTCGGCAACGTCAAGCCAGGCTCACTCGGCGTAGATTTTCTCAAGCATGTCCAGTTTGCTTCGATTGGTCCGGTGACTTCGGCGACGCTCGGCGAATTGCAGATGCCGGCCGCAATCGAGGCCCGCGAATTCACGATGGGTGGATTGATTCGGGCGATTGTCCTCGCCCGCTACGCAGAAGCTTCCGCATAGTTCGAAGAACTCTACTCCGGCTTTGGGTGCGAGACTCCCCTCGGCGGGTCAATCGCGTCCAGGTAGGCCTGCGTGCGTTCCTTGGTGGCGGCGGGCATCCCGGTGAACTCGATTCCATTGCCCACGCCCGGATCGCACGTCCGCACCACCGCCGTGATATTGATATGCTCCGAGTCCAGCCAGAAATCCACCCGCAACACAGTTCCGGCCGGCAGAGGCAGCATGTTCTCGACGTAACATCCATTGCCGCTCACGTCGGTGGCATTGATGCGGAGCGGTGCGTTGACGCGCTCGTCGCGAAGTTCCAGCGGAAACGCGATCTTATGCCGGTGATAGCGCCGGCGGTTGGAGGCCCCAATCGTCACCGTCGCGCCGTCGAGTGAAAGATAGTTTTTCCACGGGCACTCCTGGTCGGCGACCAACTTCACTCCCACCTGATTTTTCTTGACCGGGCCGGTGTTCATCACCCAGATCACCGTGCAGCGCGTTTTTTTCTCCTCGCATTGCACTCCGATCATGTCGCCCACTTTCAGTTCGCTCTCGACTCCGGAGATCAGCGCGCCCTCCGAACTGATGTTCTGAGCGCGGGCATGCTGGGAAAAGGGGCGTCCGTCCGCACTCATTCCCCATATCCGCACCGGCAAGTCCACAGTAAGGCGAGGTTCGGATTGATGGTCAGCCATGCCTTATCCTCGTTTCTGTTGATGCGATGATACCGCCCTCTGGCGCGCCGCGACATTACAAAGTCAGCCCGCACAGTAACGAGGGAAGCACCACTTTCGGCACCTTCCTATCGTCATTCAGGGCCGGATTTCCACGAACTTTTCTGCGGACTTTTGTACGAACTCTCGATACCCGATGACCCGGATCTTCTGCTCCTCCAGAAACCGCCGCAGTTCCGCCGAGGTCAGCAGACGCCGCTCCTCCTCGCGAGAATCGAGCAATCGCGTGTGCGCCGCGCGCAAGTCGGCGTCGTTGTAGCCGGGATGGCAGACTAACTCCCACGTTCCATCCGGCAGGCCGGCGACCGTCTGGCGCAGCAGGGAATTATAGCCGGAACTGTCCCCAGGATTATCGACCGACCCGGTCTCGATCACGCCCACCATGCCGTCGGGCGTAAGCAGTCCAGCGCGCTCCGTCCGCTGAAGGAATTGCCCGGAGAAGGTGTGCAGCATACGCACCTGGCCATATCGCTTCCAGAGATTTCGCTTGTGTTTGAACAGCCGCGCTGGCATCGCTTTTACGGGAACGAACGGATTGCGGATCGCGCGCACGCCGCAAATCCGCGCGGCTCGCAGCAGAGCCACCAGAATCTCGGGAAAGATGTGGGCGTGTTTATGTGTGTCGAGGTGAGTGACCTGGAGACCGGTGGATTGAATTTTCCTTATTTGCGCAGTGATCTCCGCGACCAGTTGATCGCGATCGAAGCCTCCCAACATGGCGCGCGTGGCGAAGGCCGAAAGGCTGGAGTAGAACTTGCCCGGCTCTGCCGAGCGAATCGCCAGCAATGTATCCACCGCGTCCGGTGGCGACACCGGCGTTCCGTCCACCAATACCACGTGGCATCCCACGGAGAGATTCGGCGCCGAGCGCGCTGCAGTCACCGCGTCCTCGAACGCAGAGCCATTGGCCATCAATGTCGCCGACGATACGACTCCACCGGCGTGGGTTTCCACAATGGCTCGATTCACTCCTGCGGTCAGACCAAAATCATCGGCGTTGACGATTAACTTTCGCACAAAGAGAGTGTAGCAGCGAAAGTGTGCCAGCCGCGCCGGTGAGTTCAGCATCGTTTGGATCTGGTGTAGTGTCCCGCAAGTTCGTGGCATAAATCCACACTCTCATCCTGAGCGAAGCAAAGGACTATGGATTCGAATGCGCAATGCATCGGTCTTTCCCCTTCGGCTCCGCTCAGGGCCAGGATGACAACCCAAATTTATGCCGCGAATTTGCCGGACACTACACTGGTTTGACCGGGAAGGGAAGCGTCCAGTATCCTCAGCATAAGTTTTGCAGAAGTTTTTTCGCGAGCGGCGGAAACCCGCCGTGCTCGCATCCGCGCCCAGCGGGCGGTTAGCTCAGTTGGTTAGAGCGCCTGCCTTACAAGCAGGAGGTCGCAGGTTCGAGTCCTGCACTGCCCACCACTTATATCGCTACCAGCAGTTTCCGTGCTACCAATGTGCTACCGACGGTTTGACCTGCCTCAATCACCGTGACCTGCAGCAACCGTGCAATCATTGCACTGGACGCCTTCGGGCCAGAGGCTCCCATCACGTACAGCGGATGCACGCGGTTTCGCAGATACCAAGTTCTCAAACTTGGTTTTCCACGAATACCAGCCGCGAAAACCGCAGAGCTGTGGAGAGGCGGACAGTCGCTTCCGCACAGCAGCCAAACGGCGCGGTTTCCGGCGGATGCTCGGCCCGGAGAAACTAGTGGCAGACGTGATTGAAAGATTGAAAGACTCGTAGATAGAAGGGGACACCACACCTCGCCGCGATCTGCTTCGGGCTTTGCGAGACGGTGGTTCTATGCGGGGGCTTGCAATGCACCGAAGCCGCCCGACCTACCGTTTCGATACAGATTGCCAGTTACCCGCCGCATCCCTCGTATTCCACTACTCCCTGACCCCAGAGGCGGATTTGAGCCGCCAGCGTTGGGTATCTGACCGTTCTGCGGACCTTCGGCTGCTGGTAGGGCTCAGTCCGAACATTAGTCTCAATCTCTGTTGGAGCCCTTTGTGACCAGTCTGGCGGGCACATCCTCGTCGAGGTTCACCCGTTGAATGCCCCGCTTGTAAGGCCGAAATTGCTGGCCCTACGCGACATGGCGAACAAACGGCGAATATGCTATCCTTCGCGAATGGACGAAGGTCGAAAACGGGTGATTGGAATCATGGCAGCGATTCTTGCGAGCCTGCACATGCAGACGGCGGACGACCTGTTCGGGACTCCACAGGGGAGCCCACGGACGGACAAGCTGATTGAAGCGAGCATCCAGTGGGCCGAACGGATCATGCAGAAGATCGATGGCGTTTTCGGAAAGTACAATGGTGATGGATAGGTAGTATGCCCGCTCCTGAAGGCCATTGCTGGCTGTGCAACAGATACGGGAAGTTGACAAGAGAGCACATTCCTCCCGAAAGCGCGTTCAACGACTGCCCCTTGCTTTTGATGAAGGTCGACGAACGCAGCAGCAAGACTGGCCTACTGGAGTGGACATCATCTCAGGATTTTCAGCGGGGTCTGTACTTCCGCAGCTTGTGCCAAGGCTGCAACAACAGGTACGGAAGCAAGTACGGTGGAGCATACGTCGACTTGGTTCGGCGGATCGCAGAACGAATTGGAGATATACGGGAATGCCATCGAACTTCTATCCTCGGGATCAAACGTCCGCTGGCAATTCTGAAGCAAGTCATGCTTCAATTCGTGACTGCGAATGGCCCCAATTTCGTGCGAACCAACGAGTGGGTCGCGCCATTCATCAGGAACCGGTTGAACACCGCCATTCCACGCGACATAGCAATCTACGTGTTTGCATCCAACGCAAGAACCAGTCGCAACTCAGGCGTGTCCGCCCACATCGATACGAAAGGGACACACGTTGTTTCGGAATTCACGTTCTGGCCCCTCGGGACGGTGATTTCCTTTCAGGGGGAACTGACGGACGACCGACTCACTCCCATTCATCAGTGGGCGCAATACCCCTTCGACTTTTCTGGACTGGTAGATTTGCACCTATGCGTCAATCCGATTAACACAGCATATCCAGTAGACTTCCGCACAGAATCACAGGTTAAGTCAGGAGCGACAAGTCAAGAGGAGCCCAGCACTGGGCTTTTTAGGGAAGAAGACTTGCGGGACATGACAGAGAAAGCCGCGAAGATTTCTGGGGAAGAGGAAAAAGAAAGCTGGATATACTCAGGCCACCCAAGTACGTTTCGGCGGATTCCTGGAAAGAGATGACAGCCGTTTCAGCCCGAGGACCGAGTCCATGGTCGCCGCCGCCGTTCAGTGGGCCGAGCGGATCATGCGAAAGATTGATAATGTGTTCCGTACACGCTGAACAGAAGGTTGACGATGTGACGCCTGTCCGGCTCTGAGCAGCCTACTTCTGCTGCGCTTTCACCTTCGCCCATCTCGCTCTTTGTGCCGCCGCGATCTTCCTGCGGGCTGATGCTGACATGGTGCGCTTGGGTTTCGGCGCGTGACCTTTTGCCTTTGCCCATCGCGCTTTCTGCGCGAGGCTGATCCGCTTACGAGCCGAGGCTGACACAGTGTGCCTCGGTTTCGCGTGGGAACTCCCGCCGCCCAACTTGCCAAGAACGGAAAGAGCCGCGTCAACATGCCGAAGCTCATTCACCAGATTCGATCTCACTGCCTTCAATTCCGAACCAACGTGGTGACTGGAACAAAGCTGCCGATGTGCGATACGCCCTACCAACGGAAACGTGGCGGGAGGTCGTTGCCAGACGCGAACGCTACAAACTAATTCGCAACAAATTGGAATCTGGCGAGGTTCGCTCGATCGATCAGTTTGTTACATACAACCTCGACAGTCGTCGCTTTGCCGAGGAAGTCATCGCGAACTGCGAAGGCACCGAAACCCTCCGATCCTTCTACAAAGCCATTCGTAGCACATCGGTTCTTGACCCGGCATGTGGTTCCGGTGCATTCCTCTTTGCCGCCTTGAACATTCTCGAAGGGCTTTACGACGCGTGCCTTGTCAGGATGCAAGCGTTCGTAGATGATCTTGACCGCTCTGGCGAGAAGCACAGTCCTGACAAACTCAAGGACTTCCGGCAACTCCTAGACGAAATGAACGACAAGCAACGGCACCCCAGTCCGCGTTACTTCATCTTGAAGTCAATCATCCTCAATAACATTTATGGCGTGGACATCATGGAAGAGGCGACCGAAATCTGCAAACTACGTCTTTTCCTCAAGCTAGTTGCACAGGTCAGTCCCGGTGACAAGATCGAACCCCTGCCCGATATTGACTTCAACGTCCGTGCGGGGAATGCATTGGTAGGGTTTGCCTCTGAGAATCAACTGGACAAATCGCTCAATCGCCTCAGCGCGCGAGTGTATGCACTCCTGACGCGAGTTTTTCAGCAGCTGACTGGCAGCTTTCCGATTCTTTTCGGTCGCAAACTCATTTGGACAGTTCCTCGCCGATACCCACCTTGTAGCGCGGCCACTGCGAGCGGATTGCGTTGTGGTCGATCACAGGCTCGTCTTCGCACTCTACTTCGAAGACGGTAGTGGGATGGTCCGGCGCTTGCGATGGCAGCGCCGTCAGACGCAGGGAGAACTCGTCCTGCGTGAAGGGCACGTTCTGGCCGGTTTTCAGCAGTCGCACGGATTTCACCTTCGTCTTCAGGCCGCCGATGGCAAGCACGGTTGCGGGCTGGAAGAACGGCAACCACTCGGCCGCGGGAGAGCCTCCCGGCCAGTATTGCTGATGGATGTAGAGCGTGGCGCCGCGACGCGTGTAGTTGGCATTGGGGTTCCAGCTAAACGATCCGCGCTCAGTGCCGTAGATGGACTTGCCGTTGGTGTCGAGCCACTTGCCTACGGTTTCAAGAATCTCGACGGATTCGACGGGCACCGATCCGTCGGGCTTGGGACCAATATTCAGCAGATAATTTCCGCCGCCTTGGGCGCAACTCGCAAGATTGCTCACGATCGTCTTGGCTGTCTTCCATCCGTCATCGCCCCGGTTATAACCCCAGCTATCGTTCATGGTCATGCAGGTTTCCCAGGCGCGCCCTTTCTCTGCCGCCTCGATTTCCTGCTCAGGCGTGGAGAAATCCCCTTCCAGTCCATTGCGGTTATTCACGATGATCTCGGGCTGAAGTTCGAATACCATTTGATTCATACGCTCCGCTTCCCACTGTTCCGCAGTCATGGGCCAGTCGACGTCATACCAGAGCACATCGATCTTCCCGTAATTCGTCATCAACTCGCGGATCAAGCCATGGGAGTATTCGACAAAGCGCTTGCGCGCGCCCTCATCGGTTTTGCAGCGAACGCCATCGGGATGGTGCCAGTCCATCAGCGAGTAGTAGAAACCCACGCGCAGCCCCTCGGCCCGCGCCGCGTCGACGAATTCGCGAACCAGGTCGCGTCCGGGCCCCTGGCGAGTGGCGCAGTAATCGGTGAGCTTGGAGTCGAAATGGCAGAAGCCCTCGTGGTGCTTGGTGGTCATCACCATATACTTCTGCCCCGCGCGTCGCGCCAGTCTGGCCCACTCCCGCGCGGCATTGGGCTTTGGCTGAAAATGTTTGGCCAGCAACTCGTACTGCAAAATCGGAATTCCTTCCGCCTCCATGGCCCATTCATGCTGGCCCACCACGCTGTACAGTCCCCAGTGGATGAACATGCCGAACTTGGCCTCATGCCACCACGCCATTCTTTGCGCCCGCGTGGCTGCTTCCTTGTTTAGTACAGAGCTAGTCTGTGCAGTCGTGGCCTGTGGATCTGCCGCTTTCGCGATACTCAGTCCTTCCGCATTGCGGGCCGAGTACACGATCGCACCGGCCCCGGCCACGCTGAGTTGTTTCAAAAATAACCGTCGGGAAACCGAATCCATTTTCATAACCGTTCGTCTCTCCTGACCGCGATATAGACGGTCACAGATTATCTTTCTACCTGTCGGGGAGTGGGATTCCGAACTCCAGGTCCTGCCACTCCACCTGCTGCGGCGACGGCTTGATGCCAACGGAGTTCTGCGCGTGCGCAGACGCTGTCACCGTGCCCAAGAGAAATGCCGCCACCGCTAATCGGATGGCATATTGCAAGCCACTCGCGTTTGTCCGAGCTTTCAGTCAGGCGCCTCCAAGAAATGTGCCGCACTTTGATCCTGCGCCGCGAGAAGCATTCATCGCCGCCCCACAAGGACAATCATGGGACGAACTCAATCCGGCACTCCCTTGTGCTCCTGGGTATGCGAACAGGAACCGCGGAAGGTTTGCCGTTCAGCAATGCTTTTTCCCAACCAGAGTGTACGTGTACGGTGAAGGTAGCGAAAAACTCCTCCATGTCCATGCGTTCCAGCTCCGGCCAATTGACCAAATTGATCCAGCTGCTGTAGGCATCGACATCCATCGTGTTGAGGCCGTCATGCGGCGTCTCGATGGCATAGTAAGCGAGCTCGCTCGTCAGCATGGTCGATGCCATCACCGAAGCCAGCGAACTGAACCACAATCTTTTGAAATAAGTTGGCACTTGCAGGGAATCGTGCCAGGCATCGATTCGATCCGACCACGCATCCGCATCCTGCAATCCTCGCGCGACCACTGCGGTCGCATTTGCAAAAGCTTTTGTGTAGTACCGCGATTCCTGTCCCCGTATGTGCAGCGCCGGATAGTACCATCCAATCACAAAGCGCGCCGTGCGCGAGGCGTGCGCGGGCAAATCAAGATTGACGCCAACGCCGTGTTCGTCGGCCACTCCATCTTGCGCGCCGAAGGCAATCTGGCCATCATTGTCGCTGAATACGACTACGTGATCGGAGGCTTTTCCCGGCTTGCTGTTCTCAAGCCTGAGCTGTAGGTGTTGGGGCTGATCGGAGTCACTCAGTAACGTGACATCGTAGATCTGAACAGGAATGGTCGAGGTCGCGAGGTCATGCGGAAGCAATGGGCTGACGGTGGTCTATTCCACGCACTCTCATCGCCCGCAAGTTCCGACCGGTCCGCCTCTAGTCGCGAGGAGTTCAGTCGCGGTTCTGGGATTCAAGAACCTCACCGGGGATGCCGAACATGCCTGGCTCTCCACCGCGCTGTCCGACTGGTTGAGCGCGGAACTTGCCGCCGGAGAGCGGCTCCGGACCATACCCGAGGAGAATGTCGCGCGCATGAAGGTCGAACTGGCCCTGCCCGAAGTCGACAGCCTCGGCCGGGACAGTCTGGGACGAGTCAGGCAATACCTGGGGAGCGATTGGGTCGTCATTGGTTCCTATGCCAGCTTGGGGAGTGCTTCGGGCACCGATATTCGGGTTGATGTTCGTTTGCAAGACACGGCAACCGGAGAGACTATCGCTACCATATCGGAAACCGGAACCGACTCTCACCTGTTCGATTTGGTTTCGCGGGTCGGCGAGCATCTGCGTGCCAAGCTTGCGGTCCCTGCGGTTACGAGCCAGCAAGCGGAACAAGTGGCATCCGCCTTGCCCTCGAACCCCGAGGCGGCGCGGTTTTACGCGGAAGGACTTGACAAGCTACGTGCGTTTGACGCTCTAGCCGGTCGCGATTTGTTGCAAAAGGCAATCGCCATAGAACCGAATAATGCTCTGCCGCATTCCGCCTTGGCGACCGCATGGTCAAAATTGGGCTACGATGCAATGGCAATAGGGGAAGCGAAGAGAGCTTCAGAGCTTTCTTCCAGGCTGCCCCGCGCAGAACGATCACTGGTACAGGCGCGTTATTACGAGGTCTCTCGGGACTGGGAGAAGACAATCGAGACCTATCGCCTGCTCTTCGAGTTCTTCCCCGATAGGATCGACTATGGGCTGGCCTTGATCCATGCCCAGGTTAGCGGAGGAAAAGGAAAGGACGCGGAAGCGATTATCGCGGCTCTGCGCAAGCTTCCTCCGCCACTCGGAAACGATCCGAGCATTGATCTGGCTGAAGCGGACGCGGCGGAAGCCCAAGGAGATTTAAAGAAAGCTTTGGCAGGGGCCGACAAAGGGGCGGAAAAGGCGCGTTCGCTGGGGGCTTCTCTTCTTCTGGCGCACGCTTTGATCATACGAGCCCGCGAGCTCGGAAATCTGGGCAGGCTGGATGAGTCCGCGGCAGCGGTGAACGAGTCGAAGCAGGTCTTTGCCGTAGTCGGCAATAAGGACGAGTTTGCCCATGCGGAGGCAATGGACGGGCATTTATTCGATCTGCAGGGAGATTTTGCCGCAGCCAAGAAGACGTATGAGGATTCTCTATCTACGTTTCGAGCTATTGGAGATCGCGACGGTGTCGCGCGCGAGCTTAACAACATCGCAGCAGAGCTTCAGCAGTTCGGCGATCTAAACGGAGCGCACAGAAATCTTGAAGAATCGCTGGCAATCTGGTCTGAACTCCGGGACCAAGAGGGTATTGCTGTGTCAAAGGCCAATCTCGGCGAAATCTTATTGGATCTCGGCGATCTTCGAGGCGCCGAGCGCATGTACCAGCAGTCCCTCGAGATCTGTCGAGCAACCAGTAATAAGGATCTAGCCGCTTACGATCTTCACGAACTGGGCCTCGTTCTTCAAGCGCAGGGAAACCCGAATGAAGCTTGGCAGGATGAAAGCAAAGCCATCTCGACATTTCAAGAGAACGGGCAGGCACAGATTATCGATACCTATATGAGCTTAGCTGGTATCTTACTTGACTTGGGTAAGAGCGAAGATGCAGCGATTGCGGCTCGCAAAGCAATAGAGCAGATCGAAAGGCTTAAGGCACCGGATCGTTACCGATCGGATGCAGAAGCCGTTCTGGCGCGAGTTCTTCTCGCCCAGGGAAAAATTCAGGATTCCAGGAAGATATTGGACCAAGCTACTGCAACTCCCGGACAAAGAACCAGCCGGGAGAGTGAGTTCATCTTGGCTACTACGGCTGCTAGCGTGCGCGCCGCATCGGCCAGCCGCGTGGAGAGAATCGAAGCGGTCAAGAGCCTCCGGCTGATCGTCGCCGAAACCAAGAAAACCGGGTTTGTCCCGGAGGAATTCGAGGCTCGCCTAGCGCTCGCACAGGCTGAAATCGCTTCCGGCGACACGGCCCCCGGCTGCGCGCATCTTGCAGCCTTAGAGAAAGATGCCTCCAGGAAGGGATTCGGGCGGATCTCCCGGAAGGCTGCGGCCATTCTTAAAGCTCGATCCAGCGGTGCGCCGCTGAGTTCGGAAGGACACCGGAAGCATAAGCAGATTGCGTAACGTCGCCGGGTGGCGAAGCGAAGCATGTGCGCCCGCTTCATGCCACCTCTGCTTTGCTCCGGACTTCTGCAAGATCTGGTGCCCCCACTTCTCCCTGTCTGGGATTGAGAATCAATCGAGAATACGATCCCATTCGCTCCGCGCTTCATGGATCTTGTACGCGGCGTCGGCATCCCGTGATCCTAAAGTGACCATCGTCCTCAGCTATTTCGCATGATTATCGACCATCCGGGACTTGTCGAAAACAAGCCCATCGGAGCGCTCGCGCACCTTGGACTCGGCCGCGCCTGCGCCTTGTCGCATGACTCGACAAAAGCGAAGACTGAGTACCAAACTTTTCTGTCACTGTGGAAAAACGCCGATTCCGACATCCCCATCCTGAAGGAAGCCAAAGCGGAATACGCTGAGCTACAGTGAAGCAGGCATGCGCGCTTTTTTGTCGCATACCGTCAGTTGATAAAACATCGCGTTATTTGTTCACGATGCCAGAATCGGCTCATCACGGGACGTGTGATTGGCAAACAGGAACCTATGGGGTTGTCCTCGCAAAACCCCTTCCCGCTAATGCCCCAGTCACTTGAGTCTATGAATGCCGGCCAACCCACACAGCGGGAGTAAGGCCTGGGAGGCACCGGATCGGGAGTTCGGCAAGCCCGGGGAGAATCGCAGAAAAGTAGTCGCGCACCGGGACTTTCAGCCTGCGGCAGCTTTCCACTACCGAGAGAATCGCCGCAACCTTCGGTCCCGCTTGTGGGCTGCCGATGTGCAACCAATTCCTTCGACCAAGAACTACCGGACGCATGGAGTTCTCCGCCAGGTTATTGCTCAGCTCAAGTTCTGGATATTCCAGAAATCGTGTAAGTTTCCTCCAAAGCGTGAGCGCGTACTGGCAAGCCTTGCTGAGTGCGCTGGAGGGCAATGCGACGGACTGCGCCGCTTCGATCCTCACACGGATCTCATCGAGTAGAGGCTTCGCTCTTTCCTGGCGCCGGACGTGGCGCGCCGCAACACTCAGTGCTTTGCGGCGAGCTTCGGCGTCGACGGCAAACAGTTCGTCCATCTGAGCCACAATCGGGGTTGCGACCGGATCTCGGGGATTTAGCTGCACCGCCTCGAAAAACTGTCTTCTAGCATGAGCCCAACAAGCCGCATGTACCAGACTCGGCCCGCCGATCTGATCGTAAGCCGCGTCTCCATCAGTTTGCAGAATGCCTTCGAACTGTCCCAGGAACCGCTTCGGCCCATCGCGTCCACGGCCTAGACGAAAATCGAACACCACGCTTCCTCCAGGGCGACTGTATTGCCAGAGGTATGCTTGGTGGTTCTTACCTCGGCCCTCGCGTGTCTGCACATCGACTGGGGTTTCATCCGCCTGAATGTAACTTCCGCTGATCAACTCTCGCCTCATCGCGGCGACCATAGGGATCAGCAACTCGCCAACTTTGAGGACCCAACCGTCCAGCGTTGCGCAGCTGATTTCCAAGCCGATATCTCTTTCCAGAATCATGCTCTGCCGATGCAGGGGAGTGTGATTGCAATATTTGCTGACGACCGTCTCGATGACGATCCGGTCACTCGCCAGGCACTTCTCGATGATCCGTGGCGGCAGGGGCGCTGAGACGACGCCGAGATCCTCACACGACCGGCAAGCCCGCTTCTCTCGTTTCGTGACCAGTACGAAGTACCTCGCAGGCTCCACATCCAACTGGGAACTCTCTTCGTAGCCGATCACCACAGTTTCTTTTCCGCAGCGTTTGCATACGCGCTGATCCAATGCGCAGGGCAGAATCCGCTCTATGCGTGGAAGATTCGCCGACAACTCCTGGCGACCCGGATGCTTGACGGATTTCTTGGTCGAGCGATGCACTGGCGCGTGCTCCCTCTCCGCCTGCTCGATCATTTCACTGACGACAGGCTCAGGCTCGAACAATTGCATTTGCGCCTGCGAAAGTTTCTCTCCGCCCGCACCATACTTCTCGATCCGCATCAGCCGCAGACGCTCTTCCAGCACTCGAATCCTCAGTTCCGCGTACTGTAGCTTGCTCTTCAGTTGTGCGATGAGTTCCAGATCGGCTGGAGCTGAAGGAATGGAAGGCGCACTCACGATGGGTTATTGATTTACCAGAGCCGCTCGAATCGTTCAAGCAACCAACTCATGCGGTAGTATGTCCTTCTGGCAGAGCCTTCCGGTACCACCGCTTGTGCTTGGTTTTGGTCAGGTCGATCCCACCCAACAACAGCGAGAACTCTTCGTGACTCAGGATGACCTTGCCCTGCGCATCGCCGGATTGCGGCCAGGTGAAACGCCCTTTCTCCAACCTCTTGGCACAGACCCAGAGTCCGCTTCCGTCCCAGACGAGGACCTTCAGCCGATTGCGCTGGCCGTTGCAGAACAAGAACAGGTGCCCGCTCAGAGGCTCACACGACAATCGATCCCGAACCAGACCGTACAGCCCTTCGAACCCCTTGCGCATGTCGGTGACCCCGGCGGCCAGATAGATCCGTGTAGCTGGGCCCAGTCCAAACACGGCTTACGCTCGCTCCAGAATGCCCACCACGCGTTCGAACGTACTCGTATCAAAATCAGGATGTACCTCGATCCGGCGCCCGCCCGGCAGCACCACGGCCAGCCCACAACTCGGTTCGTGCTGCTTCGGCGATTTCCTGGCGGCCAACTCCACCGCCACCAACCGGCCGGCCGAAGAAACTAGTCTACGCCTTCTCTTCCACCGCCGCTTTTTCAGATGGCGATCCAGCGTGCTGAAGCTCAAACCTCGACTCTGGCAAAACTCGCTCCGGCGCATGCCGCTGCTCGCAAACTCGGCCACCAACTGCTGAACTTCCGCACGGGTACGTCGTTTGGGCGCTGACAACTCTGTTTTTGCGGTCACCCGGACACTTCAACACAGACCCCGCCCGCCGAACAGGTGTGTTTGTGTTGGTCAGACGCTTACAATCGGTCTCAGTAGATGTTCATAAGAGCGGTCGTCGTGGCTTGTGAAGCCTGCTGGTCAGTAGTCGCGACGTAGCGCATGGTGCTATTGATGCTCTTGTGGCCAAGTTGCTGTTTCACCAGGGCGAGATTGACATTTGCAGAAACCAAATGGCTGGCAATCGAGTGCTTCAGAACATGGGGATGTTGCTTTTCTGCTGGCACCCCGGCTGCACTAGCAATCGTCCTGAACAACCGGAAAAACTGAGAGCGATCAAGCCGTCCGCCCTTCTGACTCGTAAAGACATAATCAGAGCCGTCATCCGGACGCTGCCGCAACCATTCACGAAGGGCTTTGATTTCGTTCAGCAGCGGCTCTCCACGATGCTCGGTCACAGCCTGTGTGGTGCGCAGCGACCCGAGTAAACTTTGGTGGCTACCAACCAACCAAGAGCGCTCGGGAGAGAGGAGCCGAACAATGATCATTATAGGATGCGATTACCACCCGAGCTTCCAACAAATTGCTTTTGTGGATACCGAAACTGGGGAACTGCAAGATGAGCATAGGGCGGCCTCTCATATGCCCGATGTGTCAGTTCCGCTTCGCGTACCGCCACTACTCTCGATCCGTTCGGACATGTCCTCGATGCAAGGTGCCGCTCGGTTTTCCAACGTACTACCGAGCGATTCTGTTCATTGCTTCCGAAGGCGTGTTGTTTGGAACGATAGCCTACGGCTACATGAAACAAGGCCCCGGTTGGCTTTTGATCGGATGGCCCTTCGGTTTGGCAGCGGCTTTCATCGTTCAAGGATTTATTCTTCGGGCCTTTCCTCCGAAGCTGGAACCCCACGCGCAAGGCAACATCTGGTTGAAGTTGACGTGAGTTTGCGTGGTGATTTAGCAGATAGCTGTCGATCTGAGCGGTCTGCGGCTGGCGTTCTTCTTCGCTGGCTAGAGCTTGAGAGAGGTCACAAGCTCCTTGGTCTCCTGTTTGTAGTGGCGTTGAATCCAAAGTTGCGCGCCAAAAAGCCCCCAAGCATGAATCGCCACGACATTCGACAAGTGTGTGCGGTCAAAGGCGAACAATGTGAGGGACACGCCCATTAGAACGACAAAACCAGCCTTAAGCCATGGCATAAATCGCGTTGGCGAAATGCCACCGAGCCGCGACGTGAGATAGAGCAAACCCCAAACCAGCACGGGAGTGAACATGATCGCCAAGCGGAGCGGCAGGCTCATGGACGGATTCTACACCCGGTGTCGGAAAGGGCCGCGCATCAACTGTTGTAACATCCCCATTACACTCAAAACCCCGGTCACAGGGTCAATGAGTGAAATTGATTCCATGACAAAGTCGGCTCCTAGACCCGAGTAAACTTTGGTGGCTACCAACCAACCAAGAGCGCTCGGGAGAGAGGAGCCGAACAATGATCATTATAGGATGCGATTACCACCCGAGCTT
>Ga0208038_1000250_pt1 | contig 51064 bp, 41 predicted proteins | sample June2015DPH_16_1_FD_184714 | JGI IMG/M metagenome (GOLD analysis project Ga0208038, IMG submission 184714) | Peatland microbial communities from SPRUCE experiment site at the Marcell Experimental Forest, Minnesota, USA - June2015DPH_16_100... | ecosystem: Environmental > Terrestrial > Soil >...
TTCAGGATGCTGACATCAGGTGTGACCCACCGAGCCTGCTCCGCCATAAAGACCTGGTCACGGATGTTGCGTTCTTCGGCGGTCGACCGCGCGGCCATCAGCTTGAGTTGCAGTTGGGAAATCGTGCGCTCCTGCTTCCTTGCCTCCTGCGGCGTCACGGAGCCTGCCATAAGCATGTCCGTGGTTACGCGGCCACGAACCTGCTCGATAATCGAGAAAGCCTTGGCCGGATTGTTGAAATGCTGCGCAATCAGGCAAAAATGCTGCGAGTACGGTTCACTGGATGACTTAATCAGAGCGGTTTTATCCAAGACAGCCGAGAGGTTACCTATGGTGGAATCGACGAAGGTGGCAGCGCGGTCGTACGTACGGTCGGCTTCGGAGAACGCACCTTGCTTGATCTCGATCTCGGCCAGAGCTTGCAGCCGCTCCGGGACTGACCAGATATCGCCGTTCGCCTGGGTCGTCGCGGCCGCGAGTGCGGCATAGTGTTTGGCCTGCAGCAGATCGCCACGTTGGAGATACAGATCTGCCAACAATGACTCTGCCCTCTCCTGCTGCCCCATGAATCCACCCGCTTTGGAAATCGTAAGAGACTGCTCAAGACCAGACACCGCGCCGTTCCAGTCGTTCCGGGCGATAGCGAGGGGTGCGGACTCGATCAAAGTCAGCGCCTCGTGTTCCATCCGGCGCTGTTCTCGTGCATGCTTCAGCATATCATCGGCCAGGGCTTGCGCCGCGTCGAACTGTTTTAAGCCGATCAGCGCGTCTAAGCGCGCCTCATTCGTTGAAAATTGATAGCCGGCATCGGGAGTCAAACTGGCAACCTGCAGAGCTTTCTCGAGATAAGGAATCGCCTGCTCGAACATCTTTGTGTAAACCAAGCCAGTTCCCAGAACCGTCAAAAACCGGATTTGGGCGCCGGCGTCACCTGCAGCAGTGGCGGCAGCTAACGCGCCGCCGACGTTCTTGCGAGCCGTCGCCAGGTCCCCCTCGTAGAAGGCCACCAAACCGAGCTGAGCGAGCGCTCGATATTGCCATTTCGTATTGCCTAGCTCGGTGGCAAGCGCCTGTACTTGCTCCCAGTCATGGCCCATCGCACTGGAATTAACCTCGTCATCAACATCACCCTTCACGATAAGGCAGAACATCCGGAGCTGTTTATCCTGGAGAAGGAGCGGGTTGGTAGCCAGTTCTGTTTCGAGCTGGGCTGAGATCGCCGGCACTTTACCCTGCTCCGCAGTTGAACGCAGCCGGCCCAGTTTGGCATATAAGGCATTCCTCTGGTCATCTGCCGCGATAAACATCTTCTCGGCTTGACTAAACTCCGGCCCGGCAGCGGCCCAGTTGTATAGTTCAGCAAGATAAATGGCGTGGTGCAGCAGTTCCACCGCAGATTGCTGCTTCTGCTGAGCATGTAGTGGCTGGGGGGCCGCGGCTATGACACATATCGCGGCGACTGCGCAAATGATAGCTTCACGAGTCCTCAAGGTTTGTCCTCTGGAGTATCGAAGAGTATCAGCTCTCATGCGCTTGTACCCCATTCTTGGAAATAAGAACGGCTACAACGGGACCGGCGGGTGACGGAGCGTAGACATCATGCTCCCAACGAACCGGTCCGAACGCTATATCTTGCTAAAGAATCTGGAAAGGGTCAGCTCGAAACCACTCGCGATGATTTCCAAATTGCGGGCGGAGACGTTTCTTTTTCCGTGCTCCACATCCGCCAAATAACTTCTATCCAGCCCGAATTCCTCTGCCATCTGAACCTGCGTCCAGCCGCGCTGCTTTCGGAGCTTTCGCAATCTCCGCCCAATCCGGATGCAGATGTCATCGGCCATAACCTTTCATCATGGCTTGAGGACTCCGCGCCACAAACCGGTTATAAGCAACATTTAGCGCGCGGTTGCTCAGGGAGAGGATTGGCCGGCCGAATGGGAATGGGAAGCCGAGGCGGATTAGATGCCCAATGTGACGCATTACCGGCCTTGGAACCCATTCCGTGGACACAGGGGCGGAAGGGACGAATCATGCTGTTTGGGAGCGGGGCTGTTCCGAGTGAAGCGAGATACTGCAAGGGGGCTAAGCGAGACATTACCGCTTGTTAAGATCCCTCTCGTAGCGAATGCGCATCCACTCTAGGTCGACCCTGGGGTCGGCTTTCTCTGCACTTTGGAGGGCTTCAGACTTGTCAGATGCTGTGCCTTCCCAGACAATCCATTCGTGGGCTCCCGGCCGGTCTTGAGCAGCCGGGCCTGAAACGGCTTCGATATTACCGCTGACGAGCGCAATGACTTTCCAGGTAGCCATGTGGTTGTCAATGGTCCTTGCGATGTATTTTAACAGAGTCGGGAACGGTCGAGGATCCGTCCGAGCTTAACCTGGAAACCAGCGATTTCATCGGCTGTCACGTTGAAATGGGGGTAGGCGTCGCCTATGGTGCGCCACGACTTGTCCGCGGTCAAGCCAAGTTGTTCAGAGCTTCCTGCAAATTCCACCGCTGCCTCACAGCCCAGTCGGCGATTTGGCTGGCGCGCTTGCTTATCTTCTCAGGTGTCCAGGCGTCCGGGTTCTCCCGAGCGATATTGGCGACTGTCCAGTTGGGCACATTTTCCTGATACAGCTTGCACTTTGTTGGCCAGTCATAATTGTAGCCGGCGATGTTTGTAGCAGCGTCGAGAGGAACGATGTTGCCGATGTTATTCACGATACGACCGTAGAAGATCTGGTCGTGCGTACCCACCACGTTGGACCAGTATTCCGTTGGAGTCTTAGGAGCCATATGTTCGAATTGGACATCTGCGATTTCGACTTCACCCCTCATGCCCTCCTCGTACTCACGAACAATGAACTTCATGATTCTTCCGGGATAAGCGGCGTTTTCTATCGCCTGCCGAACCTCGCTCTCGGGAGGGGCCAGGCGCGCCAACTGATCTTTCAACCTCCGCAACGCATCACGTCCGGAGTCCAACTCTGAGTACACCGCATTTGCAAGAGCGGTGAAGGGCCGTTCTTTACCGTGTTTTCCTCGAATAGCCATCCAGAGCTGAAACGACTCAAGTGCATGAAGCACATGTCGTCGGAATGCTGCACTTTGTCCACACTTTTCTGCGACCGCAAGAATCGCTGTGGTGTGATCACGACGGTCCAATTCCCGAAGACCTCTAAGAGAGCGTCGACCGTTGCCGAGGTCAGGAATCTTTTCCAAGGAGGCATGCCAGCAATATTGGTAGGTATGCGCCGCACTTGCGAGCACGGCTGCTGACAGCTTGTGTGAATCCCACCCTCGGGAGAAGGTCCTAAAAAGCTTTGCCTCTGATCCTACCTCCCCGGTCGTCATCCGCGTAATGTCAAGTATCGCGCTCGTCGAATCGTTGCCGAGTGGAAGAATCTTGTCGTTCCAGATATCTGCCATCGCACGACCGTCTTCGCTGCGGCCGCACACAAATGCCTTGATCAGATCCGCCGGGTTAAGCGCCCGACCCTTTCCATTCAAGCCTATGAATAGAGTCCAAGCGGAGCTGTAACTGTCTGACTCAACCAGGACAAAATTGACTTGGTTTTCCAAGTAATAAAAGAAGTTAGCCAGTTCGGCGACGACGGGCCATTGGGCAAGCTGCTGCGCAAGGTATTTCACACATTGACCGAACAACGTAGTCTCATCCTGTTGGCGTCCTTCCCGAAGGCAGCGAAAGTTTGCCTGGTCTTCTCTGGCAACCTGAAGAGTGGTCTCACTTGCGGCGGTGAGGACAAGACGCTTGATCTCTTCTTTCGCGTCCCGCGTCTTTTCAGAGTCGCGACCGGCAAGTCGCTGGAGCATCAGCCACAGCAATGCATGGAGTGAGGTCAGTCGCTGCTGGCCGTCGACCACATGGCCGATAATCCTGCCTCGCGTGTCCCTTTCATTAGCAATAACAATCGGTCCGAGAAAGTAGTCCTCGCCCTCTGGTGGTGAACCCTTGCTCACGAACTCTGCATAAGCTTCACTCAGATCATTCCATAACTGCTCAACGTACTCTTGAGTCCAAGCGAAGGGGCGCTGAAATTCAGGAATACGAAATTGGTAGACACTCGTCACTAGCTGCGCGAGTGTCTTGGGATTTGCCTGCATGGGTGTCCCCCTCCTGTCTTCAGGTTAAGCGACTCCGATCCTGAGGACGGAAAGCCGCCTGCTCGCGACCTACTCCGCCTTGAATCGGGCCACGAGTTTCTCAGATTCTTGTTCAATTTCGTTCCTCAACTCCTTGGGCTGAAGGGCTTCAGCCTCCGCCCCGAAGCCGATCAGCCACCGCTTAACCTCCCACAAATCGCCGACGTTGAGCGTCAGAATAATGCTGCCGTCGCCGCAGGTTTCAATCTTCTGGCTTGGGTGCCAGGTGCGCTCGCGGATATAGGGGGCTTGAGATGGAGAAAAGCGGATCTTCACTTCCTGCGGTTCGCCCCAGATCACATTGAACGCCGTCCTTTGGAACTCGTCGAAGTTGAAGTCAGGCGGCATCTCAAAGCGCCGGTTGGTCAGCTTTGCAGATTGAATACGCTCGACCGCGAAGGTTCGCAGGTCATCCTCGCGGTGGTCGTGCCCGACCATGTACAGCCCGTTGTTGACATACCAAAGCTTGTAAGGGTTGACCTCGCGTTCGATGGCGTGCTCATGCTGTGGCGAACGGTGAAGGATAGTCACGGTACGCTTATTAAATACAGCTTGGGTGAGCGCATTGATGACTTCTTTTGAGTGACTGTAGTCTTTTAGCCCAAAGTTCGAGACTGAGATTCCCTGTCCGAGGCCGCGCAGAAACCTGAAGCTCTGCGCGGGGAGCTGTGAGCCGATCTTCTGTATGGCGGTTTCCAGCGATTCGTAAATCGGCGTGCCCTGCAGGGGTTTGAAGAGTCCTTTGCTGAAATAGAGCGCCATCTGTTCAGTGAGCGTGAACGAGATGGGCGCCTCGGCGTGGAACCCCTCCATCAAATGCCAAAAGACAGTGCCATTCCGCATGTCCGACGTGACCGGGATGCCCGCCTCCGTCAGGACTGCAATGTCCCGCTGGACAGTGCGCTTGGCGACACCCAACTCACCGCAAAGCTGAGCCAGCGTACGTCCCATTCGTCCGGCGAGAAGCTGAACCAGACGCCACTGACGCGTGAGTTGGTCCCCACGTGGCACGGTCGGACCTCTTTCTGAAACTCCTAGAGCATCTGGAAAACAAGCAGGGCCAATTCTATCCCTTCACCCCACAAAAAACATCACCTTGTTGCACTTACAGTGATCCTCGCGCCCAGCCAACTGAACATTAGATTCCTTCCTCGCAATCCTCCGGCTGATCAGAACCGTTCTCGTGCTCGAGCATTCGCCGCTTCATAATCTCCTCGAACTCCCTGCGGGAGCAGTCTTCCCACGTACTTTCGACCTCTCCCCCGAAGTCGCGTGCCTCGATAGACCTGAGTAATTTCTCCTCCGGCGTCAATTCCTCCAATCTTACGAATCGATTTTCCGATTCAATCCACAAAAACGCGATCTTCAATCGATACCTCCAAGAAAGATTGGAAACAAAATACCTCTGGGGTGTGACAGGGCTGGTCGCACCTTGCGCGCCCTCACGCCGCCTGGCCGCAAGACTGGACGTAAAGCGCATCAGCATTGATGTTCAGCTTCCGCAATGCGTGGCGCTCCGGCCAAGGGAGCCGGCCAAACCGGGAGATGTAATCGACAGTAGCTTCCACTGCCTCCTCCGGCATGTGGAGCGCCACATAGACCTGAATAATGTTCTCAAAAGGGAGGGCGGACACGAACATGTCTCCCATCGCCCCGACGCTATTGACTTTAGCCGCCCGCTCAAACCATGGGAGAGCTTTGGCATACTCTTCCTTCCGGTAGAGCGACCATCCGATGTTGTTCCAGCAGTCTCGCAAACATTCCCGGCAAAGGGACTCGGGATGCTCCAGCACCGCTTCATACTCCTTGGCCGCTTCATCTTCACACCCGAGTTTCCAGAGCACGCTGGCATACCGGAACCGCTTCTCAGAGTTGTAAGGGTCTCCCTCAACGGCAGCCCGCAGACACGGGAGCGCTTCCTCATCGTGGGCCAGCGTTCGATTTACGTCATTCAAGCCTTCAAAGATGTCGGCCAACGCTTCCGCTTCGACATCCTCAGGCGCTGCTTTCAGGGCCTGATGGTAATAGTAGTGTGCCCGCTTGGGCTCGCCACTGTACTGTGCCAGGCACGCCTCCTCCCACGCCGCGTAAAACCCTTCTGCGTTGGCCTTCATCACGCTGGGTTGTTCGGCGGGGATTCGTGCAGGCTTTATGAGGGCGAGCGAAAATCCCCCAATTTCCTGCCGGATGGCCTCGCTCCGCTCCATCAATCACCTCCGAAGTTATCGTGTCAGGATCTGATGAACCAACAATAGCAGCGGGGTATGACAGGGTTGGTCATCACATGTGGCCAAGGCCTCTACGGTGGTCGACCAGAATATGTACCCACACAACAAACGGGAAGACGTCCATTTTGTCCCTGCTATTGCGGTGACCATCCCTGACACACCTTAGGTGTATGCTCTTGGCAAGCGGCCCCCGCGTACTGGCGCGGTCTGGCACGCAGTTGTGATCTTGCTAAACCGGAGGATACATGGGGCTCTCCAAGTCGAGATTCATCGCCGGATTGCAGTGCCTCAAGCGTCTGTACCTGGAGGTTCACCAACCTGAATTGGCGGGTGAACCCGATGAACAATCCATGGCGGTTTTCGAGCAGGGTTACGAAGTGGGCCGATGGGCGCAGAAGGCATTTCCCGGCGGAGTGCTGATCGAGGCGGGCCCTGAGGAGATGGACGGAGCCCTAAAGCAAACCGAGCAAGCCGTGGGAGACAAGCAACATCCCGCCATCTTCGAGGCGACTTTCACGCACGACAACATCCTGGCCAGAGTCGACATCCTGGAGAGACTGCCCAGGAACAAGTGGCGCCTGATCGAGGTAAAGTCGTCCACCAGCCTTAAGGATTACTACCTCTACGACGTAGCCATCCAACGGCTCATCCTCGAAGGCTTGGGGATAAAGGTTGTTCCCTGCCTGATGCACCTTAACCGGGAGTACGTCTACGACGGGAAGCAGTACGAGTTGGAGAAGTTGTTCGTTATCCGGGATATCACAAAAGAAACCGCGGCCCTTGAGCAGAAGGTGAAGGATCTCCTTCGTGAAGAGTGGAAGGTGCTCGCGAGGGCCAAGGTGCCAGATATCGAGCCGGGAAGCCACTGCGGCAACCCCTTCACCTGCGAATTCTACGAAGTCTGCAACAAGTCCTTGCCGGTCGACCACGTTGCCAACCTCCCGGGCATATCGCCAAAGAAGCTGGAGGAGCTGGCGAGCCAGGGAATTGAGTTCATCGGGAAGATCCCGAAGAACTTCCCTCTGACTGAACGGCAGAGGCGGGCGTGGGAGTGCGCAAGGACCGGGAAGCCGTGGTTCGGAAAGGGACTGAAGGAAACTCTCGCGGGGCTGCGCTATCCCCTTTACTTCATGGACTTCGAAACCCTGGGAGTGGCTCTTCCCCGATACGCCGGGATGTCTCCTTACGACCAGATTCCGTTCCAGTGGTCGGTGCACATCCAGCGCAAACCGGGAGCTGAACTGGAGCACTATGAATTCCTGGCGGACGACTCCGATGATCCGCGGCCGCAATTTGTCAAAGCCCTTTGCCGGGTTATCGGAAAGAAGGGGAGTGTCCTCGCTTACAGCAGCGGGTTCGAGTCAGGACGTCTTGGAGACTTGGCGGAATGGCTGCCTCAATACAAAGATGAAATCGGAAAAATCCAGGACAGGTTGTGGGACCTGCTGCCGGTCATGCGCGCCCATGTCTACCACTTGGAATTCCGCGGCTCTTACTCGCTGAAGAGTGTGTTGCCCGCCCTGGTACCCGACATGTCTTACGACGGGATGGAAGTGGCCGAAGGCAACGAGGCAGGCCTTGCTTGGGAAAAGATGGTCCACTCTGAGGTGGGAAGCGAGGAGAGAAGGGGGCTTGAAGACGCCCTCCTTGCTTACTGCAAGCAGGATACGCTGGCGATGGCGCGCCTGCTGGAAGTTCTGCAAGCAGCATGAAAGTGCATTAATAGAAACCGGGCTGACGAATTCTTGGACGGGTGGCTCAGCCCACTAGGAGTTAACCGAATGCCACCACCCAGAGGAGGCTTTATGCAACTGATCACCGATGCTATTTCCAGTACTAGACTTGGCAAACCCAAGACATTTCGAAATCTCACGATCTTCCCGGTCTTCGGCAAGGTGATTGTGCCGGACTACGTAACCTTGGACGAAGCTCTGACCAACAAGTTTGCCAAGGTTACCGAGGTGTCCGAAGGCGGCAGTGTTCCGGAGCTGAAATTCATCAACGACAGCGACTACCCGGTCTTTTTGATGGAGGGCGAAGAACTAATCGGCGCCAAGCAGAACCGCACGTTGAATTTGAGTATTCTCATTTCGGCCAAGAAAGCTGTCAGCATCCCTGTTTCCTGCGTGGAACGCGGCCGCTGGGCACGCCATTCCGTGGATTTCTCTGCAGCACCGCGTGCTCAATATGCCAAAGGTCGGGCTAGGAAGATGGCGCAGGTTTCTGCATCGCTGCAGTCCACGGGGACCAGATATTCGAACCAGGGAGCGGTCTGGCAGGACATCGACGAGAAATTCCACAGGCTGCAGGCCACTTCCCGCACGTCGGCCATGGCGGATATATTCGAGCAACACTCGGCGGGGCTGGAGGAATACGTTCGTTCCTTGCCGCCAGAGGAGGGGCAGGTTGGGGCAGTCTTCACGATCGAGGGCAAGGTGAGCGGGTTGGAGCTCTTTGACAGCCCCGATACCCTGAGAAAGCTCTGGCCGAAGCTCATGCGCAGTTACGGGCTCGACGCGCTCGACCGGGCGGGCATGACTGGTGAGAAAGAAGAGGAACCACCTGATGTGGGGCCGAATGATATAGAGGCATTCCTCAAGAATCTAGTGGGAAGTGAAGTGAAACAGTATCCGGCCGTTGGAGAAGGAGAGGACATCCGTCTTTCCAATGTAGGTCTGACCGGCGCCGCCCTGGCAGCGCGTGGCCGCGTCATCCACCTCAGCGCGTTTGCAATGTGAGGAGAAACCGGAGCGCCCAGAATTGGCCGCCAAGCAGGGGCTGCGATGGAAGAGCGATGAAACCAGTGCTGAAGACGAGTGAATCGGATCCACTGAGAATCGACCCGGTGTCGATGGATGGCGTCAAGGGAAGGATCGGCCTAACCTTCTGCCCCGGCAAGAAGGACAAGTACAGCGCTAGGGGCCCATGGGACCGTGACTTGGGAGCTGATCTGAATGTGGTCCAGTCTTTCGGTGCGGTTGCGCTCGTGACATTGATGGAAAACAGTGAACTCCAAGAGGTGAAGGTTCCTCCTGAGGAACTCAGGGCCGGGGCTGCGGCACACGGACTAGAATGGCATCACCTCCCGATTCAAGACTTGGACACCCGCGATGAGCACTTTGAAGACCTGTGGACCTATTCGGGCATGCGACTCAGGAAGCTGCTGGCCCACGGCCGGAACGTGGTCGTCCACTGCCGGGGAGGGGTGGGGCGGACAGGCATGGTCGGAGCACGCCTGCTGGTGGAGCTTGGCCTTGAGCCTGTGGAGGCAATCCGCCGTGTACGGGCGGCGAAGCCCGGGTCGATCGAGACACGTGACCAGGAAAAACACGTTCTGGGGTGCAGAAAGGTCGCGTCGCCGGGTGCTGGCCTAACTTATGCCGAGAGATTCCTCGGTTGCCTGCTCGGCGGGGCAGTTGGCGATGCGTTCGGTTATTGCGTGGAGTTCCTGCAATTGTCCGAGATCCGATACGCGTTCGGTCCCGAGGGCATAAAGGAGCCGGTCTACCAGGAAAGGAAACTGATTGTTTCGGACGACACGCAGATGACCCTCTTCACCCTGGAAGGAGTCCTGAACGGGCTCAAGGAACCGTCACCACAATTGCAGACCTTGGTGGAATCCATCCGGCTGTCCTACCTCGACTGGCTCGCGACACAGGGAACCAGCTACAGCGATGCCCGGAAGAGGAAAGACAGCTGGCTCGCCCATTGCGCCGAACTGAATGTGCCGAGGGCCCCCGGAACGACGTGTGTGTCGAGCTTGATGCACGGAGGCCACGGCACTATCGAGAACCCTCTAAACGACTCTAAAGGCTGCGGAGGCGCCATGCGGTCGGCCCCGGTCGGCCTCTTCCGCCGCTTCGACCCCAAGCTAGCATTTGAACTGGGCGCACGGTCTGCCGCGATCACCCACGGCCACCCAAGCGGCTACCTCAGCGCCGGGACGGTGGCAGCGATTGTCCGCTGCCTGATGGATGGCATGGACATTCACGCCGCCACAGAAGAGAGCTTGCAGATCCTGGAGGGATGGGACGAGCACGAGGAAACTCTCCATGTGGTTGCGAAGGCTCTGGATACAGCGCAGTTTGCCTCAAAGGATCATCCGACGGCCATTGATGCCATCGGGGGCGGCTGGGTGGGAGAAGAGGCTCTGGCCATCGCCCTGTACGCGGTCCTAGCAGCAGGCTCGTATGTTGAGGCCACCCGCATTGCGAGCAACCACGACGGCGACAGCGACAGCACCGCGTCGATTGCCGGGCAGCTATGGGGAGCCTGGAAAGGAATCATGGGGATTCCCTACGAATGGATTACTCGCCTGGACGTACTCGTGCCGTTGGTTCACCTTGGGCGGCGAGTATTTGCACCTTTTGCGCCTAATGGATAAACTAGGCACAAAATAGTAGCGCCAGGCACGGGGAAAGTTATGGCCTCTCATGCGGCAACTCACTCCCTGGGGGAATCACGAATGGATCAGTCTGTGGGTTGGAGAGTTGGTTTGCACACCGTCCGGCCTGGCTACAAAAAGCGGCACGGGCGGATTATTACCGTTCATGCCTTGACGAGCATCGATATTCAAGACGTTGTCAGGCGTTGTAAGGCTGAGGCTGGTGTCATCCGGACTCAGTTTCGGCCCGAGGATAGCTTGAAGGATTTCAGCAACATCCATGCCAGAAGGGCCAAATTGTCATGATCACTAGGATTCAACTGATCAGGAACGTTGGCCAGTTCGATTCAGTTGCACCGGCGCCGAACCTCCAATTGGCACCACTGACATTGGTTTACGCCGAGAACGGCAGGGGCAAGACGACTCTTGCGGCCATTCTCCGCTCGTTAGCAACTGGCGATCCGATCCCTATCGCGGAGCGGCGTCGGCTCGCGGCGCAAAACTTCCCACACGTCGTCGTCGAGGCTAGTGGTGGACCGCCCCTTGCCGTATTCGAAAACAATGCCTGGAATCAGACGATCCCGAATATTGCAGTTTTCGATGATATGTTTGTGGATGAAAACGTTTACTCCGGCCTAGCAGTTGGATCAGACCAACGCCAGAATCTTCACGAGTTGATCTTGGGAGCTCAGGGTGTGGCATTAAACGAACGACTTCAACAGTTTGTGGATCAGATCGAAGTTCACAATACGGCGTTGAGGACAAAAGGTGCTGCAATCCCTGCGTCAGAGCGTGGCTCCCTTTCTGTGGACGAGTTCTGCGACCTCACAGCTCGTGCGGACATTGACGGGGCAATCCAGGCTGCGGAGCGAACACTAGCTGCTGTCAAAGAACAGGAGCCCGTTCGCGCTACTGCACCGTTCGACGCTCTGACCCTGCCTGCCTTCGATGTTGCCGCCATCGAGCGCCTTCTCCAGCGTGATCTGCCCGAACTGGATGCCACCGCCGTTGCTCGTGTCCAAGCCCACCTCGCTGGTATAGGTCGCAACGGGGAAGCGTGGGTAGCGGACGGAATGGAGCGGATGAGCCAGGTGCCGGTAGCTGGGATCTGCCCCTTTTGCGCACAGGATCTTCGTGGCTCACCGGTCATTGGTCACTACCGGGCCTACTTCAGCGCGGCTTACGCGACGCTCAAGAGAAACGTCGCGGATACTTTGGCGGCAATCGATCGTACCCACAGTGACCAAGTACCGGCAACTTTTGAGCGCGCGGTGAGATTCGCCAGTGAGAGGCGCCAGTTTTGGTCCAGGTTCTGCGATATACCAGCTATCAGTATCGACACGGCTGCCATCGCACTAGATTGGCGAGCCGCACGCGACGCGGCGCTAGCACAGTTAAACGCAAAACAAGGCGCCCCCCTCGAAAGGATGTCACTGACAAACCAGGCGCGTGCGGCGTTAGCAGGGTATGAAACCCACCGGCAATCGGTAGCAACACTAAACCAGCAACTCCAAGCGGCAAACGCTGCCATACGCACGGTGAAAGAGCAAGCGGCCCGAGGCGACGTCACTGCATCTACCGCGGCCGTCGCTCGACTCAAGGCGACCAAGGCGCGGCACGCGCCCGCCACCGCGGCGCTGTGCGCCGATTACCTGCGAGAAAAGAGCGCCAAGGCGCGCACAGAGCAACTCCGTGATCAAGCAAGGGCGCAACTCGATCAGTACCGAACGAACGCGTTTCGAGACTACAAGGATGCCATCAATGACCTTTTGGATCGATTCAACGCGGGCTTTCGAATGGACAGGGTGACACCTGTAAACACCCGCACTGGCTCGACGTGTACATACAATATCGTCATCAACAACAAGCCGGTTCCGGTCGCCGGTGGCGTCCCGGCACCAGGCACGCCTTCGTTCCGAAACACATTGAGCTCCGGAGACCGGAACACCCTCGCACTAGCTTTCTTTTTCGCATCGCTTGAGCGCGACCCCAACTTGGCGAGGAAGATCGTCGTAATCGATGACCCAAAGTCGAGTCTTGACGAACACCGCGCCTTAACAACGGTACAGGAGCTGCGCCGCATCACACAGCGCGTATCACAGATGATAGTCCTCTCGCATGAGAAAGCGTTACTATGCCAGATTTGGGACGGCGCAGACCGGACAACTCGGGCCGCACTTCAGGTCGCGCGAGATCGGGCGGGCTCGACAATTCTTGAATGGGACGTCAACCAGGACTGTATCACCGAGCATGATCGACGCCATGCGGCACTTCGCGATTACCTGACCAGGCCCACACCAAACAATCGAGAGGTTGCCCGGTCCATCCGCCATTTGCTCGAAGCTTTCTTCCGTGTAGCCTATCCAGAATGCTTTCCACCCGAGGCAAAGCTGGGGGTATTTCGGAATCTCTGCCAGCAACGACTGGGGACAGCGGGGCAAGTACTCGGGGCCGATGACGTTCGTGAGCTCAGTGAGCTGACTGAGTACGCACATAGATTCCATCATGATACGAACCAGGCGTGGGAAACAGAACGGATCAACGACCAAGAATTGATGGGCTTTGTCGAGAGGGCGCTAACATTCACCAGGAGGCGGGCATAATCCAGCCAACCAACAAAAAGCGCTAGCGAACCCGGTGATCGACGCCGGCGGACGACCTAGCCGCCGGGCTAGCTAGACTTCGCTTGCTGTTCGGCCGAAAAGGTCAGGTCGTCGGCCAGGAGATGTGGACCTTCTGATCTGGTGTGTCTGCACCGGCACACCAGGCATGATCAGAGACACCTGCGGACTCAAGCTCTAACCGTAAGGAGTTTTTGGCTAACCGACCAAAACGACGGTCTGACTCACAGGCGGAAACAGCGATCCGTCCGATATCAATTATTGGGGAAGGAACATCACCCATGGTGAAGGTTCTTCATACTGCGGACGTTCATATCGGCAAGGTCTTCGAGCAGTTCGGGAGCTTTGGCCGGCAGCTTCGAACTCAAATAAGGGAAACGTTTCGCAAGGTCCTGGATCTCGCGGCAACACAAAGGGTAGACGCCGTTCTGCTGGCCGGCGATATCTTTGACTCCGACAAGATCGCGATCGCAGACATCCGATTTTTCATGGAGGGGATCAATTTAATCAAGCCTATTCCCGTCCTATTCCTTCCCGGCACATGGACTCATGACAGTATCTTCCAGAAGGCAATCTTCCGATCCCACCAATTCCTCGATGGCAAGCCCGAGAACCTTTACGTCTTCACACAGGAGACCCCAGAGACTTTCAGAGTGGCCTCCGGAGAATTAGCGATCCACGGCCGTGCCGTTTTGCCGGACACGGACAACCCACTAGATGGGATTGGTCCCGACTCTCAAGCCTCATTCAATATCGGCCTCATGCATACGGCCGTTGCACTTCCACAAATCCCCGAGGAGCCAGGCACGTGCGCGCTAAGACGTGACCAGGTAGAGCGCTGTGGTCTCGACTATCTGGCTCTCGGGCACTGGCACAGTTTTCGCCGGTATTTTGTGGATGCGAAAACGGTCGTCCAATATTCCGGGCCGCCCGAAACACTCAACTTTGGCGAAGATTCCGGGTGCGTCGCTCTTGTCACACTCGGTAGCGGCCCACTGCAGGTCGAGAAGTGTGAGGTGGGCCACTACAAGTGGCAAGAACTTAATATCTCATGGCAGGACATCGGCTCTGTCGAGGAGCTCAAAAAGCAAGTGACTTGCCTAGCGAGCCCACGGACCATCGTGAGAGTCAAAATGGCCGGATGTGTCTCCGACAGGCAGCTCGTTGATTGGGACCGCTTTAGTGATGAAGTTTCTCCACTGTTTGCTCATATCCATTTAGACACGTCACAAGTCAAGGAAGAGCTTCCGCTCGAACAGCTAGAGCAAGCGTATCGTGAAAACACCGTGCAACGAGCTTTCGTGACATTGGTGCAATCGGCGCTCGAGACCGCACAGAACGACGCGGAGAAGCAAAAGCTTCTTGAAGCCTTGCGCCGTGGGCACGCGCTTTTTCAGGGCTATGAGGAGGTGTCGCAGTGAAGATCCTTTCCCTCACCACTCGGAATTTCAAGAACTTGCCTGACCAAAAATGGGAGCTCGACGAAAAGCTCCAAGCCGTCACCGGCCTGAACGAAGCCGGGAAATCAAGCCTCTTAGAAGCCATTGTGGTTGGTCTGTACGGCGATGCAACGTCCACCGACTCCCGCTACGAACGAATGCGACGATGGAACTCTTCGGAACATATCTACGTTGCGTTAGACCTCATTCTGGGTTGTTCCCATTGCGCGATTGAGAGGGATTTTGAGAGCGGAAAGAACACCCTGACAGTCGATAAGAATCCCATTCGAGCCAAGGACAAGATCCGCGCGTGGTTGGAACAGCGCCTCCCCCTTCCTTCCGAAAAGGCATTTCTACAAACTGCTTGTATAAAACAGAACGAAATCGACTGTGACATTGATGCTTCCGACTTGCGAACACAAATCGAGCAGCACTCACTGAGCTCGACGGGCCAGGACATGGAGGATCTGTGCCACGCTCTGGAAAAGAGTGCTAACGAACTTCAGAGGGGAGTCCATCATCCGGCCAAATACCCTGGACCGATCAAGCAGGCGTCGGATGAACTTGCAAGGCTCCAACAGGAGCTGGCTGATTTAGAGCGAGAAGAATCAGAAGCGAATCGCGCATTGGTAGAATATGAGCAAGTCGCCGCCCAGGTGGAGAAACTCGAAGCAGACCTAAGCCACCATGAGGAGCACCTGCGTCTGGACAGGGAATTCGTTGATGCCGACCGGACCTACAAGCAACGGTCAACCGAGATTCCTTCACTCAAGGCCAAAATCGAACGCATGAACGGTCTTCCTCAACTCCTGGAAACGGCCGAGCGTGAGCACGGGCAACTACAAGCTTCTACAGCGGAAATCAGGCTTAGGCAGGAAAAGGCCCAATCGTGGGTTCGTAAGAGAGGAGAACTGACGGAGTGCGAGGGAGCCCTGGCTGAACTCGCGGGGGACATCGCTCGGCTAAAGGCATGCGATGAGGAAATGCAAGCATTGAAAGACCCGCTACAATTCACTGGCATCGTCCCTGAAGATTTCTCTAATTTTAGGACTTTGCAGAAACAACTCGCCGGATGTAAGACCGAGCTTGAGCGCGAAAAAACCGAAAGCAGCGAATTGGCTACTGAACTCGAGCGAGCCAAGGAGCAGCTGGATTCATGCACCGGGCCCAGGCAGGACCTTAACGAGGCTACGGAGAAACTCAGGTCCGAAAGAGAGGCTGCTGCGCAAGCAGTCGAGGCACAAAGGGACAGAGAATCGTTGGCGCAAGAGAAGCTGCGGACGGCAGCCAAACTCGAACAGATCAGGGCACTCGAATCTGAAAGAACCATGCTTGAGCAGGACCTCACGACTTACGAGCCTCTGGAGGGCATAGATGCGGCGGCGTTCCGAGGAGCTCTGTCCTCCGCTCAGGCGCTTGAGGGAGCCCTTAAAGACGAAGGCATCGGATTCGAAATCGATCCCGCGCAACCAATCCAGATCACAATTCAGGTAGATGGAGAGGCAAGTGAAGGCGTCCTCCTTGAGCACGTCCATAAGTTTGTTGCGCGCCGGGAGATTCTGGCTCATGTTCCCGGACTGGGGATACTGCGTGTCACGAATGAAAGCCAGACTTCTCACAAATTGGCCGAACAACGCGACGAGATTACTTCGACCCTGTCCAGAGCTTCCTTGGAGAACCCCGAAGACCTGCTCCGCCAATTTGAGCGCCGCAAAGAGGTGATGGACCGTCTCATCGCAAATATCGCGAAACTCCAAACCGCGTCGGAATCCCGGTCAACTAATGAGTGGGATGCAAACCTCGAGGCTCTCGACAACCAGTTGGGCGATTTGTCCCAGCGTATTTCCAAGGCTGGAGTGATCAGGGCCCTCTCGGTGATCGACCAAGATTTGGAAGCCAACCAGACGGAACTCAACCGCATTATGACTGGTACAGCTCAGGCCGAGGCCCAAATCAAATCCCTGACCCGGCAACTTGATACCCTTGTCAAGAGAACTGGCGTGCGGCAGGGTCAGCTAGCCACATTGCAGAACGAAATTGCCGATCTCCTGAAGCGGGCAGGGCTGGAAAACGAAGCAGGCCTGAACACTCTTGAGCAGGCTTACTTGGGGTACCAAGGTGAGTTGTCAAAAATCCGGGCCAGGAAAGCCCAAGTTCTAAATGGCCGACTGGAGGCCCACATTTATTCCCGGCGCACTTCCGAAGAAGGGAAAGCTCGGGACCTGAGAAACGAACTTGACCGGCTTGCCGCTGATGCTCTGCCTGAGGAAGAGCTTAAGGAACTCCGCATACAGATAGAGAAGTCGGAGAAAGGGGTCAGGGCGGCAGGCGACAAAGTCGCCGCGCTGAAGCACGAAAAACAGTTGCTTGAGGCTGATCAACTCGAACAGAAGTATCAGGAAGCCGTAACGCAGGCGGCGATTGCACAACAAGAGCGGAATGAGAATGAGTCCTATGCCTTCTCCACACCTGGGGAGAGGCTCGAATGCAACCGGCAAATCGATAAACTTCGGAAAGACCTCCAGGCTCTCCATAGCAGACGGGCAGAGCTGAAGGTGAAATCGGACGAGGCTGGCGCAGGTCAAAGTCGCATCGCTGATTTGAAAGAAACTATCGCTGACCACGAAAATCGTTTGATGCGCCTCAATCAGCGGTTCGAAACCGATTCCTCCGTGCTCGAATACTTGCAGAAGGCTCGCGACAAGGCCTTTGCCGATTTGTTGGCTGCTATCCCTTCCGGCGTCGGCGAGTTGTTTGGCCGCGTTACAGCCGGTAAGTACGCGCGTGTGGAGGGTAGCGGATTCACTCTGAAGCCGTGGTCTACCGACAAGGGGGGAACGCTTGAATTAGAGGAGATGTCTGGGGGAACGTCGGACCAGTTCTATCTGTCTCTCAGGCTTGAGGCGTTGCGGGCAATCTTCCCAGACGATCTTCCGCCCTTCATCCTTGACGATGCCCTGGTTTCGGCCGACCCCCAACGAAGGGCGGCAACCCTGTCGATCCTTGAAGAACACTCGGCCAAAGGTCAGGTTATATTCCTCACCTGCCAGGAGTGGCCCGAGCTGACGAAATACCCGAGCTTGCATTTGGGATAGGGGTTTCTCTCTCCCACTGCCCCTGATGGGGATGTGCCTTGTTCCGAGATATCTGGCCCGAGGGGGGAAAGTCGGATCACGGATAAAAATCTCATTGGGTGCGTGAGCAGACAGGGGGCTCAGCGGATGTTCTCGGCAACCGATATTGCAAATTTCCTCGCATGCCAGCATCTCACGACCCTGGATCGTGCAGAAGGGGCCGGGAACATTGCTAGGCCTGTTTTCGATGATCCCAGCAGTGAGCTGCTCGCGAAGCTCGGGTGGCAGCACGAGCTGGCCTACCTCAGCCAATTGGCCGATGATAAGAGTCTCGAAATCGTCGACATAACTAGCGACTTAACGTGGGGTGACTCCGTCGCCAGAACGATCGATGCGGTACGTCGGGGAGTAGGCGCCGTCCACCAAGCCACGTTCCAAGAGGGGGAGTGGAGTGGCCGCGCGGATTTCCTCGTCCGGGTCGAGAAGCCGAGCGCACTTGGTCCCTGGTCTTATGAGGTAGTTGAAACAAAGCTCGCACGCTCGGCCAGGGCGCGGGCCTTGATCCAACTCTGCTTCTACTCGGATCTTCTTTCGCGGATCCAGGGGCTGGTGCCGGAGTGGATGCATGTGGCACTGGGGGGCGACGCCAAGCCCGAGAGATTTTCGGTCCGGCACTACATGGCATACTTCCGCAAGGTCAGGCGCGACTTCGAGGCAGCGTGGAAGGGGGCGGCGGACACGTACCCTGAGCCCGTTGAGCTTTGCGATGTCTGCTCGTGGTTTCCTGTGTGTGACGCCCGCCGTCGCGATGACGACCACTTATCTCTGGTTGCAGGAATAACCCGAAACCAACGAAAGGCACTCGTTGAACGAGATGTGACAACAGTCGAACAGCTCGCGACACTGCCTTTGCCGGTTCGCCCAAAGATTGAGCGCGTCGGAGACGCGGCCCTACTGCGCATCCGCGACCAAGCACGCCTGCAAGTGGAGGGGCGAAAGAAAGGGCGATTAGTGTACGAGCTGCTCGAGCCCATTGAGGTAGGGAAAGGGCTTGCAGGGCTGCCGCTGCCGTCCCCAGGAGATATATTCCTCGATTTCGAAGGGGACCCGTTCGCTTTCGAGGACGGGCTGGAGTACCTCATCGGAACAGCAACGATTCAACAGGGACGGGACGCGCAGCCTGCCTATGAAGCCATCTGGTCGTCCGAACGCAGCGGCGAGAAGAAGGCATTTGAGAAATTCATTGCGGGCGTGATGGAACGGAGGCGCCGCTATCCGGATCTGCATATCTACCATTACGCTCCCTATGAGCCGAGTGCGATCAAACGCTTGGCCGGTCGGCACGCTACGTGTGTGGAAGAGGTTGACCAGCTCTTAAGGGCGGGCGCCTTCGTCGACCTTTACCACATTGTCCGGCAAGGTTTGCGAGCCTCGGTCGAAAGCTATTCAATCAAGCAATTGGAACCGCTCTACGGCTTCACACGGGCCATACCGTTACGAGATGCTATTTTCGCGCAGCAAGCATTCGAAGCCGTGCTGGCTCTGGGGTCCGGTGGGGAAGACATCAGCGAACTTCTTCAGACCATTGAAGGCTATAATCGCGACGACTGCTTATCGGCATTCCAGCTTCGGGAATGGCTGGAGGAGCGGCGGCGCGATCTGGAAGCCAAGACCGGCACGCCCCTGGCGCGACCTGAGGTCAGACAGGGTGAGCCCAGCGAGGACTTGGCAGCCCAACTTCAAGAGGTCGCTGCGCTCATGGATCGTCTCGTCGCCGGGTTCCCTACCAACGAATCAGAATGGAGCGATGAGCAAAGGGCCCGATGGCTGCTTGCTCAACTGCTCGAATGGCACCGGCGAGAAGAAAAATCTGCGTGGTGGGAGTACTTCCGCCTCTGCGAGCTTTCTGAGGATGAGATGGAAGAGGATAAGAGCGCTTTGGGCGGACTCGTTTATCTTGGTGAAGTTGCCCGAGTGAAAAGGTCGGCCGTCCACCGCTACCAATTTCCTCCTCAGGATCACGCCATTGATCGGGCGCTGGAAGTCCGCGATCCTCGGACCGGAAAGAGCCCCGGTGCGGTGGTACAGATTGATGAACGCAACCGGACCATAGACCTCAAGAGGGGCATTTCCTCGACGGTTGCCCACCCAACTGCGCTGATTCCGTTTGACATTGTTAACTCCATAGTCTTGCGTGACAGTCTACTGCGCCTCGGAACCTGGGTAGCTGACTACGGCATCTCCGGGCCGGGGCCGCTTCAATCTGCACGCGACCTTCTGCTTCGACTTTCGCCTAGAATCACAGGCGGTAGCCCGGGCCCCCTGCTCTATCAAGGCGAAAACTTGAATGAAGCGGCTAAACGTTTGGTTCTCTCCCTGCAAGATTCAACCCTTCCGGTGCAAGGCCCGCCCGGGTCGGGCAAGACTTACTCGGGAGCACGCATGGTTGTCGAGCTGGTCAAGCAAGGGCGACGAGTTGGGTTGACCGCCGTAAGCCACAAGGTTATCAGCAATCTACTTTGCGAAGTATGCCGCGCTGCGAGGGAAACAGGCGTGGTATTGCAGGCGGTACAGAAGGCGAACGAAGACGATGGCTGCGAAGACCCGGTAGTGACCCAAGTAACCACGAACGAAAACGTCCGCACTATGCTGGCTAGCGGTGCGGCGCAGGTCGGCGCGGGGACAGCATGGCTCTGGGCGCGCCAAGAGATGGCCAATTCTGTCGATGTACTTCTTGTAGACGAGGCGGGACAGATGTCCCTCGCCAACGCCTTGGCAGTTTCACAGGCAGCCTCAAGCCTTGTGCTGCTAGGTGATCCCCAGCAGCTTGACCAGCCCCAACGCGGTGTCCACCCTCCCGGTGCGGATGTCTCAGCCCTTGCCCACTTGCTCCAACAACAGGCGACCATCGATGCCGATCAAGGGCTCTTTCTAGCTGAGACGTGGCGCTTGCATCCGGATGTTTGTGCATTCACCTCAGAACTTTTCTACGACGGACGGCTTGTGCCTCGCCCTGAAAACCAGAATCAGCGACTCAACGCGCAAGGTTCCATCGCTGGAACTGGACTACGATTCATCCGAGCTGACCATCTCGGAAACCAGAACGAGTCCCCTGAGGAGATTGACAAAGTTGTCGAGTTGGTCAACGGACTGTTGCGCACGGGTGCAAGCTGGACGGATAAGGACGGCAGAACGACGATGCTTAAACTAGACCATATATTGGTCGTGGCACCCTACAATGCTCAAGTTTCGGCACTGGCCGAAAAGCTCCCGGCCGGTGCCAGGATTGGCACGGTGGACAAGTTCCAGGGTCAAGAGGCCCCGGTCGTAATCTATTCGATGGCGACCTCGACGCCCGACGATGCCCCAAGAGGGATGGAATTCCTTTATAGCTTAAACCGATTGAACGTGGCAATCTCTCGGGCGCGATGCGTCGCTGTGGTTGTTGCCAGCCCGGCGCTTTTCCACGTACGATGCAAGACGCCACGACAGATGGAGCTCGCCAATGCGTTTTGCCGGTATCTCGAAGTGGCTCGCGTTGCATAAGCAGGCGGCTGCGGATCCCGGCCCAATTTCTAAGTAGACTCTGCTCCCGCCATAGACTTCGCTTATACCGGTGTCGATGTCGATCAACTTGAGACCGCGGCAATGATTGACGCTACGCTTCCGCGTAGGCGTATGCCCGAATATCTGCGGGATGTCGTAGGCACGTTCCGAAGCTGCGATTAGGGAATAGTCGCCCCAGAAGATGCCGCCGATGTCATGTCCCCCACCCCTCACATGGTCTACATGAAAAATCGGATGGCTGTTGAGATCCCCAGCCTTTAGAGATGAAATGAAAACACTGTTCAGTCGGTCCGAGAGCTTCTTCAGACCTCCGCGCTTCGAACGGCTGACTGCTGTCTTAGCCCCGACCTGATCGTGCACCGCAATCCTGACGGCAGACCGTAGACCGGCATGGGTATAGAGCCTCGAACCGTCGCTGAAAGATGCCGTAATCTTTCCGGCCAAGACATCGTCCCTGATTTCCTGGGCAAGACTCGCTGGGTCGCTAAAATTGACGTAATCATAGTTACCTTGAAGGAGCATCAATTCGTGATTGCCGGACAGCCGGACCACCTGTCCGCCCGCTTCGGGCGCCTGGCTCTGAAGCGACCGGAGGAGCGCGACACACTCGCGCGAATATGGCCCCCGGTCGATTACGTCACTGACCTGAATTAGCAGTGACCTGCCGCCAGTCCAGGAGTCACGGTCGTTGATCAGCCTGGCGTGCAGGAGTATTTCCCTGAGCCCAGCGCGATCGCCATGAACGTCGCCGATTACGATTCGTCTCTTTTCAATTGAAGGCATGGCGCTCCTTTTCGTGGATCAGCGTCGACAGTATTGAAAACTAATCTCCGCGAGCCGCGCAATGCTGCGAGAGGCTCGCGAAAAGCAGTGTTGAGACACTATCTTGCCTTAGCCTTCTCCATCAGGTTCGCCGTCCCGACATTAATGACAGCTGGTGAAACAGCGACCACGTTTGTGGTTTATAACCATTCGAAGAAAACGCATGGCCGGTCGAATTGAGACACCTTATTCGTCAAAGGCCCAACGAACAATTTCGACAGCTCGAAGTCCCTGAATTGAGGTGGTTCAGCCTGGGAAGGCGGTAGCGAAATCCTGTCTAGCTCTCCCAGACGGGGTACAGGCCAATTCTCCTTCCATGCTCGCAGAATCAAAGCAACGAATCGTCTCGTGTCAGCAACCCCCAGGCAGTTGGACCACTGCTCGCCGTCCAGAAAGCCCCCCTCGCCTTGCCACCGGTATATGGGTTCCAACATCCAGTGAGAAGATACCACAGCCTTTATTGTCTTACGCTCGCCACTGGACAAGCGAAGCCAACCTCTCGGATCCTCGATGCTATGCAATTTGAATACAGGCCAAAGGGCAGATTGAGGGACTCGACCGCGCAAGTACGCCTCAAACGCCACGGCGATCAAAATCGCGAAGTAGTCGCCCTTGAAGAAGATGCACTGAGAGTGTTTGCGAAAGGCAGGAGTGTTGGACATAAGTTCTGACATCGGCCCGAACTGAGGCGATGAGCGCTTGACTGTCTGCTGAATCGTCTCATGAGCAAGGATTCGCTCCACTTCCTCGGCCGTGGGTTCAGGGTCGATGTGAAAGGAGATCATGTCTCTGAGTGATTCGGTGCCCTCTCTGGTGGGTTCTGCCCTTGCCCAACGGGTTCTGCCCCATCTGCGCAGATATTCTTTCCATGACGTTTTCCAAAGCTGGTCGCAGGCAGTGCGGTCAAAGAAGTGGTAGAAAAACTCCATGATCGTTCCCTCCCCGAAGGGCCTGAAGGTGATCTAACTCTATTCCGATTACACCAATTCTGGGAGTGTAATCTTTGGCCAGCGGCAGGCAGCATCACGATCCGAACAATGCCAAATAATCTAAAGGTATGGTGCCTGTGGTTACTACCAGCCGGGTATGACAGGCGCGGTCATCGCATCTGCTCGCAGCAATCGGAGCGGATGCCGGCGAAACGTATCCCCGCATCGGGCCTGAAGGCGTACAATTTGCCCGTATTCATGCAGCGACCACATCTGACACACCTTAGGTGTATGCTCTTGGCAAGCGGCCCCCGCGTACAGGCGCGCGACACGCAGTTGTGGTCATGCTAAAGCGGAGGATCCATGGAGCTCTCCAAGTCGAGATTCATCGCCGGATTGCAGTGCCTCAAGCGCCTGTACCTGGAGGTTCACCAACCGGAATTGGCAGGCGAACTCGATGACCAATCCATGGCGGTCTGCGAACAGGGTTACGAAGTGGGCCGATGGGCCCAGAAGGTGTTTCCCGGCGGAGTGCTCGTCGAGGCCGGGTCAGATGAGATGGGCAAAGCCCTCCGGCAAACCGAGCAGGCGGTGGCAGACAAGGACATCCAGCCATATTCGAGGCGACTTTCACGCACGACAACATCCTGGCCAGAGTTGACATCCTGGAAAGACTGCCCAGGAACAAGTGGCGCCTATCGATGGCGACGGAGTGTTTCCACTCGCCGCAGTTCCCGGACGACAGAAGATTGCATTTGAGGCAACTAAGCGAATTTGGGGAGGAGTGTGAAGATTCTTGAACAGCAAGCTGGGCCAAAGTATTGGATGACGTGAACACGCCCTAAGGGCGATACTTGACCAGGGCACAATCCGTTGGCCAGTTCTCCCCGTGGCCGATCCTCAGGCGATCATCGATGGTAGGGGGTCGATTAGGTGATTTTTATGATCTTGCCTTCCCCCTTTCCTTTGAGGAAGCCCTCAAATTCGCTCACGATTTTCTTAACTTCTTCATCGCCCCAAAGGACAGTCTGTGACGGTTTGAAATCAGACATCTTGACCGAAGCGAATTCGATTCCTTTGAGGACTGCCGAAAGCGTTTTTGCAAGCTCTTGAAGCTGGTCCTTAGTTAGCTTTAATAGAAAAGATACGGTCTCTTTTGCAGAACCGGTTGCCAATAGCTCCTCGATGACCTTCTTCTCGCGATGATTGTTAAGCTTGTCCCGGAGAGCATTGTCCAGAAAGAATTCCGCAGTCTTCTCTAAGGCGGCCCCCGGAACTTCCTCCGCGGATTGAGCAATGCCTTTTAGTCGGTCTGAAAGAGGTCTCAAGTCTTTCAGGTGTAATTCCGTATTGGAGCTGGTCACAATAGAGGCTCGCAGCCGAAGTCTCCTTTTGAGGTCGTCGCCGGTGACGAGGGGCTGAAACATCTCCTTCTTCGCCGACGAGATTTCGGCCTTTCCTTGTTCCAGGAGATGTGACGCCTCGGGCAGGCCCTCAGACAGAATATCGAGAACGACGAATTCCGTGGAAGAACTCGCCACCTCAATCGCCTCCGTCAAATCCTTTAGGGAGTCGTTTACACCGTGTACCCCGTGCTGGAACGGGCCATCATGTTCCTGCCAAACCCTTTCTAACGCGGGGCGCAGCTCTGCATTTGTCCGATCGGGATTAACCACGAATTCGCTGGCCTGATTAACCAGAGTCTCTAGCTTGCTAATCGACTTTTCAAGTGATTTGTATTCTTTGACATCAGGCACCTCGACTTTCGCATAAGAACCGGCACATCGAACTATTGAGGCCTGATCATCAAAATGTTGCTGTAGAGCCTGCAATTCCTTCCAGCATTTGGAAACTTTCTTCTTATCGTCCTCGGTGATCTCTTCGGGCGCCTCATGTTCAAGTGCCGCCAGGAGAATTCCCTTAAACTCGTCAAAGACTTCGTCATCATTCGTCCCTTGAAGTGTGGACGCAAAAAAGTCCATCCAAAACAAGAGCAAATCGTCGTAAGGATCTTTTTGGCCTAGGTCCCTGAACAGTTCACTGACCCTATTGAGAAGGCTCTCCATCTTTTCCGCAGGAATCCATAAGTTCCGGAGATTCTGGAGTGCTTCGTGCGCAGTAACCTGATCGTATTTCGGCCCGTAGCTGCCTGACGACTTTCCCGCAAGGATTTCAAGAAATCGTGAAAAAGGTTCCCAATCGATAAGCGCTTTCGGGAGCTCTACGGATTCGAAGCTTCGAAGGGTTTCTGGTTTGAAGTCGGTGTCCGCGATCGACGTGCGATCGATTACCCCGCCTTTCTTGAGATTTATCTTCACGATGCCCTGTCTCACCATCGCAAGTAAAAATATGTCGACCATCCGCCGCGTGAGACCCCACGACTTTGCCCCTTCATCTGGCTGCCACCCTGTGAACTCGTTATAGAAAACTGTTAATGGCAGAGGATGTCCCGCCTTGCTCTCTGCAAACTCCCGAATCGTCGTATACGGTTCAGAGTCGGAAGGGTCAAGCGTCTCAACATTTGGTGATCGCACCAATTTCAAGGGTTCTGCAAAGTTCTCTACTGCGCTGTGCAGGCTGTCGCTGACAGGCACGGCCTTCCCCAATTTCACCAAACCGTTGATGAGCTTCACTGCCTCATTCGGGCCAAATCGTCGTGGTTTCGTGTCAATTTCCGCAGCCTTATAACAGTCGTCTAGCGCATCTCCTGCCATCCGCTCTAGCGCCCCGTCCAGTCCCCCCGTCCAATCGATGGAAAGTGTTTTCCGGCTCGTTCTCACATGTCCTTGTTGGTAGACCTGTTTGAGCAAGTCGAATCCCGTTTGGCTCTGGAGTTGAAAAGACGAGCGCGCATCTTTAGCGTATTTTGTGCCCGGGTGATCGTCCTCGACTTTCAGGTAAGCTAACAGGTTGACGAGCGTAGACTTCTGCTCAGGGGTCAAGGCTGCTGGTACCCATACAATCACCCGTGGGTCGGGGTTCTTGGGATCCGTCTTCAAATACTCCTTGGCTTCCACATTAGATACAGGCCTACGGCTGATCACGATCACAAAATCATGTTCGGAACCAGAAGTATCGGGTGTCGGGGCTTTGCCCTTGAAAGTCAGATCACGAAACCCCACTGCGCCCGTGCGCTCCTGTCCGTGCCAGACTACCTCGGTCTTCACCAAACTGTTCCCACGGTACTGACTAAACGGGGACGGAATGTCTTGACTGTACTCGAGAAGCTTATCGAAATAATTCCCAAATACCACATTGTCCTTCCTCAACACCTCCGCAGCTTGGCTCACCACATCATCGAATTCGCCGGTCTCCTTCGGAACGAATTCGCATTTCCCATCCACATAACGAATCTGGCCCCGAAGTTCACTTTTCATCTCCTCCAGGAGAGCTTCGTAATGTCCGACCTGGATATCCATTCCGTCATCGCCCTTCAGATCGCAGACTGCGTCTAGCAATTGCGTGGGAGTGAGCGAACCGAACCCAGCAATCCTGTAAAGGAAAAGGGTGTTAAGAATTCTCTCCGCTCTTTGTTTGCCACGCTTCTTTCCAATGAGACCGGTTTCTATTTTCCCGAGTTTCTTTTGGGCCGATTCCAGAGCGGCGGTAGCATCCTTAAAGATCGTCTTTACGGAGATCGTCCCGCTGGCCGAGTTGGACTTACTCTCTTCATAGGTCATCAGTTCGGTAAAAACTCGGTACAAGGGAATCAGGTCGTTCCACTTGGAATCACGCGTGAACGTGTTCTGAAGTGATGAATGGAGGAAGCTGATGGTACTGCGGGTCCCTGTAAGCCTACTGGAAATTGCTTGGATCACTTGGACAGCTTCCGGAGGGAATGGGAAGCATTCCTGAAATTGTTCCTCGTCGACAGTCCGAACCCAAGGAATCGTCTCTTTGTATCCCACATAGTAATTATGAGTTTCAGGAGCCAGCGATTTTCCTTTAACTATTTTGTAATGTCTGCACCGGTTAATGACAATATTCCTAAAGCGCTCCGGCTTGTGGTCGAGAAGCTCTTCCCTCATGCGGTCCGGCCCAACGATCTTGTTCTGCTTCTGGTATTGTGCCTGCGCCGCGACAATCGTCCATAGCGGCATTCGTTTACCTTTGGCCAGGACGCTCGACAGGGTAAGGAGGCAGTCCTCATCATCATTACCGTACTTAGTTCTGTTCATGTATTCCGACATCTCATCCATTACGACTAGAATGCCGTCATAGCCAGAGGAGAGGATATGATTGAAGGCGCTCTCCAACAATTCGACCGGCTCTGTTTTCGTCTCGATCCGTACCTGCTTCTGGCGGAGGAAGGCACGCAGCACTGTTGCCGCGTCTTCGACCGCAACCGGGTCATGGAGTGCCGTCATCAGGGCGTTATAACTGTCGAATTTTGGAAGTTCATCCATTAAACGCTTGTTGCCGATGAATGCCTTCAGGGAGGTTTCAAAATCTCGCAGACCCTCCCGGAGGTACCACTCTGCGAGGTGGTGGGCCGGGGTTACCGCGAGTGGTTTGCCAGTTCGGTCTTCAAAGACGTTTCTCGCCTCTGTCAAAACAAAGTCAACGAGACGGTTCTCCGTTCCCCCTCCACCCTTTCCCTCAAGCGTGAAAATGATCGGGAAAATCTTCTTAGAGCAGATGGCCTTTCGGAATCGATCCAAACGGGCGCCCGGCCCCAGGTGTTTGACCTCATCCTCTTTGCGCTTAACGATGTCCCACAGTTGTTCGCCTCCGATGGCAAGGATGGCTTCCACCGCCATGAGGTGGGATTTTCCAACTCCGAAGTGAGCTAAGATCCAGTAGCCTTGCCCTTCGCCGTCCGCAACATCCTGAAGGAACGTTTCTAAGTAGGATCGAACTGGATCTAGAAAGTACTCCTCGACGGTGCCCAGCCGGACTCGATTCCTCTTCCTCGCTTCTTTTTGTTCGGGCTCGTCACTCCCATCCCAGATGTGCTGAACCATTGAGTAGACACTCGTCACAGTAGACGGGACTTCTAGAATTTCAGTCAGAGGCTTACGTTGCGTGAAGAGGTTCTCGCTCATTCTCCTTCCTCCTCGGCCATTTCTTGGTCGTCAAGCCTTAATTGCTCGGCACCACCTAATCTGCGCTTGCAGATATCCGCGTATCCGCGGGCCACATCGTAGGCTGTTTCTTCTTCCTCCTCATCGATTGTTATGCTCTTGAGTTGGTCGACTGTAAATCCTCCGCTCTCGTATAAAGTCGCTCCATCCTCGAAATACCCATAGGCGGCGCAGTAGCGTAACCATTCGACAAAGGTACGAACATCGGGGCGATGACTCTCGACATAATTTCGGTCGCCCTCCCGCAAGGCATTGGCAAAGGCTCGTATGCGCCGTCCGAGCCCCGAACGACGTGCTGCCTTCAAATCCGATTCTTCCTTCAGGTTGGGCGGCCTGTAGAGCCAATCTTCCCCGTCCCTAAATCGGACAAGGTATTCGGAAAGGAATTCAGCCAGATTTCGCCTTGGAAGCTGATTTGCGCGCATCCCCTTCATGTATTTTGTAAAGTAGAAGAACAGGGCATCGTAGAACTCAATGCCTTTAAGCGTCCCCCCAAGTTCGAGCGTTTTCTTGTTCTTCTTTAGTAGGAGCTCTCTATCTTCCTTCAGCAGATGGCCATTGATCCATTCCTCGACTGCTTCCTCATCCACTTTCCCCTTCGAGTTAAGCTCGCATAGACCGACATGCGCCAGCGCGATGACGGCAGCATATTTTGCGGGGCTTCCCACGCACCGCAGGCGCGCAAAACGGATGAGGCCATCGCCTGCTTTCTCTTCACTGGCAAGATCACTTTGGGAAAGTTGCTCAAACTCTGACTTGAGGTACCACCGGTCACCTTCAGCTGGGTCAGCCACTTCTCGAAGAATGTCCTCGAACCTATGCTCGGCAAACTGAGCGCGTTCCAACAGACGGCGTGTAACAGTATCAAAGAGTTTGTCACGCGTCTGGCCCGGCGAGGCGCCGAGGGTGTCCTCGAGTATCGTTCGTACGCGCTCCTTCACTGAGTGGGGTGGGGACTCCTGGTGCCCAGTTAACTGAAGCTCTCCCTCCTTCGGCTTTCGGCAGTTAAGAACAAGATCAGATTTGACTACTTTCTCGGCTGTAAGCTGATTAGCACTTTTCTGCAATGGGTCGAGCACCGTAACGGAATGAACTTCGAAGCCGATGTCTAGCAGCGCGTCTTGAACTCGTCTCCAGGTTCCCTCGGCAGTATCGTGGTAGCAGACGGACATCCACCGGCCTGGCTTTAGTGCTCTATAAGCCGACCTGAATGCACCCCGTATGCGCTGCTCCCACGCTTCCTTGGTGTAAATGCGCTCAGGATCAAATTCAGCCTCCTTTACAACTGTTTCCTCGCGATGCCAGGAGGAATCAAAGCCAAGCCACGCCTCCCAAACGAAGTTTAATTCGCCGTACTGGGTCTTTTCCGCATAGGGTGGGTCGGTAAAGATATAATCAAGCGAATCCGGAGGGAATTGGTTCATTGCTGAGTTACTTTGGTTCGACACTAACCCAATGTCGTTAGGGATACTATTCACGAGCGCTGATTGCGCTTTCACAACATCACGCAATTTGTCGGCGAACTGACTTTTCACTGACATGATTTGGGCCAGCGGAGGCAAATAGTAAGAACCGTTTTTGATCCCCCCCTTCCCACTAGGGCGGTAGCGGTACATCTTGGATGAATTGAGGCTAATCGCAGTCAGCGTGAGGCGCAGGTAGTTGCCAACCTCCCCGAGCCTTTTGGCGCGGTCAGCAATCGCCGCCAGTGCCCAGAAGTTTCGTTTCGTATATAACTCTTCGATGGTTCTAAAGTCTCGTCCCGGCCGCCACTCCATTCCCCACGGTTTAGCCCGGTCTTCTACATCCATCATGAATCTTTTAGGGCAAGGGTGGGGTATATCGCACTTTTGAAGAAGTGAGAGCTTTTGAAGATCGAGATCACGAAAATTGCGGGCCTTGCGTTTGGATTCATCGCCATCCTTCCTCGAATCACGTCTAGGCCTACATCCGTTTTCGCAGGAATAGACGACCTCGACGGGTACCTCTCCAAACACTTTCATACGCGTCGAAATCACAAAGTCTGGGCGACCAACGTTCCTGTGTCTCTGATAGCAGGCTGGACAGACCCTTCTTGATTTCCTGTTATTCTCCGGTTCACTATTTTTCCCGGTCCGCGGGTACTCGACAGGAGCTTCAGGACAATTGAGAAGGGCGACGATCTCCCCGCAATTGGGACATTGGAAAGTTTGCGAATAAACCAGGTAATCCGTGGTTGCCTTGCCGTCGCAGCGGTCGCAGCGGGTTTCGTAAAGCCAATCTAATTCATCCCGAAGGGTTCTTAACTCTCTTCCGGAGATGATTTCCAATTTAGCTCTGAGCGAGTCTTCGTATTTCTCACCAAGGATTTCTTCAAAAGCTGCCTCCAGCTTAGGCCCGTCGATGTGATGTACGTAATGATGTGCGATGAATGCTGCCGCTGGGGATGGATCGAAAAGGATACACGGTTTTCCTTCCATTAACGAAGCGACCCCTGTCATGCCGGAACCACAGTATGGGTCGACCACCAATCCGGTTCCCTCCGGGTGAAACTTCTTCGGCAAGTAATGGCGGATATACTCGCGAATCGCGGCCCAGTGTTTCTTGGACCAGTAGGTGTGCATGTCATAGATGGCCTTGGGTTCGGCCGCCTTGTTCACAAGGATGTCGCGATCAAAAGCAGCAACGTTATACTGGTCTTTTTGGGGATCATAAGGTGTTGAATGCTCTCTGATGAACGCTGCGAGGCCAGGATTCGGCCCGGGGACAAACAGAATTGCCCCTGAAGCAACTTTAGATTCTTGGGGCTTTAATGCCAGCCCAGACTGTTTAGGTGTGGTCATCGTGCCGGTCTCCTTCCAAGACGTACGTCCATTCGCTAACTAAGCCAGTCACTTGGCGCCGATATTCTTGGGTCTCATCGAAGGCCCAGACCAAGTGATCCCTTTCAGCTCCAGGAAGAACCAAGCAGATGTGTTTGCCATTTATCGCATACTGCCTAACCAAAGCAAGGGCATTTGAGTCGAGATAGGCATAGAAAAGCTCGAACCCAGCGAGGACGAGCCCACGGTGCATTTTGATGTTGCTGGATAGCCAGTTATGCCAAGCTTCTTCGACCATCCGTGTGAGTTCTTTGTTTCGTAACGCTTCCGCGAGCTCCAAGGCTTTTTCCAACACTCCTTCGCTTTTTAAGTGTTCGAGAAGCGATCGATTGATATCAAAAAATGCCACTCTATTGTCCGTGTCGCCGAAGGAATTCCGGCCACAAAGCTCCTGAATGCTGGGGACAAACTTGTCAAGCTCGTGGTAGGTTCCTAGCACGCAGTAGACACGGCGATCTCGAGCTGGTTCCCGAAAACGCCGACCAAGTTCAGCGATGACATCATCCGCCGACAATCTAGGGAAATCCTGGCTCACGATCAGCGAACTCCTCCCCACGCTTGGCTGAAGTGCCTCAGTCGCTCTTCTCCAGTCCCTGCCAAGATGAACTGGTAATAGTCGTCAAGCTTCGTCACTCGGGCGATTGATCCGGCACGGTCTCCATCTATAATCATTCGTTCCAAAGCAGCTTTAGGCCAAAGGAGCGCTTGCCACAGGGAATTTGTTTTGAACGTCTCCATCTGTACCACTGCCGGCGAAGGATACAACTGGGCAAGAGCGTAGGCGAGAGTCTCTGCCGTTGGCTCCGCCCAAACAGCTCGATATTGTTTGACCCGCACCTTCTTCAGATGCCCAAATTTCGCGATTCCGCCGATAGCTTCTGTGGCGATCTTTGCGGGGTTGCGGCCACCGATTCTTGGTCCCAGAAACTGGAGCAGGTCCTCTCGGCTCGCACCCTGTTCCGGCAGTCTTGAGAGCCAAGCCTCACAAAGCTCCCTGAGAAGTGGTGTTGCACGGACGGTTTCAAACCATAGCGCCTCTCGGGATGAACGCGGGCTCGGACAACTTTTAATGAACCAAGCAAGCGCCAAATTCATCTGGCCATCCTTGCTGTACCGGTAGGCAATGTATTCCGCATATTTCACACGTGTTTTCGCGGAGTTCTGATGAAGATGGTCGCGGAGATAAGCTTTGAAGCTGGCTGTATCCTGATGCTCCAGCGCAGCGGGCAGGTGCTCTAAGCTCTCCTCAACAAGCAGATTGTTAAGGTAGGTTCTTCGCTCCATCCGGGTTGCGGCCGGCTTTCGGAATGGTTTGCTCGCGGCGTCTCCATGCGTGGAGTTCTGATCGAAAAGGGATTCTTGCACTTTACTCATTTCAGATAACCAATTTCCCGGAACGATTCTTCCAAAGTTGAAACGGGAACGATTTTCATTTCACCGATCACTTGCGGCGGAAGGTTTCGATATTCCTTTTCGTTGTCCCTGGGGATTAGAACTTTTCGTACGCCGGCCTTTCGAGCCGCATCCAACTTCTGGGCGATTCCTCCTACCCCCTGAACAAACCCCTTCATCGTGAGTTCCCCAGTGAAAGACACATCATTAGGCGCCGGCTGTTTTGTAATTGCGGAAGCGATTCCAACTGCAAACGCGAGCCCCGCACTCGGTCCATCCTTCGGCACTGCCATTTGACAGGGAAGCGCTGTCACGTGAAATCCCTCCTTGAATTCGGACGAGACTACTAACCGGCTGCGCAGGGAGCGAACCGCGTCGCAAGCAGCAGCAAGACTCGACTTCATTACAGCCTTTACATTACCACGTACCCGCGGCTCGCCCTTTCCCGGGTACGCCTCAATTTCGACTAGCTGAAGCTGACCTCCGATCACGTCTGAAACGACTAGTCCGACGACGACCCCTATCATGGGAACCGACGGAATCGCGATGGCTCGTTTACGAGCCCTTTCCGGGGGGGCAGCGGGCGCTCGGTGTGAACCCACCTCGACCTCGATCGTAGAAAATGGATACTCACCTGGCGCAATGACGGATAGTTGATCTTTCACACGTTGGCGCATCTCTGCCGCGAGAGACACATATTCGAGCAGTTCTTCATTCGTAACTTGGCCATCCGGATGGAGAAGCTTGCACATTCCTTTCACGACTTTGGCCACTGCATCGCTGTCCCGCGATTTCGCATTGAACAGTTGATATCGAGTGGTCGGATCGAGGGGTAGTAAAGTGCTCCTGAGCAAATGGAGGACTTCCGCAAAATAATCTAGTGTGAAGCCCCAACCCATCGCGAACGAGCGGTCTTCTAGCTTAGGCATCTCCCAGCCCGGGATATATCCGTTCACGCGCTCAAAGAGGGCGGGATCGATCAGTTCTGCTGGCAGGGGCTCCAATAGATGTTCGTACATCTCATGTGGCATGCTTCCAAGGACATTTATATTTCCAATTAAGACGATCGATGCTTCACCTTTAACCGGAAATCTGCCGAGGGTGAAGTTCCCATACTCCATATAGTCCTTGAAGATGGACACGGTTGCTTCGGGGTCGCGGAATTCCGTATTAGAAATCTCATCAAAGACCAGTGTGTCAAAGCGAGCAACCAAGCCAGGTGTACCATTACCGGCGTGGACAAACAACGCTGCAGGAGTGGCTCGTCCTCCCGATAGCATGTATGAGTAGTAGGACAGGTTCTTGTATCCGTATGACTTTCCCGTCTCACGCGGCCCTAGTTCCAAAAGATGGACCATCCTCTCAGCCATCGCCACAAGGCGGACCAGAATCAATAGCTTTTGCCGGTGTGAATAGAATTCAGGATTCAAACCGACGGTATTAACGAGGAGATCCATCCATTCATTGCGCGAAAACTCTTTGCGCTTAGTCTGAAAGTCCTTGATGTCAACGCGACCGTATTGAAAAGGCTGGAACTCTGTCACAACCAGAAGCGGGACTGGATTCTCTTTGTTGGGACGCTGATATTGCAGAGAGGCTATCCCCCAGAGGCCCCCAATCATGCGTGGATAGCGGTTCAGAATTGACTCAGGAACCACTAGGTTTCGAAGGTTGAGCGTCGGAATGGACCCAATGTATTTGTCTGTGTTCAGATCCAATGTCACTTCAACCCGAGCTATCAGGTCATAGCTGCCGCGCTCGCGAGCCTCGTAAAGAATGCGGTCCTTGTCCGCGGGGGCAGCGTAGTTCTTCGCCAATTTGCTACGGACGAGCGCCAATTCCTTATCAAAGTCCTCGCCGGGGCAAAATCGATTAATAAGACACTCCACGACGTAACGCGGAAATTCCTTTAGGTCAGAGATGCGTGTCTTGGCCTTTTCAACGACAAGATGTCCAAATACGTCCTTAGCTTTATTCATAGCGAAATCCCAGTCTACCCAAGTAAATTCTTTAGCTTTGCATCCAGAGCATCTTCGGGCCGACTGATTTGTCCTTCTACCTGGATAGTAAGTTGAGCTGGAGACGGAACCGGGCGGAAGCCCCAACGGGCTTCGATGTTCATGGTAACAAGCCCCGGTTTAGCAGGTGTAAACGGGATGCGAACTAATTGCGCGCTGGGTCCAACATTTGAAACAGAAGTCGGTTCGGCACCATCGATGTCACAGCCGATCTCCAACTGTCCGAGTACGGGCGAATCTGAAGAAACCTCGACGAGAATGGCTGCGGGGACGCCTACCTTGAAGACTCCAGTGACCATAGGTGCCAGTCTTACCCTCACTTCGGTTGTGCGGCGCTTCAGCCTTGCCAGCGGGACGAAGATCTCGAATGCACTCAAGCCCCCGTGGCGCATATTCTCCAACGGCTTGAAACGGGCTTTCTCGCCAGCTTCTTTGGCCTGCAACCGGAAACTATAACCGGGCTTCGGAAATGCCCAGAACCCCTCTTGTTCGTATCCCAAGTCCTTGGCCTTAATATAGAAGCAATGGTTGGCATGTTGCCCATATAACTTCTGCTTGAGAAGAGCAGCCCGATAAGAGTTTCCACCCTTTACCAAGAGGTCTTGCGGGATGTCAATAACCGACCCGCCCGATACAATCTGGCCGTGGTCTGCGGTGATCCACAGCTCGCAACTTTTAGGGAGTAGGGCGATTAGTTGGTCGAATTTCGACAGCCAAAGTTCGACCATTTTAGCCAAGAAATCAATATCCCACACATTCGCGTGTCCAAGCGCATCGGCGAAGTCGAGGACTGCGATGAATGTTTTGTTGTCTTTGGTGGCAAAGGTGAAGACACTGTGACCGTATCGTATTTCCCATTGGACCAATTCGGGATGACCCGGAACCAAGTGCTGCAGAAGCCGGTTGCAGGCCGCTGGCTCCCCCCCGGGCAAAGGCTTTTCGAAGAAGTCCTTCGGCTTCAGACCGGAGAAAAAGCCGAAGCGTGAGATGCGAGTTTCACTGGGCAGCATCGATACCGCGATCCGCTCTTCCACCTGATACCTTCGTTCCAAATGTGGGCGAATTATCTCCCGCCAGAGATCGTACCGAAGGCCATCGAGAACAATCAGAGCCATCGAGCCCTTTGGCGCATTAACCTTCTCGGGTGCTATTACCTTCTGAATGAGGAGATTGGTAGGCAAAATTTGGTCAGGTACAACCTTGCTATACTCGGCTTCAAAATAACGACCAAGAATATAGTCGTAATCTTCCAAAAGCTCCTGGCATCCCCGGATAGCTTTATCAGCCTCAGCCCGAAATGGTTCCCATTTCTCATCGAACCCGACTGGCTTGTCCTCAACACCAGTGACGCTGGCGGACAAGTCACTGAGTTTGCCTATTAGCACTGGCACACGGTAGAGTTCTAAGTCACGGAATACCTTCAGGACCTGCTCCATCTTTGTGTTTGAGGGAAGTGCGACTCGCAGGCGGTCGCAGGCAGGCTGCAACGTGGCGACCAGCTTCTGGACCTGTGAAAGGACAGCCCTGAATTCAGGGACTAGGCCTTCTAGCCTTCCTGTTGCAGTTAGTTCTGCTGACCCTTTTCTCGCAACTATAGGTTTCCCGACATCAAGTACGACAAGCTCCCGTAGTTTTCGTGACCAGCAACCACTGTCCGCAAAGGCCTTTGCTGAGGATTTATCATTCAATCCTAGAGCCTGCCGCATTATCTTCAAGAACGCATCGGACACAGCTTTATCAAAAAGCTCAACCTCTGTTTGAAACCAAGTAGGCGGCAGAGCAGAAGTCTCGATTGGTTCGCAATTCTGCCATGCGGTCAGGGACGGAGAGAGGTTAGGGAGGAAGCTTGCCGGGCTGTCAACATGCCGTGATAAAACCAGTAGCGCTACGCATGCCAATCGAGCCGATTGTCTCTGGTTGCCGAAGAGCGCACCCATGGGTGAACGGAGCCGACTTAGATAGTTACTTACAGCTTGCACCTCCTCTGTCCCAAAATACGTATTCAGCTGACTCCAACGTTCCTCCGAGTGGAATGCCAACTCCAAAACGCTAAAAGGATTGTTAAGTGCAAACACGTTCTGCTGGAGAACTGCGCTCGCTCCGATGAGCAACAAATCTTCGCTGGAAAAACCGTTCGGCTTCCTGGCCCGGAAATCTTCATATGCCCGTAAGAAGGAAACAGGGTTGTCTCTCGCCAGCTCCCGGTACGGAAAGCTCTCGACATCCTGTGGCCAGCTCTGGTCATTGCTCAGGTGGACAAAATAGTCCCGAATGGTTCTTTGAAAAATCCCTTGCGATCTAAGGAGCCGCTGCAGATCGGGGGCAAAAAGTCCGAACTCTGGCTTGTCGGATCGTGTTTGCTCAATAAGGATCCATTTGTGAGCGAGCCCCTCACGGAGCTGATGACGGAGCCCAATTGAATGCCTCGCGACAATGATCTGATGTTCAAGCTTGAGGCTACGCTGAATTTCCTTGATCTCGCAGGGTAGGAGTCGATCCGGATCTCGGAGCCAGATCTTACTTTGTCCCTTCGCCAAAGAGGAAAGTTGTCCCAGCATCCACTCCGAGCACGTATCGACAGTGGTCGAGGGATTGTTCATGGGCTTCTCAACAGGTTCTCTCTCCAAAGTAACGGGTGAATTCTACATCAATTTAGGGCAGGGCGCGCCTCCTTTCGCGAGCTTTAGCAAATCCAGGGCATGAGCCTGGGCCTGTCGGTCCGAAAAGTGGGACAATATTTCGGCACATTATAGGTACACATCGATCGCCACGTTGGCCATGTATTCCCCGAATTCTGGTCATGATCCGGTGAGTACTCTCTCAACTTAATTCAGTAGAATCTGCTTGGCGATCCTCCCTCACCACACGGCCACCACCGACTGAAAGGACGCCATCTGCTAGTTCCCAAACGAGTGGCGTATGGCAGATAAAGATGACTTGGTGGAACCCACCCAGGTACATGGCCCGGCGCAGCATGCGCACGTACTCCTTGCCATTGACAGCATCCAGAGCTCCCACCGTTTCGTCCCGGAACAGCGTTTCGTAACGAATGCCCTCACCCTGCCGCATGTTGTAGATCGCGATCCCCAAGTTGACGGCTTCGTTGACCAGCACGAATTGCCCGCCTGAAAGTTCGTCCACCAGACAAGTGCGGTCCAGATTCTTGTTGCGGACCTCGACGTCAAAATCGTCTACCATCCCCTTGCCGTCCGCCTTGGGGCGTTGCGTCCTGAATCGGATTTCGAACTTGTTGTCAAAGCACCCCTCAAGCAAAGAGTTGATCAAGATCGAGACTTGTGGCCCGGAAACCTGGATTTCGCAGAGCTGGATCTCGTCCGGGCCGAAGACCTTGGCGAGATAATTGAAGTCCTCGCATACGTCTCTCGCTGTGCCGAGGTCGACCTCGACCTGGGCCAAGCGAGTCCGCGCAGCCTCCATCTGCTCCCGGCGCTGTTTGATTTGTGCTTGGCGGGCAATAAGGCTGTCCCGTTCATGGCGGCAGGAGAGGATCAGCCGATCGGTGTTTTCAATCTCCCGCCGTGAAGCCTGCATTTTACCGTCGAAATCAGCGAATGCGGAGAGGGCAGATTCTTTCCTCCCCAACTCGTCGGTAACTTCCGCTCGGCCATTAACCAGGCGCTCCAGAGCCTTGAGCCGTTCATCTCTCCGCGCCTCCACTGCTTGCAATTCCGCGTAACGCTGCCGCTCCTGATCAAATTTCCTGCGGTCCCGCTCGCAGCTCTCCGCCGTCCGAGTGAGCTCGGACGAGGGCGTGGCAATCTGAACGAGTGAGCCGCGCTGGACCTCGACTTCAATTGAGAGTGTGGTAACCTCTCCCTCTAATGCGGGGATCTTCTCCCCAGCTTGGACGGCCCGCCGAATCTTCGGGCACGAGGCGTACGCCCCCTCGCCCCGGCAGGGCACTACCGCGAGCTCTTCACGCTCCACCCGCAGACGTTCAAGTTCGACTAGGTTGGCTTTTAGCTCAGCATCCAGAGATTGGACCGTGCGCTCCGTCTCACGATTGGATGTCTCCAGACCCTGAATCTCCCGAACCTGCCGATGGAGTTCTTCGATGCGAGTAGCAAGTGTCGCGCCTCGTTCCGTCAAATCGGCGAGGTCCTTCTTCCCAGCCAGGAGGCTCTCATCCCTCCCTATCTGGCGTTTGGTTTCTGTGATCTCGGCATCGGCCTTGCGTAGACGCTGTTTCAGAGCCTCGACCTCGGCCAGGAGCGGCTTCCGACTGGCATCCGCTGCCTGAAGCTCCAGCAGCCGTTGCTGGGCCACACGCTTCTCAGCTTCCAGGGTCTCAAGACGAGATGACACCTCTTGAAGTCCGGCCTCAACTTCCGCGGGTTCTTCAACCCCGGCCTCCACCAACTCCTTCAGGCTCCGCGCCTGCCCTTCAAGGCCAAGCGTGGTCCTGGCCACTTCGTCGGCCTTGTCTTTGGCCGCGGCCGCAATCAGTCTCAGCCGGTCCAACCCGAGCAACTCGCGGATGAACAGCTCCTTCCGCTCGCTCCGGTCCAGCGAGAGAAAGTTCCCTGTGCGCTTCTGGCTGGAGAAAATGCTGCTGAGAAAGAAGTCGGGGGTGCCAGCACATTTGCGGACAAGCTCCTCAAAGGGCTCCTTCTTGCCGTTGGTAAGCGGTTTCCCATCCCCGTTGAACAGATAGCTCTCCATCTGGCGGGACTTGGGATCAATCTTGAGAAGCGACCGGTAGCGAGCACCATTGACACTGAACGTGAGGTCGATTTCCGGCTGCGGATGGGTGGCGAAGTCATACAGGGAACGCTTCTGGCCGGGCAACTGGCGAAACAGAGCCGCAAAAACCGATCCGATCAGCGTGGACTTGCCGGCGCCGTTCTCGCCCACGATGGCGATTAGCCCCTCACCCAGAGTATCGAAGTCGACGCAGACTTCATTGGGGAATGCCTCGGTGATTCCCCGGAGCCGAAGGTTGTGCAGGCGCATGGGGTGTCCTCCTAGGGGTAGTCAACAATACGGTGGGTTTATATAAAGATGGGGTGTTCAGGGTCCTTAGTTGGAAAGGACTGCTTTCTCAACTTCCGCCAGCTTGGCGAGCAACCGCTCCTGGCGCTCGGTCGGCGGGGAGCCTTTCATGGCCCAGTAGGCACGAAGCTTCTCCTCCGCTGAGCGAGCAGCGGCGATCGGAGCAGGCTCCGAGGGAAGGTCGGCACCGTGCTCGATCTTCACCTTCAGTTCGGCGGGATTGGCAGCCAATAACTTCTCCCGGAGATTCTCCTGCTGGTCGCGGCTTAGCAAGTGGTCAGGTCCGTTGGGGACCGTCACCACGACTTTCACCCGAGAGTCTTTCAGGGTGACCAGATCCAAGTTTTCGGGTAGCCGCAGCTCGCCATCTTCGTAGACGGCGTGAAGCTCGACCATCTGCTTGGTGGGTGACACCCTGAACTCAATGTCCAGGTCCGACAAGTCCGGGCGAAGTTCGGGCGCGTGTAATGTCACCAGGTTGTATCCTTTGTCTTCGACTTCGCTGTAATCGCAGCGGGAGAGCGACCCGGCATACCAGATGCGCGGGGCGAGCTCTTGACGGAGGTGAATGTGGCTGAGCCCGACATACTGGGCCTTAAAGCTACGCAGCGGATCAAGGGGATACTCCGCGCATCGCCCAACCAGCGGCTGACCACTGCTGACGCGTGCACCTGCCACACCGAAGTGCCCGAAGAGAAGCTTGTACGATCCAGGCCGCTGCTCGAAGCGCCGGTTGAACTCATCGAGTTGCTGGGCGAAAGCCTCGCCCAGACTGTGCTCGTTGCCGGCCATCACCGCTTTGCAAGGATACGGGAAGACCGCGACGGCAGCGTCCCCCAGCTCAAGAAACTCCGGCTCGGTGCAAAGATAGATGGGGTGGGCGGCCTTGGCGCGTGCCAAAACGTGTAAGTCCCCATCTAGTTCCTTGCCGTGGTTGCCCGCCACAAGGATGACCGGGGCGTGGTTGCCCATCTGAATGAGCGTTTCGACCCAGAGGTTTCGCTCTTTGATGGTTTGCTTGTAGGTCGTCAGGTCACCATCGACAACGAAAAGGTCTGTATTGGCGTGGATTGAGTCCTCGACGAACCATTCCAGACACTTTGCAGTGTCCGCGAAGTATCGGTCTTCCTCGATGTGTATATCACCGCAATGGGAGATCTTCATCCTCATTCAACTCCTTCTTAGGAATATTTCGTGGGGCCGACTCTAGTGAATAAGAATCACTCCCAGCAAGAGGACGACGGCCACGACGATGTGGGCGAGAACCAGTAGCAGGGAAACAGAAAACATCCGATGGGCGGAAAAGAGATTGAGACCGACGAACAGCAAAAGAACAAGCCGGATCAACCCAAGGTGATCTTGAAGCCACTTCTTAAAGGAATTCATGAGAGTCCTTTGGCAGACTTCGGAGTGGTGGGATTGATAGCGGAGGGAAACTTGCCAGATCTATCGAGGAGAGCGATTCATCGGATACCCATCAACTAGCCCATTGGTTGGGCTAGATTCCGGCGTGGAAGGGCGTTTGTACTAAGCCGCTGCGCGGCAGGTAACCGCTGGCATTCCACCGTGATTCGGATTATTCAACTTCTGAAAGGAGGTGTGAATGACCGAATTACGAAAACGGATGCTGGAGGAATTGCAGCTCCGCAACTACTCACCCGAAACGCAACGCACCTACATCGCTGCTGTCGCGCGCTTCGCCCAGCACTTCGGCAAGTCTCCCGACAAGCTGGGGGCGGAAGAAATCCGCGCTTATCAGTTGCATTTGCTCAAGGAAAAGGAAGTGGCCTGGTCAACTCTAGGGCTGGATCTGTGCGCCTTGAAGTTTCTCTACTCGAAGGTGCTCCATCAGCCCTGGGTGGTGGAGAAAGCGGCGAATCCGAAGGTCCCCCGGATGCTACCCAGCGTGCTGAGCCGCGAGGAAGTAGTGAGATTGTTAGACTCGACGGTCAACCTGAAGCATCGTGCAGTACTGGGTACGCTGTATTCCACCGGCATGCGCGCCGCCGAATTGCGGCAGCTAAAAGTGAGCGACATCGATGGCCCGAGGAGGCTGGTCTTCATCCGCCACGGCAAAGGTGGCCGTCAACGCTACGTCATGCTCTCCAGCCAACTGCGGGACATTCTGCGCGCCTACTGGTGCTGGCGGAAGCCGCAGGATTGGCTGTTTCCCTCGGCCCAGCGGCCCAGCCATCCCCTCGATGTGTCCGCCATCCGCAGGATCTGTCACGCCGCGGGGAAGCGAGCGGGCATCCCCGGACGAGTCTACCCGCACCTGTTTCGGCATAGCTTCGCCTCGCACCTGTTGGAAGACGGTGTGAACCTGAGGAGAATTCAGGTCCTGATGGGCCATGCCAGCATTAAAACGACGGCGAGGTATTTGCTGATTTCGCAGCAGACGGTCCAGGAGACGGTCAGTCCACTGGACCGTCTCCGCCTGAATAGTCCTCATCTTCCGGATGGGGATGGCCGAAGGAGATGACCGAGCATCGGCTCGAAGTAGCCGATGTCGTTCGCCAGCATCAGGAAGAGTTTCTCCAACAGTGGGGACACACCGTCTCTCCCCAACAGCGCAAGGCTCTTCGCGACATCGGCTCCTGCCGTACTGCGGCCCTCGGTGGACACGTCGAACAGTGCGATCAGTGTGGCCATCGTCTCACCGGCTTCAACTCGTGCCGCAACCGGCATTGCCCAAAATGCCAGTTCTCGGCCCGCGACAAGTGGCTGGCCCGGCGAGCCCGCGAACTTCTCCCGGTGCCGTACTTCCACCTGGTTTTTACCCTGCCTCAGCTACTGGCCCCGCTGGCTCTGCAGAACCAGAAGGTTGTCTACCATCTTCTGCTGCGCGCCACCGCGGAGACCCTGCTCCAAATCGCTGCCGACCCCAGACATCTCGGTGCCCAGATCGGCTTCCTCACTGTGCTTCACACCTGGGGACAGAACCTCCATCACCATCCTCATGTCCATTGTGTGGTTCCCGGGGGCGGTCTCTCCACGCAAGGATCGCGTTGGATTTCTTGCCGTAAGAACTTCTTTCTTCCGGTCCGAGTGCTGAGCCGCCTCTTCCGGGGCAAGTTCCTCGCTCTGCTCCAAAATGCTTACCGAAAAGGCCAACTCCGTTTTCACGGCGCCTTGGCTGGCTGGGCAGAGCCCTCCGAGTTCGCCCGCTTGTGCAAGCAACTGAAGAAGCCCGACTGGGTTGTTTACTCCAAGCCTCCCTTCGGAGGACCCGAACAGGTTCTAACTTATGTCTCGCGATATACCCACCGCGTCGCCATCTCCAACTCGCGGCTGCTTTCCCTCCGAGACGGCCAGGTGAGCTTTCAGTGGCGGGACTACCGCGATGGCCAGACCAAGGTTATGACCCTCAGCGCCGTGGAGTTCCTGCGCCGCTTCCTCCAACACATTCTGCCCGCGGGCTTCGTTAAGATCCGGCACTTCGGCTTCCTGGCTAACCGTAGCCGACGCGACAGGCTAGCACTGTGCCGCGAGTTACTGAGTTGCATCCAGAACACCCTAGCCGAGAGGTCACCGTGCAAGGCCGACCATGTCTGCCCCGTTTGTGGCACCGGCATCCTACGGATTGTCGAATGGCTCGCCGCCGTTTCCGTCCTCCAGGCTGCTTGGCATTCGCAGCCCGTCTCCATGGACAGCTCTTGATGAACTCAACCCGGCAGTGCTGTTTCCTGCGGCGCTCCCTTGCGACTCATCGAGTCTCAGCCCCGACGTGTGTCTCGGCCACCTGGACTTTCTCTTCGCAGCTAGCAAAACCCCGGCAGCCATGGCCTTATCCCAACCCGATCTCCACCCTCTGCCCATCCCCAAGCCCGTCCACTCCCTTCTACCCACCTTTCCGCCAGGGACACGCTACATTCAATCGCCATAGCCTCAGCGCAGCGGCTTAGTACAAACGCTTCTATCGGGAATGCTCGGGCGATCAGCATCCGTTTGCACCTCGGCTTTCTTGCCGCCCGAGCACTCCCGATAGAAACCTGTGGTTTATCGGGCCCAATCCAGCGAAGCACCCACTCAGCATGGTTTCCGAGTAGCCCGTCATCCAGGCTTGACGTTAAATGCTTTTTCAAGTTCGCGGATGTCGGCCGACACGGCGTTGAAGTCGGGTTCCCGGCCGTTGAGCCCAACCGCGCGGATCGCCTGGAGAGCCAGCCCTGCCGGCGTGCCTGCTCCGGGGAACATCGAGGGTCTGGCGGGTTTCAAATGAATGGTTTGGGCGCCGATCTTGACGCGGTGAGCGGGGCCGTCAGTCAGGCTTTTGAGTTAGGGTCATGCATTCCGGTCCTGCCAAAGCGCGAGAATCTCGTACCGGTCAAGGACTCGTATCTGGTCTCCTTCAAGCCTCCCCCTCAGATCGCCCTCATCGGTCACCACCACGCGTCCCATCTGGACGGCGACCTCCAAAATTGAGTCATCAATGGGACCAAACTTAGCCAGATCCTGGGGGTGCATTTTCACGAGCTTAATCAAGTGCTCGTCAAGCATCAATGGTGTTAACTCATCCTGGGCGAACCGCCAAAACGCACGGAGCCGTGATCCACGCCAGGCGAATCGCGCCTGCACCAAACCATGAATTTCTGCAATGACATGCGGCGAGGTATGAATTGGCTTGGCCTCATTCAGGTACCAATGGAGCGCTCGCATCGAGTCTATTGCTGCGGCATTATCGGGTAAGCGCTTAGGGAATGGAGTGTCGGTCTCGTCACAGAATCGCCATGCCAGGAAATCGAGCAGCACGTTGGAGTCGATGACGGGATTTATGGGTAAGTTAATTAGTGCAGACGGCATGACTTAGCGACTCGATAGCGCCGATGCCCCATCATAGTAAGGAGCCCAGGGAATGTCGTACTCCTCGGCCAAGGCGCTCCTCAGTTGGCTGAGTTCCAGTGAGAGGGTTTCATTACATATCTTGAGCTTAGATCCGGCTTGGTCGGCGTTCTCGAATGTGGCCCCAACGCGAAACCGCATGAACTCATCCCTGAATCTCGACCAAAAGGGGTAAAAACCCGCATGGTCCGGCACACCGCCCTTATTGACCACAGCTTCGGCAACGACCTCATGAGGCTTGACAGCAGGGTGTACGAGACGGCTGGTTTCGCCGGGGGCTTCGGCTTCCACGGCTTGGAAATATTCGGAGACCTTTCGTTGAAAATCAGGGTTAGCGGCCAAACTATCGAAGGCCGCTCGGCAGGCATCACGCAACTCTTCTCGTTGCGCATCACGATGGTCGATTTCTTCCTTAGCCTTGGGGTTGGAACCCATAAAATCTTCGAAATTTGGCCGTTCCTTATAACCGACTAGGATCGGAACGGGACGGATGAATTCCAAGTCCTGGTTGTAACGGCGAAATGTCCAGTTCCCTTTTGCCAAGAAGGTCGCCTCAATCCTTAGCCCTTCGAGGAGCGGATTGATGACGCTGTATATCCAGGCCTTTCTGCGCTCTCTTCCGCGTTTCATGCTGCGATCCCTCATTCCAGTATTCTAGCACCTTCGCTGAGGCCCTACCGTTAAGCCCCCTCGATAATAATACTCTCGTTCGCTAAGACTAAGAGCCGCTCAGTTAGATGTCAAGTAGCGCGAACCTCGCTCGCAAGGCGCGCGGCTTTTCGGCCTTGGGCCCCGCGGCGGGCGCGTCGATGATCGCGGTGTGACGCTGGCGCCTGCCGTTTCGGTACGGCCGATTGGGCTTGGTGACGACCGCGCACTCCTGGCCATTGATGGCCGCACGCGGATTTGAAAAGATGGATCAAGGGGACGCTGGTGCCTTTCCCCTTCGTCTCGGGAAATGCGCAAGGCGCGAAGAACACCTTCACGAGCCAGGCGTGGTTTTAGCTGTCTTTGCGGATTTTTGACTCGCGGAGCGGTAGCTGCCTTCCGGCAACGTGATCTTCTGATTCATGGCCAATACCGGGCCTACGACGTTCTTGCACTCTCTCTGGAAGCTATCGGCATTGGGCATTCTGTTCAAGTCAAAACCGAGCGGCACCCAACCTGGAAGATCGAACGTTGCAATAACGATGAGTTTACTGATCGATGTAAGATAGTCGGCGATCTTCGGAAGTATAGTGTCTACGGGGCTCTCGGTCTTTGCAAATCCGGTTACCCAACCCGCCACGTTCCTCGCCGAGTTCTGCGCCGCGTATATGGTTGGGTGCGAAAACACTGTCATCGCGCTCCAGCGGGCCGCAAGCTCTGTTTCGCCCTCCCCGAGCCGCCGGACAAAATCCTCGCACTTGTGGTGGTCGGCTTTCCATGAGTTATCAGCCTTACCCGCGAACCAATACCCTATTTTCGTCCGGGTACCTTCATCATCAAAGCGGAAGTGCATTAGGAGATCCGTGGATTCCTGGAGCGCCCGTGCAAGCACATCCCAACTGTCGCGCGTGGCCGGCTCCATGACCTTGCCCATGCCGAACAACAAAGATACGGAGCGAAGCGCAAGGAACATACATGCGGTGAGCTGTGATTCCTTGTTCGCCTTCAGACATTCGTCGCCTCTACGGTAGAATTCAGCGCCTAACTCATGCAAAACGGTCGGGGAAATTACCCAAAGTTCATCGCAAGTCATGGTTGCCTATCATTCCGTTACTTTATTTCTGTATCGTATAGGAACTGAGCGCTAGCAACGCACTAGGACTTGCGGTCGTCGAAAGTATGACCGTAGAGTCCACGGAGTCCGCCTCTACATCGGAGTGGAGGTGGGGTTGGTCGAACGGATGCAAACCAAGCTCCCCGAACAGTAACGTGCCAGCACAAAAGTACACTAAGGGTGGTGAGAGTTTCATGCACCCATTATATCCTGCTGTGCAATTCTGTGACTACTCCATCTTCCTCACGGCGGTATAATGGAGCTGCGTCAAAGGGTTCCCAATGTTGTATCTGATACCGCTCTACGCTGAGCAAACCACCAATGCAATAGACCTCTGCTTGCGCAACCGGCTGGTGCTACCGGCGCTCACGCTTCTCTATTCGGGCATCGATGTGCTCGGATTTCTGGCTACAGATAAACCGGGCGCGACGCGAAGATCGTTCATTGCCTGGGCAGAAAAGTATATGGATGGCCTTTTAAAGATTAAGGGCATTGTTGGTATGGACCTTTACTCAGCGCGGTGCGGCGTCCTTCACACTGGGCAAGCGCCTTCGAACTTGGTTCACGCGGGCAAGGCACGGGAACTCTGGTATCGGTGTGACGGAGAATCGCATATCAACCTGATGGCAAACACACCTAAAGTGCCGGTGCTGATTGATGTAGAGGAGCTCGTTGAATCCTTCAAATCTGGTACTAAGCGATTCGCAAACGACCTAGACACGAATCCAGCCATGAAAACAAATGCCGAGAGCAGGGCGGACCGGTTCTTTCGCAGGGGTTTGTTGTCTGGGCCGCGATAATACCTTCTGCTCTGCCTCTTTCTTCATCGCTTCAGCACCTTGGCTATTTTCTTTAGATCCTCAAAGTCCGCGATGATCGTGATCCGCGCCTTCATTTTGTGAAGTTTTGTCAGTATGGCCGGGTCGGTCGCATCGGCCGAATTTGATGGTTCAGCGTTCGATCATCGTGGTAGATTAAGATGACATTATGTAGTCCCTACCGTTGTTTGAAAGGAAACAGTCGTATGGCAGAAGAATCAGAACGGGTTAAGAGCGAGGCTGGTAAGGCAATGCACTCAAGCGACAGGGTGAAGCGAAGTCTGGCCGGCGAAGTCCTGCGCCAAGCGGAAAAGAAACGCAAGCGTAAGCGCTCTTCCGGTAAAAGAGCATCGGGCAAGCGGTGACAGGCAGGGGACGCCAGTTGTGATGGTTTGGATCGCCCATTGCTATTTGTGCTTCTTATTGGATCGCGCCGTTGCCAGAGCAGAGGAAAAGGAGTCAGGAATCTTTTCCCCTCAGGAACCTATTCCCCTACCGCTTGCCAGGCTGTTTGCGAGTGATCGGCAGGCTGGCGCAGGGCGAGCGCAGCCCTGCGATTCTGCCGTGATTGATGACGTGTATCGCCGGGTTGGACTCGACCTGCGCCAGCCGCCGTTCCCCCATCTGCGAAGGAGGTCGTTCAGAGATACTTCTTTACCCAGGGCGTCCCGTCACGGCTGAGACCATCCGCAACCTTTTTGACGACGTCAAAGTCGGCGTCGGGGAATTCTTCCTGCAGCACAATTGAAGGGTCACACGGACGGTGTCCCTCCTCGTACTGGTAGCCCCCCTCTCGACTGTTGAAAAAAATGTCTTCTGCCGCATCCTGATATTGACTTTGGAACCATCTCAACATTGTGTCTTCGCCTATCTTTGGCATTTGCCTGTTCTCCTCTAGCTAAAATTCAACTGCTATAGGCTAATACTGCCGGAACGGCAATTTTCCCAAGACCCTGAAACTTTATTTTGTTGGTCAGCGAGGACAACATTACGCTAAAGGAGCAGCGATTAACACATATCCCTGGTCACAGACAGCCAATCGCTCCAAACTATTGATTATACAGATCAAGGGGGCGCCATTCTACCGCCAGCAGCCCAGTTCTGTCCCCCCGTGGGCTCGGATGACGTGTTAACTGGATCCGGACCCGGCAAGAGTAGAGCGAAAACCACGCCGGCTTGCAATTCAGGAAATCAGCTTAAGGTGTGGAAAACGGCGGAAGTCCTTCTTGTTAAATGTGGCCAACACTGGGGTTTGGGTTTCCGCGGCCAGAGCGACAAGATAGGCGTCCACGATCTCGATGTTGTGAGCCCCGTAAATCTCGATACACCGCGAAACCACCCGCGGCTCAAGTGCCGTCACGCCCAGAGTCTCAAGGAGGGCCTGCAGCAAGCCCGTGACGTATTCCCGGCTGGCCCGGTAGAACGATTCCAGCGTCCAGACGACTTGGGCGATCACTAGGCTGGGGACGAGCAAGCGCAGGGTTCCCTCGCCTGCCCGGTCAAAAAGCCGTCGCGCCTGGCGCCCGGCGGTTCCGGGCGTATCGTCGGCCATTCGGAAGTTGGCCACCGTGAGAGGGACCAAGGATAGCTGAAAATCCACTTCCTTCAATTGATTACCTGTGATCGACAGCACCGCGCGCGGATTGGGAACGATAAGTCGGGTTCCTGGAAAGCATCATGTCTGTGGCGTGGCCGCCTGAACGCAGGCGAAACAGCCCAAACATCAAGGCTGGACGCTTACTTCCCCTCAGAGGTGTAGCGAACAAGGCTGAGCGACGTCCCTCTCATTTGCGCCAGTCAGAACCGCTTCCGAAGCCGCGCGATAGCATTTTAGTAAGGAGACCCACGCCGGCCACATGGCTTGCCCCACTCTCAGGTCGGGAACAATCCGAGCTGATCCGGTGCTGTGACGGGACCCGACGGCCTATGTGAAGCCTTGTGCCGCTGTACCGCCTCGTGCGACATACCGAACATCAAGAGTTGTGTCACTACTGCCGGGATCGGTGCTGGCGGCGGAATGATGACTGCTGGTACATCCCTCTCCGGACGTTCTGCTTCCATTTCCGATGGTAATGTCTCCGAGGCCCGAACTCCGAACACTTCCGCCTGCTTCTCCACCAGCCTTTTCCACACCGCATCCGCGCTCTCCCCGATGCCCTTCTCCGTCACCAACTCACGCGCCATCGCCATCAGGATGTCATCGCCTTCATCGATGGCTTGAAGACCGTCACTCGCAAACTTCCCTTCCATGGCGAGCGAAACCAACAGCTTTTTCCCCATCAGCCTCAAACACGCTTCCTGCATGGTGCCGACATAGTAGAAGAACTTGACGTTAACGTTCGACCGCTGCCCTATCCTCCACGACCGCCGGCTGGCCTGCCGCAGGGTGTAGATCGAATAGCCGGTCTCGTAGAAGAAGATGTCTGGGAAAGACCACAGGTCGAGTCCTGTCTGAACCAGACGCGGGTGTGCAATCACGACCTCCACGCCCGCCCGCAGTTGCCGCTCATACCAGGACTCCCGTAGCTCCGGGGCAACCTCTGTGGTTAGCACAGCCACCCGAATCCCTTCTTTCAACAGAATGCTCTCCAGCCGGCGCGTCACGTCGCGCTTTTGGGTATAGACGGCGTAGACCTGCACCTTTCTCCCGCGCTCAAGCGAAGCTTTTACTTCCTCCACGAGGCGCCGCTCCTTGGCGTAGACAAGGTTCTGATTCAGATCGCGAGTCTCTGCGATCAGGAACGGTTCGCGACGCTGGGTTTCAGGATTGAATTCCCGCCCGATCAAATCCCCGAAGCCGAAGGGCCGGTCTGGGTAAGCGAGGAGAGCATTTAACGCCACGCTGATCACTGACTGGTTCCCTCGATGCTCGCGGAGTGCCTTCTTGATGTCCTCTTCCAAATCCTCGTACGCCTTCTTCAGCGGTTCATCCATTTCGATGCTGACCACTTCCTCTCGGTAAGGAGGGAGAGCGTCGGAGATGTCTTCCAGCGACACGAAGGCGCCAAGACTCATCAGGAAGCGCCCGAACAGCAGCGGTGATGCTCCCGGCCGGTGGCGGGACCGGGTTGTGACCCGAGCTTCAGAACAGGCGTTATCAGCCGGCTCGATTACTGTGATCTTCTCCAGTAGGCCATACGTCTCGGTGAAGGCCCGAACACCGGCTTCCCCATGCTCGAAACCCTCTTCCAGCATCCTGGAAGGTTCCAGACGAAACAGGATGTTGAACAAGTCCAAAGCGTAGCCGCCCAGCAGGGTGCCAGTGAGCACTGCGATGTGGCGGGCACAGGAGGCGAGCGTCCCAAGGGCGTTGCCCTGGGCCGTGTCTCCTCCCTTCAACTCGTGCACCTCATCGGCAATTGCATAGTCAAAGAAGTTGTCCATGTACCGACCGATGAAGTCGACAGGTGCAAAGCGTCGGATCTTCTTGCCATCTGCCTGCCAAAGCGCACTGTAGAGCGGCCGCCGGGCATGATTTGTTTCTTCCGCCTGGCCCAGCGTTTCACTGAGCTTCACCTTCTTGAAGTCCATCGCCAGGAGGCGTTCGCCCTCTGTACCGAGGTAGACCGGGGACCCGCTGTCCGGATTGATGACGCTCCCCTGATAACGGCCGCAGCGCGCAACCTGGTAGGCGTGCCTCCAGAAGTACCCGAGCTTGGCGCGGTCTCGACCGACCACGAAAATTGCAGGCGAAAGACAAATCGAATCCCAACGCTTGCGGGCCGAGGGTGCTGTCTTGCGCAAGCGCAATTCGCTCAAGCTGGTCCTTAGTCCCTCGCGCACGATGCGTCCGTTTCGTAACTTCACTTCGTTCACGCCGTGATGGCCGTTGGAGCGGGTTGGCGTTCGCAGACCATCGATGATGAACACGCGGACGCGGGGCAGCGTGAGGATCGTTTCTCGACACCACTTTTCGACCAGTTGTGGCGGGACCATCGCGAGCGCCGTAAATGGTCGGGCTTCGGCGTGAGTATGTACCGCACCTAGCGAAATCAATGTCTTGCCCGTGCCACACTCGGCGATCACTGCGCCTGCGCGAGCCTGCTGCCAACGCCGGACC
>Ga0208038_1000251_pt1 | contig 51031 bp, 47 predicted proteins | sample June2015DPH_16_1_FD_184714 | JGI IMG/M metagenome (GOLD analysis project Ga0208038, IMG submission 184714) | Peatland microbial communities from SPRUCE experiment site at the Marcell Experimental Forest, Minnesota, USA - June2015DPH_16_100... | ecosystem: Environmental > Terrestrial > Soil >...
ACTTGCCATCCGTGGCCTCCTGTTGGTGGGTGATTTAGACACCACCATTCTGACAGGAGGTCACGTCTTGCGCAAATGCTGTAAATACAGTTCTGGCGCGGAGTTACGCTTAAGTTGATGCCATTAGGTACGCCCTCGATAACGTTGCGAGTGCAGCTAACAGCGGATTGCACCCACGCTTCCAATCTTCGTTGCTTCGGCGCGAAGCACAACTTGTCATCATTCGCAAGCGTCGCTCACACATTGTGCGCGTTATTCGTAAGGGAAGGCCGAGTGGAGGCGGCGCTGTGACAAGGACAATCCTCGACCGCGTCCTCACGTTCATCGGTGCGCCAAGCAATGACCGGGTTCTACCGGAGCACAATTTCATTTTCGAGATTCCCTACACGCCTAGCGTAGCAGAACTCAATGGCATCATTGCTCAATGGCAAGAGGAGGAGCATGACGCGTGGGATGACGTTGGCTTTGACTTTAACGACGATCCCACTCGCTTATGGTTGAGTAGCGCGACGCTGAAAGCAGAGGTTGAGGTTCCGGACGACCTGCACAGTCATCCGGGATCCCTCGCTCCGGCTCAAGCCCTCCTAGACGCCCTGCGCGAGCACCGAGACGTCGTCACCACCTAGCATTGGATGGACGTAAATGCGACCATGGGTGCGCCATATGGTGTTCTTGGCGAGCTGCGCTGGCGCGGCAGCAGCCGGGTGGTGGGCGGGAGAAACTTTGTATTTCTCGCAGCAGGTCGAGTTGCTGCGAGAGCTGCGGGAAGTCTCGATGATTATCTTTGGAATCGCTGGCGCGTGGTCTGCAATCGTCTATCCCGACGAGCTGAAGAATGCGCTTCGCGCCACCGCGGTGCTTTCCATAGACAAAAAGAAGCTCGCGAACTTTCGCGCCGTCACGAGGTGTCTTGTTTGGTCCGCTGCTATCGTTGGGGTAATTCTCGTGATGCAGTTTTCTGCGCCAATTGTTGGCCGAATCCAAGGGGTTAGGAACCACGCTGAGCTTTTTCGCCGTACCAGTTTCGCCGCTAGCTGCATCCTGGCCGTTATTCAGATTTGGAATGTGTTGCTTATGCTTGTGCCGATCAACTCGTCGGATGCGGACGTTCGCGCCGTTCAGGAAACGCAGGAGAATTTTACTGAAGGCCCACAGGGCAAGATTGGTACACGGGCGAATAAATCGGGACAGCTCTGAATTAGGAAGATATCCCAAAATTCAGAGCTACCCCGATTTATTCGCCCCAGAGCGGTCCGGATTTATTCGCCCCTGAATATGGCACAGGAGAAAGCCATGTCCATCTGGGAATATTCTTCTACATCGCCTGTGAGCCTTACGGGATACGCACCGCAGTCCAGTGATTTCTCCCTTGGGAGTGCGAAGCACTGGCAGGAGCGCAGACCCTGTTGCAGGTATTGCGGATCGCCTCTTGCTGTGTTCCACGATGGCGCTCCAAACCTGGAGGGGGGGGATGTGATGGTATGCAATACCTGCGGGTGGTGGCTGAAATACGACATCAGGACTAATAATGCTGGGCCGGATGATGTCTGGGCCGATTTCTATGCCGCTGCCGGTGCTCTTCGTAACCTCGACTTGACCGATGTCACGGTCCCTCTGTCCGAGGTTAGGTCGTATCTGCTGGCGCGGTATTCAGATAGGATTAAGCTCCCACCAAAACGTTGTGAGGACCTCGTAGGCAGTGTCTTCGCGGAGTTTGGTTATCAAGTGCGGGTGACGTCGTTTTCTGGGGACAAGGGGATCGATGTTTTCGTGTTCGACGGCCCAAACGGGGAATGCATCGGAGTTCAAGTCAAGAGATACTCCGGCAAAATCGAAGCCGAACAGATAAGGTCCTTTGTGGGGGCACTTTACTCACAACGACTAACCAAAGGCATTTTCGTCACTACTTCGTCGTACCGGCCAGGTGCCATCTCGGCAGCTCAGGACTCCTGCAACGCTGGGATTCCCGTTATCCTCTGGGATGCTGAAACCTTCTATGATCGGATGCGCATTCTGCAACGTGCTCCATACGAATCACTTTCAGATCCATCCGCATCATTTGCGGCACTGTCTATCGCTAGCGGCCTTCCTCACGTGATACGCGTGCAAATACGTTAATCTGAGCGGCAGGATCCTGGACGATGGCTGTAGTGGGCCCGCGAATTATCACCCTTTTGTCTATTCGCTTTCACACTGACCTGCTCCCCAGAAACTGATGCAGCCGCTATGAGAGTCTATCGCCCTGGAAGGGGCAAGGAGATTCTCGATGAAGCGGACCAGGCACGTATTTCCAAATCCAAAAATTCCAGTCAGCCACAGAAGTCGGAAGGGGGAGACGCCGGAAGGGGGGCGCTGCGCGAGAAAGGAGAGCTGGAGAAAGGAGAGAGTAGAGCCGCGCTGCGCGAGAGCAGTAGACCAGTAGAACAGTCGATCAGTAGAGCACTTTCAGCAGCAAGGCGTAGAGCATCAGCCGGGGCCGAAAGCGCGCTTTGCCTGCGTGTTGCGCTCTGGGTTGCGCTTTACCGCAAAGCGATCTTGTGGAGGATTGATAGCTGAAGGAGGTTCCATGCTGCGTCCCATCTTCGGTCTGGCTCTGTGTGCGGCTCTGCTGTGGTTGGCGGGTTTCGCCCGCGGCGCGAGCACGGAGCCGTCCGGGCGGGGCATCGTGGTGCCGCTTTGGGCCGACCTTCGGCCGGCCACCTCGCCCAGCGAGGATCGCATCGAATACCACGCGGAGGGGGCTATCCAGCAGCGATCCATGTTCAACGTCACTCATCCCCAAATCGAGGTCTTTCTGCCGCCTGCCCAGCATCGGACGGGCGCGGCCGTCATATGCTGCCCGGGCGGTGGATGGACCCAACTCGACGTCGACAAGGAAGGTCAGGATGCGGCCGACTTTTTCGTCGACCACGGCATCGCCGGCATCGTTCTGAAATACCGTCTGCCGAGCGGCGAGGCGGTGCGGGGCTTACTTCCTTTTCCGTTGCAGGATGCTCAACGCGCCGTGCGGCTGGTGCGCCTGCATGCCGGCGAGTGGGGAATCGACCCCAAACGAGTCGGAGTGATCGGGTTCTCGGCCGGCGGATTCGTGGCGGCGGCCGTGTCAACACATAACGACCCGGGTGATTCCGGGGCCGCGGATGCGGCCGATCGGTTGAGCAGCCGGCCCGATTTCGCGATCCTTTGTTACCCAGGCATAACCCTTCAGCAGCCGTTGGCTGGCCGCAATGCGAGGTTCCTCGGCGACGGGGCCACCCAGGAAATGGTGGAGGAGTATTCCAACGAGCTGCACGTGACGGCGCAGACGCCGCCCACATTTTTGGTTTTGGCCGCCGACGACGCCAAGGCCGATCCCCAACAGAGCGTCCAGTACTTCGCGGCCCTGCTCAAGAACAAGGTCCACTGCGAAATGCACATATTTGCCCAGGGAGGTCACGGGTTTGGCATGGGCATCCGCGGCGGCGAACCCGCTAATTGGCCGCTGCTTCTTCTGCCGTGGTTCAAGGCGGAAAAGATTCTGGCAGATTGAGCAGAGCGAGTGAACCCGCGGTGCTGCGCACCGCCGCTAAATCGCGCTGCGCGCGTCGCAGGGGTTATGTCAATTTGGCTGAATGCCGACTATGATTGTAGGGGCCTGATTTTGGCACCCTTGACGCCTCGGCTGGGCCGGGGGATAGTGCAGTTCCTCACATGCGAAAAACGCGGCATTTGATCGCGGTGACGTTGGTGGCCACGGCCCTGTGCGCCGACCGGGCGGCTCTGGCCGTGCCCTCGCAGCAGCCGGTGACGCAGTTGGCTGGGCAGTTCATCCAACGTCTGAGCAACAGCTTTGGCCGTGTGCTGCCGGCGGCGCGGCTTTACCGCTCCAGCCGATATGGAGTTCAACCCGTTGTTCGGCCGATGCGGGCGACGGTCAGCCCGCAGGCTCCGCCGGCTATTCAACTCTCTCCCTTCTATTTCCGCCTGCCGCCTCCACTGGCCTGATGGCCCGCCGCGGCGGGCCTCGTCCCTTTGTCCATTCGAGTCCGGGCCTTCGTCGGAGTCGCTTCATGGCAGTCAACATCGGCAAAGTATTGTTGAAAATCTTCGGCAGCCGCAATGAGCGGCTGCTCAAGCGGTATCACAAAGTCGTGGATCAGGTCAATGCCCTGGAGCCGCAGATGCGGGCCAAGAGCGACGAGGAGCTGCGGCAGCGCACGGCGGAGCTGCGCAAGCTGATCACCAGCGGCAGTCTGCGCCGCAGCGCAGCCTTGCCCGAGGCGTTCGCCATCATCCGCGAGTCGATGGACCGGAACATCGGCATCCGCTCGATTTTCGATCCGGAGAATCATTTCGATCCGGACCAGTTCGACGATGAGGTCCTGCAAGCGTACGACGACGTGCAGCGAGCGCTGATCGGCTCGGGCCAGTCCTGGCGCACGGTGCCGATTTCTCCGAAGATTTACGACGCGGTGCGCAAACTCTACCCCGAGAGCCGCCCGCCGTTCCGCTGCCGGTGCTTTGACGTGCAGATCATCGGCGGGTTGGTGCTGTATGAGGGGAAGATCGCGGAGATGGCCACGGGAGAAGGCAAAACGTTCGTGGCGCCGCTGGCGTGCTTCATGCACGTGCTGCAGGGGGATCATTGCCACGTGGTGACGGTGAACGACTACCTGGTTCGGCGTGACGCGTTGTGGATTCGACCGGCGTTCGAGAACCTGGGAATGACGGTGGGATATATCCAGTCCGACCTGGAGCCGGGCGGCGATGCGCGGCGGGCGTCGTACGCGTGCGACGTCACGTATGGGACCAACGCGGAATTCGGCTTTGATTATCTGCGCGACAACATGAAGGAGCGTGCTTCGCTGCAGGTGCAGGGGACGCTGGAATTCGTGGTGGTGGACGAGGTGGACTCGATCCTGATCGACGAGGCGCGCACGCCGCTGATCATCAGCGGCTCGGCGCACGACGATGCGGCCAAGTATCGCGCCGCCGACGCGGTGGCGCGGAAGGTGCTGGAGTTGAACAAGCCGTGGGACGCGGCGGATAAAGCCGCGGATGCGGCCAAGCGGGCCATCAAGGCCGCCGAGGGGGATGAATCCAAGGCGGAGTCCAGGGAGCAGAAGGAGGCGGCGCGGCAGCGCGGGGCCGAGGCGCAGCGCCAGTTGGAGGAGGCGGAGCGGCACATGGCGGCGTTGACGGAGTATTACGAGGTGGAGCTGGACCGCAAAACGGTGCAACTGACGCACGAAGGCATCGCCGCCGCCCAGAATTTCGCGGGGGTGGGGAGCTTTTACGTCGGGAACAACATGGAGTGGCCGCACCTGATGGAGCAGGCCATGCGCGCCCACGTGGTGTTCGAGAAGGACAGGGACTACGTGGTGGAGCGCGGCGCCAAGGGTCAGATGGAGGTGGTGATCGTCGACGAGTACACGGGGAGGAAGATGGTGGGGCGGCAATGGTCCGAAGGGCTGCACCAGGCGGCGGAGGCCAAGGAACGGGTTCCGATCAAGGAGGAGACGCAGACGCTGGCCACGATCACGCTGCAGAATTTCTTCCGGATGTACAAGTCGCTGGCGGGGATGACGGGCACGGCGATGACCGAGGCGGAGGAATTCAACAAGATCTACAACCTGGACGTGGTGACGATTCCGACCAACCGGCCGGTGGTCCGCACCGACAACGATGACCGCATCTATCGCACGGCCCGGGAAAAGTGGGATGCGATCATCGAGGAGATCAAGGCGGAATCGGACAAGGGCCGGCCGATTTTGGTCGGCACCACCAGCGTGGAAAAGAGCGAAATGCTCTCGGGCATGCTGACGCGGAAATACGGCGTGCACCACGAGGTGCTCAACGCCAAGCAGCACGAGCGCGAGGCGCAGATCGTCGGTTTGGCCGGACAGCAGCACAAGAACACGCACGGGGAAATCGTGGGGAACGTGACGATCGCGACGAACATGGCGGGTCGCGGCACGGACATCAAGCTGACGCCGGCGACCACCAAGGGCGGGGGGTTGCACGTCATCGGCACGGAACGCCACACGGCGCGGCGCATCGACAACCAGCTTCGCGGCCGCGGAGGCCGCCAGGGGGACCCCGGCTCCTCGCGCTTCTACGTCAGCCTGCAGGACGATCTGATGAAGCTGTTCGCCGGCGAGTGGACCATCAAGGTCTTCGGCTGGCTGGGCATGGAAGAGGGCATGTCCATCGAGGACAAACGCATCACCAAGGGAATCGTGCGGGCACAGAAGAAAGTGGAGGAGCGCAACTTCCTGGCGCGCAAAAGCCTCCTGGAATACGACGAGGTGATGAATCACCAGCGCAAGACGTTCTACGGCATGCGGCAGCGGGTGCTGCTGGGGCAAGACGTGGACCAGATCATCTGGGATATGATCGGCCAGGCCATCGAGGATGCCGTGCAGAACCACATCACGGAGGATTTTGTGGCCGCCACCGTGGCCGAATGGGCCCACGTGAACTTTGAAACATCGGTGGAACCCGAGGACCTGCACGGCATGCGGTCCATCGAGGAACTGGAACATTACATCAAGAACCAGGCCCGCGCCGAAGCGGAAACCAACATCACCGCCACCCTTGGCGAATTCATGGGGGACGATCCGGGGGACAAGTCCAGATGGGATACCAAGGGCCTGCAGAGCTGGGCCATGAGCCGCTTCCGCGTCCACCTCTCGCAAAACCAGATGCGGCAGATGACCGCGGCGGAAATGGAGCAGCGGCTGCGCGAAGCGGCGGTGGAGCAGATCGACCGCCGAAGCTGCGCGGGACTGCTGAAATACCTCGAGCCGCTGTACGCCGAGCGGGAACTGGCCAACTGGGCCCGCGAGAAATTCGGCATCCAGATTTCCACCGAGGACATGATGGCGGACCTCAAGAGCCGCTCCCTCAGAAGCGCCGAGGACATCGTCGAGCTGATCGAATCGCGTGCCCGGGCGGCGTACGCGCGGCGCGAAATCGAATACCCGGTGGAGCACGCCCTGACGTTGGCCTTCGGCGGACCCGAAGCGTCCACCGACAACCCCTACGTCGCCGAGTACATCCGCGATTGGGCCCTGCGCAAGTACGAATTGCGGCTGACGGCCGACCAGGTCCGCACCGCCGGCATGGAGCGGCTGCGAAAGCAACTGACCGCTCATCAGGAAGAATTTTTGAAAAACGGAAAACTGGAAAAGACCGTCGATGAAATGGTGGCGCACAATACGGACGCCGAGTCGCTGCGCCGCGCGGCCAACGAGCGCTTCGGCCTCAAGCTGACGCATCGCGATTTTGAGATCCGCAGCGAAAGCGAGGACGACGACGGGGCCGTGGTGTCGGTTCCGGCCACGCCCCAGCAGATCCGCCAGATGCTCCTGAAACACGGCCGACAATTCATCCGCAGCGAACTGACCGATCTGGAACAGTTCGTCCTGATCCAGATTTTCGACCAAAGCTGGAAGGATCACCTGTACGCGATGGACGTACTGAAGGCGGGAATCGGGCTGACCGCGTTTGCCGAGCAGGACCCGCGGGTGATGTACAAGAAGGAAAGCTTCCGGTACTTCGAGGAAATGATGGAGGCGGTGCGCGACAAGGTGACGGACTTGATATTCCGAGCCCGCGTGGTGGGGATGGCGGAGGCTCGCAGCGCGTATCGGGAGACCGCGGCGGTTCACGAGGCGTTGGCGGGCTACGGCGTTGGGGAAAACATCGCCGCGACCGCCGCCGCCGTGCAGGGCGCCCCGGGCGCCGGCGGCGAAATGCAGCAGGCCGCCGATCAACCCCAGGGCCAAGCCGCCGCCGTCAAGCAGATCGTTCGCGACGCCCCCAAGGTCGGCCGCAACGACCCCTGCCCCTGCGGCAGCGGCAAGAAATACAAAAAATGCTGCGGCGCCAACGCGGCATAAACCACGGAGGCACGGAGACACGGAGGTCAACTCGTTTTCTCAAGCCATTAGCTTCATTCCAAGCATCAAGATTCGCAGGTTTGTTTACGGATTGAAATGAGCGCCTCCGTGTCTCCGTGGTTAATCTTGAGTTGCGGTCTAAGTCTGTTCGCGCCACTCGATACGCTTGGCGTCGCCCCAGAGGTTTTCCAGGTCGTAATAGAGCCGAGCGTCGTAGCTGAAAACGTGCAGCACCACGTCCACGTAATCCACGGCGATCCACGTCTGGCCCTCGTATCCGGAGCGGTGCAAGCTGTCAAAGCCGAGCTTCTCGGCCAACTCGTCGATGTCGTCGCAGACGGTGCGCATCTGCCGGGCGCTGGTGCCGGTGGCGATGACGAAGAAATCGGTGACGGGCGAAACGCCGACCATGTCCAGCACGAGGACGTTTTGGCAACGCGTGTTCGCGGCCAGGCGCGCGGCCTCGAGGGCGAATTGCCGGGCGGCTTGCAGGCGCTCTGGTTGGTGTTGAGGGAAGGCTTGGGCGGGAACGACGGCGGTCTGGGGCGCGATGATCCACCTCCGGGAGGACAATGGCCGGCCCATCGCCGGCGTGTTGGGCAAGTGTATGCCAGGGCGGCCGCGGAAGCGAGACTCACATCTTGCGCAGGCGGATTTCGATCACTTCCGCGGGGCAAAACAGGCGAAACGGGACGATGCCGGAAAATCCCAGGCCGCGGTTGGGCACCAGCCAGGTCCCGCCGGTGTAATGGATGCCCCGGAACAGACGTCGGGGCAGGGAATCGTGCCGCAAGAGGGGAAATCGTCCGGGGAAACACACCTGGCCGCCGTGCGTGTGGCCGCAGAGAAACAAATCCGGCTCCAGGAACGCCACCCTGCGTAGGTGGTCGGGAAAGTGCGAAAGGACAATGCGGACGCTGCGCGGCGGTTTTGCGCCGATGGATTGGATGAACGGCAGATCGATCTCCCGCCGAGTGATGCCGCCCAGGCCGATGATCTCCAGGGTGGCGCCTCCGACCGGCAGCAGCAGGCGGCGATGATCGACCATGGTGACGGGCAGTTGCGCCAGGGGTCCGCGGCACAACGCGCCATCGTGATTTCCCGGAATGGCGAAGCAGCCCAGGCGAGTCTTGAGCTGGTCCAGAAGGCGTTTGACGGTGGGAAATCCGGGCCGGTAGTCGAACTTGTGTTCGACAAAATCGCCGGTGAATAGGATCAGGTCCGGCGGGTGGCGCTGCACGAGGCGGATCAAGTCGTCGTAAGCCGGGTCCCACCGGGCGCGGGCGTGGAAATCGCTCAGATGCAGCAGGCGCAAGTCTTGCAATTCATCCGGCAGATGGGCCACGGGCAATTCGGCCACGGTCCATTCAAAATCCTTGGCCGAGAGGAACTGGAACCAGGGTCCGGGCTTTTTGGCGTGGATCAGGGGCGGTGGCGTGGGGGCCGCCACGGCCGAAGCCGGCGGCGCGGCCGGGGCAGCCGAAGTGGCTTTGGCGGAGCGGATTGTCGTATCGACCGGACCAGGCATCAGTTAGATTCGTAAGAATTTCTTGCGAGCGGCTTAGTTGCTCGGCTAAGATACGGTAGAAAGGGTTCGGTTCCCAGCACCTACCTGAAGGATTTGGGCCTCGAGGAAAATGACCGGCCGTCCGAACACCGTTGCTTACGCGTTATACGCCAACGCGGCCATCTTGCTGGCGATTCTAGTCGCGTTGTTGGCCCGTGGCTCGGGGACTGCGCCGGCGCTGGCCCAGGGGCTGCAAGCTCCGATCGCCGGCGGCGGCGGCGTGTACGTTATGCCTTGTCAGTTCCATCCCAACGTCTGGGGGTGTTTTTTGCTGGACACCGAGCATCAGACGCTGTGCACGTATGAATACCGCTCGGGGGAAAAGGCTCTGGTGCTGACGGCCGCACGCCATTTTCGGTATGATTTGCAATTGAAAAATTACGACACGTTTCCCGCCTGGTATGACATCAAGAAATTGGTGCAGGACCAGGAGAACGCCGATCGGGCGACGGCTTCACCATCGACGCAACCGGCGCCGGAGGATGCCAGGCAGCCGTAGAGATTGAGGTGCATTATGGCAAAGATGTTTTACACCTTGGACGAGGCGAAGGGCGCCCTGGCCAAGAACGAGGAAGAGATCAAACAACTGTCGCGCGAGGGCCGCCTGCGTGAATTCCGCGACGGTGCGCGCCTGATGTTCAAGGCGGATCAGGTGGAAGCGCTCAAGGCGGAATTGGCCGGCGGGACCGGGCAGGCCGATCTGGGTCCCTCCGACAGCGGCAGCGCGATGGCGATCGGGCTGACGGACAGCCAGGGCATGAGCGGCACGGGCTTGACGTTGACGGACGATACCGGGCACAGCCCCGCGGCGCCCATAACTCTCAAGGAGGACACGGCGCTGTCGGCGGACCTGGGTCTGAGCGGCTCGGTGGGCGGTGTGCCATCGCCGGCGCGCTCCGGCACGGGCAGTGCTTTGGGTCTGGCCGGCAGCGCGACGGGCAGCGTGGCCGGCAGCGCGGTCAGCGGCACCGGACAGCCGGTGTCCGGCAGCCGGGCCGGCGTGGACGTGTTCCAGAACGAGGAAGTGGACCGTGTCGATCCGGGCGCGGCGACGGCGGTCGCCGGGGGCGTCAGCGATCAGATGAACGTCGAATCCGTCGGCTCCGGATCGGGGCTGCTCGATTTGACCAAGGAAAGCGACGACACCAGCCTGGGGGCCGAGCTGTTGGACGAGATCGCGCCCAGTGCCAGTGCCAGCGGCAGCGGCATGAAGAAGACGGGCACGGATACGGCATCGGTGGGGAGCATGGCGGGCTTGAGCGGCACGCGCGCCGGGACGGGGGTGGGCATGGCTGCCGCTGGCGCACGCAGCGCAGCCGCCGCGGCTGCGCCCGCGCCGCAGGTGCTGGTGGAAAAGGCCGATCCGCTGGCGGCGGCTTTCGGCGCCGCGGCTCTGGGCGCCACCGTCTTCGTGATTTTTGGCGCCTTTGCGTTGATCACGGGGATGCTGGACACGGCGCCGTCGATCATGCAGACGGCGGGCAAGTACGGCTTCGGCGTGTTGGCCGGCGCCGGCGTGGTGCTGAGCGTGGTCTTTTTCCTGATCGGCCTGGTGCTGGGCAAGGCGGGATTGCGCTGAACACGGGGGCAATCCGGGCGCCAGGCAAGGTCAACGACGGCTCGCCTTGGGGCACGTCTTCCAGACTCTGTCTCGTCCTTCGCGCCTTCGCGGTAAACCGAATTTAGTAAAACCGCGAAGGCGCGAAGGACGCGAAGAAGAGAAATCAGGGATCGGGAGTCTTTGATGGGCTGGAATGGACAACTACCCCCGGTCCGAGGGTGGCGCAGAAATTGCACTTTTGTCGGGTGGAGGACTTGCAAAGCGTTAATTTTTTGTCAGAATGCGGCGAATCCCGTCTGGGTCGGCCGGCAAAAATCGCCGAGGCGGCTGCGGTGTTTTGGATGGGAAGCTGAACATCGGAAGAACGTCGACGGCATGCGGGAAGCGCATGGTGCGTCTCGCCTGACCGTATTTACAATTCAACCCGCATGGAGGCTCACGTATGGCACGGATGCACCGGTGGCTTGGACTAGCCACGATCGGCCTGTTGCTCACAGGCTGCGTTTCCCAGGAAAAGTACAATGCGATGAAGTTGCGGGCCGACCAATTGGCCGAACAGGCCGGTCAGTCCGACGCCGACGCCCAGCGCGCCCGCGCTCAGGCCGATGCGTACAAGTCGCAGCTCGATCAAATCGCCAACTCCGGTAATACGAAGGACGCGATGATGGCCAATATGGGCAAGCAGAACGCCGACTTGCAAGCCCAGTTGGCGGCGCTGCAGGCCAAGTACGAGAGCGAGCTGAGCCGACCACCGACGTTGTTGGCCTCCGGCTCGGCCCTGCCGGCGCCGCTGACCAACGCGCTGAACGAATTCGCCGCGGCCAATCCGGACATCGTCGATTTCGACGCGGCCCGCGGCGTGGTGAAGTTCAAGAGCGACGTGACCTTCACCCCCGGCAGCGCGGAGGTCTCGGAGAAGGCCAAGGCGGCCATCGAGCGCTTCGCGCAAATTCTCAATTCCGCGGGGGCTAGCGGCTACGAGTTGATGGTGGCTGGTCACACCGACAACACGCCGGTCTTGAAACGCAGCACGATGGAACAGGGGCACTTCGACAACTGGTATCTCTCTTCCCATCGCGCCATCGCCGTGGCGGCGGAACTGGTACGCAACGGCGTGCACAAGAGCCGCATCGGCGTGGCCGGCTACGCCGATCAGCGGCCCATCGCCAGCAACAACACCGAGGCGGGCAAGGCCCAGAATCGCCGCGTGGAAATCCTGATCCTGCCGACGAGTTCGCGTTCCGGGTCGCTGGCGTCCAGCACCGGAGGCGTGTCGGCGCCGCGTCACGCGGCCGCCCGGTCGCGGCTGGACAAGGACGTGCCCGCCGGCGGCGACGCACCACTGAACAAATAGCCTCTGGTCGTCCCGTCGATCTCCGACGATCCCATCGCCCCGCCGGTCTCCCCGGCGGGGCGATTTTCCTCGCGGCAATCATCGGCGTCGCTTGCCTTTGCAATTCGGCTGGATATACTCGGCCTTTAGCGCCGATCAGGAAGATCGGGACGGTTGCTAAAAAGGCAAGGATGCCATGTCGACAAACCGCGCCTTGTCCCTCCGCTGGGCCGCTCGAATTTCTCAACTCTGGCAGTTGCCCCTGCTGATCGTTTCCATCGCACTGTTCATCTACGCGGGGTATCTGTTCATCAACCCTGGCCCGGGGGCCAGCATCGATCAAAAGATCGCCGTGGCCCGCGAGTATATGAACCAGGACCGGCCTGATGCCGCATGGCAGCAACTGGTGCGCACCCTCGAAACCGAAAAGCCCGAGCGCTCGCAGGAGGCTCAAATCCACCTGATGCTGGGCGAAGCGCTGGAGGCGGCGCAGGCCCAGCAGAGAATCAGCATTGCGGCCAATCATCAGCGGATCGTCGAGCAGACGGAGTTGGCGCTGGAGCAGGGCGCCAAGGCGGACGCGGCGGTGCACCGGCGGTTGGCCGACAGCTACGCCGCCCTGCACAAGAGCGCCATGGCCGTCGAGCATTACCGCCAGGCGATCGCGATGGACCCGCAGCATTCGCTGCGGCTGCGGCGCAAGATGATCGACTTGCAGCTTGCCAGCGACGATCCGGGCAATGCGGACGTCTCGTTGGGGGAATATTTGCGGCAGCCGGAATTGAGCGACGCGGAGCGTGCCTGGGCCCTGGACCAGCGCGCCGGCATTCTGATCGATCGCAAGCAGTTCGCCGAAGCGCGCAAGCTGTTGGCCGACGCCCTGCGGCTGGATTCGGATCCGGTCGATCAGGGGCAGTTCAATTATCAGCTTGGCTATTGCGCCTACCGCGAAGGCCAGGCGGATGATGCCGAGCGGTATCTGCGCCTTTCCCGCGACCAGTTGCGGGTGCGCCATCCGCTGGACGCCAACGCGGCTTACTACCTGGGCCGGATTTACCAGGAGCGCAACGATTCGGCGACGGCGCTGTCGTTCTACGACGCGGTGCTGATGAGTCATCCGGAATCGCCGATGGTGCCGCTGGCGCGGCTGGGGCGAGGCGTTTGCCGGATCGTCCGCGGTCAAAGCGACGCCGGCCTGGAGGATTTGCACGACGTCACCGTGGAAGTGCAGCGGCGCGGCTCGCGCACCCTGGAGAAGACGGAGGCCATCACCGGATTGCACTTCGCCACGGACGTCCTGGTCGACCGGGGGGATTTCCAGTCGGCGCTGGAAGTCCTGGCCGACGAGCAGATGATGGATCCTTCACCCAAGGGCGGCTTTTACATGCGGCTGGCGCGCATCTACGAGAAGCGCGCCGATCAGCTCGAGGCGTCGATCGCCGATGCCACGGCGACGGACAAGATTCGCCGCGGCGAGCAGGCCCGCGAGATGCGCAACAAGGCCGCGGATGCGTACATCGTCTATTCGCGTTCGCTGACGTTTGCGGATGACAACACCTACGCCGAGGCGTTCTGGAAGGGCGTGAATCTGTACGACCGTGCGGGGAATTTACCGTCGGTGATCTCGTCGCTGGAGCTGTTTGTGGCCGAGCGGCCGCAGGACAAGCTGGCGCCGGATGCGCTGCTGCGTCTGGGAGAGGCCTGCCAGGCGGCGGGGCTGTTCGACAAGGCGATCGACGCGTACCAGCGGAACGAGCTTTTCTATCCCAAGAGTCTGGCGGCCAGCAAATCCGCCGTGCCGCTGGCGCAGGCGTACATGGCCAAGGGTCCGGAATTTTACGGCAAGGCCGAGAAGACGCTTTTGAGCGTGGTGGAGAACAATCCGCGGGTGGACCCGTCGGCGGAGGAATTCCGCCAGTCGCTGCACAATCTGGCCCAGCTTTATTACCGCACCGGGCGGTATGAGGAAGCGGTGGCGCGGGCGGAGGAATTGACCGACCGGTATCCGGCCGACGAGCTCAAACCGCAGATGATTTTTCTGATGGCCGACAGCTTGCGGAAGAGCGCTTCGCTGCTGGAGGTGAAGCTGGCATCGGCGCAGCGGCCGACGGGCGGTGGGGCAGGCTCGAGCGACGTCGCCGAGGCCGTCGCCGCCAAACGCGACCGCCTGCTCAAAAGCCGCGCGCTGTACGACCAGGTGGTTGATCTGTATCGGGCGTCGGCGCCGGCGACGGACATCGACAAACTGTATCAGAAAATGGCGTTCTTTTATCGCGCCGATTGCCTGTACGACCTGGGGGATTACGAGGAGGCGATCAAGCTGTACGACGCGGCCGCGTTCAACTACCAGAACGATCCATCCTCGGTGGCGGCGTACGTGCAGATCGTCAACGCCTATTTCGCCCTGGGCAAGCCCCAGGAGGCCAAGGCCGCCAACAACCGCGCCAAGTGGATGCTCAAGCACATGCCGCCGGAGGCCTTCCAGGATGAGAGCTTCGCGATGCCCAAGAAGTATTGGGACCAGTGGCTGCAGTGGACCAGCAGCGCGGGGATGTGGTGAGGGCGATCAAGGAGTGACGTCATGGCGCAGGATGCGGTGCTGGCGGCGCTTGCCAAGCAAGTGGAGTGTTATCGGACGCTGGCCAAGCTCGCCCAGGTGCAGCACGAGCACGTTCAGGATGGCCGCACGGAAGACCTGCTGCGCGTGCTGGCCCAGCGTCAGGAATTGCTGGACCGGGTGGCGGAGCTGGAGCAGTCCCTTTCCCCCGTCAAAAAGGTGTGGAGCGATTTTTTGGAGCACTTGGCGGGCGAGGATCGCACCCGGGCGGAATCCATGATGCAGCAGACGCGGCAGCTCCTGGCCCAGATCACCGCCGCCGACCGCGACGATGCCCTGGTGCTTCAGCAGCGGAAGCTGAACCTGGGAAAAGAGATCAAGCAGGCGACGGCGGCGCGGCGACTCAACGCCAGCTACGCCGCCGCCGCGTACGGCCGCCGCCAGACCGCCCTGGACCTGCAGCAATGAGATCGGCATGGAGGCTGTTGCGGACATCTCGAGCGTGACTCCAGCGGACAGGCCGGCGGTCTCCGCCGGCACGCGCATGGAGGAGCTGGGGCGCATCATCCTGGCCTACAGCGACGTCACGGAAAAACTGCAGCGCGCGCACGCCCAGCTTCAGCAGACCGTGCAGTCGCTGCGCAACGAGTTGTCGGAAAAGAACCAGCAGTTGCAGCGGAAGCAGCGTCTGGCGGCGCTGGGCGAAATGGCCGCGGGCATGGCCCACGAAATCCGCAACCCCCTGGGCGGGATCCAACTTTACGCCTCCATGCTGGCCAAGGACGTGCAAGAGCAGCCGGCGGCGCTGCAATGGGTCGACAAAATCACCGCGGGGGTCAAACGCCTGGAGGCGCTGGTGATCCAGGTCCTGCAATTCACGCGGGAAATCCAGCCGCACCCGGTGGAAACGGATTTGGCGGAGTTGGTGGATCAGTCGATCGAGTTGATTTCTGACCGCATGGCTGCGGCCGCCGTGCAGTGCCGCGCCGGCGGTCGGCGCCCCATGCCGGTGCGCGTCGATCCCATGCTCTTGGGCCAGGCGATCCTGAACCTGCTGATCAACGCGGTGGAAGCGATCCAGGGTCCGGGCTTGATCGAGGTCGGCTGGGCCGAGGCGAGCGGCGGCGGGCAGTTGCGGCTGTGGATCCACGACAGCGGGCCGGGAATCGCGCCGCAGGCCCTGGAACGCATCTTCAACCCGTTTTTTACGACCAAGGAGAACGGCACGGGTCTGGGCCTGGCGATTGTGCATCGCATTGTCGAGGCGCACGACGGCGCCATCGTCGTCACCAATGCGCCACAGGGCGGAGCGATGTTTGAATTGCGAATATGAGTTGCCAGTTGCTGGTTGCTGGAAGGGGCTCTGCCGGCAACTCTAGCAACTAGCAACTAGCAACTAGCAACTAGCAACTAGCAACTTCCTCAGGAGCATTTATGGCTCGGATACTCATCGTCGACGATCAGGACATGATGCGTGATTCGCTGGGGGCGACGCTGGCGCGCGAGGGGCACGAGGTGGTGGCGACCGCCGATGGGTCGGCGGCGGCGGACAAGCTGGCGGCGACGCGGTTCGATCTGCTGATCACGGATCTGAAGATGCCCAAGATGAGCGGCCTGGAATTGCTGGCCGAAGCCAAAAAGCTGCGGCCGGACATGCCGGTGGTGCTCATGACCGCGTTCGCCACCGTGAGCACCGCCGTCGAGGCGATGAAGCTGGGGGCCTACGACTACATCCAGAAGCCGTTTGACGGCGAGGAGATCAAGCTCCTGGTCGAGCGCACGCTCGAGCACAGCCGCCTGAAGCTGGAAAACCAGGCGTATCGCAGCATGACGGAGATCGGTTCTCCGCGGCCGCTCATCGGCAGCAGCTCGGCCATGGAGCAGGTGCGGCAGAAGATCGAACTGGTGGCCCGCAGCAACGCGACGGTGCTGATCCGCGGCGAAAGCGGAACGGGCAAGGAGGTCGTGGCCCGCCTGATTCACCTGGCGTCGGCGCGGCGCGAGCGGCCCATGCTGGCGGTGAACTGCGCCGCGCTATCGGAAAATCTGCTGGAATCGGAACTGTTCGGTCACGAGAAAGGCGCCTTCACCGGCGCCGACCGCCTGCGCCGCGGACGGTTCGAACTGGCGGACGGCGGCACCATCCTTCTGGATGAAATCAGCGAAATCGCCGCAGCCCTGCAGGCCAAGCTGCTTCGCGTGTTGCAGGAGAACTGTTTCGAGCGCGTGGGCAGCAGCCTCACGCAGCAGGTGGACGTGCGCGTGATCGCCACGACCAATCGCAATCTGGATCGCTGCGTCGAGCAGGGCGATTTTCGCCGCGATCTGTTCTACCGTCTGAACGTGGTGCCGATCGAGGTTCCACCGCTGCGGAACCGTGTAGAGGACGTGGCGGATCTGTGCCGCCATTTTTTGCATCAGGCCTGCAAGCGGGACAAGACGGCGTTCCGGCACATCGAGGCGGAAGCGGTGCGGCTGCTGCAGCACTACGACTGGCCGGGCAACGTGCGCGAGCTGCAGAACATTCTGGAGCGGGCGGTGGTGCTGGAAAGCGATCCGGGCGTCATCCGCGCCGCGACGATCGAGCCGTGGCTGAAGCACGCGGCGGCGGCGCCGATCGCCGAGGGCCTGGCGGGCCGGCCGCTGGCGGACATCGAAAAGCAGGTGATCCTCAGCACGCTCCAGCAGTTCAAGGGTCATCGCGTGCGCACGGCCGGGGCGCTGGGCATCGGCGTGCGAACGCTGGGGATGAAACTGAAGCGCTGGCGCGAGGAAGGCGTGTTGGCCGAGACGGCCGGCAACGGCCAATAAACGGCCGGGATAGGCGCAGGGATTGCGCGTGCCACGCTGGTTTGGCGCGATCCGGCGCGATCCGTCAACTGAATTGCCCGAGCATTTTTGTGTGGTACGCGATTTGTAAGGTGAGGTCTGGATGTTTTTAGATCGGCTGCTGAACGACGGAAGCTCGCCGCTGCTGGAGCAGTGGTTGCAGTTCACCGAGGCCCGCCAACGCTTCCTCGCCGAGGACGTCGCCAACGCCTCCACCCCGAATTACGTCCAGAAGGACCTGTCCCTGGAGCAATTTCAGGCGATGCTGCGCGCCAAGCTGAAATCCGCGCAGAGCGGCTCCGCGGACACGGCGAGTTTCGACGATGTCGCGGCCGCGGTGCAGCATCCGGTTCGCGGCATCCTGTTTCACGACGGCAACAACCGCTCGATGGAGCAGTTAATGACCGACCAGGCGAAAAACGGCCTGATGCACATGCTGGCCGTCGAGCTGCTGAAGCATCAGTACAGCGTCATGGAGATGGCGCTCAAGGAACGCGTTGGTTGATAGGGAGCGTCAGTCATGTTGGACATTCTCGACATAGGCGCCAGCGGGCTGTTGGCTCAGCGCATCCGGCTGGACACGATCGCGGGGAACATCGCCAACATCAACACCACGCGTGACGCAGCCGGCAAGGCCAATCCCTATCGGCGGCGTTTTGTGTTGTTCGCCCCGGGGCAGACGACCGACAACGGTGCGCCCGGCGTGCACGTGCAGTCGATCGGCATCGATCAATCGGCGCTGGTCCGCCGCTACGAGCCGGGGCATCCGGATGCCGATGCCCAGGGGTACGTGTCGTATCCGAACATCGACATGGCGATCGAATACGTCAACGCCTTGGAAGCCTCGCGGGCGTACGATGCCAACGTGACCATGATGGACACGACAAAAGCCATGTTCAATTCCAGCTTGCGTCTGTTGGCCTAAGGCGGTCCTTATGATCGAACGAGCAGCCAATAATCTCCTGGGCATCACCGGGGCCGGCGGCCTCGGGGGGGCGGCGGGGGGGGCATCCGCCTCTTCCACCGGCGAAACCAGCTTCGCCGACGTGCTCAAAAAGAGCATCGACGAAGTCGCCAAGCTTCAGCAGGATGCCTCCAAGGCCGTGGATGACGTGGCCACCGGGCAAACGCAGAACGTGACCGGCGTCATGACCGCCGTGGAAAAGGCCGACCTGGCCTTCAAAACCCTCCTGACCATCCGGGCGAAACTGATGGATGCCTACGAGGAGATCAAGGGAATTTCCGTTTGATCGTGATTTTGCATTGCATTCCCTTGAGGGGGGATTAAAATTCACGTTCTCGGATGGAGCCGAGAAAAAACCGTCCGAAGCAACCGGGAACGGGCGGCAGGAAAAAGCAAGTCCGCGAGATTTCTCCTCGGCCAAGGAGGGCTGAGCGATGGAATTCCTCAAGCAACAATTGGCGCGTATTGCCGAGCAGGTGGCCGGGCTGTCGGCTACCCAGAAGATGCTGACCGCTTCGCTGGTGGCGATCATGATCATGACGCTGCTGTGGTGGTCGAACTGGGCAGCCCAGCCGGAGATGGAGCCGGTGCTCAATCAGTCGATGAGCCAGGACGACATCGCCGTGATCGTCGCCAACCTGGATGCCAAGGGCATTCCGCACCGGGTGGCGGGGGACCGGGTGATGGTTCCGAGCGACCGCCGGCTGGAGGTTCTGGCGGAGCTGGGTTATTCGCAGGCCCTGCCGCGCGATTTCAAGACCGGGTTTGACGACATCGTCAAGCAGATCAACTGGCTGGACAGCCCGGACAAGTCCGACCACATGTATCTGGAGGCCAAGCAGCGCACGCTGTCGATGGTGATCCGCAATTTTCCGGGTGTGTCCGGCGCCATTGTGGTGATTGATCCGACCAACGAGCGGCGGCTGGACAACACGGCGATCCAGCCGTCGGCGATGGTGACGATCACGACCAACCACAGCAGCCACGGCAGCCCCAAGCAACTGGCGCGATCCGCGGCGGACGTGGTCAGCGGCGCCGCGGCCGGCCTGCTGCGCAGCCGCATCAACATCATCATCGACGGCTTGGCGTACAACGTTCCCGACCGCGATGAGGACTCCCTGGGCGGCGATGACAGCATCGTCGATGCCCAGCGGCAGCATGAAGAATTCTATCGCGACAAAATCCGCGCGTTGTTCGGCGACATCAGCGGGTTGATGGTGTCGGTCACCGTCAAGCTGGACACGTCCTACAGGGAAACCCGCAAACACCAGGTCGATCCGAAGAGCACGGTGCAGTTGCCCATCCGCACGGAGGAGCAGACGTCGGAAAGCACGGCGGCGATGGCCTCCGCGCAGGAGCCGGGCGCCGCGGCCAACGTCGGCGTGAGCCTGTCGCCCTCCGCCGGCGGCGGGGGCGGGAACACCAGCACCAGCGATTCCAAGCAGGAATTCCGCACCGACAACACGCAAGAAGACACAGTCGAGCGGCAGGGTCCGGGCCAGGCGACGGTGGTCACCGCCTCGGTGCGCGTGCCGCGGAGCTATTTCGTCGCCTCCTACAAGAACAAGAACGGCGGCAAGGACCCGGACGAGGCCGCCCTGACGGCGTTCACCGATCAGGAGCTGACGCACATCCGCCAGGACGTCAAGGGCTGCACGGGCCTGACCAGCGATGACGCGGTGATTGTCGGCGCTTACAGCGACGCGCCGCCGCAAGTGATCGCCGGGCCGGGGGCGGCTGCACCCTCGGCCATCGGCACGCTGATGAGCGGCCACGTCAAGGAGATTGCGGTGGGGATTCTGGCGGCGGTGAGTCTGTTCATGGTGTCGATGACGGTGCGTAAAGGCGCCCCGGCGCCGGTGGTGGTCGCCGCCGAGCCCACCCCCACGCCCAAGCTGCAGGTCACCACCGAAACCGTCGCCGGCGAGGTGAGCGGCGGCGGCGCCATGCTCGACGGCGTCGAGCTGGATGAAGAAGCCGTTAAGGCTCAACAGATGGTCGATCAGGTTCAGGAGATGGTGCAAACCAACCCCGACGCCGCGGCCAGCTTGGTCAAGCGTTGGCTGACCCATCCCTAAAGTGCAAGGGAGAACCGAGCCTCGCTCGGTTTGACGCGACATGGCCGAAGAACCAACAGGCGTGCGGAAGTCGGCGATCCTGCTGCTGTCGATGAACCAGGATCAGGCGGCGGAGATTCTCAAGCGGCTCTCGCCGGAGGCCGTGGAAGAGGTCAGCCGCGAAATCGCCTCCATGGGCGAAATTCCGCTGGCCACGCGCAAGAACGTGTTCGGCGAGTTCTACAACCTGGCGCTGGCCAATTCGTACGTGAGCGAGGGCGGCCTGGAATACGCCAAGGCCCTGCTCCGCAAATCGCTCAGCGAAACCGACGCCAATCGCGTCATCAAGCAGGTCACCCAGCAGGTGCAGACCACGCCGTTCTCCTTCTTGCAGAAAGCCGAAAGCGAAAACCTCCTGACGTTCATCCAGGATGAGCATCCGCAAACGATCGCGCTGATCCTGGCCCACCTGCCGCCGCAAAAGGCCAGCGAAATTCTGGTCGGCCTGCCCAACCAGAAGCAGATCGAGGTGGTCAAGCGCATCGCCAACATGGAGCAGACCAACCCCGAAGTGATCGAGGAAGTGGAGCGCGGGCTGGAGCACCGCCTCTCGGACATCGTCAGCCAGACGTTCGAGAAAGCCGGCGGCGTGGACACGGTGGCGGAGATTCTCAACCTCGCCGACCGCTCCACGGAGAAAGGGATCATGGAGGGCCTGGAAGCCGAGGACCCGGACCTGGTGGAGCAGATTCGCCGGCTCATGTTCGTCTTCGAGGACATTCTGCTGGTCAACGACAAGGGCATTCAGTCGGTGCTGAAGGAAGTGGACAACGACGAGCTGGCCCTGGCTCTGAAGACCGCCAGCGACGAGCTGAAACAGAAGATCTTCAAGAACATGTCCGAGCGAGCGGCTCAGCTCATCCAGGAGGACATGCAGTACATGGGTCCGGTTCGCGTCAGCGACGTGGAAGCCGCCCAGCAGAAGATCGTGGACGTGGTGCGCCGCCTGGAGGATGCCGGGGAGATCATCATCGCCGGCCGCGGCGGCGAAAAGGAAATGGTGGTTTAGTTGCTGGTTGCTAGTTGCTAGTTGCTAGAGATTGGCGAGGCCGCTTCGGTATTTTCTAGCAACTAGCAACCAGCAACTAGCAACTTCTTAAGCAACTCATTTGCCATGGGCCTGATCAAATCGGCGAACATGCCTGTGACGTTATCCCCCTTTTCGATGCGGGACATCGAGGCGCAGGCGGCGTCGATCCTGGGGGACGCGCGCGAAGAGGCCCAAAGGATTCGTGCCGCGGCCCAGGCCGAGGGCCAGGCCATCCGCCAGCGGTGCCATGCCCAGGGGTTGGCCGAGGGACGACAGCAGGGGATCGCCCAGGGGATCGAGGAAGGTCGCCAGAGCGGACACGCCCAAGCCCTGGCTGAGCACGGCGCGGCCATGACGCAGTTGGTCCAAGCGCTGACGGCGGCCTCCCGGCAACTGGACGAAAACCGCCAGCAGCTTCACACCCAAGCCGTGCGCGAGGTGGTGGATCTGGCCTGCGCCGTCGCCCGCCGCGTGACCAAGCGGCAGGCGGCGCTCGATCCCGAGATTTTGTCCGCCAATCTGAAGGAGGCCATGACCCTGGCGGTTCACGCCGCCGATGTCCGCATCGCTCTGCACCCGTCGCAATTGCAGAAGCTGCAGCAGGAGCTGCCCAACCTGCGGCTTTCCTGGCCGCAGATGAAGCACGTCGAATTGGTCGCTGACGAGTCGGTGGCGCCCGGCGGGGTGAGAATCCACAGCCAACACGGCCAGGTGGATGGCCAGCTCGACACGCAACTGGACCGGATCATCCGTGAATTGATGCCCGGCGGCGTTGCGGAGATCGCATGAAATTCCTGGCGGCCCAGCTCGACGCGGTGGAATCCGCGATGCCGTACCGGGTCGTGGGCCAAGTCCAGGCGATCGGCGGATTGACCATCGAGGCGTCGGGGCTGGCGCTGCCGGTGGGGTCGCTGTGCCGGATCACCAGCTTCGGAGACAAAACCAGCGTCGCCGAAGTGATCGGGTTCCAGCACGACCGCACGCTGCTGATGTCCCTGGGCGCCACCGGCGGCATCGCCCGAGGCGACCGGATCGAAAACATCACCGCCGCTCCGTCCATCAACTGCACGGATGCGATGCTGGGCCGCGTGCTGGACGGATTTGGCCGGCCGATCGACGGCAAGGGGGCGCTGCCGATGGGCCGCGTGCGCCGCATCGATTCTCGCGGCGCCCTGCCGCTGCAGCGGCGCAACATCGACCGGCCCATCGCCACCAGCATTCGCGCCATCGACGCCGTGCTGACCTGCGGTTTGGGCCAGCGGGTGGGCATTTTTTCCGGCCCGGGCGTGGGCAAGAGCACGCTGCTCTCCCAGATCGCCAAATACACCAGCGCGGACGTGTCGGTGGTGGCGTTGATCGGCGAGCGTGGCCGCGAGGTCCAGGAATTCTTGCAGCGCTGCCTCGGCGAAGAAGGCCTGAAGCGCTGCGTGGTGGTGATTAGCACCAGCGACGATGCGGCTCTGTTGCGCGTGCGGGCGGCCAAGACGGCCTGCACGGTCGCCGAACATTTCCGCGACCAGGGCAGAGACGTGCTGCTGCTGATGGATTCGCTGACCCGCCTGTGCCATGCCCAGCGTCAGATCGGCCTGGCGGCGCGCGAGCCGCCGGCCACCAAGGGGTTTCCCCCCAGCGTCTTTGCGCTGTTGCCGGAGATTCTCGAACGCGCGGGCAAGACCCAAATCGGGTCGATCACCGGGTTTTACACGGTGCTGGTGGAGGGTGATGACTTCAACGAACCGATTCCCGACGCCGTCAAGGGCATCGGCGACGGGCACCTGTGGCTCAGCCGGTCGCTGGCCAACCGCGGCCATTACCCCGCCGTCGACATTCTGCAGAGCATCAGCCGCGTGACCACCGACGTGGTGCCGTCCGAGCAAATCCGCCAGGCGCGGCGTTTGCTGTCGCTGACGGCGGTGTACGAGGACATCGAGGATTTGGTCAATATCGGGGCCTACGTGCCCGGCGCCAACGCCGAGTTCGACCTGGCGGTGCAAGCTCGGCCGAAGATCGTGCAATTTTTGCGCCAGGCGGCCGATGCCCCCAACACGCTGGAGCAATCCAGCAGGCAACTGGCTGATGTGATCGCGTGGATCGATCAATTGGAAAAGGCGCTCAAGGCGGCGGCGCAAAAAGCGGCCAAAACCGCGGCGGCGGCGACCACCGTGGCGGCGGCCAGATGATCCTCCGGTGAGCTTGTCCTATGGCGGGATTCGTCTTTCAGCTTGAAGGCGTGCTGCGGCAGCGCAAAAACGTCGAGCAGCAGCGCCTGCGCGAGCTGGCGGGGGTCCAGTCGCAAATGGCCGCCCTGGATGCCCAGTTGCGCGACCTGGATGCCTCGATGAAACAGACCAACGAGGACATGCGCGCCAACCGCCTGACCGGCCGCCTGAATTTGAGTTTTTTGGCCGCGCATCGGCGCTACACCCTGGCCATGCAGAAAAAGGCGCTGGATATCGCCCAGCAAATGGCCGTCGTGCAACGCAAGATCGACCAGGCCCAGCGGCGCCTGACCGAGGCGGTGAAGCACAGGAAAGTGATGGAAAAGCTTCGCCAGAAGCAGTTCGAGCGGTGGCGAGAAAAGATCGCCCGGCGCGAGCTGTACGAATTGGACGAGGTGGCCATGCTGATGGGGCGCTACCGGCCGGTTGAGCCGCAGGCGGGTGTCTCATGAAAAAGCTATTCACCGTGCTGACGTTGGCGGCGGCGCTGAATTTTATTTTTGTGCTGGGCGTCGCCGGCTGGCTGATGCAAAGCGGCCACGTGGACAAGGCCAAGTTGAAGCAGATGCGGGAGGTGCTGTTTCCGCCACCGCCTCCGCCGGCTGAGCCGGCGCAGCCGGTCGCGGATGCTTCCACGACCCGGCCTTCGCTGCGACTGGAAAGCCTCATGGCCAAGCTGGCCGGGCGCTCGGCCGCCGATCAGGTCGAATTCATCCAGCACACCTTCGACGCGCAGATGCTTCTGCTGGACCGGCGTCAGCGCGAGCTGGCGGACCTGCAGCGCCAGGTGGACCTGGCCAATGAGAAGCTGGCGGCCGACCGGGCGACGTTTGAAAAGGAGCAGCAGGCTCTGGCGGCGCGCGAGCAGGCGGCGGCGCGGATGGAAACCGACAAGGGGTTTCAAGACACGCTGCAGCTTTACACGGCGATGCCCAGCAAAAAGGTCAAGGAGATTTTCATGACCTTGTCCGAGGCCATTGTGCAGCAATACCTCGAGGCGATGGAGCCGCGCACCGCGGCCAAGATCATCAAGGAGTTTAAGACGCCGGAGGAGACGGCGTTCATCCAGAAAGTGCTGGAGCGCATGCGGCAGGCGCAAGCGTCCGGCGGCAACGGCAAATCATCATGACCAAATCCATCTTGAACGTACTGCCCAATCCCGGGTCCAACGCCATCGCATCCACAGCCGTCTCCAAATCGCCGGGGCAGGATGATCACGGTTTTTCCGATCAATTGACCAAGGCGCGCAGCGACGCTCGCCAATCGACCGACACGACCCCATCGCGGCAAAAACAGTCGGCGGTCCGAAGCACGGCGTCCGTCAAGAAGCCTCAGACCGGCCAGAACGCGTCCGACGTAACCGCCGAGACATCTGAGGCAACCGACGCGGAGGCTGCCGCGACGGCGCAAGAGGCGCAGCCGCAGCCGCCAATCGACGAGCCGGTCAAGCCGCAAGCGCCGCAGCAGAGCGGCAAAGTCAAAGGCGCCGCGGCGGCGGAGGACTCCCAGCAGGAGGCTGCGGCGGCGCAAGACCCCGAGCAAAGCAAGCAGAACGGACAACTGCCGGTCATCGACCAGCAGATCGCCGCGGCGACGGCGCAGCCAAGTGAATCCGGAAAACCAACGCCATCGCCGCAGCGGCAATCGCAGGCGCATGATGATGATGCGGCGGCGTCGTCGGACACGTCGCTGGCCGCGGCCTCCGCGGCCGCAACGGCCACCGTCGCGACGTTGCCCAAGCCGTCGCCATCACAACCGCCCTCAGCAACTCCACAAGCGCAGAATGCGGCAGGCCCTCAAACGGACGATCGGGCGAATGTCTCGCCGTTTCGCGGCGAAGATGATCAAGCCAAGGATGCCGCCGCCAAGACCTCCCAGAGCGGTCAAACGCAGACCGTCGTCGCCACTGACGGCGATGATGCGGATGACGCCGCACAGCCCGGCGACGCCGGCGACGACAAGAAGCCCGTGGTCGCCAAGACGCCGTCGGCAACGCCTGCGACGGATTTGACGCAGGCGGTGGCTGACGGCGTCGGCCTCAAAGCGGCGGTGAGTCATGCCGCCGCGACCGACGCGACGGGGACAACGGCGGCGACCGCGGCGGCGCCATCGGCCGATTCCATCGTCCAGAGCAATCACGACAAGATCGTGACGGCCATTGCCGGCAAGCTGATTCCGCGCGGCGGCACCATGCAGATTCGGCTCGATCCTCCGGAGCTGGGGACGTTGCACGTGTCGGTCAAGGTGCAGGACGGCGTGATTTCCGCGTCGTTTCAAACGTCCAACGACGAGGCCACGCGGCTGCTGAGCCATACGCTGGGCCAGCTCAAGCAGAGCCTGGAAATGCAGGGGTTGAGCGTCGAGCGGCTGCAAGTGCATCGGGCCTCCGCGTCGGAGGATTCCAATTCAAAATCCAACCAGGACGGCGGGCGGCAAGGCGGCGACGACGATCGCACCGCCCAGCAGGAGCAGCAGCACCGCCAGATGATGCGGCGATTGTGGCGGCGCGCGGCCCTGGGCCGCGACGAGCTGGACCTGGTCGCCTGAAGCGCCGGCCTTTTGGCGCAACTTCCGCGCCGGCCGGCGCAGCTTTGGCGCATGATTAATTTACCCCGTCGGAATTTTGTATTCTTTCTTACATCGCTGCCGAAAGGAACGATATGACTACGTATTCCGTCACCACCCCGACGTCGCAGGATCAGATTCCAAGCTCGTCGACGTCCAACTCATCGCTGTCGTCGTTGACGGCGAACAATTTCCTGACGTTCTTGATCACGCAGTTGGAGAATCAGGACCCGCTGAACCCGACCAGCAGCGATGAAATGCTGACGCAGTTGAGCCAGATCGGCCAATTGCAGTCGGCGACCGATCTGCAAACCAGCCTCACGAGCATGGTGCAGCAGAACCAGGTCGCGGCGGCGTCGGCGCTGATCGGCAAGCAAGTGAAGGGCACCGATCAGAATAGCAACCAGGTGTCGGGTATCGTGCAGACGGTGCAGGTCACGACCAGCGGTGTGAATTTGGGGCTGGACAACGGCTCGACACTGGGCCTGAGCAGCGTGACCAGCATCACCAACGCTCCGACCAGCAGTTCGTCCACGGCGGCGACCGGCAGTTCGACCAGCGCGGCGGCAGCGTAAACGCCGGCGGCCGCGGCGGAGCCGCGGCCGATGTTGTTCCTTTTGAGGAAGCCTTCGACCGACGATCGGGTTTCTTATGGCACTGACCAGCACATTGTTCACGGGTTTGTCCGGGCTGGACGTCAACCAGACCAAGCTGAACGTGGTGGGCAACAACATCGCCAACGTCAACACCGTGGCGTTCAAATCCAGCCGGGTGCTTTTCAGCCCGCAGTTTTACGTGACGCAGCAGTCGGGCAGCGCCCCGGACAACAACTTCGGCGGGACCAATCCGAATCAGACGGGCCTGGGCGCTCAGGTCGCCGCCATTGAAAAGGATTTCACCCCTGGGGCGATCGACTCCACGGGCGTCAATACGGACATGGCGATTGACGGGGCGGGATTTTTCGTCGTGCAATCGGCCAGCGGCCAGCAATACACGCGTGACGGCGCCTTCACGCTCAACTCCAACAATGATCTGGTGAACTCCGCCGGGTCGTTCGTGCAGGGGTACGGCGCCGACACCAACGGAAACGTCGTGACTGGCGCCCTGGAGAACATCAACATTCCGCTGGGCGAAGCCACGGAGGCCAAGTCCACGCAGAACGTGACGCTGCAAGGGAACTTGAACTCGTCGGGGGACGTGGCGTCCGGCGCCACCATTCTCACGAGCCAGGCGTTTACCAACGTCGGCGGAACCGCCCCGGCGGCCACCGACAATTTGGTCGACTTGCGCACGACGGACGCGACGCCGGTGGCGATGTTCACGGCCGGCGACACGCTGACCCTGGCCGGCACGCGCGGATCGCGCCAGCTTCCGTCACAGTCGCTGACGGTCACGGCCACCACGACCCTCGGCGACCTGGAGAACTTCATCAACGAGTCGCTGGGCATTGATACGACGGTTTCGGAGACGGGGCTTCCGACCCCGGGCGCGACGCTGCAGAGCAGCGGCACGACCGGACAGTTCACGATCATCGGCAACAGCGGCACCGCCAACGCTCTGACCTTGGGCTCCGGCGGCATCGCCGACTCCAGCGGCACCTCGCCGTTCACCATGGCCGATGGAACCTACACCGATCCGACGACCAGCACGCAGTACACCAGCGGCGCGGTGGGCGAAAGCACCCACACGACCATCAATGCCTACGATTCCCTGGGCAACGCGATCACCGTGGACATCACCGCGGTGTTGGAGAGCAAGGCGGACAGCGGCGACACCTGGCGCTTCTACGCGACCTCGCCCAACAACGAGGGCGGCACCGGGCCGGTGGTCGGAAACGGCACGCTGACCTTCGACAGCACCGGCAACCTTAAATCCAGCACGGGCACGACGCTGACCATCTCTCGAGCCGGCACCGGCGCCGGCACGCCGGTGGTGATGAAGCTCAATTTCGGCGGCGCCACCTCGTTGGCCAGCAGCAGCTCGCAACTGCTGATGAGCAACCAGGACGGTTCGCCCATCGGCACGCTGACCAGCTTTTCGGTCGGCGAGGACGGAACCATCACCGGCTCGTTCAGCAACGGCCTGACGCGCACCGTGGGACAGGTGGCGCTGGCGACGTTCAACAACCCGCAGGGCCTGATCGACGAGGGCGGCAACGTCTACGCCGCCGGCGCTGGCAGCGGTGTGGCGCAGATCAGCGCCCCGCAGACCGCCAGCGCCGGGTCCATCCGCGCCGGCGCCTTGGAGGAGAGCAACGTGGACATCTCCAAGGAGTTCATCAACCTGATCATCGCCTCCACCGGCTTCAGCGCCTCCAGCCGCGTGATCACCACGAGCAACCAACTCCTGACGGACTTGCTGAATTCACAACGATGAATGCGTTTGCAGCCATGGCGGTGGAGGATTTGACGGAACATGAGCCCTCGCGGCAGGTGTTTATTCTGCTGTCGCGGGGGCCTTTTAATCTTTGGGGTCCAGGAAGGGGCGAGCCGTGATTGCATTGACGCGATTGAACGGACAGTCGTTTGTGATCAATGCCGACAAGATCCGCTACGTGGAAGCCACGCCGGACACGGTGGTCTGCTGCGACACCGGCGAGAAGCTGATGGTGAAGGAGACGCTGGCGGAAGTGACCCGGCGGGCGATCGAGTACGCCCGCGTCATCCGCCGGCCCATCACCGATTAGGGCAAGGCGGCCGCGGCGGGGGGTTGGACGCCGGGGCCAAGCCCCGGATGTGCATCCGGGGCTACGGCAGGTGATCGAGCCGTCCGTTCTTTGTGCCGATAGACGTAATGGCCACTACACAGGGTGGCGCGGTTATCGGACGCCAGAAAGGGATGGTTGTCGCCCATGGCAGAGAAAGCGGAAAAAAAGCCGGAAGCTGGCGGCGGGGCAGAGAAGAAAGACAGCCGGCCGTCTTCGGCCCCCGCGGCGGACGGGGCCGCCGCCGCCAAGGGCGGCGGTATCACCGCCCTGTTGGGCAAGACGCCGGTTATGCTCGGCGGCGTCATGCTCCTGGAAGCGATCGTCTTGTTCGCCGGCTTCAAATTCCTGGGCTCCAGCCCCAAGAGCGCCAGCGCCGACCTCACCAGCGAATTGAAAAAGGAAAGCCTGGACGACAAATCCGGCGCCCCCGAGAAGGGCAAGAGCGTCGAAATCCAGCTTCTGGACTCCAAGTTCCCCAACAAGCTCAGCGGCCGGGCGTTCCTCTACGACGTGGCCATCGCCGTGTCCGTCAAGAGCGAGTCGGCGGAAAAAGTAAAAAAGGCGATTAGCGACCACGACTCCTTGATCAAAGATCGCGTGCGGACGATAATCGCCCAGTTGGACCCGGAAAAACTCGGCGGTGGATCGGAGCCGGGTTTGGAAACGCTGCGGCGGCAGGTCAAGTACCAGTTGGATGAAATCATCGGTGAGGGGATGATCGACGAGGTGCTGGTACCCAAGTGCCTGTCATTCCGGACCGACTACTGAGCGGCGCCAGCGCAGCGGCGAGCCGCGCGGCATGAGGCCGCATTTTTAGAGCCAAGGATGGTGACGCATGGCAGATCAGCCCCCGCCTTCAGGCGCCGACACCCCGACTAATCCGTCAACCACGCCAGATCCGGCGACTGCGCAGGCGGCTGCGGCGGCAACGCCGCCGGCCACGCCGCCTGCCGCTGATGCGGCCACGCCGGCGCCCTCGGCCGCGCCCGCACCTGCGGAGACGGCCGCCGCTGCGGCAACTGCCGCCGCGCCCACAGCCCAAACCCCGGCAGCCGCCGCGGAAACGCCGGCGCCCGCGGGGGAAACGGCAGCCGCCGCGACCGCTGAGTCCTCCGCCCAGCCGGCCGATGCCACGAAGTCCAGCGATGAAGTGCTGTCGGGCGCCCAGTTCGAGGATGTCTCGGCCGTCGTCGCCGCCGCGCCCCCCACCGATGCCGAGGCGTTCAAGCTCCCCAATTTCCAGCAGGTCATGGCCGATGCGCAGGTGTCCAGCATCGATCTGCTGCGGGATGTGGAACTGAACGTGAAGATCGAGCTGGGCCGAAGCCGCATGATGGTCGAAGACGTGCTCAAATTGAGCGAGGGGAGCGTGGTGGAGTTGGACAAACTGGCCGGCGATCCGGTGGACGTGTTCGTGAACGACCGGCTGGTCGCCCGGGGCGAGGTGTTGGTGCTCAACGACAATTTCTGCGTGCGCGTGAACGAAATCGTCGCGGGAGTCAAGGAGGAGGTGCCGTGAGCGTTGTGCTCCGCCACGCACTTCTGACGGCAGGCGTTTTTTGCGCGATCGCCGTGCTGCGGGGGCCGGCGCCGGTCTGGGCTGACGATTCTGTGCGACCCGATGCCCTGGCGAATCAGCCGATCCATCGAGACCCCGCCATCCCGGCCGCAGGGCAGCGCAGTGCCAGCCCGGTGGAATCGCGCGGTTCGGGGTTTGATCCTGTGCGTGTGACCCTGGCCCTGGCCGGCGTGGTGGGCTTGATCCTGATGCTGCGTCTGGGGATGCGGCGGCTATTCCCCGGCGACATCGCCCTTCGGTCCACGCGAGCCATCCAGGTTCTTTCCCGATGCACGATCTCGCCGCGGCAACATCTGCTGCTCATTCGCGTCGGCAAACGTCTAATTGTGGTAGGCGACAGCGGAACGCAACTCAATCCCTTGTGTGAGATCGCCGATGGCAATGAAATCGAAGCGCTGCTGGCACAGGTTCACGAGGATTCGGCGGCCGCGACGCACCGGTTCGAGCTGTTTTTCGGCAAGGCGCGCAAGGGTTATGAACCGGAGTTGTCCGAAGCGGAAGCCAAAGTTCCGCCGGCCGATGCAGCGTTCGACCCGACCCACGAATTGATCGACCCGTCCTTAAGCCAAACGCGCAAGGAACTTTCCGGACTGAGCGAAAAAGTCCGCGACCTGGCGCGCCAAATGGGCCGCGCCTGATCGCGCACTTCCCGCGCGTTGGGCGTTCACAAAATTCATAAGAAATCTTGACGATGCGCTACCACTAACGCGTTTTGCGTGATATAAACGGCGGGTCGATTGGGACGCTCGAAGAGAAAGGATGCTCTCGTGAGTCCGGTGGTTCGGGGCATTGTCGCGTTTTCACTTCTTCTATGGATGAGCGGTTCATGGGCGCGCGGCGATGAGCTTGCGCCGTCCGGAGCCGGCGCCGGTCCGGCGGCGGCCGTCGACAATTCCTTGGTCCGCCAATTGCCCGACCTGGCCAAACGCGAAAACTTCTCATCCGCCATGCAGATCATCGTTCTGCTGACGGTGCTTTCGCTGGCGCCGGCGATTCTGCTGATGATGACCAGCTTCACACGCATCGTGATCGTGCTGTCACTGATGCGCCAGGCGCTGGGGACGCAGCAGCTTCCGCCCAATCAGGTGCTGATCGGGCTTGCGCTGTTCATGACGTTTCTGGTGATGGGCCCGACGTGGCAGCGGATGAACAGCCAGGCCCTGCAGCCGTATCTCAACGGCCAACTCAGCCAGGGCGCGGCCCTGGAGGCGGCGCAGGCGCCGGTGCGGCAGTTCATGATTGCCCAGATCGAGCGCAGCCACAACGAGGCGGACGTGGACCTGTTCACGCAATTCGCCCATCGTCCGCCCGCGGCCCAGTGGGGCGACGTCGGCACCATGACGCTGGTCCCCGCCTTCATGCTCAGCGAGCTGAAGACCGCGTTTCTCATGGGATTCAAGGTCTATTTGCCGTTTGTCATCATCGACATGGTGATCTCCTGCGTGTTGGTGAGCATGGGCATGATGATGTTGCCGCCGGTGCTCATTTCGCTGCCATTCAAGCTGCTGCTGTTCGTGCTGGTGGATGGCTGGCGATTGATCACCGGAAGTTTGATGAGTAGTTTTGTCAGTTGATCGCCGATGCAAAGACCTGGCGAGAAAGCGGCTCATGGATGGGCCGTCACCGGCGAACGACACTCATGGAAGGGTGTGACATGTCCTTGGAACAGGCTTCCCAACTGATCCGAAGTACGCTGGTGCTGGCGCTGCTCATTTCTGCGCCGATGCTGGTGTGCGGCCTGATCGTCGGGATCGTGATCTCGTTGCTTCAGGCCGTCACGCAAATCCAGGAACAAACCCTGTCCTTTATCCCGAAGATCATCGCGATGGTGGTCGCGGCCATCGTGCTGATGCCCTGGATGGGCCACCGGCTCATGCTCTACGCGGCCGAGATGTTCGTCAGTGGCCAGGTGAGGTAATCCGCGGGTGCTGTCGCAAAATGCGCTGAATCTCGTGGGCGTCTACGTCCTGATCCTGTTCCGCGTGGCGGGGATGATGATCTTTGCGCCGCTGCTGGGCAGCGTGCGGATTCCGCGGCGGGTGCGGGGGCTGATCGCCGTTGTTTTGGCCGCGGCCATGGCGCCGGGCGTCACACCGCGGGTGCAGCTCCCGCCAACGGCCTGGGAGCTGGCGGTCGCCATCGGCGGCGAGATCGTCTTCGGCCTGGCCATGGGCCTGATCCTGAGCATGATCTTCGTGGCCGCCCAGTGGGCCGGGGAAATCATCGGTCAGCAGATGGGCCTGAACCTGGGCGAAACGTTCGATCCGCAATTCGGCGCCCACGGCTCCATGATCGGTGACCTGTATTACTTTTTGGCGTTGATAGTGTTCATCTCCATCGACGGCCATCGGGCGATGATCCGCGGCGTGTATGACAGCTTCAACGTGCTGCCGCTGCTGTCGGTGGGCATGAGTCAGCCGCTCTTGGGCATGCTGGTGGGGCTGTTCCAGGCGGCCACGATGCTGGCGATGCAGTTGGCCGCGCCGCTTTTGGTCACCATGCTGATCGTCGATTTGATCCTGGGATTCATCGGAAAAACGGTGCCGCAACTCAACATCCTCAGCGCTGGAATCTCCCTGCGATCGCTGATCGGGAATTTTGTCCTGATCGCGGGTCTGAGCCTGACCAGCACGGTGATCCGCGATGCGTTGCTGCGCGCGATGAAAACGGTTTACGCGGGCTACGCCCTGCACTGAATGGGAGCGACACGCCGCTGGTGTCGCCGGGCTGAAGATCGGGAAGGCAGTTCATGGCGGAAGAATCAATGGCCGACAAAACCGAAGCCCCGACGGCGCGGCGCCGCCAGGAAGCCCGCGAGCAGGGTCAGGTCGCCCGCAGCCCGGACCTGACCGCGGCCGTGCTGCTCTTGGGCGGGCTGCTGTTGCTGAGGTGGTTCGGCATGGGGGTCGTCGCGGCCTTGCACAGCGTCGTGGCGGAAAACCTCGCGGCCCCCGCCCTGGCGGACACCAATTCCGGGCGCATCGGGGCCCAAATCCTGCATTCCGTTCTGCTGGCCGGCGTGGGTATGGCGCCGCTCTTGGGCGGGATGGTCCTGATCATCATCGCCGTCAACGTCGCCCAGGTCGGGTTCAACATCAACGGCGCGCGGCTGGCGCCCAACCTCGCGGCCCTCAATCCCTTCCGCGGGCTGAACCGCATCCTCGGCCCTCGCCAGGGCGGCATGCAGTTGCTCATGAACCTGCTCAAGGTGGTGCTGGTGGGGCTGATCGCGTACTCGGCGGTGAACGATCGACTAGGGCAGATCGTGTCCGTTCAGCAGTATTCCTTTTTGCAGATTTTCGGCATCGGCTGCGACATCGTCTTTGCCATCGGCCTGCGCGTGGGCGTTTTGCTTTTGGTGCTGGCGATCATCGATTACGTGCACCAGCGATTCCGGCACGAAAAGCAGCTCAAAATGACCAAGCAGGAAGTGAAGGACGAGATGCGGCGGATGGAGGGCGATCCGCTGATCAAGCAGCGCCGCCGCCAGATCGCCGTCCAGCGGGCGATGCAGAAGCTCAAGAAAGACATTCCCAAGGCGGACGTGGTGGTCACCAACCCCACGCACTACGCGGTGGCTTTGAAATACGACGAGGAAACGATGCACGCGCCCAGGGTGGTGGCCAAGGGCGTCGACTTCATGGCCCAGCGGATTCGCCAGCTCGCCGTCGAGGCCGGCGTGCCCATCGTGGAGCGCGCGCCCCTGGCGCGGGCGATGTACCGCATGGTCGAGGTCGGCCAGGAGATTCCCGAGGAGTTTTACGCCGCGGTAGCGGAAATTTTGGCGTACGTGTACGAGCTGACCGGCAAAACGGTGAGCCGTGCGGTTGCCGTATAGGCCCAGATCAATGGCATCGATTTCATCCCATCCTCTGCTGGTGAAGCTGCACGAGAACCGCGGGATGGTTTTCCCGATGGCCTTCGTGAGCCTGCTGCTGGTGATCCTGGTGCCGCTGCCGCCGGGCGTGATGGACATCCTGCTGGTCTTCAACATCACGTTGTCGGTGGTGATTCTGGTGACGACGATTTACGTGCAAAGCCCGCTGGAATTTGCGGTGTTTCCGTCGCTGCTATTGGCGGTGACGCTGTTCCGGCTGGTGCTGAACGTGGCGACGGTGCGCCTGGTTCTGACGGCCGGCGACCGCGCCGGCGACGCCCAGTCCGCCCTGACCGCCGCCGGGAACGTCATTTTTGCCTTCGCCGATTTTGTCACCAAAGGCTCGCTGGCCGTCGGGGTGATCATCTTCATCATCATCGTGGTGATTCAGTTCGTCGTGATCACCAAGGGCGCCACCCGCATTTCGGAAGTGGCGGCGCGATTCACTTTGGACGCGATGCCGGGCAAGCAGATGGCGATCGACGCCGATCTGAACGCCGGCACCATCAACGAGGCCGAGGCCCGCAAGCGCCGGAGTGACATCGCCCACGAGGCGGATTTTTACGGCGCCATGGACGGCGCCAGCAAATTCGTCCGCGGCGACGCCATCGCCAGCATCGTCATCACCTTCGTCAACGTGCTGGGCGGGCTGTACGTCGGCATGTTCGAGCACGGCTGGGGCGTCAGCGATTGTTTGTCCCTGTACACCAAGCTGACCATCGGCGACGGACTGGTCACGCAGGTGCCGGCGTTCATCGTCTCGCTGGCCGCCGGCTTGATCGTCACGCGCACCAGCAGCAAGACCAATCTGGGCGATGAGGTGCTGGCCCAAGTCTTTGCCAAGCCCAAGGCGCTGTTCATCGCCTGCGCGTTCTTGATGTTGCTGATGTTCACGGGGCTGCCGAAGTTTCCGCTGATGATCCTGGGCTCGTGCTGCGGCGGACTGGCCTACACGCTGGGGCGCGGGCAGGCGCGGGCCGCCCAACTCGTCGCCGCCAAGGAAAAGGAAAAACTCGCCAAAAAAGAGCCGGAGAAGGTCGAGAAGCTCCTGGAACTGGACACCATGGAGCTGGAAGTGGGTTACGGCCTTGTGCGGCTCGTGGACTCCTCCAAAGGGGGCGATCTGCTGGACCGTGTCAGCCTTATTCGCCGGCAGATCGCCCTCGATTTAGGCATCATCGTTCCGCCCATTCGCATCCGCGACAACATGCAATTGGGCGCTAATGACTACGTGGTGAAGATCAAGGGTCAGGCGGTGGGTCACGGCGTGGCGTATCCAGAGCAGTTTCTGGCGATGGACAACGGCGCCACCTCCGGCGCCATCACCGGCGCGGTGCAAACGACGGAGCCGGCGTTTGGTCTGCCGGCCTACTGGATCACCGAGCCGCAGCGCAGCCAGGCCGAACTGCTCAATTACACCGTCGTCGAGGCCACCGCCGTCATCGCCACCCACCTGACCGAGCTGATCAAGAACCACGCGCAAGAGCTTCTGTCGCGCCAGGAGGTCAAGAACCTGCTGGAGAATCTCAAGACCCGCGTGCCGGCGCTGATCGAGGAAGTGATCCCGACGCTCATCAAGCCGGGCGAGTTGCAGAAGGTGATGCAGAATCTTCTGCGCGAGCGCGTGCCGGTGCGCGACCTGGAGACGATCATCGAAACGCTGGCGGATTACGCGACGCGCACCAAGGACCTGGAGGTGCTGACGGAATACGTGCGGCATGCGCTGGCGCGGACCATCTGCAAGCAATACGTGGACGAGAAGGACCGGCTGTGGTGTTTGACGCTGGATCCGGCGCTGGAGGAGTTGATCAACAATCAACTGGAGCGCAGCGACCGGGGCACGACCAACACCATGCAGCCGCAAACGGCGCAGAAAATCACCCAGCAGATCGTGGGCAAGTCGGCGGAGCTGACGCAAACGGGGCGGTCGGCGGTGGTGTTGTGCGGGCCGCAGGTTCGCCTGGCGGTGCGGCGGATGATCGAGACGGGGATGCCGCACCTGGCGGTGCTGGGCTACAACGAAATTGTTCCGGAGGTGACCGTCGAAGCGGTCGCCATGGTGGGGGTCAACGCGTGAACCAAGGAGTCGGAGTGACGCCATGGACTTAAAGACATTCCAAGCCGCTACGATGAGCGAGGCGCTGGCGCAGGTGAAGTCGTCGATGGGACCGACGGCGGTGATCCTGCACACGCGGACGTACCGCCGGCATTGCTGGCTGGGCCTGCGGCGTCAGGAAGTGGTGGAGATCACGGCGGGAAAGGGGCTGAGCGTTCCCGATCGCGCCCTGCGGCGAGCGACACCGGTCCAGTCGCACGTCTTGGTCGCCGCCAACGGCAAAGCACTGCCGCTGGTGGCGCGGCCGGCGCCGCAAGCGGGTCGGCAATTGCTGGAAAGCCCCGCCGGGCACGGCGCCGCCATGCTCGGCTTGACCGAGGAAATCAGCAACATCAAGACGCTGGTCAAGGATTTGGTCAAACAGACCCGCCAGCAGCGGGTTCCGCAAGTGCCGGAGGAACTTTTCGATTTTTACACGCAACTGGTGGACAGCGAAGTGGAGGAGGAGCTGGCGGCGGACATCATCAAGCAGTTGGCCCGGCAGCTCCGGCCCGAGCATCTTCGACAGGTCGATTTCATCCGCGAGAAGCTGATCGAATCGATCGAGCGGCTGCTCCCGGCGGCGGGGCCGATCGTCCGCACCAAGACCGCCGGGCCGCAGATCGTCGCCCTGATCGGTCCGACCGGCGTGGGCAAGACCACCACGATCGCCAAACTGGCGGCCAACCTCAGGCTGCGGGAAAAGCGCCGCACTGGGCTGATCACCATCGACACCTACCGCATCGCCGCCATCGATCAGCTTCGCAAGTACGCCGACATCATCGGCTCGCCCCTGCGCGTCACCGGCTCGCCGGAGGACCTGCGCGGCGCCGTGGCGGCGATGCGGGATTGCGAATTCATCCTGATCGACACCGCCGGAAGAAGCCCCAACGACGCCCTGAAGCTCAGCGAGCTGAAGGCGTTCTTGTCCGCGGCCAATCCGGACGAGGTACACCTGGTGCTCTCCACCACCGCCAGCCAGGAATGCGTGGAGCTGGCGATGTCGCGCTTCGCGGACGTGCGGGCCGACAAGCTGATCTTCACCAAGCTGGACGAGGCGGCGCACCTGGGCGTGGTGCTCAACGTCATCCACAAGGTCCGCAAGAGCCTGTCGTACGTGACGACCGGGCAGGACGTGCCGGATCACATCGAGATCGGGCGCGGCCGCAACCTGGCGCGGATGATCCTGGGCGCCGGGAAGGAAAAAGGTCAATGACCGTCGCCATCGACCAAGCCACGGAACTTCGCCGCCTGGCGCGTCAGCGGACCCGCGCCAGCGTGATCGCCGTCACCAGCGGCAAGGGAGGCGTGGGCAAGAGCAACATCGCGGTGAACTTGGCGATCAAGCTGGCTTCGGCGGCCAAAGCGGTCGTGCTCATGGACGCCGACCTGGGGTTGGCCAACGCCGATGTCCTGTGCAACATCGACCTGCCGTCAAACCTGTCGCACGTGATCGCCCGCAGAAAAGAATTGGCGGATGTGATGGTGGATGCGCCGGGGGGCTTTCGTCTGATCGGCGGAGCCTCCGGCCTGGCCCGCATGGCCGACCTGAGCGATTACGACCGCCAGCGGCTGATCGACGCCCTGGCCGACCTGGAAGCGCGAACGGATGTCATCCTCATCGACACCGGCGCGGGCATCAGCCCCAACGTTCTGAGCTTCACCCGCTGCGCGGATCACGTGCTGGTGGTGACCACGCCCGAGCCGACGGCCATCACCGATGCCTACGCGGTGATCAAGGTGATCAGCCGCGACGGACCGGAGAGGCCCATCAGCCTGGTGGTCAACCAGGTGCAGCGGGCGGAAGAAGGGCACCTGGTCTACGAGCGCATCGCGCAGGTGGCGCGGCAGTTCCTGGCGGTGCACGTCCTGGATGGCGGGTACGTGCCGGCCGATCCGGAAGTGCCGGCGGCGGTGCGGCGGCGAACCCCGTTCCTGCTGCACAACCCGCGCTGCCCCGCCAGCCTCAGCATTGGTCAATTGGCCATGCGACTGCAGCGCGGCATCGAGCCCGCCACGGCGGGCGGCGGGTTCTTCAACCGCATGGGCCGATGGTTCAGAAAATGAGGAACTTATGATTCAGCGAATGGCATGCGCGTTGGCCCTGCTGGTTTTTGCCGTCTGCCTGATCATCGGCGGACTGAAGGCGGACAACACGTTCGCCACCACCGTCGTGCGGGCGGTGACGGCCATGCTGGTCACCCTGGTTATCGGACTGGTCCTGGGCGCCATGGCCCGCAAAATGCTCGAAGAAAATTTAAAGTCGGAAGAACAAAAATTGAAAAAAGGCTCAGCTCCCTCAACCCCAAGTGACCGATAAATGGAATTGGCGCAGTCCCATCATTGCAAGGAGGGAAAATGCCAGCCGCGGTGAAGCCCCACGGAACGGGAGGACATATGCCCAAGTCCGCCACCAAGGACATCAAGCAGGTCTGGATCGAGTTCAAAAAAAACAAATCGGAAGCGCTGCGCAACGTCCTCATGGAGAACTATCTCCACCTGGTCCGCTACAACGCCGAGCGCATCCACATCAAGCTGCCGGATGAGGTGGAACTGGATGACCTGATGTCGGCCGGGATCTTTGGCCTGATGGATGCGATCAACGCCTTCGACCTGGGCCGCGGGGTCAAGTTCGAGACCTATTGCGCCCCGCGCATCCGCGGCGCGATTTTGGACGAGCTGCGCTCCATGGACTGGGTTCCGCGATTGGTGCGCTCGCGCGCCCACAAGCTGGACACCGCCACCAAGGCCCTGGAAACGGAACTGGGCCGAATCCCCTCCAACAGCGAGATCGCCTCGCGGTTGAAAGTGTCGCTGGCCGAGTTCGAAAAAATGGCCAAGGACGCCAGCGCCGTCGGACTGGTTTCGCTGTCCCGCAAATGGTTCGAGACCGACAGCAACAAAGACGTGCGCGAGATCGACGTCCTGGAGGACAAGCGCGGCGCCGACCCGGTGCGCGAAATCCAACGCAAGGACCTCAAGGAGCTGATCACCAAGGGCCTGTCGCGTGCCGAGCGGCTCATCATCATCCTGTACTATTTTGAAGAGATGACGATGAAGGAGATCGGCGCGACGCTGGACCTGAGCGAATCGCGCGTCAGCCAGATGCACAGCTCGATTCTGGCGCGATTGAAAGCGCAGATGGCCGACCGTCGCAAGGAGTTTCAGCAGGCCGTCGCCCCGTAAAACCGTTCGGTCACCGCCAACGTTCGTCTTTGCCGTCCTTCCACCGCCGGCCACTGGCTGTAATGCGTTACCGTCCCGCGAGGATTTTTCCCAGCGTGGGGCGCAGGATGACAAACGGCGCCGAGGGGGTTAAATTGCCTCGGCCCGTTTTGAGGAGAGCCATGGCTTTGGTGAGCGATTTCGCGGTGCGCGGGAAGGTGAGCGAAGTCAAAGACGCCGCGGTGGTGTTCGTGCCGGCGGATACGAATTACGCGCTGCATTTGCAGACCGCCTCGCCGTACACGGGGCCGCTGCAGCAAACGATCAGCGCGACGATTCGGGCCAAGGCGAAGAAGGTGTATACGGTGCCCAGTGGCGGGGGATTCATTTCGCCGCTGCTGGGACCGCCGCGGACGATCCAAGGACGGGCCCTGCACGTCGAGAACGGTTGGGTGGTGATTCGCGCGGGAGTGTCGGTGGTGGTGGAGTTGCCGACGGCCGATGATGCGCTGGATTTGCAGGAGGGGCCAATCGCCGTGGGGTCGATCATCAACGTGGTGGCGGAACCGGGGGCGACGATGGCAGTGGTGCGCGTAGGCACGCGTAAGTCACGGCTGTTTATCAAGGATTAGTGGACGAGTTTGTTAGATTGGGCAAACTTGGGCGGGTATGCCGGGTGCCGGAATGACCCGCAAATATTCTCCAAATTACCAAAACAGGGTGCGCTGCCTCGTCGCCGTAGGGGTTCCCTCGTATTCTGGCCCGATAACGCGGTTGGGGGTTACATTTTTCCAGTTGTGTGTACGCATGGCGGTGAGATACTCGCCACCACAGTGCACTTTATGGTGCAACCATGTTTGGGTCTTGTGGGGTAAGAACACTGCGGAGCGTCAAATGCGTGACCCCCACGCTTTGGCGACGCTTCGGCGGTTGAAAACCGGCGGGGTAAGGAAGGGTGGAGGTACAGCACAGCGCCGCTCGTGCCGAGCGGCGCTGGCCAGAAGACGGGGCGAATCCGGGCGGCTGCTCGGAGCGATATTTCAAAGGTCCCGGTTTCGGTCGTGGGTGAAGCCGGGGCCTTTTTTTTGCGCCCACCCATCACCGCACGCGAGTAAGAACACAGAATTTAACCACGGAGGCACGGAGACACGGAGGTCAACTCTTTTGCCAAGCCGTTAGTTTCATACCAAGCTTAAAGCTTCGCAGGTTTGCTGTCGGATCGAAATGAGCGCCTCCGTGCCTCCGTGCCTCCGTGGTTAAATTTGTTTTTCGGCAACTGAAGGATCGTGCGGCGGACGGGGAGCCGGTGTATCGTGAAATCTCCGCAGCGCGGGTGCCGCGTGCGAGCTTCGGAGACGGCGCGATGGCGGAACTGTCGATTCAACAGATGTTTGATCTGGCCCTGCAGCATCATCGGCGCGGGCAGTTGCAGGAGGCGCGGGAGCTTTGCCTGGGGATTGTGGCCCGCGAGCCGGAACATGCCGATGCCCTGCACACGCTGGGGGTGATCGCGCTGCAGGGCGGCCAATCTCAGGCGGCCGTGGAATGGATCGGCCGCGCGATTTCCATCTATGTGGATCGCGCCAACGATTCGCCACAGGTTGAATCACTGCGGCGGGACCTGGCCGAATCGCACGGTAATCTGGGAATTGCCCTGGGCCGGGTCGGGCGCCTGGATGATGCCATCACCGCCTTGCGTCAGGCGCTTGTTTTTCGTCCCGATTCGGCCGAGGTGTACAACAATCTCGGGCACGTGCTGCAGACCAAAGGTGATCTGGCGGGGGCGATTGATGCGTTTCGCCGGGCCGTGAGCCTGCGGTCCGATTATGCCGAGGCCTACAGCAATCTCGGCAACGCGCTGCGAGCTGCTGGGCGGATCGACGAGGCTCTGACGGCGCTGCGCCGCGCCCCGGACCTTGGGGCGCATCGCCCCGAAGCATACAACCACCTCGGGGTTACTCTGGCGGCGGCCAACCGACGCGAGGAGGCCATCGCCGCCTTCGCTCAGGCGATCGCCCTTCGCCCCGAGTACTGTGAGGCGCACAACAACCTGGCCCATACCCTGCAGGACCTGGGCCGGCTCGACGAAGCCATCGCCTGCTTCGACCGCGCCCTTGGCATCCAGCCGAGTCACCCCACGATCCACAGCAATCGCCTCTTGGCCCTGCATTTTCATCCGCGGTACGACGCCGCGGCCCTCTTGCGCGAAGCGCAGGAATGGAACCGCCGTCACGCCGAGCCGCTGAAAAAGGAAATTCGGCCGCACGGCAACGATCGCGAGGCGGATCGGCGTTTGCGCATCGGCTACGTCTCGCCCGATTTTCGCAACCACTGTCAATCGTTTTTTACGATCCCATTGCTGCGGCAGCACAACCATCGCGACTTTGAAATCTTCTGCTACAGCAACGTGGCCCATCCCGACGATTTCACCCGGCGCATCGAAGGCCATGCGGATGTGTGGCGAAACATCCGTGGTATGAGCGACGAGCAGGCGGCCGAGCTGGTGCGGTCCGACCGCATCGACATTCTGGTGGATCTGGCGATGCACCTGTGCGACGGGCGGCTGCTGCTGTTTGCCCGCAAGCCCGCGCCCGTGCAGGTGGCGTGGCTGGCGTATCCCGGCACCACGGGCTTGAGCAGCATCGACTATCGCCTGACCGATCCCTTCCTCGATCCTCCCGGAACCGGCGATGCGGACTACTGCGAGCAATCCTTCCGCCTGCCGGATACTTTCTGGTGTTACGATCCCCTGAGCGGCGAGCCCGCGGTGAACGCGCTGCCGGCCCTGTCGGCCGGTCATTTCACTTTTGGTTGCTTGAACAATTTTTGCAAAGTAAACGGCCTTGCTACGTCGTTGTGGTGCAAGGTGCTGGCCAAGGTCCCCGATTCGCGATTGATCGTGCTCTGTCCGCCGGGAGAACACCGCGACAAGTTGCGTCAGGCCCTGGGGGTCGAGGCGCAGCGGATCGAATTCGTCGCCCACCAGCCGCGGCGGCAATATCTGCAAACCTACCATCGCATCGACCTGGGCCTGGACACGTTTCCATACAATGGACACACGACGAGCCTGGATTCGCTGTGGATGGGCGTTCCGGTGGTGACGCTGCCGGGCCGGACGGTCGTCTCCCGCGCCGGCTACAGCCAGGCGAGCAATCTTGGCCTAGCCGAGCAGTTGGTGGCGCAGTCGCCCGAGCAATTCGTCGAGATCGCGGCCCATCTGGCCGCGGACCTGCCGCGCCTGAGCCAACTTCGCGCCGGCTTGCGAGAGAGAATGCAGCGATCTCCCCTCATGGACGCTGGCCGGTTCGCGCGGAACATGGAATCCGCCTACCGGCAAATGTGGCGTCGTTGGTGTCAAACACCATGAGCCTTCTGCGGCCTTGCTCAGGTTGCTGGGGGCGTTTTGACCGATGTTAGGGGTGGGGCTACACTGCGGTGCATTGCCGGAGGAGTGCCGGAGCGGTTGAACGGGCCGGTCTTGAAAACCGGTAGGCCCGCAAGGGCCTCGGGGGTTCGAATCCCTCCTCCTCCGTTCGCCGGAGGCGAACAGAGTCCCGGCGCGCCGGGACGGTCTACTGTTCTACTGTTCTCCTGCTCAATTCGCAGAGAGACGAGGGCGGAATGGGCGCTAGATCCTACAAAGTCTGGGGAATTGCGGCGGGGCTCGTTGGCCTGTTGCCGCGCGTGGCATGGGCGGGGATGCCATCGCCGTGGGTATTGACCGATATCGCGAAACTGCGCGTCCAAGCCATCTCATTTTTCCTGTTGGTTCTGTTGGTCAGTGCGCTATGTATCCAGCTCTTGTGGAACGGACTGCGTAAGAGCTTTGCCCGGCTGCCGCGCCTGGGATACGGCAGGGCGCTGTCGCTGGTGCTGCTGTGGGGGCTGCTGTTCGCCATCGTACTGACGATGATCTCCGGCGCGCGCGAGCTGATGACGCCGGGGGCTTGGGAGAAGAATGGGGCGATCTACCGCTTGAAGGGCGCCAAGTGAAATCGCGGCGGGAAAAGAACTTTCTGGCCATCCTGGCACTCGCGATCGTGTTGTTGGTTCTGTCCTGTCTTGGGTTCCTGCCGGGATTCGACGTGCTGGGCTTTCTGCTTACCGGGTGGGCGTTCTTCATTCAGCGCGTGTTTCCGCAAGTTCGGGTTCGTTGGGATGCGGTCATCAGCTTTGTCGTCTATGCGGTCCTGTTGATTGCCGGCTCGCATTTGTTTCTGAGCTGGTTGTATCGCCAAATGGGCGCCGGAAAGTGGCACAAGCGCTGGACGCTGAGCGGGTTCTGCCTGGTCATCCTGATGTTCGCTGCCGGGATCGCGATGATCGGCGTGGTGCATCAAACGACGTGGCTGGTTCGCTCGCCCCTGCCGATCTATCGTTACACGGGAGGCGCGTACGAAGGGGTGAGGCGCATTAAATGCGAGTCGAATCTCAGGCAAATCGGCGAGGCGATGGATCGGTATGCGACAGATCACGACGGCATGTACCCCGATGATTTTGCGGAGTTGTTTCTGAGCGATGGCCTGTCGGCGCAGATATTCGTTTGTCCTTCCGGGGATGACATCCCGGCTGCCGGCATTAATCCGCGGGAGATTGCAGAGAATTTGAAGAAGCCGGGGTGCTGTTCCTATTTGTATTTTGCCAGGGGCTTGAGAGCTCCGTTGGATCCGGCGTGCGTGCTTGCGACGGAGCCGCTGCAAAATCATGTGGGTGGAATTAACGTTCTTTACGGCGACGGACATGTCGATTGGGCCGGGCCAAAGGAGGCGGAAGAATTGCTGCGGAAGCTAGGCGTAGTCGCGGCGGCCACGCAGCCGGGATAACTTAAGGTTCAATGAAAATCGCGCGACGGGGGCATGGACGCGGTGAGCCAATCACTTAGATGGGGGGTGAACCACCGGTCGTGGCATTGGAATCAGAGTGCCGAGAGCGGCTTAAATGCTTTGCTGTTGCGGCGTTTCAAGTCACGGCGCGCGGCCCGCAAATCGCCCTTGGTCTTCTCGTCGAGATCAAACCCGAGCGCCTCGCTCAGTTCGCAGAACTGCGCCCACGAAATGATCACCTCTTGCGGCTTGCCCCGCTCGTCCACGACGATTTTCTTTCGAATTGCCGTCACGGTGAAACCATACTAGCAAACTGCCATCGGGACAATCGAAGCAACGGAATGCTGGGCGGTCTTTCCGAGGAAACCGCATTCTCGTGCGCGCGGCATTTGTCCCCTCACCCGGTACGCCGGGGGAGGGTCAGGGTGGGGGCTGTTGCTTGATCGGTTGATGAAAGACCCCTCACCCAACCTCTCCCCGGCGTACCGGGGCGAGGGGAATTCGGAGAATGCGGTTGCCCTGGAATGGTGTCAATGAAAATCCCGCGACTTGGGCATGGAGGCGGTGAGCCAATCGCTTAGGTCATCCAGGCGCTGCACGAGTATGTGAACCACCTGGCCTTGGCGCTCGACGTGGCCATCCGCTTGCAAAACTATCGAGTGCTTGGCGGCGGCGCGATAGCGCTCGTAAATGTGGGGGCGAAGAATCAGGTTGGCGACGGCGGTTTCGTCTTCGAGAGTCACAAAGACGACGCCAGAGGCGGTGCCGGGCCGCTGGCGGATCAGGACCAGTCCGGCAACGCGGACGCGGCGGCCTTGCGGGGCGCGGCAAAGCTCGATGGCGTGAATCACGCCGCGATCGCATAGGCGCTTTCGCAGCAGGGCGAGCGGGTGCTGCTTGAGAGACAATCCCGCGGTGGCGTAGTCGCCGATCACTTCCTGCTCAATCGGCATCGGGGGTAAATCCACAGTTGCTTCCACCTCCGGACATTCGTCGAATAGCGGGGCGGGCGCATCCGTCAGCGCCAGCGCTTGCCAGAGGGCTTGGCGGCGCGACAGGCCCAGACTTCCAAAAGCATCGGCGTGGGCCAGACGCTCGATGGCGTGACGCGGCAATCGCGTGGCGTGATGGAGTTGGTCGATCGAGCGGAAAGATCCGAGGCGGCAGCGGGCGGCAACGATTTTGTCGGCGTGTGCAGCGGACAGGCCCTTCACTAATCGAAACCCCAATCGCAAACTCGGTCCCTGTCTCCTTGTCTCCCTGTCTCCCCGTCTCCCTGTCTCCCCCTCCCCCCCTCTCCCCCTCTCCCGCTGCAGCGTGCAATCCCAATCGCTGCGGTTGATGTCGATGGGCCGGACCCCCACGTGATGCTGGCGTGCGTCCCGGACGATCTGTGCCGGGGCATAGAAGCCCATGGGCTGGCTGTTGAGCAGAGCACAGGCGAAGGCGGCGGGGTGGTGACACTTCAACCAGGCGCTGGCGTAGACGAGCAGTGCGAAGCTGGCGGCGTGGCTTTCGGGGAAGCCGTATTCGGCGAATCCGCGGATTTGATTGAAGCACTGCTCGGCGAACTGGGGCGTGTAGCCGCGGGCCAGCATGCCATCGACGATCTTTTGATGGAAACGGTCGATCTGGCCGTTGTGGCGCCAGGCGGCCATGGCGCGGCGCAGTTGGTCGGCTTCCTCGGCGCTGAATCCCGCGGCGACCATGACCATCTTCATCGCCTGCTCCTGAAACAGCGGCACGCCCAGGGTCTTGTGCAACACCTGGCGCAGGGCTTCGCTGGGATATTCCACTTTTTCCTGACCGCTGCGGCGGCGCAGATACGGATGCACCATGTCCCCCTGGATCGGGCCGGGCCGGACGATGGCGACTTCGATCACCAAGTCATAGAAGCTGCGCGGGCGCAGCCGCGGCAACATGGACATCTGAGCCCGGCTCTCGATCTGGAAAACGCCGACGGTGTCGGCATTGCAGATCATGTCGTAAACAGTGGGGTCGTCGGCTGGAAGGGTGTGGAGTTCAAGAAGAGACGAAGAGACGGAGAGAGGGGGAGAGGGGGAGACGGGGAGACGGGGAGACAAGGAGACATGACAAGGCGCGTTAACCAGCTTCAGCGCCTTGCTGAGACACGTAAGCATTCCCAAAGCCAACACATCCACCTTCAGAATTCCCAGGGCGTCGATGTCGTCCTTGTCCCATTGGATGACGGTGCGGTCGGGCATGGAGGCGTTTTCGATGGGGACCAACTCGCACAGGGGTCCGCGGGTCATGACCATGCCGCCGACGTGCTGGGAAAGATGGCGCGGGAAGCCCAGGATTTGCGAGGTCAATTCAACGACGAGGCGGACGGTGCGATCGGCCGGGTCCAGGCCGATTTGGCGCAGGCGATCTTCGGTGACGGTGCCGCGATCCCACCCGTCGAGTTTCTTGGCCATTTCATCGACGAGATCGAGGCCCAGGCCCAGGGCCTTGCCGACGTCGCGGACGGCGCTGCGGCCGCGGTAGGTGATCACCGTGGCGGTCATGCCGGCGCGATGTCGGCCGTATTTTTCATAGAGATATTGGATCACCTCCTCGCGGCGTTCGTGCTCGAAGTCGATGTCGATGTCGGGCGGCTCGTTGCGAGCGGCGCTGACGAAACGCTCGAAAAGCAGGTCGATCTGGTTGGGATCGATGCTGGTGACGCCCAGACAGTAGCAGACGGCGGAGTTGGCGGCGGAGCCGCGGCCCTGACACAAAATGCCGCGACGGCGTGCGAAGACCACCAGGTCGTAGACGGTCAGGAAATACGGCTCATAGCGGAGTTGGGCGATGAGGTTCAGCTCGTGGCGAATCTGCCGGCGCACCTTGTCGGGCACGCCCTGGGGGTAGCGCCGGGCGGCGCCCTGCCAGGTGAGATCTTCCAGGTGGGCAATCGGCGTTTGATTCGCGGGGACCAACTCGTCCGGATATTCGTAGCGAAGCTCGTCGAGAGAAAAGCGGCATAGCTCGGTGATCTGCAAGCCGCGGCGGATGGCCCGGGGATAGTCGGCAAACAGGCGGTGCATCTGCCGGGGAGACTTCAGATGGCGTTCGGCGTTGGGAAAGAGGCGAAATCCGGCATCGTGAATCGTGCAGCCGTGACGGATGCAGCTCAGCACGTCCTGCAGGGCGCGGCGGTCGGGATCGTGATAGTGCACGTCGTTGGTGGCCAGCAGGGGGATGCCGTGTTCCGCGGCGACGGCGGCCAAAGCATGCAATCGCGGCCGGTCACGCGGGCCGTGCAGGCAGCTCGTGGCCAACGAAAGACGCTGGCCGGCCGCGTCGCGCAGCAGAGGCAAGGCGCCGGTCCATTTTGGGTCGAGCGTGTCAGGCGGGACGACGGCCAGGAACAATCCCTGCTGGTGCTGGAGCAGATCGGCCAGTTGAAGCCGGCACTGGCCTTTTTGGGCGCGGCGGCGGCCGAGGGTCAGGAGCCGGCACAGCCGGCCATAGGCGGCGCGGTCGCCGGCCCAGGCCAGAACGTCTGGGCCATCGGTGAAGCTCAGGCGCGAGCCGACGATCAGTTTGATCCCCGCCTGCTTGGCCGCTTGCTGCATGCGCACGGCGCCGGCCAGGGTGTTGCGATCGGTGACAGCGATGGCGCGATAGCCCAACTCGGCGGCGCGGAAGACCAATTCGTCCGGGTGATACGCCTTCCGTCTAAATCGCGCGCCGTGCCCAATCGGTGGCCGTGAGGGATTGCAGGCGTGACTCCGTCAGCCGGTTCCACGCGACGGTCGTTTCATCGAACAGCTCGTCGTAATCCACATAGACCCGGTTGCTGAGGTGGTGACTGCGAAGGTACGCCCAGATCCGCTCGACGGGGTTCAGCTCCGGCGAGTACGGCGGCAGGTGCAGCAGCGTGATGTTCTTCGGGACCCTTAACGCCTTGGCCACGTGCCAGCCGGCCTGGTCCAGCACCAGCACGACATGCGTATGAGGCCCCGCTTCGCGGCTGATGAACGCCAGGTGGCGGTTCATCAACGCCGTGTTGACCGTCGGCGTCACCAGCGCCGAGCTGGCGCCCGTGAGCGGATTGACGGCCGCGAAAAGGTAGCACCATTCGTATTCGGTCTGCTTGGCGGCGATTGGACGTGAACCTTTCTGGGCCCACACGCTGGTGAGCGTGCCCTGTTGCCCGATGCGCGCCTCATCCTGGAACCAAACTTCCACACGCTGGTCCGGGTGCTGATCCTTCACCTTCTGGACAAAAGGGGGGCTTGGTCGAGCCAGGTCTTCATCGCCGCCGGATCGTTCTTGCGGTGTCGCGGCCGCGGCTTGAGGCAAGAGAGCCCCACGCGGTGCATCCACTCGTACACCGTGCTGAGCTTCAGCGGCACGCCGAACTCGACCTCCAGCACACGCTGCGCATCCCGGCCCCGCAGCGAGCAAACGCCGCCGTCGGCGTCGGTTGGGCCGGCCAGCAGCCGCGCCTTGAACGCCTCCTGTTGTTCCTGGGTCAGCAACGGCCGGTTGCCCGGCTGCTTGCGGGCGCGAAGGTTGTCGATCCCGCCGCGGCGGTACCGGCCGACCCACTCGTCGACGAACTGGCGGCTGCGTCCGACCGCCGCGGCGATCTGCTCGCGAGTGAGTTCCCCCTCGGCAGGCGGCTGCGCCGCCAAGAGCACGACCCGCCAGCGGTCGCGCTGGATGGCCTTACCTTCGTCGCGGACCAACCGACGCAGGCGAGCAACGTCATCGTCCCGGTGAAGAACTACCGTCATGAGATGCCTCCGTGCTGGAAAGCAGGAGCATCTCATGCTCGGGCCAAACGCGCAACCTAACAAGCGCCGAACAGCGCGCGGGAATCACGCGGAAGGCGTATGACGGGCGATTTCTGGCATGAACTACCCGTCTGCGATGGCGCGGTTTCCTGGGGGCCGTTCGAAAGGCTTTTTCCGGGACTAGGCTTTTATGGGCACTGAACCTCACCGGGCGGCTTCGGCGGGTTTGGCGTCGTCGGTAAGCGGTTCATGAACCGTTTCGCTGATCCATCGGGTCCGATGTGCGTGCAAAGCGTCGCTGGGATGAATCGTGTAGTACACCGTTGCCTGTCCCGTGCTGCTGACGCGTGAGCGCTCCTTGAGAAGGCGAAAGACTTGGCGGTCCTCGCTGCGCGCGCTGCGGTCGGCGGGGACGGGGAAACACCACCAGCGAAGAACCGATTCACAGACAATCTTGTCAATCATGAGACAATTGGGATCGACATAGCCACCGAGGTTGGTGGCATAGACTCCGCGCCCGGGGCCCACCGATTCCCATCGATCAATGCAAAGGGGCTGCTGCGTCTCGCGATCGACGTACCAGCGGAGCGAATATGCCCAGTCATTGCGGTCCAAGGAGTCGCTCAAGCTCTGCAAATGAGACTCGGCATACCAATTGTCGTCGTCGAGGTAGGCGAGTCGGCGGCAGTTGGCGGCGTAGCTCAATATGGTTCGGAGCGCGCCGCCCGGCATGCTGGGATACAAGCCTCCGTTGCGAGCCGCCGTGGAATATCCCAGGTCCAGTACAGTCAGCGCGCAGTTCTGTGGACAGGCCTGCTGCAATTCATTGAGAACTGCCATGTCCCCTTTGCACTTGTCTATCCCAAGAAGGATTTGAATCCTCCCGAGAAAACGCTGGGCGAAAATCGACTGCACGGCGCGTTTCAAAGTGGGCCGCATGATCGTGGTCATTACGACGCCGACATCGAATTGTGATTGCAGCATGCGCCGAACCGGCAGGATGGATTGCACCGTGCTCTGAACGGACGTTGCCGCTTCTGGAGCGGGCGGCGCAGTGGGAGCAAGCCGCGGGACCGTTTCGTCGGTCTTTCTCCGCGGCATCGGGGGCGAAGGCGCAGGCGCTGTTTTCTGCAATTCCAGGGCAATGGCTTCGAACACGCTTGTCCAATCGTTACGCCGGTGCTGGCGGAACAGGCGCATGTGGGGATACCAGGGCGAATCTTCCCGATCTCGCAGCCATCGCCAGTCCGCCGCCAGCGGCAATGCCACCCACGCCGGCACCCCCATCGCGCCCGCCAAGTGCGCTACGGCCGTATCGATCGTGATCAACAGGTCCAGGTTCTTGATGATCGCCGCCGTCCTCAGCAACCCGTCGGCTTCTTCCTCCACCCCCTGAAACGTCTCCAGGTCGA